>JACCDS010824330.1_pt1 | contig 22640 bp, 16 predicted proteins | sample 7446441 | NCBI WGS metagenome assembly JACCDS01 (sample SAMN15323445, study PRJNA562643) | freshwater metagenome | isolation source: river surface water | place: USA:Blue River Watershed | collected 2017-08-17 | reverse complement strand
GGCCTGGGCCTGGCCACGGTGGGCGCCAATGCGGTGTTCGCCGCCATCACCGGCATCTCCATCGCCTCGGCCTCGGTCTTCACCAAGGTGGCGGTGCCCGAGATGATCCGCCACGGCTACACGCCGCGTTTTGCCGTGGGCGTGGTGGCCGGCTCCTCGGTGCTGGGCATGCTGATCCCGCCTTCCTTGCTGATGATCATCTATGGCGTGCTGGCCGAGGAATCGGTGGGCCGCATGTTCATCGCCGGCGTGATCCCCGGCATCGTGCTGGCGCTGGGCTTCGCCCTGCTGATCGTCGGCATGGCCTATCTGCGCCCGGCCATGATCCTGGTGCCGGGCCAGAGCGCGGCCCAGGTGGACGCGCCGCAGGAAACGCCGGGCAGTGCGGCCCTCAAGTTCATCCCCATCCTGCTGCTCATCACCCTGGTGCTGGGCGGCCTGTACGGCGGGCTGTTCACCCCGACCGAGGCCGGGGCCATGGGCGCTGCCGGTGCCCTGGTGATCGCCCTGCTGCGCCGCCGCCTGGACTGGCCCAAGCTGTGGAAGGTCCTGACCGAGACCGGCTACGTCTCGGTCTCGGTGCTTTTCCTCATCATCGCCGCCTCGCTCTACAGCCGCATGCTGGCGCTGACCGGCATGCCGGCGGCCGTGACCGAGGGCATCACCCACCTGGGCCTGGGGGCCTGGGGTTTTCTGGCGGCCTATGTGGCCATCGTGCTGACCCTGGGCTGCATCATCGACTCGGTCTCCATCATGCTCATCATGCTGCCCATCGTGCTGCCCATCGCGCGCGCCTTCGGCATGGACGTGGTCTGGTTCGGTGTGATCACCGTGGTGGCGGTGGAGATCGGCCTGCTGACGCCGCCCTTCGGCGTTTCGGTCTACACCGTGAAGTCGGCGCTGAACGACCCGCGCATCACCATCCGCGACATCTTTGCCGGCGCCTTTCCCTTCGTGCTGATGATGTTCCTGGTGCTGCTGCTGCTGATCGCCTTTCCCAAGCTGTCCACCTGGCTGGCTTATCTCTGAGGGAGAACCTGACATGCTGTTTGCCTTCATCCTGATCGACAAACCCGAGCACGGGGAACTGCGCCAGCGCGTGCGGCCCGTGCACAAGGACTACCTGGCCGCCGTGGCCGAGCGCATGGCCTTTGCCGGCCCCTTCACGCACGACGACGGCAAGACCATGCTGGGCAGCCTGCTGGTGATCGATTTCCCCAGCCGCGACGCCGCCCATGCCTGGCTGGCGGAGGAGCCCTTCACGAAGGCCGGCCTGTACGCCAGCAGCACCATCCACGCCTTCGTGAACCTGTGGCCGCAGAAGGCCGGTTTCCCGCCGGCCCCTTGAGACCCGAGCGTTCATGATCAAGCACATCGTCATGTGGAACCTGCGCGGCGACACGCCGGCCGAGAAGGCACAGGGCATCGCCCGGCTGCAGCGCAGCTTCGAGAGCCTGCGCGGGCGCATCCCCGGCCTGCTGCACCTGGAGATCGGCGTGGACAGCAGCCGTATCGACTACGCCTGCGACGTGGTGCTGTATTCCGAGTTCGAGAGCCAGGCGGCGCTCGACGCCTATGGCACGCACCCGGAGCACCTGCGCGTGAAGCGCGAACTGACCGATCTGCGCACAGCCCGCCACCAGGTGGACTACGCCACACCCTGATTTTTGACTTGCGAGGAACGACCATGAGCCCCTCTTTCAACGACGAACTCCTGATCCGCCAGATGGTGGAGCGCTGGGCCGTCTGGCGCGACGCCGGCGACTGGGAGCGCTTCGCCACCGTCTGGCACCCCGAAGGCGTGATGATGGCCACCTGGTTCCAGGGGCCGTATGCCGAGTTCATCCGCGTCACGAAGGAGGGCTGGGCCAAGGGCGTGAGCATCCTGCACTTCCTGGGCGGCTCGGCCATCGAGGTGGCCGGGGACCGCGCCATCGCCCAGACCAAGATGACCATCTCGCAGCGCGGCATGGTCGAGGGGGCCGACGGCCCGGTGCTCTGCGACGTGGTCTGCACCGGCCGTTTCTACGATTTCGTGACGAAGCACGAGGGCGAGTGGAAGCTGATCCACCGCCAGCCCATCTACGAGAAGGACCGCATCGACCCGGTCGATTCCAGCGCCGTGCTCAGGCTCGACACGGTCGCGCTGGCCACCTTCCCCGAGGGCTACCGGCACCTGGCCTACATCCAGACCCGCATCGGCTACATCGTCAAGATGGACATGCCCATGCTCAAGGGTCCGGTGGTCGACGAGCTGTACCGCCGCGGCGCGCGCTGGCTGGCCGGTGGTGAACTAAGGTGACCCCCTGAATCGGCCTGCGGCCGCTATCCCCCAGGGGGACGTCACCAGCGGCCCGGCAAAGCCGGTTCCGCGGTGACCGCTGGTATTGAAAACCCAAACCCGAGGAGACCGAGATGAACGAGATCCGACACCCCCTGCACCTGAGGCGCCGCGACATCGTGCGCGCCTTGCCGGCCGCGGCCCTGCTGGGCCTGACGTCCCAGGCCTGGGCGCAGGGCGCCTATCCCAACCGGCCCCTGCGGGTGATCGTGCCCCAACCGCCGGGCGGTGGTTTCGACTTCGTGGCGCGCCAGCTGGCCGAGCGCCTGTCCAGGCAGTTCGGTCAGGGCGTGGTGGTCGAGAACAAGACGGGCTCGGGCACGCTGGTGGGCACCGAGGCCGCAGCCCAGGCTGCCCCCGATGGCTACACCCTGCTGATGGGATCGGTCTCCAACATCGCGCTCAATATGGGCCTGTACAGCAAGCTGTCCTACGACAGCCTGCGCGACTTCGAGCCCGTGGGCCTGGCCGTGAGCTACAGCTACACGCTCACCGCACGCCAGGACCTGCCTTTCAATTCCTTGAAGGACGTGGTGGCCCATGCCAGGGCCAATCCGGGCCAGCTCACCTATGCCTCGGCCGGCAACGGTTCGGGCCAGCACGTGCTGGCTGCCGCACTCTGGCACCTGGCCGGCGTGAACCTGGTGCATGTGCCCTACCGTGGCGCCCAGGCCGCCTATATGGACATGCTGGGGGGACGCGTGGACCTGTTCTTCGATCTGTCCTCCACGGCGCGCGGCCAGGTCGACGCCGGCAAGGTCAAGGCGCTGGCGCTGTCGGGTGCCGAGCGCAACCCCATGCACCCCGATGTACCCACCATCACCGAAACTGGCGTGGCCCAGCTCGACCTGGAATCCTGGTTCGGCTACTTCGTGCCGAGCAAGACACCCGCCGAGGTGCAGGAGCGCCTGCGCAGCGAGCTGGCCAAGGTGATTGCCCAGCCCGACTTGCAGGAGACCTTCCGCAAGGCGGGGGGCAAGCCCTTGGCCCTGAACACCGAGCAGACGCGCGCGCTGGTCAAGCGCGATGTGGAGCGCTGGACCAAGCTGGTGCGCGACATCGGCATCAAGGCTGAATAAACACTCTTCCGGTGCTACGGACCATGGCGCCGGATAATTCTTCTTTTACACAGCGACCCATCATCATGAAAATCGACCAGGCTTCCCTCGACCAGCTTTTCCTCAACGCCCGCACGGCCAATGGCTTCCTCGACAAGCCCGTCCCGCTGGCGTTGCTGCAGGAGGCGTATGACCTTGCCAAGATGGCGCCGACCTCCATGAACACCCAGCCCACGCGTTATGTGTTCCTGAACTCGCCCGCCTCCCGCGCTCGCTTGAAGCCCGCGCTGAGCCCCGGCAACCTGGACAAGACCCTGCTCGCGCCGGTGACCGTGATCGTGGCCACCGACACCCGGTTCTACGAGCACATGCCGCAGGTCTGGCATGGCGCGGGTGCCAAGGAGAACTTCGAAGGCAACGCCACCTTGGCCACCAATACGGCCACGCGCAACGGCACCCTGGGGGGCGCCTACTTCATCATGGCGGCGCGGGCGCTGGGCCTGGACTGCGGCCCCATGAGCGGCTTCGACATCGCCAAGGTGAATGCCGAATTCTTCCCCGATGGCCGTTACGTGGCCAACTTCCTGATCAACCTCGGTTTTGCCGACCACAGCAAGGAATTCAAGCGCAATCCGCGCCTCTCGTTTGAACAAGCTTGCACCGTGCTCTGAACACGGTCCCGGGGCGTCTCGTACACTTCAGCCCTGCCCCAATCCGGGGGAGGGCTGAAGAAAGTTTCCCTTGAATTTCCCCGTCATCACCGATCCGTACTTTTATCTCGTGTCGGTGCCCGCGGTGCTGCTGCTGGGCATCAGCAAGAGCGGTTTTGGTGCCGGTTTCGGTTCGCTGGCCGTGCCGCTGATGGCGCTGACCGTCACCGTGCCGCAGGCCGCGGCCATCCTGATGCCGGTGCTGCTGCTCATGGATCTCTTGGGCATCACGGCCCTGCGCAAGGAGGTCGACCGCGCCCTGCTCAAGTTCCTGCTGCCCTTCGGCCTGCTGGGCACCTTGATCGGCGCGCTGCTGTTCAAGCTGCTGGCCGCCAACATCGTGGCGGGCATCGTGGGCGTGTTCACGCTGCTCTTCCTGGCGCAGCGCCTGCTGTTCCCCCCGCGCGCCGACAGCGCGCCACCGCCGCGCTGGCTGGGCGGGGTGCTGACCACGGCCTCGGGGTTTACGAGTTTTGTCGCCCATGCGGGCGGACCGCCCATCGCGGCCTATGTGCTGCCGCTCAAGCTCAGCCCCGTGGTCTTTGCGGCCACCCTGTCCTGGTTCTTCTTCTTCATCAACCTGTCCAAGTGGCTGCCCTATGCCTGGCTGGGCCTGCTCGATTGGCGCAACCTGGCCACCTCCATCGTTCTGCTGCCGCTGGCGCCCGTGGGTGTGTGGATCGGCGTGCGCATGGCGCGGCGCATCGATCCGGTGCTGTTCTACCGCCTGATCTACCTGGGCCTGTTCCTCACCGGTACCAAACTGATTTGGGATGCGTTGCGGTAGTGCTATAAAAGCCGCAAGGGGGCATCCATGGATCGAACCGAGCGCTTTTACAAAATCGACAAGCTGCTGCGCCAGCACCCAACCGTCAGTTTTGCAACGCTGCTGGCAGCGCTTGAAGTCTCCCGCGCCACGCTCAAGCGTGACCTGGACTACCTGCGCACCCGCCTGAACGCACCGATTGAATGGAGCCGTGCGGCAGGCGGCTACCGGCTCGCGTTACACGCCGACCCGGCCAGCGCTGCGCATGAACTTCCGGGCCTGTGGTTCTCGGCCACCGAAATCCACGCCTTGCTGACCATGCAGCACCTGCTGGCTCATCTGGATGCTGGCGGCTTGTTGACCCCGCATATTACCCCGCTGATGAAGCGACTCAACGCCCTGCTGGGTGGGGAAGATACCGAAGCCGCTGAAGTGCGCCGCCGCGTGCGCATCATCGGTCTGGCGCAACGCCCTGTGCAACCCCGGCACTTCCAGTGCGTGGGCACGGCCCTGGTGCAGCGCAAGCGCCTGGCGCTCACCTATGCCGCGCGCGGCACCGGCCAAGCGACCGAGCGCGAAGTCTCGCCGCTGCGGCTGGTGCATTACCGCGACAACTGGTATCTGGACGGGTGGTGCCACCTGCGCCAGGGCCTGCGCAACTTTGCCGTCGATGCCATTACCGAGGCACACCTGCTCGACACCCCGGCAAAGGAAGTGAGCGACACCAAACTCGATGCCCTGTTTGGCCCCGGCTACGGCATCTTCTCGGGCAGCCGCATCCGTTGGGCCCGGCTGCGCTTCAGCCCCGAGCGCGCCCGCTGGGTGGCCAGCGAGCAATGGCACCCGCAGCAAGAGGGAAAACCGCAAGCCGACGGCAGCTACCTGCTGCGCATCCCCTACGCCGACCACCGCGAACTCATCATGGACATCCTCAAACACGGCACCCACTGCGAAGTGCTGGGGCCGCCCGGCCTGCGGCAGGCGGTGGCGGCGGAGGTGGGGGAAATGGCAGTGAAATATTTGTAAGAGTGGTATGAGGGGCTCACTTGGTGAGCCTTTGCAGGGATTAAGCTTTGTGCAGATCAAAGTTTTCAGGGGGGCGTGATCGTGTCGGAACCACTGGCTCACTCGGGTGGGCACTTGCTGGCAGCGCATCTGCAGTCGGTTGCCTGCATGGCGGCTGATTTTTCTCAAGCGTTTGAACCAGTAGAAGTTGCCCGCCGCTGGGCCTATCTGGCGGGCTTGTGGCATGACTTGGGTAAATACCGTCCCGGATTTCAACGTTACCTTTTGCAGACAGACAATCCGGATGCTCACATTGAAGGCAAGGTAGGCGGACGCGAAAAGACGCATTCAGCAGCTGGAGCCTTGTGGGCCATGCGCAAGTTGGGTGAAGCGCACGGGCCGAACGGGGCGCTGGCCGCACGCGTTCTGGCTTACCTCATTGCCAGCCATCACGCAGGTTTGTATGACTGGGACGGTGGATTGAAGGAACGGCTCGAGGAAGCCGATTGCCAGATCGAGCTGCAAGAAGCCTTGGGCGCAAGTCCACCAGCAAGCATCCTCAATCATGGTGATTTTGTTCCCAGCTTGAAGCAGATTCCTGGCGGTCCAGCCGGATTTTCGTTGTGGGTTCGGCTGCTATTTTCCTGTCTGGTGGATGCCGATTTTCTGGATACGGAAGCGCACTTTGATGCGGGCAAACCTGCCAGGCGCGAAGGCTTCCCGGCGCTGGATCAAATGCTGTCCGTTTTTGATGACCACATGGCTGCCAAGGCGGCCCATGTTGCAAGCACCAGCGCAACTCCGGTGAACACCTTGCGCGCCGACGTCTTGCGTCAGTGTCGTGAAAAGGCAGCGTTGCTGCCCGGCTTCTTTTCTCTCACCGTCCCCACCGGGGGCGGCAAGACCTTGTCCAGTCTGGCGTTCGCGTTGAAGCACGCCCAGGCGCACGGCAAACGCCGCGTCATCTACGCCATCCCCTACACCAGCATCATCGAGCAGACGGCGGACGTGTTTCGTGAAGTGTTCAAGGCGCTGGGTGATGAAGTGCTCATTGAGCACCACAGCCAGGCCGATGCCGCCGAGAAGGACGAGACCGCCCGCAGCCGCCTGGCCTGCGAAAACTGGGATGCGCCGCTGGTCGTCACCACCAACGTGCAGTTGTTCGAGTCGCTGTTTGCCGCCAAAACGTCCCGCTGCCGCAAGCTGCACAACCTGGTGGGAAGCGTCATCGTGCTGGACGAAGCGCAACAACTGCCGCCTGAATTTTTGCAGCCAATTCTGGATGCACTCAATCTGTTGGTGAAGCACTACGGCGTGACCGTGGTGCTGTGCACCGCCACCCAGCCGGCATTGAATACGACCAACTATTTCGATGCCAGCAAAAACTTGCGCGGCCTGGATAAAGTGCGCGAGATCATCGCCGACCCCGATGCTCTTTTTGATGCGCTCAAACGTGTTGATGTCGAATTGCCCGGCGATTGGCAAACGTCCACGCCTTGGGCCGATATTGCCACTCAACTCGCGGCTGAAGACTGCGTACTGGCCATCGTCAGCACCCGCAAAGCCGCCCGCGGACTGCATCGCTTGTTGCCCCCCGACACCTTGCACTTGTCGGCCCTCATGTGCGGCGCGCATCGCAAGGCCGTGATCGACCACATCAAGGCCCGGCTCAAAGCCAAGCGCGACGGACTAGACCAGCGTCCACTGCGTGTGGTCAGCACCCAGTTGGTGGAGGCCGGGGTGGACATTGATTTTCCCGTGGTCTATCGCGCCTTGGCGGGGCTGGACTCCATCGCGCAAGCGGCAGGACGTTGCAACCGCGAAGGGCGAATGGATGGCAGGGGGCGCGTGGTGGTCTTTGTACCACCCGAGCGTCCGCCCATGGGGCACTTGCGCAAAGGGGCGGACGCTTGCGTCAGCACGCTGCATGGCAACGGAGCTGATCCATTGGCCCGTCAGTTGTTTGCCACGTACTTCCGCCAGTTCTATCACTCTGTCAATCTGGACGGCAAAGGCGTGTGCCCGTTGCTCACCGTTGAGCCTAAAACGCTGGGCGTGCGGTTCCGCGCCGCCGCGGAAGCTTTTCGCTTGATCGATGACCAGGACTCGGCCACGGTCGTGGTGCGCTATGCCGAGCATCGCGACGAGCTGGATAAGTTGTTGGCGACGCTCGCAAGCAAAGGGCCTGAGCGCTGGTTGATGCGAAAGCTTCAGCGCTACACCGTCAGCATCCCCAAGCGTGTGGCCGACAGAATGCTTGCACAAGGCAGTCTGACGCTTCCGATGCCGGGTTTGTTTGTGCAGCAGGTAGATGGGATATATCACCCAGAACTTGGTTTGGAAATCGGAGATGTGCCGTTCAATGCCAAAGCCAACGTTGTGTGAAAAAGTAAGGGGCGGGGCTGGCCCGCCCCCCTTCGCTACACGTTCAACGAACGTTTCTAAGTTTCAATCCACGCTTTCGCGAAATTTAATTATAAGACATATCAACTAACATTTCTAAGAAGTTGTAGAATTTCGCAAAATCAACCCTTGCGAGGTTTGCCTTGGACTTCTTGGATTTTTCTAAACCGCTCAAGGAGTTGCGGTTGATGGCGCAGCAGCCAGGGTACAGGTTTGTATTGGTTTGGCTGTTAATCGTTATGCGGTTGGGATTGATCTACGTTGCCTTGCCGATAGGTGGCGTTACGGTGTTGCACAGGATCGTTGATTTTTTAAGGTAGCAAGGAAATGACAACGTTTTGCCTTGAAGTCGCGGGCCCCTTCGCCTGCTTCACCCGCCCTGAAATGAAAGTCGAGCGCGTTTCCTATGACGTGATGACGCCCTCCGCCGCCCGTGCTGTGTTCGAGGCCGTGCTATGGAAGCCAGCTATTCGATGGCGCGTGCATCGCATCGAAGTACTCAAACCCATCCGCTGGATCAACCTGCGGCGCAATGAAGTCAGCGCCGTGGTGTCTGCCCGAAATGTGCAGCAGGCCATGACAGCGGGCAGTGGCACGCTGGGCCTGTACATCGAAGACGAACGCCAGCAACGCGCCGGCTATTTTTTGCGCGATGTGGCCTACCGCATTCATGCCGAACTGTCACTAGTGCCGGGGCGCTCGGGCGGTGAGCCGCTGATGAAATACACCGAAATGTTCGCCCGGCGTGCCAGCAAGGGGCAATGTGTGAATCAGCCCTACCTTGGGTGCCGAGAGTTCGCTGCTGATTTTCGCTTGGTGGATGCAGGCGCGAAGGCGCCAACGCCGCCCACCCCTGCCATCAACGAAACCCGCGAGCTGGGCTGGATGCTGCACGACCTGGACTTCACGAACCCCGCCGATCCGCAGCCACGCTTCTTCAACGCCAAGATGGTCTCGGGCGTGATCGACGTCCCTCCGTTTGAGGAGGCACGCGGATGATTCTCCAGGCACTCAATGACTACTATCGCCGCAAATGCGACGACCCCGACCCGGCACAACGCTTGCCTGCGTTTGGGCTGGAGCAAAAGGAAATTCCCTTCCTGCTGGAAATTACGCAAGAAGGCGAGTTGGTGCAACTGGTCGACACCCGCACCTTGAATGGCAAGAAGATAGTGGCGCAGACATTTCGCGTACCGCAAGGTGTGAAAAAGACCTCGGGCGTGGCAGCCAATTTGCTGTGGGACACGCTGGAATATGTGCTGGGTGTTGACACCAAAGGCAAACCTGAACGGGTGGCGGAACAGCACGCGCATTTTGTGGGACGGATTGAAGCCTTGCCGCAAAGTGCCCGCGACGATGCCGGCATTCGGGCTGTCTTGGCCTTTCTCGGGCGCTTGAACCTGGCCCAACTGCAAGCGCAACCAGCTTGGGCCGAGGCGCTGGAGGCCAATGCGGTGATGAGCTTTCGCCTGCACGGCGATGTTGACCTGGTCTGTCAACGCGCAGCCGTTGTCAAAGCCGCGCTGAATGTGGCAGATGACTCCGATGAGCCGGTGGCCATGTGCTTGGTCACCGGGGACGATGCCCCCATCCAGCGCCTGCACACCGCCATCAAAGGCGTGTGGGGTGCGCAAACATCCGGCGCCAACATCGTTTCTTTCAATGCCCGTGCCTTTGAGTCCTACGGCAAAACAGAACGTCAGGGGGAAAACGCTCCGGTGAGCAAAGCTGCCGCGTTTGCCTACACCACGGCGCTGAACCACCTGCTGCGCAAAGACTCAAACCAGCGCATCCAGGTGGGCGACGCATCGACCGTGTTTTGGGCCGACCGAGATTCGGAGTTTGAATCTGCCGCAGCCAACATTTTTGGTGAACCTCCGAAGGATGATCCAGAGCGGGGGGTGCGCGCCGTGGAAGCTTTGTTCAAAGCGATGCAGAGTGGCAAATTGGGTGGGCTGGATGATGACAACCGTTTTCATGTGCTGGGCCTGGCTCCGAATGCGGCGCGCATCAGCATCCGCTTCTATCACTGCCTGCCCTTGCGCGACTTGGCAGAGCGCATCCTGCAACATTTCAAGGACTTGGAGCTGGCGCCTGGCCCGAATGATGCGCAATACCCTTCGCTGTTTCGGCTGCTCGCCGCTGTGGCGGTACAAAACAAGGCCGACAACATCCCCCCCAATCTGGGCGGCGCCATCGTCGATGCCGTCTTCGCCGGGCCGGATGTGCCGTACCCCAGTCTGTGGCTTAACGCCGCTGTGGGCCGTTGCCGGGCTGAGCAGACCGTGAATTACCTGCGGGCAGCGGCTATCAAGGCCTGCCTTAACCGCCAGATTCGTCGCGTATCCGATCCCAACGCAAACCGCTTAACCGAGAAGGAGTTCCTGCCCATGCTTGATCTCAACAACACGAACCCCGCATATCGGCTGGGTCGGCTTTTTGCCGCTCTTGAGCGGATACAGGAAGCATCTGCCGGGGGACTGGGGAAACTGAACTCCACCATCCGCGACCGCTACTACGGTGCGGCGTCTAGTACGCCTGTTGCCGTTTTTACCACCTTACTGCGACTCAAAAATTCGCACCTTAAGAAGTTGTCTGTAGGCCAAGCAGCATGGTTTGAAAAGCTACTGGGCGAGATTTTGGGTGTCGTTAACGAGTTCCCTAAACATTTACCGTTGCCAGACCAAGGGCGCTTTGCCTTGGGCTACTACCACCAGCGACAAGACTTCTTCACCAAAAAACCTGACAACTCAACATCTACCACCGGAGGCAATCAATCATGAATCTCGCAAACCGCTACGACTTCGTCCTCATTTTTGACGTGAAAGATGGCAACCCCAACGGTGACCCGGATGCGGGCAACATGCCACGATTGGATGCTGAATCAGGCCACGGTCTGGTGACGGACGTATCGCTCAAACGGAAGGTGCGCAATTTTGTGGGACTTGTAAAGGAACAAGACGTTCGCGAACCCGAGCCTGGCGAAAAGCGCTTTGAAATTTATGTCCGTGAAAAGGCCATCCTCAACCATCAGAACCAGCGCGCCTATACCGCCTTGAAACTGGATGCGGTTGAAGCGCCTACTGAAGACGATGCGGCCGTCGCCATGGAAGAAGCGGATGCGAAAAAGAAAAAGACCACTAAGGAAAAACGCAAAGGCAGCGCCGACGATGTCAGCAAGGCGCGCCAGTGGATGTGCCAGAACTTCTTCGATGTGCGTGCTTTTGGGGCTGTGATGTCTATCGGCATCAACTGCGGCCAGGTGCGCGGCCCGGTGCAACTCACCTTTGCCCGTTCCGTCGAACCCATCGTGGCGCTGGAGCACTCCATCACCCGCATGGCGGTTGCCACAGAAGCCGAAGCGGAAAAGCAGCAGGGCGACAACCGCACCATGGGCCGCAAACACACCGTGCCCTACGGCGTGTATGTCGCGCACGGCTTCGTCTCATCCTTCCTCGCCAAACAGACCGGGTTTGGTGACGACGACCTCGAACTGGTATTCCAGGCGCTGGAGAAGATGTTTGAGCACGACCGCTCAGCCGCGCGAGGTGAAATGTCCACGCGCGGGCTATACGTCTTCAAGCACGACAGCGAGCTCGGCAACGCACCCGCCCATGCCCTGTTCAACCGCCTGCAAGTCAAGCCCAACGAAGAAGGTGCCGTAGCTCGCAGCTTCGATGCGTATTCTGTTTTGTTTGATGGTAAAAATTTGGCTGCCGGTCAAACAGTCCAGCCCGCACCGGGTGTCACATTGACAAGACGATGCTGAAATTGGATGTGTTTGAAAGGAGCCGTCAATGAAAATCCTGCCCACTGAATTCGACGGCCAGTCCATCCGCCGCGTGTACGACGAAGACACTGAAATCTGGTGGTTTTCAGTGGTGGACGTGGTGCAGGTGCTGACGCAGCAGTCCGATGATTTGACCGCCAGGAAATACTGGAACCAGCTCAAACGCCGGCTTGCCAATGAAGGCAGTCAACTGGTGACAAGTTGTCACCAGTTGAAAATGCCCGCCGCAGACGGCAAGCACAGGCTCACCGACGCAGCCACCGCCGAGACCCTGCTGCGCCTGGTCCAGTCCGTCCCCAGCCCCAAGGCCGAGCCCATCAAACTCTGGCTTGCCAAGGTGGGCTATGAGCGCATGCAGGAGATGGCCGACCCGGCCTTGTCGCTGGACCGGGCACGCCAGACCTGGCAGCAGCATGGGCGCAGCGACAAATGGATTCAGCAACGCATGACTGGGCAGGAAACGCGCAACAAGTTGACCGACTACTGGCGCGGCCACGACATCAAGGAGGGTAGTGAGTTCGCCATCCTGACCAACATCATTCATCAGGAATGGTCCGGGGTGAGCGTCAATGAACACAAGGGGATGAAGGGCCTGAAAAGTCAGAACCTGCGCGACCACATGAGCGAGGCGGAGCTGATTTTTACTGCGTTGGCCGAGTTGTCCACCCGGCAGATCGCGGAAAACGTGGATGCCACCGGCATGCAGCAAAATCAAACCGCGGCCAAGGCCGGCGGCCGCATCGCCCGGCAGGCGCGTAACCAACTGGAAAGCCAGACCGGGAAGTCGGTGGTGTCCGGTGAGAATTACCTGCCGCCGGCTGCCAAAAATATCAAAAAGGCCTTGAAGGCGCCGCGCAAAGCGTAAGCGCTGCGCCCTCGGAACCAGGATGAAATCCACGTGGCAACCGAGTTGGAACAGATCCCTTTGTCTGCTCTGCAGCACTGGTGTTATTGCCCGCGCCAGTGCGGGCTGATTCATCTGGAGCAGGTGTTTGACGAGAACGTCCACACCCTGCGTGGTCAGGCGGTGCACACCAAGGTGGATCAACCAGGGGTGGAAACCGCCAAGGGCCTACGGGTCGAACGGGCCTTGCCCCTATGGCATGACGAACTGGGTTTGATTGGCAAGGCCGATGTGGTCGAGTTTTTGCCGGGTGGTATTCCGTACCCGGTGGAATACAAGCACGGCAGCCGCCACAAGGCGGCTGCCATTGCCGCGTGTGACGACCTCCAGCTTGCCGCGCAAGCGATGTGCCTGGGGGCCATGACGGGGAAGGTTGTCAATGAGGGGGCGATTTTCTACGCATCTTCAAAGCGGCGGCGTGTGGTGCCCATCACGCTGGAACTCCGCGTAGCGGTGGAGCAAACCGCGCAAGCTATCCGCCAGATGCTTGCCACGGCCAAGCTGCCACCGCCGCTGGTGGGAGAGCAGGCCGCCAAGCGATGCAAGGCGTGTTCACTGTTGGAGCGGTGCCAGCCTGAAGCCGCACGCGCAGACCTCGATGCCGTTCGCGCCGCGCTGTTTGATCCCGACGCGTAGTTTCTTTATCCGCTGACCATGCAACTGCTCAACACCCTTTACGTCACCACGCCGGAAACCTACCTGCGGCTGGACAATGACACCTTGCGCGTGGAAGTGGAGCGTGAAACCCGGTTGCGCGTTCCGCTACACCATCTGAATTCGGTGGTGTGTTTTGGGTACACGGGGCTGTCGGCGCCGTTGATGCACCGTCTGGCCGAAGATGGCATTGCGCTGGTGCTGCTGGACGATAACGGGCGCTTCAAGGCGCGGCTGGAAGGGGCGGTCAGCGGCAATGTACTGTTGCGCCAGGCGCAGTTCGAGCGTGCGGCGAATTCGGCTTTTGCGCTCGACATGGCGCGCGCCTGTGTGGCGGGCAAGATCAAAAACACCCGGCAGGTTCTGCAACGTGGTGCACGCGAAGCAAAGTCTGAAGACGAAGCCAAATTCCTTGTGAGGCTGGCGGATGATCTGGCGGCCAGTTTGCGGGCGCTACCCGAGGTTGCAGACCTTGACGTCCTGCGTGGCGTAGAGGGCGAGGCGGCACGTCAATACTTTAGTGGTCTCAAGCTGCTGCTGCGTCCGGATCAACGTGATGCCTTTGGCATGGACGGGCGCACGCGTCGTCCGCCGCGTGACCGCTTCAACGCCATGCTGTCGTTCTTGTATGCGATGTGGATGAACGATTGCCGTTCGGCGCTGGAGGCGGCCGGGCTGGACCCGCAAGTCGGCTTTTTGCACGCTTTGCGCCCAGGGCGTGCCGCGCTCGCGCTGGATTTGATGGAAGAGTTTCGCCCCTGGGCTGACCGGCTGGCGCTGACGCTGATCAACCGCGGCCAGATTTCAGCCAATGATTTTTCGATGCGCGAAGGCGGAGGCGTCACGCTGGAGCCAGATGCACGCAAAGCCGTGGTGGTCGCGTATCAAGAGAGAAAGCGCGATGAAATCAACCACCCGCTACTTGCCCAGGCCGTGCCTTTGGGCTTGGTGCCGCTGGTGCAGGCACGCTTGCTGGCGCGCGCGTTGCGCGATGAGGGAGCACCCTATGTGCCCTTTGTGACGAAATAGGGACTGAACATGCTGGTGCTGGTGTGCTACGACGTGAATACCGAGACCAAGGCGGGCCGGCGCCGCTTGCGCCGCGTGGCCAAGGTCTGCGAAAGCACGGGCCAGCGGGTGCAGAAGTCGGTGTTTGAATGTCAACTTGATGTGGCCCGGTTTGAAGCACTGGAGCGTGAGTTGCTGGAAGAAATCGATCCGCAGCAAGACTGTCTGCGCTTGTATCGAATCCCGGAAACGCGTGGATTCGAAGTTCTCGAACACGGCACATTCAAAGCGGTGGATTTTGACGGGCCGTTGGTTCTGTAAGGTGTTTTGCTGTTCCTGCAACCGCAAAGCCTGTGCTATTGTTGCCACCGCGAACCCAAAGTGCTGTCCTTTTCACCGTAAGGTTCGCGCGCTATGCAAGCCATTGGAATGCATGACTTTTCCCATTTTTCACTTACGCTCTTTCCTGAAGAGGACAGGGTAGCGAAGGGGTTCGCGCAAACGAACGAAAGATGCGTTTGTCAGCAATACCTTGGTAGCGAAGCGGTTCGCCCGTCATCGATGACGGGCGTGGATTGAAACGCGGCGGCCGCCAAGGCTGACGGAGACATGCCCAGGTTCGCCCGTCATCGATGACGGGCGTGGATTGAAACTACAAGGACAAGCTTAATTTGGCGGACAAATTTAGGTTCGCCCGTCATCGATGACGGGCGTGGATTGAAACACTTCTGCTCGGGCAGAAAGATCGCGGCCAGCGCGGGTTCGCCCGTCATCGATGACGGGCGTGGATTGAAACGAGCTGGTACTTTTTCGCCACCGCGTGCGCCGCCGGTTCGCCCGTCATCGATGACGGGCGTGGATTGAAACAATCCGCGACGGCATGATGGTGGCTGTCCTGTTCGGTTCGCCCGTCATCGATGACGGGCGTGGATTGAAACATCATGTCCAGGATGGTGCCAGCCGCGACCGCACGGTTCGCCCGTCATCGATGACGGGCGTGGATTGAAACCTGCTGGGTGTCAGCGTAGCCGGCCCATTTGAATGGTTCGCCCGTCATCGATGACGGGCGTGGATTGAAACAGGATGAGCGCACGAACCTCGGCCGGCAGCAGGGCGGTTCGCCCGTCATCGATGACGGGCGTGGATTGAAACTCAGCTGGCCGCTGCCGGTCTGGATTCGACGTCCGGTTCGCCCGTCATCGATGACGGGCGTGGATTGAAACTCCTTGATGTAACTGTGCTGACTGACACCGCTAGGGTTCGCCCGTCATCGATGACGGGCGTGGATTGAAACTGCGCCAGGTGCCAGAGATCGAGAGGAGCAGCATGGTTCGCCCGTCATCGATGACGGGCGTGGATTGAAACACCTACCGCCGGTCAGATTACTGGCGCCAATACCGGTTCGCCCGTCATCGATGACGGGCGTGGATTGAAACTACTTGGCCAACGGGCATATGGAGAGTGCCTTAAGGTTCGCCCGTCATCGATGACGGGCGTGGATTGAAACCTGCGCGCCCTGGCGGCCTTCACCACCGACCGGCTGGTTCGCCCGTCATCGATGACGGGCGTGGATTGAAACTGCTGATGATTGCCGCCAGCATCGTGAACGATGCGGTTCGCCCGTCATCGATGACGGGCGTGGATTGAAACTTCCCTTCAGGTGCGGGTTTTTCAGGCGGCTGACGGTTCGCCCGTCATCGATGACGGGCGTGGATTGAAACCCCGAAGGCCCCATCCGCCTGCCCATGCCGCCGGGGTTCGCCCGTCATCGATGACGGGCGTGGATTGAAACTGGAACAGGTGCGCAGCGCAAGCCGGCGCATTTCGGTTCGCCCGTCATCGATGACGGGCGTGGATTGAAACACCTGTCCAGGTTCAGGCAGCGCCGCAGGTGGTGGGTTCGCCCGTCATCGATGACGGGCGTGGATTGAAACTACGGCCACCTCATGGGCCTGCGCTACGCCCGCCGGTTCGCCCGTCATCGATGACGGGCGTGGATTGAAACATGTCGCTCTTTTTGGCATCGATTTTTCCGCCGGGTTCGCCCGTCATCGATGACGGGCGTGGATTGAAACCAGGTCGGCGTGAGCAAACCAAAAATACAGGAGCGGTTCGCCCGTCATCGATGACGGGCGTGGATTGAAACAAGCCCCTGCGCCCTGGGCAGGTGCGTGGCGTGCCGGTTCGCCCGTCATCGATGACGGGCGTGGATTGAAACCATCAAGACGGCAACGATCGACTATTACGACGCTGGTTCGCCCGTCATCGATGACGGGCGTGGATTGAAACATCGATGACCTGACTCTCGAGTCATTTTTCTTTTGGTTCGCCCGTCATCGATGACGGGCGTGGATTGAAACATGATGGCCTCGTGTGTGTGGGGTGGAGCCCGGGGGGTTCGCCCGTCATCGATGACGGGCGTGGATTGAAACATCACCCTGACCTATGGTGACCTGGTGTTCTGGAGGTTCGCCCGTCATCGATGACGGGCGTGGATTGAAACGCTCTATGACTACTTTGGTCTGCCCACTGCCGGTGGTTCGCCCGTCATCGATGACGGGCGTGGATTGAAACATTGTTCACCCCGGCGCAGGCCTGCCAGGGTGATGGTTCGCCCGTCATCGATGACGGGCGTGGATTGAAACCTTGGCGGGGTCGATGCTGCCGGGGCCGTCGCCCGGTTCGCCCGTCATCGATGACGGGCGTGGATTGAAACCGAGCTTTGGGCCGGCGCGCGCGCGCTACCTTGGGTTCGCCCGTCATCGATGACGGGCGTGGATTGAAACACCCCGTACACGTAGGCAACGTGCACGGCGCTGTGGTTCGCCCGTCATCGATGACGGGCGTGGATTGAAACTTTTTGAAGAGTGTCTGCCCCTCAACCCCATGGAGGGTTCGCCCGTCATCGATGACGGGCGTGGATTGAAACTTGGAAGATGGTGGAGGTGGCGGCGGCTGCTTGGGGGTTCGCCCGTCATCGATGACGGGCGTGGATTGAAACCCCTGAACCCCTTCAACAACGTCGCGGCCTCTGGCCGGTTCGCCCGTCATCGATGACGGGCGTGGATTGAAACTCCACCCTCACGCGGGCCAACCTGCTGGGCGCCTGGTTCGCCCGTCATCGATGACGGGCGTGGATTGAAACAGGCCGACCTCGTAGAGGCACGATCCGGCCAGGCGGTTCGCCCGTCATCGATGACGGGCGTGGATTGAAACCATCAGTGCGCCCTCCCCTGGCCGCGGTCCGGCAGGGTTCGCCCGTCATCGATGACGGGCGTGGATTGAAACTTCCGTCCAGGTGCGCGGCGGTACGGGTGCTATGGGTTCGCCCGTCATCGATGACGGGCGTGGATTGAAACGACGTGGAGCTGGCCGGCAGCGGCACCGCCGCCACGGTTCGCCCGTCATCGATGACGGGCGTGGATTGAAACCTGTGGCTGGTGCCCACGGGCAAGCTGCAGAAGCGGGTTCGCCCGTCATCGATGACGGGCGTGGATTGAAACGCCAACGGGCTGTGGACGGATGGCGTGCCGGGTGACGGTTCGCCCGTCATCGATGACGGGCGTGGATTGAAACATCTGCGCGGCGAGCGCGGCGGTGTAGATCGGGTGGTTCGCCCGTCATCGATGACGGGCGTGGATTGAAACTTTGGTGTCGGACCCTGCCCTAAACCCTGCCCGCTGGTTCGCCCGTCATCGATGACGGGCGTGGATTGAAACTTGCTGAGGGTGTAGCGGGCTTTGCCGCTGCCGCGGTTCGCCCGTCATCGATGACGGGCGTGGATTGAAACTCCAGGAAGTCCAGCTCCAGCGCCGTGGCGCTGCGGTTCGCCCGTCATCGATGACGGGCGTGGATTGAAACTTGCACTCTCTGGTCGCTCTCTGCCTGGTTGCTCGGTTCGCCCGTCATCGATGACGGGCGTGGATTGAAACATCATGCCTTGATTCCGTCCAGCTGTTCCAGGCGGGTTCGCCCGTCATCGATGACGGGCGTGGATTGAAACACCGACAAGCTGGGCAACGTCAAGAACACCTCGGCGGGTTCGCCCGTCATCGATGACGGGCGTGGATTGAAACTTTTACGACAATCGCCTGGCGGATGCGGTCATCACGGTTCGCCCGTCATCGATGACGGGCGTGGATTGAAACCCAAGAGCACGGGCAGCAACGAGGCAGGGCCGTAGGTTCGCCCGTCATCGATGACGGGCGTGGATTGAAACATCAGCGCCCCCACCGAACACACCTGAAGGAAGCGGTTCGCCCGTCATCGATGACGGGCGTGGATTGAAACGTCGAGAACTTGCAGCGCGGGCAGCGGATCACACGGTTCGCCCGTCATCGATGACGGGCGTGGATTGAAACAACACCACGTGTTGACACATGTTGTGTTGAATCAGGTTCGCCCGTCATCGATGACGGGCGTGGATTGAAACAAAGAACAACACGTCAGATAAACCGGGCTTTGTTGGTTCGCCCGTCATCGATGACGGGCGTGGATTGAAACTTCAGTGCCGTCGCCCTGCTCTGCCGGTGGCGGCGGTTCGCCCGTCATCGATGACGGGCGTGGATTGAAACCGCGCCAGTGACGCAGAGCGATGAAGTTGACGGCGGTTCGCCCGTCATCGATGACGGGCGTGGATTGAAACCAGCCGACGGTGACCTCGAGGCCGGTGATCGAGCGGTTCGCCCGTCATCGATGACGGGCGTGGATTGAAACTTGCGCGCACCTGGGACAGCCTGCGCGACAAGCTGGTTCGCCCGTCATCGATGACGGGCGTGGATTGAAACAACCAGGTGCGGCAGGATCTGCTGGCCACGCGCCGGGTTCGCCCGTCATCGATGACGGGCGTGGATTGAAACCATGGCCTTGACGCCGAAGGTCATCAGGCGCACGTGGTTCGCCCGTCATCGATGACGGGCGTGGATTGAAACCTGTCTCCCTTCGGCTTCCGGTCCATGACCGTCCGGTTCGCCCGTCATCGATGACGGGCGTGGATTGAAACGGGCGGGGCCAGGTAGCCCAGATCGGTGCTGTACAGGTTCGCCCGTCATCGATGACGGGCGTGGATTGAAACCGGCTGGACCCGCGCGACGAGGTGCCCCTGGGCCGGTTCGCCCGTCATCGATGACGGGCGTGGATTGAAACTGGCTGATGCCACCCATGGCGATGGGGACGCCCTGGTTCGCCCGTCATCGATGACGGGCGTGGATTGAAACTCAGCTGGGAACTGCACCGTACACATCGAGGAGCGGTTCGCCCGTCATCGATGACGGGCGTGGATTGAAACAACTCGGCGTCGCTCCAGCGCTGCAGCTGCTTGAGGTTCGCCCGTCATCGATGACGGGCGTGGATTGAAACCTTCCCCACCCCCATCGGCACGCCGCCCGGCGGCGGTTCGCCCGTCATCGATGACGGGCGTGGATTGAAACTATGCCTCGTCCATGTTTCTGCCCTACGGGTGGATGGTTCGCCCGTCATCGATGACGGGCGTGGATTGAAACACACAGTGGCACGCCGCTGACGAAACGGCCTTGCGGTTCGCCCGTCATCGATGACGGGCGTGGATTGAAACAACGCCAGCGGCAGCGGCAAGGTGATGGAGATCAAGGTTCGCCCGTCATCGATGACGGGCGTGGATTGAAACAGCAGGGGGGCCACTTCGCGCACGCTCTTGCCAAGGTTCGCCCGTCATCGATGACGGGCGTGGATTGAAACCCGTTGCCCCGGGCCAGCAGGCCCAGGCTCACCAGGTTCGCCCGTCATCGATGACGGGCGTGGATTGAAACGTCATCGACGCCGTGCGTGGGCCCGATGCCGGCGGGGGTTCGCCCGTCATCGATGACGGGCGTGGATTGAAACATGAAGCCGGAGGCAGCATGAAGACTCACCAACCCGGTTCGCCCGTCATCGATGACGGGCGTGGATTGAAACCAGCTCACCTACGGCAAGGTGCCCCAGGCCGGGCGGTTCGCCCGTCATCGATGACGGGCGTGGATTGAAACAGGTTGTCGAAGCGGCCCAGCACGCTGGCAAAAAGGTTCGCCCGTCATCGATGACGGGCGTGGATTGAAACGCCGCCAACAACGGTTTGAAGACCGGCGACCGGAGGTTCGCCCGTCATCGATGACGGGCGTGGATTGAAACGACCTTGATTGATCAGGTTGGAGACCACGCCCAAGGTTCGCCCGTCATCGATGACGGGCGTGGATTGAAACACCAAGACCATTGAGGTTGCCGACCCGACAGGTGGGTTCGCCCGTCATCGATGACGGGCGTGGATTGAAACACGCGCAGCAGCGTGGCCACGGCCCGGGGCATAGACGGTTCGCCCGTCATCGATGACGGGCGTGGATTGAAACAGGACAGCCTGGTGGTGTTTTTCGAGGACAGCGCGGTTCGCCCGTCATCGATGACGGGCGTGGATTGAAACCAGCCCACGCGGCGCGTCACGTCCTTGGACTGGTGGTTCGCCCGTCATCGATGACGGGCGTGGATTGAAACAACCTGAAAATAGCCGACTTCATCGACCAATTCGGGTTCGCCCGTCATCGATGACGGGCGTGGATTGAAACCCGACCCCGCCACCATCTCTGATGCAGCCCCCGTGGTTCGCCCGTCATCGATGACGGGCGTGGATTGAAACGCATCTTGTTGGCGGTGTCGGGGTCGTATTGCGCGGTTCGCCCGTCATCGATGACGGGCGTGGATTGAAACTCGGTGCCCTGGCGCTCAGCGCCCGCGCGAAGGAGGTTCGCCCGTCATCGATGACGGGCGTGGATTGAAACAACCCCCGCAGGCCGCTGCAGCACCGCAGCCCTGGTTCGCCCGTCATCGATGACGGGCGTGGATTGAAACTGCTCACCAAGCGCATCGGCAACGCAGCAGGAATGGGTTCGCCCGTCATCGATGACGGGCGTGGATTGAAACATCCATGGCACGGGCTGGTGGAGCTTCCACCACCGGTTCGCCCGTCATCGATGACGGGCGTGGATTGAAACCGCCCTGGGCCCGGTGATCGCGCTGGGCACGAACGGTTCGCCCGTCATCGATGACGGGCGTGGATTGAAACCTCGTAGACCTTCTGCGCCCGATCGCCCCCAACCGGTTCGCCCGTCATCGATGACGGGCGTGGATTGAAACCGTACTCCTCAAGGCCGAAGATGCCTTTATGGCGGGTTCGCCCGTCATCGATGACGGGCGTGGATTGAAACAACGTCACGCTGACGGGCGAGTACTCGACGCGATGGTTCGCCCGTCATCGATGACGGGCGTGGATTGAAACCACTCAGGAGATGGAGGGCGCCAAGTGCCTGGCGTGGTTCGCCCGTCATCGATGACGGGCGTGGATTGAAACACCCTGGCCGAGCTCACCCGCAGCAGCGTGGCCGCCGGTTCGCCCGTCATCGATGACGGGCGTGGATTGAAACAGGACGTGCGCAACGCGCTTCGGCGCGTTCCGTGCGGTTCGCCCGTCATCGATGACGGGCGTGGATTGAAACCTTCGCGGATGGCTTGAGCAATGTAGTCTTCGGGGGTTCGCCCGTCATCGATGACGGGCGTGGATTGAAACTTGTCGAGGCGTTGGCGGACAGTGAAGGCAGGCCGGTTCGCCCGTCATCGATGACGGGCGTGGATTGAAACACCTTCGGTGCTGCGGCTGTACTTGATCGTCGCGGGTTCGCCCGTCATCGATGACGGGCGTGGATTGAAACAAGTTCTCGGGCGTCACGTCGAAGGTGGTGGCCGTGGTTCGCCCGTCATCGATGACGGGCGTGGATTGAAACAGGCAGGCGCGCCGGCGGCGGTCGCCCCCTCTCACGGTTCGCCCGTCATCGATGACGGGCGTGGATTGAAACCTTGCGCCAGGCCGGGCACCACGAGCAGACCTCCTGGTTCGCCCGTCATCGATGACGGGCGTGGATTGAAACGTGACGACAAAAACAGCCTCGCCACCACCGGCCCGGGTTCGCCCGTCATCGATGACGGGCGTGGATTGAAACT
>JACCDS012270231.1_pt1 | contig 22659 bp, 25 predicted proteins | sample 7446441 | NCBI WGS metagenome assembly JACCDS01 (sample SAMN15323445, study PRJNA562643) | freshwater metagenome | isolation source: river surface water | place: USA:Blue River Watershed | collected 2017-08-17 | reverse complement strand
TTTATCAAGGTATAAGAAGGCATACAAAGCGTTAATTGTAAAACATTATTCTATTATCGCAGATTATGATAAAGTCAATTTTACATGGTCAGTATACTATAAATATTTTGGCACAGAATATTATAAAAAAGGTCATTTTGAACTTTCAATACTATATTTTTGGAAGTCTATTTCTTTATCTAAAAATTTGTTGTTTAACCTAACTACGCTACTTTATATCTTAAAAGTTAAACTAGAAAAATAAATTATAATTAATTGTGATTATAGTTAAAATAATTGGTGGTTTAGGCAATCAGCTCTTTCAATATGCTTTTGGCAAAGCAATTGAAAAAAAGCTTGGAAAAAATGTGTATTATGATATTTCAGAATTCTCGTATTACGATTTAAGAAATTTTGAGTTACATCATTTCAATGTTGAATTAAAATTTGCATCTAAAGAAAGTGAACGAGAGCTTAATAATTTCAAGAATAGATTGTTATTTAGAATTTCGCGAATATTAAAGATAGAGGAGTTAGTCTTTAAATACCTATCTTATTATCGAGAGCATGTGGATAACAAGCCGATTAATATTAATAGAATAAATAATGATATTTATCTTGATGGATATTGGCAATCAGAAAATTATTTTTTAGAAATTAAAGATATCATTTACAGAGAACTTTCTATTAAAACGGAATTATCAATTAAAAATCAAAATCAGTTAAAAGAGATATCATTAGTAAATTCTATATCGTTACATATCCGAAGAGGTGATTATATAACCAATAATCGAGTAAGCAAAATTTATGAAACTTGTAGCTTAGAATATTATCAAAAAGCATGTGATTATATTTCAGATAGAATAGAAAATCCTGTGTTTTTTATTTTTTCAGATGATATTGAATGGGCAAAGAGCAATCTAAGGAATCAATACAATAATATTTTTGTAGATGCTAATTGTGCCCAAAGTGCAATCGAGGATTTGAGGTTGATGTCTTCTTGCAATCATCACATTATTGCTAATAGCACTTTTAGCTGGTGGGGTGCTTGGCTAAATCAAAATCAAAGTAAAATTGTCATAGCGCCTAAAGTTTGGTTTGTTGATCAGTATAAAAATTTCAACGATCCTATTCCTATAGGATGGATAAGAATATAACAAGAAAAAAAAATTATTTATCTATGAAGTTACAAAACGCAATTAAATTACTGAAGAACCAAATTCCATTTCTAGAAGATATCCAGCATAGAAGAGTCAAGCCTTGGCTACAAATAAATGGTGATAAAACACTAAGATTGAATTACTCGTTAAACGAAAAATCAGTAGTTTTTGATTTGGGAGGGTATGAAGGTCAGTGGGCTAGTGATATTTTTTCTATGTATTTAAGTGAAATACATGTTTTTGAGCCTTACCTTCCATACTATAATTCAATTAAATCAAGGTTTGAATTAAATCCAAAAGTTAACGTTTATGGATTTGGATTGGCATCCACCAATAAGGAAATGGAAATATATGTAGATGATGACAGTACATCTTTAGTAAAAAAAACAGGTTTAAATTCTACAATTCAACTTAAAAGTATAAGTGATTTTTTAACGGAATCACAAATAAAATTTATTGACTTAATAAAAATTAATATTGAAGGTGCTGAATATGAATTATTAGAAGCAATAATTGAGAACGGGCTACATTTAAGAATGAGAAATTTGCAAATTCAGTTTCATGATTTTTTTCCCGATGCTACAGAGAAAGTTCAAAAAATAAGAGAAGTAATTGGAAAAACGCATAAACCAACCTACAAGTTTGATTTTGTTTGGGAAAATTGGGAATTGAAATGACAAAGAAGGTAAAATTTATCTTTCCTTATGATTGGCCATTGTTAAATCAAACGGAGAATTTAATTGGTAAATGGGGAGATTACAATTTTTATCTTGAAGATACAGAAAATGAATATGATGCTTTAGTAGTTTTTAATTTTTCTTCTAAAGCTATAGATAGAACAATTTGTTATAAACACAAAACAATCTTTATTGCGACGGAGCCATTTGAGGTTCAAAAATATTATAAAAGCTATTTGGACCAGTTTGCGCATGTTATCTCAAGTCAAAGTCAAATTAATCATGCGAGTAAAATAGTTTTTCATACTGGTGCGCCGTGGTTTGTAAACAAAGACTATAAAGAACTAATTGAATTAGGTCCTTTTGAAAAAAAGAAAAAAATATCTATTATTACATCAGACAAATTAATTACTAAAGGACATAAACAAAGATTTGATTTTGCAACGAAAATTAAAGAATACTTTCAAGATGAAATTGATTTATTTGGAAGAGGTATATGTGATTTTAAAGATAAATGGGATGTTTTAGCTCCATATAAATATAATGTTTGTATAGAAAATGGTAGTCATGCAGATTATTTTACAGAAAAAATAAATGATTGCTATCTATCTTATACCTTCCCTATTTATAGTGGCTGTACAAATCTTGATAAATATTATAGTAAGAATTCATTTTGCCAAATTAACATTAATAATTTTGATTCTTCGCTTAGAAGTATAGAAAAAATTTTAAATGATGAAAATCATTATGATCAAAATTTAAAACATATTCAAGACGCACGTATTAAGTGTTTAAATGAGTATAATATATTTCCGTTATTAGTTAATATTCTAGACAGTATTGATGTCTGCACCGAATCCAAGGAGGAAGTTGTAATTAAAAAAGAATCTTATAACATTACAACGCTTTTGGAAAAATTAAGTTATAAGGTAAATTCAATATCATGGAAATAATCAGTCACAGAGGTTTTTGGATTTTACCCGAAGAGAAAAATTCCATTGTTTCTTTTTCTAGGTCTTTTGAGAATTTTTATGGAACAGAGACGGATGTTAGGGATTATAATCAAAAATTAGTAGTTTCTCATGACGTACCAAATGAATCATCTATTATTATTGATGATTTTTTTAAACTTTATAAAAATAACAAAGCCCAAACCCTTGCACTAAATATAAAAGCAGACGGATTGGCATCATTCCTATTTAGTAAAATTATTGAATATCAAATAGAAAATTATTTTGTTTTTGATATGTCAATTCCAGATACTATAAGTTATTTAAAGAGTGGTTTAAAAGTAATGATAAGACAAAGTGAATATGAGAAAGACCTGCCTTTTTACAATCAATCCATCGGTATCTGGTTAGATTCGTTTATTTCAGAATGGTATGATGAAGAACTAATTAAAAATCATATAGATAAAGGCAAAAAAGTATGTATTGTCTCATCTGAATTGCATAACAGACAACATATTCCTCTTTGGGAAATGCTAAAAGAAACCGGCCTATGTTTTGATAGTAATATGATACTTTGCACTGACAAACCATCTGAAGCAACAAATTTTTTTAAACATGAAAATAAAAGCAGTAATTTTTGATATGGATGGAGTACTTATAGATGCCAAGGATTGGCATTATGATGCTCTTAATAAAGCGTTACGATTATTTGGGACAGAAATTAGCAGGTATGATCATTTGGTAACTTTTGATGGGTTACCAACTCGAGCTAAACTTGATATGTTAAGTATTGAAAATAAGTTTCCAAGAGGATTGCATAATTTTGTAAATCAAATGAAGCAACAATATACAATTGAAATCGTGCACGCTAATTGTAAACCTACTTTTTATCATCAATTTGCTTTATCTAGATTAAAATCGGATGGAATGCATATTGCAGTATGTTCAAATTCAATTAAAAATTCTATTCAATTGATGATGGAGAAATCAGCTTTGTTAAAGTATCTTGATTTCTTTGTGTCGAATGAAGATGTAGTTAAAGGTAAGCCAGACCCGGAGATGTATAATTTAGCAATTAATAAACTAGGATTAAGTCCAGATGAATGCCTAATTGTTGAGGATAATGAGAATGGATTAAAAGCTGCTTATGCCAGTGGCGCTCATGTTCTTAAAATTGAGAATATAGAGGAAGTAGATTATTTTAATATAACAAATAGAATTAAAGAAATTGAAGCCCATGCTTAATATAATAGTACCTCTTGCTGGTAGAATTGTTGATAACAATAGTGCTACATACATAAATAACTATCCAATTCCATTAATTGATATTAAAGGGAAGTCTTTAATAGAATATGTAATTGAAAATATTTCCCAAATAGACAACGAAATAAAATTCATTTTTATACTAAATGAACAAGACTGTAATAAATATCACCTTGATAATACTTTAAAATTACTTACAAATGAACCTAAAATAATCAAGATAAAGGGTCAAACTATGGGTGCAATTTGTAGTATACTTATGTCGATAGATGAAATAGATAAAGACGAAGAGTTACTCATTCTGAATTCAGACCAAATAATTGATATTGACTATAATAATGTTCTGAATGATTTTAGGTCTAAAAAATCTGATGCAGGATTGATTATTTTCAAATCGGTTCATCCCCGATGGTCATTTGCGAGAATGATCAATGATAAAGTTGTTCAGACAGCGGAAAAAAATCCCATTAGTAATAATGCTATTGCGGGTTTCTATTACTTTAGAAAAGCAAACTATTTTATCAATGGGGCATTTGGCGTTATAAGATATGACGATAAATTTGAGAATAATTATTACACTTCAAGCGTTTACAACCAACTAATATTGGAGGATAAATTTATTACGGCCTACGAAATTCCTAGTAATGTATATTATTCTTTCTATTCATCGCAAAAGTTAAAAGAATTTGAAGATTATTTAAAGCTGGAGAAATGAAAATTTTTAAACTTAAAGACATGCGCTTTGGCTGGTTTATTGGTAATTTCTCACCTTCAGTGTTTAGTACTAGTAATTTTGAGGTTGGAGTTAAATACTATAAAAAGGGAGATTTCGAAAAAGCGCATTATCATAAAATATCTACGGAATATACTGTCATTGTAGAGGGGAAAGTAAAAATGAATAATGTGATTTACGTTAAAGGAGACATTATTGTTATAAGTCCAATGGAATCTACTGATTTCATGGCCCTTACTGATGTCATCACAACAGTAATAAAAACACCAAGTTCAATAAATGATAAATATATTTTATGACAAGATTAAGGAACTTTTACAAAAAAAATAGATTAGTGTATGGTTTATTCTTATTTATTTATAGAATATTTAAAGCGATTTTAAATGTCAAATTTAATATACATGAAATAAAAGAATTAAAATACATCTTACTTAATAAGGTCACATTAGGTGAAAAGAATTATATTTTTTATAATAATTTATTTCATAATTTAATTAAAGACAAGAATTTAGTGATTTTGGATGTTGGTGCTAATGATGGCTGGTTTGCAAAAGTTGTGTTCCGTTATGCTCCCAATTTCAAGGTAATTTCATTTGAACCGCTAAAGTCTATGTTACCCTTTCTTGAGGAAATTAAAAAGTCTAAATCAAATTATTCTTATGAAAACATGGGTCTTGGCAAAATTGAGGGTGCATCGATAATAAAAGAATATTTTACAACTGGACTGAGTTCAATGAAAGAAATAAATTCAGAATATAAGTACAATTCAATGTACTTTAATGATGAAATTAAAGATGAATACTCAGTTGAAGTAATCACGTTGGACAATTATATTAAATCAAATGGAATTAAAGGCGATTTATGTTTAAAAATTGATACGCAAGGATTTGAAATGGAGGTTTTGCAGGGTGCTTATCAATTATTCAAGGAGAATAGAATAAAGGTAGTACTTATTGAATTAATGACTTTAGAAAAGTATAAAGGGGCAAAACTGTATAATGATATTATCATTTTTTTAGAGGGCTTTGGGTTTAGACTTTGTGACATTCATACATCATACTATGAAAATAATGGTAAGCTAAGTGAGTTCGATGCCGTTTTTATTCTTGATTAATTAGTATTCGCATGAAGTATTTTTATTGGGTTTTAAGAGCATTTTTTTATCAGGCAAAGATCCATTTTATAAAAAGGAGAAAGTTTTGGATTCTGTCCAGAACGGCTTGTTTATTTAATGATTCATATTCTTTGCTTGGATTAAATGAATCGATTAGGTATAATATACAAAAAGGTCGGATTGATTTGTGGATTTCTTATTTTAGGAAGGAGATTCAACCAGCAAGCTTAAGCTATTTGAAATATATTAAAAGGGACGATATTAAGTATATATTTTTACAACAAAAGTATTTTAATTTGCCTAAGAAAAATAAACCATCATTATTTGTGATGGATTCATTTAGCGAATTAGTGGATAAAAAATTTGTATCAAAGGAAAATACAAGGAAATTTTTTTTCAGCTATTTCTCTGATGTGGATAAGGCAGTTTTTGACGAAGTGAATTCTGAAGATTTGCTTCCAGCAGAACGAATATTTGAAACTTATAAATTATTTTTTTCTTTATTGAGAAGTTATACGTTATGCCCTATAGTTTACATATTTTTTCCCGATAAATTGGAAAAAAGAGATTTATATATTGATAGAGCTAAAGTTATTAAGGATTCCATTTTATTGTTATCAAAAATCTACGATGATTTTTATATTATCGACGTACCTGCGGAAGTCGTAAGTTCTGATGTAAATGATCCAAATATTTATCATTTTTCAAAAGAAACGTACGAGTTTATAGCAAATAGGTTCAAAGAACTCAATTTTATTCCATTATTGTAATTTTAAATATTAAGATATATGTCCTTAAACATTGTAATTCCAATGGCTGGGTTAGGTAGCCGATTTTCTGAGGCTGGTTTCGAGAAACCAAAACCATTCATTGAAGTTTTAGGTCGTCCAATGATAGAAAATGTTATTGAGAACATGTACTATCCAGATGCGAACTTTATTTTAATCGCTAGAAAGGAACATCTTGAAATTGAGAAGGATCTAGTCGATAAAATTAAACAACAATACAATGTTACATTTATTGGTATTGACAATTTAACCGAAGGGACAGCTTGTACAGTTTTATATGCTAAAGAGTTAATAGATAATGACGATATGTTATTAATTGCTAATTCTGACCAAATCGTAGATGTTGATATTAGAAATTTTATTGATGATTGTGTTAATAGAAGATTAGATGGGTCTATTTTAACGTTTAATGATGTTGAAAGAAATCCAAAATGGTCATTTGCACTAACAGATATAAATGGCTTTGTAACTAGGGTTAAAGAGAAAGAAGCAATTTCAAGTAATGCAACTGTTGGGATATACCTATTTACTAAAGGAAGTGATTACGTAAACGCTGCAATAAGGATGATAATCGAAAATGATAGGGTCAATAATGAATTCTACACTTGCCCAACTTATAATTATGCAATAGCTCAAAATAAACAGATAGGTATTTTTGAAATACCAATAGAAACAATGCACGGAATAGGGACACCAGAAGATTTAGAAAAATATTTACAATTTCGAAAATGTTAGGGTAGATGTCCAATAAGAAAAGAATAATTACCGGTTCATTAGTCGATATCTTTGGGTCTGTTTTAGCGACTGTTGTAAGTTTTATTTTAATTCGTCTTTATTTTGATGTTTTATCAAAAGAAGAGTATGGATTATGGCTTGCAATTAATGGATTGGCTTCTATAATTTCGTTGGTAGATTTAGGAGTAGACCAATATTTTACTACGGTAATAGCCAATGATAAAGCATTTTTTGATTCAAAATTTAATACAGAATTTGCTAACTCTATTTTTATTAAAACGGTAATTTCTACATTGTTTTTTATTATTGGACTATTTTTGTTTATTACTCTGTCTAGTATAATTGAAATTAATCCTAAATATTTGTCAGTAGCTAAAATTACTATTGCTGTTAATATTTGTTATTTTATGTTCAATATTTTCTTCAGTTCAGCAAATACTATTTTGTACGGTCGAAATCATTTTGCACTAGTTAATACAATAACGATATTATCCAATATAACTTCTGGAATTTTAACTTATTGTATGCTCTCATTTGGCTATGGAATTGTATCCTTTCCACTGTCTTTATTTTTATTATCCTTAATTCAATTTCTAATATTAGCAACAATAATTTTCAAGAAGTATCCTCATATAAGATTGGGTAAAGTGAATTTCGAAGGAAAAAGAGGTATGATTAAATATTCTCTTTCATTCCAGATTATTAAGTTTGCATATATTATCAGAACACAATACTTAGTTATTGCCATAAATAATTTAGCAGGACCTGCTTTTGTAACAATTTATAACATGTCAAATAAAATTCCATCGATGATTCCTGGATATTTTAGTAAGATCGTGTTGCCAATGTTTCCATCATTATCTATGTTTATAAGTAGTGAGGATTATAAATCTGCTGCAAATATTACTTTGAAGCTTACAAAAGTGCTCTTTCGATTTGCATTCTTTTTTGGTATTGCAGTTTATTTATTCAATGAAGCTTTTGTTAATTTATGGATAGGTAAAGATAAATTTGGAGGTTATTCTATTGATGTATGGAATATCATATATATGTTTTTTATATCTGCATTTTCAGGGTTTGGTATAATAATTTATTCAACTAAAAAATTTGAAAAGTGGACTTATTTTGCTATCCTCGAGGTATTTCTGGTGGTTATTCTTTCCTATGTTTTACATAATATTTACGGTTTTACAGGTATAATCTCTGGTTTTGTACTAGGTTCAATACCTTCACAATTATACTTGGCATATATATCCTTAAAACAAGTTAAATATGATTTTAAAGAATTATTAAAAGGGTCAATCGGGTATATATTTATTCCAAATATTTTTTCGCTCGTCATTGCTTTTTTAATAAAAACCTTAGTAGAATTAAGTAATTGGCAAATATTAATATTATCTATTTTTATTTACACACTGGCACATTTTTTATTTTACGAAGGAATTAAATTTTTAAAATATAAAGATTCAGATTTTCAAACTAGACTTCTACAAAGTTTTTCTATCTAGCTATTATGTCATTGCATAAAGTATCTTTATATATATGAAATCTGAATTAAATAAAATAAATTATTATTTTCTTAAGTATTGTTTAAGATTTATAGAAAAGATTTCTCCTTTTTATTTATCAATTGTTACTAGAGAGAAGAAATTTTGTAGCTCAAATTTATATAGATTTGATAAGTACCCAGATGTCGGTAAAAACTTCGCGATATTATTGCAAGGCCCATTTATTTCAAAAAATGATTTTACAATTGAAACTTTAAAGTTGTACAGATATTTATATCCAAATATTATAATTGTTTTTTCAACTTGGGGAGGTAGTGTAACAAAGCATAAAGATAAAATACTGTTAGAACGATTAAACATTTCAATTTTAGAAAATGAATATCCTCAAAATTCTGGTGTTTCAAACGTAAATTACCAAATACAGACGACTTTGGAGGGGTTGAAATATTTGAAAAGATTGGGTGTGAAATATGTGTTGAAGTCAAGGTCAGATCAGAGAATTTATAATAGCTTTGATTTTTTAACGTATATGCGATTATTACAGAAAGCATATCCAATTTCAGATAAGACTATTCAAAATAGGTTAGTTATTTGTAGCTTAAATGGATTTATAGAGCGATTGTACGGTGTTTCTGATATGTTTATGTTTGGTGAAATAGAAGATATGTTTGTTTACTGGGAAGTACCATTTGATAATTCTACTTACAAAGACATGAAATATATTGATCCGAAATATTTCATTAAAAACTTTTTAGCTGAAGGTTATTTCTTAAAATATTTTTTCACTAAAGTTAATTTTAAAGCGATATGGACAGTATCGGATAGTATGAGATTTTTAAATGATTACTTTGTGATAATTGACAAGGAGCAATTGAATATATTTTGGTATAAATACAATAGATTTTTTGAGAGTATAAATATTTATAGTAAAAAGGATTTTGAACATAGGAAAAGATTTACGTTTGCCATTTGGTTGTTGAGTCTTAATCGAAATTAGAATTGTGTTATTTATATTTTAAGAATTTTATAGCCCCCCCTTTTTAATTGAGAAAATTAGTTCAAAAAGGATTATAATATTTTTGTTTAAATATCTCCAGTTATAGCTATTATTCACACCTTAAATTTCTAAAAAAGGAAATACAAAATTATGATAAAAATATTGTGCGAAATTGAGTTTGAAAATTTAAGTAGATTATAGTTGAATTCGTTTTTGAATAGATATTTACTTTTCGTAATGTATACTTGGACATTTGTTGATCTATTAACAGGTATATTTTTAACGAATGATATTTTTCCTTTTAATTCGATTAGTCTTGGAATGTTTGTTAGGATTCCATTTGTTATATTTTGTGTTATAGTTAGTTTATTTTATACTAAGGGAACTGAAAAATTAATTATAGTATTAACAGCAATTTTATTACTTTTATTATCAGTAAAAGTAATCTATTATGAATCAGGATTTACATATTTGCAAAATTTATTAAAATATTATAGTTTTATGTTCATTTTGCCAAGCGTGTTGATAGTTATTGGCAAGGACAAAATTAAATTAAATAAAATAGTTAAGATATTAAATGTAAATACGGCCATAGTTTTAATAAACCTTGTGCTTCCGTTTTTTGGAATTGGGGCAGGTAAATATGGAACTTCAGAAGACGGGGTTAACATAGGGAGTGTTGGTTTTTTTTATGCTGGGAACGAGTTAAATACAAGTCTTCTATTAATTTATGCATCATATTACCATATTTTCAGATCAAACAAACTAGCTTTTTACAAATTATTTTTTATTTTTCTATTTTTTACGTTTTTAACTTTAAGCAAATCAATTATTGGGGGTTTCCTAATAATAAGTCTTCTTGCCTGGAAAATTTATCATAGAGGAGGTTTATTTATTCCATTGGTTTTACTAATTTGCATGTTTTCTTTGCTCAGTATTTATTTGGAAAAAATTAATTATTTAAGTTTATATTTCTATTCGTTTTCCTATTTTTATGAAAAATCCGACACATTAGTTGAATTTATTTCTTCAGGTAGAAATTTAAGATTAGAGGCATTTGATATTACTGATTTCTTTTCAAGAATGGATTATGTTGTATGGGGTACTTTTTTACCAGGTGTCCCAAATTTTACATTTGAAATGGATTACTTTGAGATTTTCTTTTATCATGGGATTGTTGGACTCGTATTAATGATGTTTTATTGGATTTTGGTTAAAAAATATTTAAATGATATTAATGATTATACTATTGAAAATTTTTATTTTCTATTTTTTGTATTCTTTAATCTTTTAGCTTTTTTTGTGGGGCATACGTTATCTTCACAAATGTCATTGATATACTTGATTGTACTCCTATTATCAAAAAATCTAACTTTCACATCCTCTGCTAAGTTAGTAAAGTGAATTATGAAATTATTTCTAGTTTCAAATATGTATCCTTCTGATAGGTTTCCAAATTTTGGAATCTTTGTGAAAAATTTTGAAGAATCATTTATAGATAATGGAGGATTTATAGCTGAAAAAGTTGTTATAAAAACTATTTATAATAATAGTTTAGAAAAGTTTAAATCTTATATTATTCATTATATAAGAATAATCTTTATAGGTTTATTTTCTGATTATGATATTATATATGTTCATTATGCATCACATAATTCGGTACCAATTTTTATTTTGAGTAAATTTAGAAAAATGCGGCTAGTTTTAAATTTTCATGGCGATGATTTAATTCCTAGAAGTAGGTTAACCAGAATATTTCATTTATTTATTAAAAAGATTCTATTAAAAACGGATTTAGTTGTATTACCATCCTTGTATTTCAAAAATGTTTTTTTAAATAAATTTGAGTTTAACAACGATAAAATATTTGTTTCGCCTTCAGCTGGAATTAATACCGATTATTTCAATCAGAATGATAAAATATTTGATATTAATAATATTACGATTGGATTTGTTTCTAGAATAGATAAAGGTAAGGGCTGGAGAAATTTTATAAGATTAGTACAGGATTTACAGTATGTTGAAAAATTAAATGTTACAGGCGTTATTGTAGGGGATGGATCTGAAAAAAAAATACTTAAAGATGAATTGTTAAGTAAAGTAAATAAAATTAATTTAGTTTTATATACTAAACTTAATCATTTTGATTTAGCTAGTGTCTACAAGACATTTGATTTGTTTATTTTTCCTTCTGAATTACCTGAAAGTTTAGGCCTAGTTGGAATTGAGGCTATGGCCAGTGGTGTGCCTTGCATTGGATCGGCTGTTGGCGGAATTACTTCTTATCTAATTGATGGTTTTAATGGATATTTATTTAATCCATCCGATTACAATCATTTACTTAGTAAAACAAAACAATACTTGAATTTAACCGATGAAATGAAAATGGAAATGAGGATGAATTGTATTGAAACTGCATCGAAGTATGATAGAAAACTTGTTGGAATATTGTTGCAAAATAGATTAATGAGTTTATGACTGGATTTCATATAGAGGATGAAGTTAAAGAGTTGAAAAATAATAGGTTTATCACCTTAAATTTGGAAATCTATTATTTGCTGTCAACAAATAAAGAGTATCGTGAACTTACAAAAGATTGGAGTTATGTATGTGATAGCAGGATTATTCAATATTATCTTTACGTAGTATATAATCGAACAGTTGTTATGAATCAGGGTCATAGATTGATACATAAGTTTATTACAGGAGGTATGAATAATTTTTTATTTTTGGGTTCAAGTGAAGAGAATTTGTCTTTATCGTCTCAAAATATAAATAAACAATATATAGGTATTAAAATTGATATTGATCCTTTAACACTATTTGACGTAATAGATCCATTACATTTTGAATTAGATTTTATTTCCAAAAACGAATTAAATAAGTATGATGCTATTTTTGTTGCTTTAGGAGCCCCAAAGCAAGATTTTTTCATATCCGGTATTGGAACAAATAGTTTAATATTTGGCTGCGGAGGCACATTTGAATTTTTAAGCAATAAAGTTCCGTACCCTCCAAAAATAATTGAATTTATTGGTCTAACCTTTGTTTGGAGATTATATAGTGATTTTTCAATTTCTAGACTTAAAAAAATCATTAGATCATTCAAAGGGCTTATATATTTAATAATTAAAAGAGACATTAGATAAGTTTAATAGGAATTATTTACTAACCATTTTGAATAATTAAATATAAATTACATGTATAGGCGCTTTTGGTTTTGAGTAATCTAGATTGATAGAATTTTAATTAACGAAACTAAATTGATAAAAAGGTTACGTTATGTGCCACTTTAAGAAGCAGAAATTAGTTACGTTGCAATTATTCATTGAGCCGGGAAAGTACTCGATTTAAGTAAAGTTTTAAATCATCAGATTATTAAGCAAATGATGAATTAACAAAACAATTAATTGATACTTATAATAGTCCGGAAAAAAATTTCAATTTTTATGAGTTTTTTGGAAATGACTTGCCGATAAATAAGTTGGAATTTTAATTTAAGAAATATTCTAAGTTGCAAAACGCATTATGGTGTTGTAAAGAATTAAGCTTAGGTGTAGCTTTTAAGTAAAGAATAACCTGAGAGAAAAGAGTAGATATTTTATGACTTAGCATGATTCAAGCGCAAGGTAAGATTGGGAGTATTGACATATTATATCAATTGGTATCTGAAGGAATTTTTTAGCTCTTAGCAGCTTTTGAAGACCAACGTTCTTTTTGCAGCATTGATAATGTATGTTTAGTAATCGACGAAATCTTAGAAAACGAAAATATTTAATCAGGTATTTTCCATTTAGCCGAGGATAACCCACTTTCGACCAACCAACTCATTACTCTTACAGCCACATCCCAAAACAAAAAAGCAAGTATTTGGAATATGCCCCAAAAGCTTAATACTCTGTTGGCCAGAATAGGCGATGTGTTGCATTTACCCCTTAATTCGGAGCGCTTACATAAATTAACAGAAAGTTATGTTGTGTGCAACCAGAAAGCATTAGAGAGCATAGGTAAAACTTTATTTGTTTCCTCCGAAGAAGGATGGCTGAAAAGCTTAAAGTCGTTTAACGAATAATTTAAATAAACAAAACAATGAAAGTAGCCCTTATAACAGGAATCACAGGTCAAGATGGCTCGTACTTGTCAGAACTACTATTAGAAAAAGGTTATGCTGTACATGGGGTAAAAAGAAGGGCTTCATCCTTCAATACCCAACGTATTGACCACATTTATCAAGATCAACACGAAGCCCATGTGAATTTTAAGTTGCATTATGGCGATTTGACTGATTCTACCAATATTATTCGCATTATTCAAGAAGTGCAACCTGACGAGATATACAATTTAGGAGCCATGAGCCATGTAAAAGTTTCTTTTGATTCTCCAGAATATGTAGCCAATGTTGATGGAATAGGAACCTTACGTATATTAGAAGCGGTTCGAATTTTAGGCTTAGAAAAGAAAACGCGTATTTATCAAGCTTCCACTTCGGAACTGTTTGGCGGTTTAGCTGAAAATAAGAATGCAAAAGGATTGTATGACGAACATTCGCCATTTTACCCTCGTTCCCCTTATGGAGCGGCTAAAATTTATGGTTATTGGATTACCAAAAATTATAGAGAAGCTTACAATATGTTTGCTTGTAATGGAATATTATTCAACCATGAATCACCAAGAAGAGGAGAAACATTTGTAACTAGAAAGATAACTATGGCTAGCGCAGCTATAGCTTTAGGGAATCAAGATTGTTTGTATTTAGGAAATTTAGATGCTCAAAGAGATTGGGGTCATGCTAAAGATTATGTGGAGGCTATGTGGCGCATCTTACAGCAGGATGTTCCAGAGGATTATGTAATCGCCATGGGAGAAACAACCTTTGTTCGTGATTTCGTTCGTATGGCATTTGCGGAATTAGGTATTGAAATAGAGTTCAAAGGTGAAGGAGTAAATGAAGAGGGATATGTAAGAGCATGTAGTAATCCATTATATCAAATTGAAATAGGCAAGCAAGTCATTGCCGTAGACCCGAAGTATTTTAGACCAACAGAAGTGGATTTACTCATTGGTGATCCCACTAAAGCTAAAACCCAGTTGGGTTGGAAACCAAATTATGATTTAGCTGGATTAGTGAGCGAGATGGTTGCTGCGGATGTGAAGCGAGTGAAGAAGGAAATCATGTTAAAGGAAGCTGGTTTTAGAGGATAATATAATCAAGGTTGAATACCATGGATAAATCATCGAAAATTTATATAGCAGGTCATAGGGGAATGGTAGGTTCTTCTATATTACGTGCTTTGCAGTCAAGATCTCACACTAATTTTGTATTAAAAACTTCTTCTGAATTAGATTTAACAAATCAACAAGCTGTTGCTGATTTTTTTGCAAAAGAAAAGCCAGATTATGTTTTTTTGGCTGCTGCTAAAGTTGGAGGAATTGTTGCAAATAATACCTATCGAGCAGATTTTATTTATGAAAATTTGATGATTCAAAATAATGTGATTCATCATGCATATTTAAATAATGTTAAAAAGCTTTTGTTCTTAGGGTCATCTTGTATTTATCCCAAAATGGCACCCCAGCCTTTAAAAGAAGAATATTTATTAACTGGTCACTTAGAACCCACGAATGAACCCTATGCTATTGCAAAAATTTCAGGAATTAAAATGTGTGATGCGTACAGAGATCAGTATGGGTGTAATTTCATTTCTGTAATGCCAACCAATTTATACGGCCCGAATGATAATTACGATTTAAATAATTCTCATGTATTGCCTGCACTTTTACGCAAATTTATAACGGCTAAACAAAATGGTGCAGGTTCAGTTACAGTATGGGGTTCTGGCAGTCCAATGAGAGAATTTTTGCATACGGATGATCTAGCAGATGCTTGTTTATTTTTAATGGATAATTATAATGAAGCTGGTTTAGTTAATATTGGTGTAGGGGAGGATATTTCTATTTGGAATTTAGCAAAATTGGTTAAAAATATTGTAGGTTTTGAAGGAGAAATTATAACAGATGCCTCTAAGCCAGATGGAACGCCACGTAAATTAATGGATGTTTCTAAGTTGAACAATCTAGGTTGGAAAGCTAGTATCAGTCTAGATGAAGGAATACAAAAAGTATTTGAAGAAATTAAAAACCGTAACTGGTTGGAATAAATCGTTACAGAATGATAAAGGCAGTGACATCAAAATGACCTCTTCCCTTGATTTAGTACGTTTTTAAACTAGAGTTTTTGGGCCCAAGTCCCCGGGAAGTGGGAAGTGAAAAATCACGAAATTGGACCCATCATGAAGAAGTCAAAATTCTCTGAAGCTCAGATTGTTTATGCCATTCGCGAGAACGAATCAGGCACGAAGGTCGCTGAGATTGTATTCCCCCCGTAATTCGAAAACAATGAAAAGGATAATTTTTGATTTTTGGGGGAATGAAGACAAGTCGATTCAATGAGGGCCAGATCATCAAGGCCATAAAGGAGCATGAGGGAGGCCGCAAGGCCGAAGACATCGTGAGAGATCTTGGGATCAGCCAAGGGACCTTTTACAAATGGAAGCAGAAGTACGGCGGCATGGAGGCAAGCGATGTCAAGCGATTAAAAGACTTAGAGCTTGAAAACAGCCGCCTGAAGAGGTTACTTGCCGATACCATCCTTGACAAAGAGATTTTAAAGGACGTGATTGAAAAAAAAGGTTGGGGCCCGACGAGCGGCGGGAGCTCGTCACGATGATCCTAATGCGCTTTCGCATTAGCCTTCGTCGGGCCCTGGCTTTAATTAGTCTATCACCAAGCATGTACTACTACCGCCGCAAGCGGGATGATCAGCCAGCACTTGAGCTGATGCGAGCATACGCGGATGAAAATCCTGCACACGGTCAAGACATGATGGCCAAAGTGTTTCACAAAAGCCACGGATGGAATCACAAGAAGACCGAGCGACTCTATGCCAAGCTTAAGCTAGCTAAGCTTCGTAAGAAGCGTCTACGTCGACTCGTACAGGTGAAAGAGCCATTAGTGCAGCCACTAGCAGCCAATGAATGCTGGAGCATGGATTTCATGAGCGACAGCTTGATGGATGGCAGCAAGGTGCGTGTTCTTAATGTGATCGACGATTACAATCGTCAGTACTTGGGATTCGATCTGGGACGGTCGCTACCCGCTCCTCGCGTCACTCGAGCACTGGATGACTTTATTGACTTCCATGGTAAGCCCAAACGCATACGCATCGATAATGGCCCTGAATACACGAGCCACCAAATGCAGCTCTGGGCTAAAGAGCAAGAGATTGAGCTGCAGTTTAATTAGCCCGGCAAGCCGACGCAGAATAGCTACATCGAGCGTTTTAACCGCACGTACCGCACCGAAGTGCTTGACGCGTACTTATTCACAAGCATGCACGAGATACGCACCGTAACCGAAACGTTTCAGCACAAATACAATCACTTTAGACCGCATGGATCGCTAAATGACATGGCTCCAATCGAGTTTAAAGAACACAGAAAATCCCTTACTGGGAGGCCTCCCAGTAAGGGATTTAAGGCAGTGACATCAAAAGGAGAAATTCCCTAACTTGGTGTTACTACAACCGGGGGGAATACATAGTTTTGAATGCTAGCAATTAGGGTAAGTCGTCACTCTAGGCTCAATAACGAGCAGACCGTCTAAATGCGTTTTAAGAAATTCCATAGAGTATCAGAAGCAAAAGAAAATGTGGAATAATCAAAGAAAGCGTTGATTTCAAATGATCCTTATCCCAAATGGCCAAAAGCTTATGATGAACATGTGATCGATCAGCTACAAAAGGACTATTCCCCCTTCTCATTCTTCGCACATAAACTTGTAGCGAGTCAAATAACGGATACCAAAACACCGCAACCATCATAAAAAAGATGGGGATGCTTTGGGAGCCGATTTCAATAGTAGGTTGCTTGCCGATGATACGAGCGGTGGTCATTGCGGCAATTAGGCCGATGACGGTGGACCCCGTATCACCCATAAACGTTTTTGCTTGAGGCCTGAAGTTGTAGAGTAAAAATCCTGCGATCGCGACCACCATAGCGGTAAGCAAGGGAGTCATGTGCGGAAAGTCTCCGCCTTGGGTGAAAAACGCGAGGAAGCCAAAGGTTACGACGGTGTATCCGCCGAGTAGGCCATTGATTCCGTCGGTGTAGTTGATGGCGTTGATGGTGAACTGAAAGAAGGCCAGCATGAGGATCCATCCCCACCAGCTGTGCACGAGGTGGATGCCAAAGGCTCCGCCAAAGTTGAGGGGCAAAAGGTCCCACACATAGATGACGAGCGTGCTTGCCGCCACTTGAATCGGTAGCTTGATCTTGTGGCTAAGGTTGCGGGCGTCGTCAATAATCCCCATTACATAGAGAATGGCCGCCGAGGCGGTGAGGCTTAAGACCTTGCTGTCGATTTCGGGGACCAAGAACCACCAGCCGACGAATGCGGTGGGTATAAAGATGTGCCCACCGATACTTGGGGTGGGGTCCTTGTGAATTTTGCGAATAGAGGGCTTGTCAAGCTTGCCGGTTTTGCGGGCATAAGCAATACCAAACGGGGTAATCACCACAACGCTCAGGAATACGGCAGCTAGAATTATCAGGGTCATAAAGATTGTGCAAAGGTAGTTTGTTTAACTGATGACTTAGTCGATACTCATTGTGGCGTTGAGGGTTTCGATTAGTTTAAGAAACAACTTGACTAAATCCGAGATTTATCGTTCAAAAATGGCTGTCTGCATTGATGTTGGCGTATTGTGGAGTTAGGTTTGTGATCATGTACAACACGGTTAAACGCAATTTGAGGTCAATTCTAATTTGGCTGTGTCGAGAGTGCGTTTACTTTGTTCCCAGTCGTGGCAAGACACTGACTTGGTGGCAACTGAAACCGATTAAATTGTCTTTAGGATTCTCGCGTGCAGGTCGTGATCAAGTGGCAATGATGCTTTTGAGGCCTCTTGAATTAACGGGACCAGTCCGAATACTTGATATTGGGGCAGGGGACCCATACGAGGACAACAACACCGTGCTGTTCCAAACAGAGGGTAATGCTGAAATCACAAGTATCGACATTCATGAGCGGTTTGTAAGTCTTTATGCGCTTAAGCGCACGGGAAGGTTTATACACGCTGGCGTCGGCCCCGATCATGATCGATTCTCAATTCAGACGACATGGTCGGCGGTAGACCAAGGGGCTCGAGAGTTTACTGAAATCGGTTATTTGCTTGGCGTTGGCCAATCATCGGCACAGCACGGCCGTGACTCAGTTGAAATTAAGCCGCTTGAAAAGTTGGTTGAACCTGGTAGGTACGACCTACTATTTGTGAGAAATCATGGATATGAAGAGATGGTCTTGGAAGGCATCTCATTTGAAAAGTTTGAGTTCCGCTTTGTTTTTATTGAGAATAACTCGGCGTTCCGACCAAAGTCAGTTATTCGGGAGCATATGCGAAGCCTAGGGTATGAACTATGCGGTCGAATTCTAGGATTCGATGATGTCTTTAAAAAGTCTGGCAGTAATGATTGAACGTTAGCCAAAGCGGTCAGAACCCCTTCTCGTACTCTTTGATGTGCCGAGGTAGTTTTTTGAGTTCGGCGTTGCAGGCGTCAACGCTGAATTCTACGGGGTTGAAGTTTTTGCCCGCCCAAACTTTGTACTCGCTGTGCTCGGGATGATTCGGGTCCTTAAGGATGTCGATTAGGTCCTTGTAACCATGGATGCCGCCGCAGTCCTCAGGAGGGCACGCGTTGTCCCCAGAAATAACTTTTGGTAAAGTCTCTTTCGTTGGGTGGTTGGAATGGTCCACCAATTCAAGGTGGTGCATCCAACCATCTCCAAAATCGTATTCGTATACCGCGGTGGTTCCCACGTTGGTGAACACCTGGCCAACCGACACATCCTTAACGTTGGTTATGGGACCCATTTCATCTTCATCCCAAAGTCTTCTGTCGGCAATGACTGCGTTGTCAACCTCAAATTGGTACAGGTGGTAGTTCTTCCAGCCCATCACAACTTGGATGGCATGGTGCAGTTCGTACATCGTGATTTCTGAAGACGCCATGAATGTGCGGGTGACCATTGGGTCGGTGCCGACGAGCTTGATGTGAAAGGTGAAGATGGGCATGGCTAGCGTCGAATGGTGTAAATGTAGCTTCGGTGGGGTTGGTTTCTGGGGTGGGTCAGTATCGACCGAAATACCTGGGTCAGCATCAACCGAAATGGATGGGTCACATTGGAATGAAATACTCGGCGTGGCACCATTAAACCGAAATGGGTGGCACCATTAGTACCGAAAGACCCCTTTAGGTCAATCTTTATTTTTAAAAATAACAATCATGCGATTTGAGGGTGGTCCGCTTTGGGTTTGATGCCGATGCCAAAGTGCCTCAACCCAAAGCTTTAGAATTTTCAAAAGTGGCTCGCTAATGCTGATGTACTCGAGAGCAGATCATTGATGTGGTTTCATATGTCCTAAAATAATTTTCATATCAAAATGTTGATGCCTTGGTCATCTTCTGCCTATATCGGTAGAAATGATCGAGGCATTGTTAGTTTAGATGATTATTGACATGAAAAGTTTATTGTAAACAGTTGTAATAGGGAGTTTTAACTATTTTTCTTGTTAAATCAAAAGTTGGGGTGACCAAAGATGAAATGTCGGCGTTTGATGATTTGATTTCATCGTTAATGCCGAGAATGGGTTTTGGTATGCCGAGCATATCAGGCGGTATATGATTTCGTGATTTGTTCTCCGCTTCATCGACATGATTTGGCATTGTTCATTGGGTGTGTTGCCTTGGGGTTCAAAAGCCATATGCATTGATGTGTCATAAAACATTGAATAACAAGTTAATATCATGCGTTTGATATCGGCATTGCGCGGGATTATGCTGGGTGAATATCGGTATTGATGGGAATTGCGTTCCTTGAAGTTAAAAAGTATACTTGTAGCCCATTTAATTATAAAAGTATAGTATTTGTACATTTTGGAAATTTGAATATCTTTGTCCCGTTATGAGTGCGACACGTTACCTAGATGCCTTTGATCATGAGTGGGTGCTTGAAAAGCTATCCGCGGTAAATGGCAATGAAGAATTGTTTCAGTTCATTGATGGCCTATTTGATCCGCGCTTTACCCTGAAGCAGGCGGGTATTAAAAAACAAGACCTATCTTATTGGAAGCACGAGGGCTTATATGAAAACCGCGCAGGGGCCGAAGGCCGTGAATGGACGCGGCTTGGCTTCTTTGACTACCTATGGCTTCGGTTGGTGGTTGAGCTGCGCAAGGTGAATGTTCCGATAAAAAGCATTGCGCAATTGCGCAGCCAGCTGTTCACCATGAGCGATGAGGATATGAACATGATCTTTTCATCGAGGCAGAAAAGCTACCGCGAGTTATCGCTACCCAGTGAGATCGAAAAAAAGATAGAAGATGCCATCACGGTCCAAAGTGAGCTGTTCAACGCCTTGTTTAAAAAATACTTTTCGCACTTCTCGATTTTTGTTTTAGGTCTGATGCTACAGCGCAAAAGACTGGTGCTGTCCTATACCCCTGACGGGCAGTTTCACCTGCTTGCACCTGATGAAATCCGCAGTGAAGCGCAGATGAAGTTGTTTCTTTCACTGAGCGACCAGGCGCATGCATCGGTTCCGCTGCATAAGCTCATGGAAGAGTTTTTTGTAAACCCCTTCGTGGCGACCAAAGAATGGCAGCGTGTTTTTCGCTTGACTCCGACCGAGGTCAAAATTGTGGAGGCCATTCGCGAGAAGGGAATAGTTGATGTGCGCGTGAAGCTTCGCCCTGAAATGGGAGGTTACCTTCTTGTTGAGCCCCGTGATCGTCAGAGCATCGAGGAAGCCCTTTTTGAAGTTAAAAGGATTGTTGCTCAGGGGGGATATCAAAATATCACGATCCAACTTGAAGGCAAGTCCATCGTGGTTTTTGAACAGCGCGCTAACTAATTGAGTCCAAAACATACCGAACCAAAATGAATTTCTTCAAGCAACCAGATCCCGCGCCGAAGATGGAATTAAAAGTGGTGACCGTTTCTGCTGATGACCTCGAGGACTTGATCTCTCGAGTGGTCCGCAGCGAAATGGAGCGCCTCACCAACATTGGTGGAGGATTCGAGGATGAACTGTGGAACCGAAAGCAAACGGCCGACTTCTTGGGGATCAGCCAACAAACCTTGGCCAAATTGGTCCTTGAAGAGCGCATCCCCGCACAGCGAAGTGGACGCAAGTACCACTTCCTCAAGAGCCAGGTCGTGGATTACCTCAAAGGCAAGAACAACTAGTTAACCCATGGGTATTTCGTGGTCCTTGGCGCGGCCTAAAGCTCCGCGCAGCGCCGTTCGAATTAAAGTCCATGTGGACGGGGTAGGGATTTACCTCTACACGGGTAGGCAGATTGAACCCATTCACTGGGACAACCGCAAAAAATTCCTAAAGATTTACCCTGGGAAGTCACCAACTACCCGCATGGTCCAGTACTTCAGGCACCTTGAGCAGCAAATCAACGATGCCATTGACGAATACTGGAACGGGATGCCGCGCCTCACCTTTTTAGAGCTAGAGGAGCGACTCAATCAACTCATGGACAACCGCACAACCAGGTACCAAAAGGCCACGGGGAAGTTTGCCCATCAGCTTGAGACCTTTCAGGATTTTTGTGAAATGTTTGTCATGGATTGCCAGTCAGGGGAGCGCCTCAGCCCCAAACGCCAGCGAATCAAGCTTGCCAGCATACG
>JACCDS011556608.1_pt1 | contig 22660 bp, 17 predicted proteins | sample 7446441 | NCBI WGS metagenome assembly JACCDS01 (sample SAMN15323445, study PRJNA562643) | freshwater metagenome | isolation source: river surface water | place: USA:Blue River Watershed | collected 2017-08-17 | reverse complement strand
TATTCTGGTTCAAATTTCAATGATTTTTAATAAGAACTAAAAGTTCTTCCAATATTCCACACTCGGCAAAGCCGAGCGTGAGTGGGAGGTAGATTTGATTGCCTCAAATACCGATTCTGTTTCACTAATCACTAACCTCTTACTTCTTACCTCTTACCTATTACCTATTAATGCGAATTAAGAGTTAAAAAACATTTCTTTCAAATCATCCAAAGCTTCATTTGTGGCCAATGCTTAATCCCAACGAAAGATTTGAAGAAAGCCTACTAAATTATAGATTATGAGTTATGAAGATTTTTTTGAACTGAATAACTCCATGGTTTAAATTCATACTTCATAACTTATAATTCATAATTCAATATATTCGTCTGAGATTAAGCAAAAGATTTTTTTTGTTTCTTTTTTTAAAAAAATGAAATACCATGAAAAAAGGATTAGCCCTAAATTCGCATATATAACTCATTATTAAATTTAGTAGATTTGAATTGTTTTGAACTTTAAATGTAAAACTTAATATTATTGCAATGCCTCAAAATAGAAGAGATTTCTTGAATCAGTCCATGTTAGCATTAGGAGCCTTAGGCAACTCTACACTTGTGCCTCTGTCTTCGTTTGGAAGAAATAAAATAATAAGTGCAAATGATAAAATTCAAGTTGGTTTGATTGGTTGCAAAGGTCAAGGATGGTCAGATTTAATGGCTTTTTTGAAAAATCCAGAGGTAAGTGTGGTAGCTCTTTGTGATGTAGATGCCAATATTTTGAACCAAAGAAAGTCAGATCTAGATAAAATCGGAGGTCATAATCCAACTTTGTACAATGATTACCGACGACTATTAGAGAATAAAAATTTGGATGCAGTAATCATTGCAACTCCAGATCATTGGCATTGTTTGCAATTGACAGATACTTTATCAGCTGGTTTTCATGCTTATTGTGAAAAACCAATTGCGAATTCAATTGCTGAGGCACAAGTCATGTTGAAAGCTGCCGAAAAATCTAAAAAAATCATTCAAATAAATCAGTGGCAACGCTCCCAACAACATTTCAAAGATGCAGTGGCATTTGTGCAGTCTGGGAAATTAGGCAACTTACTTACAACCAAAACCTGGATGTACAGAGGTAATAGTTTACCTTTGGTCAAAGTGCCTAATACGCCTGTACCGGCGGGTGTGGATTATGCCAAATGGTTAGGTCCAGCGACTAAACGCGAATTCAATGCAAATCGCTTTCATTATGAATTTAGATGGTTTTGGGATTATGCAGGTGGATTAATGACCGATTGGGGTGTGCATTTAATTGATATAGTATTGTGGGCTACTGGGGTTGAGATGCCTAAATCGGTGATGGCAACGGGTGCTAAGATTGCTTTCCCTGATGATGCAAGGGAAACGCCTGATTACTTAAATGCTGTATATGACTATGGTAAATTTACCATGTCATGGGAAAATATTTTAGGTGTTACAGGAGGCTTGTACGGTAAGCAACATGGTATAGCTTTTGTCGGAAGTAACGGAACCATGGTTTTGAATAGAAATGGTTGGGAGGTGATTCCAGAAAAAGATGGAAATAATTTTAGAATGGAAGCAGTGCCATTGCAACCTAAAGTCGATAATGGGTTAAATTTACATGCAGTTAACTTTTTGGATGCATTGAAAGCAAATGATGCCAATAAATTGAACTGTCCAATTCAAGCGGGGGCAAGAGTGGCGATCAATTCCCATATGGGAAATATGGCCTATCGGGTCGGAGAAAAAATTCATTGGGATGCCAAATTGAATCAATTCAATTCTGTCAAAGCCAATCAATTAATCAAACCCACGTATCATAATGGTTATCAATTTCCAAAAGTGTAGATCTAGGATAGAACAGCCCATTTTTCTTGGGTTTTCTTCTTTATTCCATTACTTTTGTAGACTAAAACTGCCTTTATGAAAAAACAAACACAAGCAATTCGCATTCAAGCTGAAAGGTCACATAACAGAGAACACTCAGTTCCTTTGTATTTAACTTCAAGTTTCACTTTTGAAGACGCGGAGCAAGGAAGAGCCATTTTTGCAGATGAAATTTCTGGAAATATTTATTCTCGATACATGAATCCCAATGTAGATGAGTTCGTTGCCAAAATGTGTATGTTGGAAAACTCAGAGGATGGTTTGGCTTTTTCTACTGGAATGGCAGCGATTTTTGCTTCAATGGCAGGTTTGTTGCAAAGTGGAGACCATGTGGTAGCCTCTAATGCTTTGTTTGGTTCCGCTATTCAGATTTTAACTAAGATTACTAAAAAATGGGGGATTGAATGCACTTTTGTGAATGGCCACAATATTTCTGAATGGGAAGCAGCGATTCAGCCCAATACCAAATTTTTCTTCTGTGAAAGTCCATCCAATCCAGGTTTAGATTTGATTGACCTTGCTGCTTTAGCAAAAGTAAAAGAAGGAAAAAATATTATTCTAGCGGTTGATAATTGCTTTGCAACGCCTATTTTACAAACTCCAATGGATTTAGGTGCTGATTTAGTCATACATTCTGCTACCAAATACATTGACGGACAAGGACGAGTTTTGGGTGGTGTTATTTGTGGAAAAAAAGAATTCATTCAAGAAATTCGATTTTTCGCCCGCCATACAGGTCCTTCTTTATCACCTTTTAATGCATGGGTGATGTCTAAAAGTTTAGAATTATTGGATTTGAGAATGCAAAAACATTCCGAAAATGCCTTGGCTTTGGCAGAGTCCTTGCTTGACCATCCTGCCATAAAAACGGTTAAATATCCTTTTTTACCTTCACATCCACAATTTGATTTGGCTAAAAAACAAATGAAATATGGAGGAGGAATCTTGACTTTGGATATCAATGGTGGATTTGAGAAGGTTCAAAAATTGAGTCAATTATTAAAAGTGGTATCCATTTCTCCCAATTTGGGTGATACAAGAACCATCATGACCCACCCAGCGTCTACTACACATTCCAAAATAAGTCCAGAAGATAGAGCTATCGTCGGTATAACAGATGGATTGGTTCGCGTGGCGGTAGGTTTAGAAGCGATTGAAGATTTGAAAAATGATTTCATTCAAGCACTTAATCAGCTATAATTCATGTGGATAGCCCTTTTGCTATGTTTAGCGCTTTTGTCCGTCAATGTCATCATTGGTGTATATGTAGAAAGGAAACTTTCCGCATTTATGCAAGATCGATTGGGGCCAATGGAGGTAGGTAAATGGGGCTTATTACAAGTTTTTGCAGATTTATTGAAGTTATTTCAAAAGGAAGATATAGTGCCCGCTTCCGCACAAAGAAAACTCTTTTTGATTGCCCCTTGGATCATTTTTATATCCATCTTTGGCGGTTTTTCGGTAATTCCGCTCAGCTCTAATAATTGGTTACAAGGTTCTCAAACAGAAATGGGAATCATGCTTTTGATGGGTATCGTTTCTTTAGACAGTTTAGGAATCATTTTAGCGGGTTGGACGTCAAATAATAAATATTCTTTGTTGGGTGCCATTCGCTCTGCTGCTCAATTGGTTTCCTACGAAATCCCACTCGGTCTTTCCATTCTTTCTGTAGTCATTGTTAGTTCCAGTTTGAATTTACAAACGATTGTCACTCAGCAAGGAATTTTTTCGACTGAGGCCAATTATTTATTTAGTTGGAAGTTTCTAAACATCGATTTATCTCAAATTGGAGGTTTTTTAACTTGGAATATCATTCGTTATCCTTTTTTCTTCCTTGTATTTCTGATTTTCTTTATTGCTAGCCTGGCTGAAGCCAATCGGGCTCCATTCGATATTCCCGAAGCTGAATCGGAATTGGTCGGTGGTTTTCATACCGAATATTCTGGAATGCGTTGGGCTCTGTTGTTTTTATCTGAATATGGTATGATGCTTTTGGTAAGCATTCTAGGAGTAATTTTATTCTTTGGTGGCTGGTATTCTCCTTTCCCCAATATTTCAATAGTAAAATTGGCTGATTGGACCAATGGAGTTCCGGGAACAATACCAGGGGCAATCATTGGTTTTTTTTGGTTGATGTTTAAATCCTATTTATTAATTACTTTGCAGATGTGGGTAAGATGGACATTACCTCGACTTAGAGTAGATCAGTTGATGTATTTATGTTGGAAAGTTCTTACTCCACTGGCATTGGTTTTCGTCGCAATATCTGCCATTTGGTCGCTACTTAGTCTTTAGTTCCAATTAATTATTGTAAATTCCTTTTTTCTAAACTATTATTTAATGATTAAACTCTACCACAGAGTCTTTTATGTGCTCTTTTTTCTCTTAATAACACATTTAAGCTATTCACAAACCTTTACACTCCCATCTCTTTCAGGAAAAGTAATTGATGCTCAATCAGGTGAACCTTTGATAGGAGCTGATATATCCATTGATTTTAAGAAATCGGGTAAACTTACCGATTCATTGGGAAGATATGAATTGTATTTGCCAGCAGGAGAGTACGTAGTAAAGGTAAGTTATGTTGGATATAATCCATATCGTACAAAAGTTACCATCAAGAAATCTGACGTTAAATTAGACGTAGAATTAAATAACGTTACTAAGCAGTTGGAGGAGGTGATTGTTTCTAGTGCTGCCACCAAACGTGATATTCAAACACCTTCTTTGGGAGTAACAGTTTTAAGTTTGAAAGGTATCAAAAAACTTCCTACCATGATGGGAGAGGTGGACGTTATAAGGAGTTTACAGTCGCTACCAGGTGTTTCTTCTGTTGGTGAAGGATCAAATGGTTTGAATATTCGAGGTTCTAATGTGGATCAAAATTTAATTTATATCGATGATACACCTATTTTTAATCCAACGCACATGTTTGGATTATTTTCTGTGTTTGCATCGGATGCTATTCGCGATTTAGAGTTGTACAAAGGGGGAGTTCCTTCCAGATTTGGAGGTAGAACGGCTGCCGTTTTGGATATTAAAATGATTGAACCCAATACCGATAAATTCAAAATGCAAGGAGGAATTGGAGTTGTTTCCAATCGTGTAATGGCTGAAATACCTTTGATCAAAGATAAGCTTTCTGTTTTGGTGGCTGGTCGGGTATCCATCAATGATTATTTGTTTAAAGCTTTTGCTCCCGATTATTTAAAAAATATTCGAGCTAATTTCATGGATGTGGCCACCAAAGTTTACTACCGCCCTAATTCCAAAAATACAATTTCCTTTTCTAATTATTTGAGTCAAGATTTTTATAGGGTTGATTCATTATTCAGCATTGAAAATGTAGTAGCAAAGAGAACTTCCTTTGACTATGGGCACCAAAATTATGCGGTACATTGGAATCATTATTTTTCTCCTAAGTTAAATATGATGTTGAGTGCGACCATGAGCTTGTATAAAACGAAAACATATGCGCCGGATACCGTTAATACCATCGATTTAAACAGTTCAATTGATTATAAAAATTTGCATGCAAGTTTTGATTATCAACCTTCTGAAGCCCATAAAATGAACTTTGGTGCTTCCATTTTGCAATATTATATCAAACCAGGTACACTGAATGCGGGGGTTGTTTCAAGAGTTGCTACAGTGGTTTTACCTGATGAGAAATCAAGAGAAGCAGCTATTTATGTAGATGATGAATGGAAATTAAATGATAAATTAACTATTCAAATGGGTTTGCGTTATGCTCAATATTGGCGGATTGGTGCAGGGATTGTCAATGAGTATATGTCTGGACAAATGCCATCTTCCAACACCATTATTAATAAAAAGAACTTTGCAGACGGAGATGTTATGGCTACTTATGGCGGTTTAGAGCCTAGATTGACCATGAAGTATTCTGTTGGAGAAAATCAAACTTTAAAATTTGGTTATAATCGCATGCAACAATTTTTTCAATTGTTGTCCAATAACACAACGCCACTTCCTACCTCTCGTTGGAAAACAGCAGATGCTTTTATTAAACCACAACAAAGTGATTTCTTATCTTTAGGATATTTCAAAACCATCAATGAAAATGTTTATGAAGTTTCATTGGAAACTTATTATAGAGATACTAGAAATACATTGGATTTTGTTTCTGGTGCGAATTTGCAATTAAATCCCAATATTGAAACACAATTAATAACTGGTAAAAGTAAAGCCTATGGTGTGGAATTAATGCTTCAAAAGAAAAAGGGAGAAATGTCAGGATGGATAAGTTATACTTATGCCAGAGCATTTAATCAAATGATAGGCGATTTTCCTGAGGTTCAAGCGATAAATTCAGGTAATTGGTTTCCTACCAATTATGATAAACCACATTCGATTAATATGATGTTGAATATTCAGCCAACCACGCACCACAGTTTTTCTTTTACTTTCGCCTATAACACGGGTCGTCCTTTCTCATCACCTTCTGGAAGTTATGAAATAGCTGATAAGAAATATCCTGTTTATACAGAAAGAAACAATGATCGGATTAGAGATTACCATCGTTTGGATTTTTCTTGGACTATTTCCAATCCAAGCATGAAAAAACAACGTTGGGAAGGAAGTTGGGTTTTTACGGTATATAACATATACGGTCGTCAAAATCCTTATTCTGTGTTCTTCAAATCTACTAGGCAAGGTTTACGTCCTTATGAGTTAAGCGTATTTGCTTCACCATTTATTTCCTTGACTTATAATTTTAAATTTTTATAAAAATGCCTCAAAAAATATTTACCTATCTATTTTTAAGTTGTGTTGTTGGCTTTTTGGCTTGGGCTTGTGTAAATCCGATAGAGAATTTTACTCAAATAGATTCAACTTCTTTCATAACCATTGAAGCTGATATAGCAGATGATGCTAAATTATGTAAAATTAAAATTACTAATTCTGCCAATAAAATCAGTTCTGTGTTGTCGCTTCCAGTAAGTAAAGCAACCGTTTATATAACGGATCAAAATAATGTTAAAACAACCTTTGTAGAAGGGGCAACCGCAGGCATTTATCTTCCTCCAGCTGGTTTTGCGGGGAAAGTAGGTTCTACCTACCAATTGTATATTAAAACCTTAAATGGTAAAGAATATTTAAGTACTCCTGAAAAAATGAATTCAGTTCCTGAAATCGAAAATGTAATTACACGTTTTGAAACGTTTGATCAGTATTCTAAAGTTGATTATCGAAGAGCAGGATTCACGGTGTATTTAGATTTTAAAGATAGCCCTGTGGAAGGAGATTATTATATGTGGAATTGGACACATTATGAACCCATTACTATTTGTGCCACTTGTGAAGGAGGAGGAACATATAATTTCAAAACCAATGATTGCCTTGTGCCTAGAACACCAACCGAACAAATTTGGAATTATCGTTGCAATGGTAATTGTTGGGATATTAAAAGAAATGTTGATTTAAATGTATTTTCTGATGCGTTGACGAATGGACAAAGGGTGGTAGGTAGACAAGTTGCTAGGGCTCCTTTTGACGGTTATACACCTTATTATTTCAGATTGGAGCAAAGGGGAATTACTAAAAATGCACATATTTTTTACCAATCTTTGATATCAGCTGTTCAATCAAGTGGGTCACTATTTGATGTGCCCGCAGAAACTCGATTTAGTATCAACTTGAAATCAGTTTCAAATCCTTCGGAACGTATCTTAGGATTGTTAAATGTTTTTTCCGTTCGAAAAAAGATTTTCTATATAGATCGCAAAACCAATATTCCTGAAGGCGAATCAGCTATTATTTCACCTTTGATGGGAGATATTTTTGTCTGCCCTCCAGCAAGTACCACTTGTCAGGATTTAGTACCATGTTTTGAGTCAAATACAAGAACAAAGATTACGCCAGAAGAGTGGAAATTCTAAGATTTTCACCATCTTTGCGCTTTGATTTTAGAAAATTATGATCGGTGTTTTAATAGTAAATTTAGGGACTCCAGATGCCCCAGATACTTCTTCAGTGCGAAGGTATTTAAGAGAGTTTTTAATGGATGGTCGTGTAATTGATATCCCTTATCCATTTCGATTTTTATTGGTGAATGGTATTATTGCTCCTTTTAGAGCGCCTAAATCTGCTAAAACTTATCAAGAACTTTGGGAAGATCGTGGTTCACCTTTGAAATTTTATGGGGAAGATGTTGTAAAAGATTTGCAACAACAATTGGGAGATGGATATTGTGTGCGTTTAGCAATGAGGTATCAACATCCAGATTTATCAAGTACGTTGAATGAAATGCAACAACTTAACTTAAAAAAGTTAATTGTGATTCCATTATTTCCTCAATATGCATCTGCTACCACAGGCTCTGTTTATGAAAGGGTAATGGCTTTGATTTCTACTTGGCAGACACTCCCAAGTATTTCAATGGTCAATTATTTTTATGATCACCCTAGATTTGCTCAATTTTTTGCCCAAAGGGCTGCCAAGTATCAAGAAAAAACAAAGTTTGATTACTATCTCTTTTCATACCATGGAGTTCCAGAAAGGCATATAAGAAAAGGTGATGTGACAAAAAATACATGTAAATTAGGCTCTTGTTGCGATTCTATTACTGAAAAAAATCATGCTTGTTACCGTGCCCAATGTTTCGAAACTACCCGATTGATTGCTAAAGAAATGGGATTACAAGAAGGGACCTATGGGACAGCATTTCAAAGTCGCTTAGGAAGAGACCCTTGGTTACAACCTTATACCGATGAGACGATTAAAAAATTAGTGAAGGAAGGTAAGAAGAATGTGTTAGCTTTTTCTCCTGCTTTTGTGTCAGATTGTTTGGAAACCACCATTGAAGTTGGTGAAGAATACAAAGAATTGTTTGAAGAAGAAGGGGGTGAACATTGGCAACTGGTTGAGAGTTTAAATAATTCTCCAGAGTGGGTTGATTTATTGGCAGATATTGTAAAAGCCCATTAATTATGTATTATTTATTTTTGAGTATTTTATTTTCAGTTTTATTGTTGGTGAATTTTAGAATGCATCAAAAATGGAAGGTGGATACTACTGTTGCCATCCTATTCAATTATCCGGTTTGTTTTCTAACAGGTTGGTTTCACCAAATAGATGCATTGCCTTTTAATTGGCCTGATTTTTTGGAATCTTTTGGAATTTTAGCCTTGGGTGTCGGTTTTGTAATTACTTTTTTATTTTCAGGAATGTCAACCCAGAAAAACGGAATGGCAGTTACCTCTTTGGCTAATAATTTATCTTTAGTAGTACCTGTTCTGTTTAGTATTTTTTTATTACAACAATTTAATTCTTTGCATTGGCAAACAATTGTAGGTTTATTGATGGCCTTTACAGCGATATTTTTGTTCAATCCAACGATTAGTAAAATAGATAACAAAGGGTCTTATTGGGCGCTTATTGCGGTTTTCATAGGCTATGGATTAACGAATACGGCTTTTACTTATTTAAATGCTGCAGTTGCGCAAATTGTAGGAGGAACCATCCCATTCATGTTGATGGCTTTAGTAGGTTCCATGATTGCATCAGTTATTGTCTTGAATGTTCAATTTGCACGTGGAAAAATTGCGATCAACCGACAGTCTATTCTGGCAGCAATTCCCTTAGGACTACCTAATTTTTTCTCTTTTTATTTTTTATTAAAAGCATTGGATTTTTATAAAAATAATGCAGCGGTAGTTTTGCCGGCGTATAATATCGGTGTAATTGCTTGTACTACATTAGTGGCTGGGCTATTTTTTAATGAAAAATTCAATAAAAAACAGTATTCAGGGCTTTTATTAGGGGTTTTAGCTATCATACTATTGCTTTTTTGATTCTCAAATTAGATATTTGAGGATTATTATTACCTAACTAATTGGATTAGTTTCCAATGAACTAATATTTTTCTATGTCATCAATTGAGAATATCCCCGAATCTTTTTTTTCAAAAGAGTCTAAAACACCAGAAATCTTCATTTACGATTTTAAAATGACTGAAGATGCCGTTAAAAGCAAAGTGAATTTAACTTCGCACATGTTTAGCTTTTTACAGACAGGTAATAAAAAAGTGCATCTAGAAGATTCTTTTGTGGAAGTAAATAATAAGCAATCGGTTTTAATTAAAGCAGGTAATTGTTTAATGACTGAACTCTTGATGAATGATCAATTGTACTTTTGCAAATTGTTGTTTTTTACGAACAAAAACATTTCTGATTTTTTAACGAAATACCGTTTTGAAAAGCCAGAATTGGAGTCCAATAATTGTTCCAAGAAATCTTTGTTTTTGATCGAAAATGATGATTTTATACATTCTTTTGTGGAATGTATTTCTACTATTTTGAATTTTACTTCTCCTTCCAATGTGCAATTATTACAAATCAAATTAGAAGAAATTATGCTTTATTTAACGGAAAAGTATCAAGCTGAATTTGTCGATTATCTGTATTCATTGCTGAATCAAAACAATAATTTATCATTTAGAAAAATCATTGAATCAAATGATAAAACCAATTTAAATTTAAATGAAATTGCATTTTTATGCAATATGAGTTTGTCGACGTTTAAGAGACACTTTAAAAGTGAATACCAGGTGAACCCCGGGAAATGGTTTCAGCAGAAGCGCTTAATACACGCTCGCTCAAGAATTTTGGAAGAGAATAAGAAGCCTTCTGAAATTTTCAAAGATTATGGGTATGAAAACCTTTCCAATTTTAGTAATGCTTTTAAATCCGAATTTGGGGTATGTCCAAAGGATTTATTGAGATAATAAAAATAAAGCACATAATTCTAAAATGTGATAAACATCGAACTATGTGCTTTTTGCTATTAATGGCAGGTATAAAAAAATTATATAACCGCAATTCCAGCTTCAGCAACTGCGTGGTCATTTTCTACAGTGCTGCCAGATACGCCGATGGCGCCAATGACTTCACCTGCTGAATTTTTAATAGGTATTCCTCCAGGGAATGAAATTAAGCCTCCGTTGGAATGTTCAATGGTGAAAAGGGAGCCACCAGGCTGGGATAAACTACCAATTATCCCCGTGTTCATGTCAAAATATCGAGCTGTTTTTGCCTTTTTTAGAGAGATGTCTGCAGATCCTAACCAGGCTCCATCCATTCTTATAAATGCTAAAATATTCGCACCCGCATCTACAATGCAAATATTCATTTTTGTGTTTAATTCGATCGCTTTTTGTTTTGCCGCTGCGATTGCTTTCTCCGCTTGTTCTAAAGTAATTGTCATTGTAATGATTGAGAGTAAAAATATTATTGGACAAATTTAGAGGGAATGCTTTACTAAAAAAGTTCAATTAATTATGAAAAAAGTTCATAAAAAAAGGCGACAAATTTCCGTATAAATCGGATAATTTGTCGCCTTTAATCCTAGTAAATTGGATTATTTTGAACTTGCTTTTCTTTTAACAGTTTCTAATTGATTGACGCTCATCATTTGTTGCATGGTTCTCTGCATATTATCAGCAGATCCATCTAGGAATATGACATTGCCATTGGACTGCTCTCCAAATTGTTTAATGGCCTCTGTCCACATAGAAAATAAAATCACCGAAGTATCTAAATTAGCTTGTTGCATCTCACGGGCGGCATCTGACATCCCTTTTGCCACTTCTTGTCTAAACAATGCAACTCCTTGTCCACGCAATTGTGCCGCTTCTTTCTCTGCATTGGCTGATATTTTAATGGCATTTCCTTCTGCTTCTGCTGCTTTGGTTTTGGTAATTAGCAAGGCTTGTCCTTCATTTTCTGCAGCGGCTTTTAAATTATTGGAAGCTACAACTTGACTCATAGATTTAAGAATTACTTCATCAAAAGTGATATCATTCAATTGTAAATCTTGTAAATGATAACCCCATTCTTCCATTACTTGGTCTATCTGGTCTTTTACATATTCCACAATTTCTTTACGCAAACTTAAAATTTCACTTTGTTTTTTGGTTGCTACAAACGAACGGATGGAACCTTCAACCGTTCTAACGATGGTTTGCATTAAACTTTTTTCATCTATGAATTTGTACGCGACATTAATGATGGTTTGTTCCTCTTGGTTAATCACTGAATACAAGAGCATAGATTTGAAATATACATTTGCTTGGTCAACTGTGATTGCTTGAAATTCTAATTCAATCGATCTGTTTTGAATAGAGATGGTTTTAAATACATTTTCTAAAATAGGTATTTTAAAGTTTAAACCTGGATGTAAAATTCTTCGGTATTTACCAAACATGGCAATAACAGCTATGTTTCCTTGTTGTACGGTAACCAATCCTGAAAGGATGATTCCAATGGCTATAACAGCGAGAATGGAGGTAGTAAGCATAAGAGTAAAAGGGTTTTAGGTATGTGAAAATTAATGGTTGCGTTTTACAGCACATTGGCTGTTTGTTCTTTGATTTTTTCTAATTCATCTTTCATATTAACGACTAAGCGTTGTATACTAGAATCATTTGCTTTTGAGCCAATGGTATTTATTTCACGGCCAATTTCTTGCGCCATGAAATTAAGTTTTTTTCCGTTACCTTCTTTCAAAACTTCAAGAAAATATTCTAAGTGGGTAGATAATCGCACTTTTTCTTCCGAAATGTCAAATTTTTCAATGTAGTAAACAACTTCTTGCTCAAATCTATTTTTATCAAAATCTTCGTTTAAACCTAGTTCTAACAATGATTTTCGCATTCTTTCTCTGATATTTGGCATTCGGATTTTATCTTGCTCAACGATTTCATTCAATCCGTTTTTGATGGAAGCAATGTACTCTTTGAACTTCATTTCAACGACATTCCCTTCTCTTAATCGGAAAGCTTTACATTCGTTACAAGCTTCTATGATTGCTTCAAAAATCACCTGAAACAATGCCTCTACCTCAGGTTCTAAATCGCTAGCGCTTTCAGCTTGCATGGCGTTTGGCATGCTCAATGCTTGACGAAAAAGTTCTGTTTCATTGGGTGTAATGCCTAAATTAAATGCAACTCGCTTTAATTCTTGATAATAACTTTCGATTTTGGCTTCTTGTAGAATATTACTCGAACCTTCAGCCTCTGCATTTTTTTGTATATTGACATTTAACTCAATTTTACCTCTTTCTAATTGTTGAGTTAAATAATTTCTTATTTCAATTTCTTTAGAAGAGATAGATCGAGGAATTCGACAGAAAATATCTGTGAATTTGGAATTCAAACTTTTTAATTCAACTCGAATTTGAAAATCAGCGGTTTCTTTTTGGGATTTTCCAAATCCAGTCATTGAATAAATCATGCTTGTTTTTTGTTTTGTTTATAAGTTATGCCTAATGCAAATGCTAAAAATAATAGTAAACCAATGGATGCCACAGCATCAATTTTATTGCCTACTATTACCGTTTGAGGTTCAAATTTAAATTCAATTTGATGTTTGCCAGCAGGTATAAATAATCCTCTTAAAATATAATTGCTGGGGTAGTGGTTTACCAATTTTCCATCTATGTAAGATTTCCAATCTTTATTTCCTCTATAATAGATTTCAGAAAAAACGGCAAATCCATCTTTATCTGACTCACTTGTGTAAGTCATTTGGTTTAATTGATATTTCGTTAGATTAATTTTTCCTTGAATAGTTGAGTCAATTTGTTTGGATGCTACATCTTTCTTTTCAAGAATGGCAGTGTTTTGTGGTTGAAAAGTCCCTATGCTGTTAAGTGCCTCATCAGGTGTGTTTACTACTTTCAACGTTTTAACAAACCACGCATTTCCTAAGGCTTGTACATTCGATTGCACTGTACTTCTTCCAATTGAATCTGATCCAATGATATATTTGGTATTCAACATATTCAAAATATTCATTTGACCTGGATTTTGAGGGAATTCCTTTTCGATCAATTCTTGGTATCTTCTTAATTTGGCAGCATGATATCCTCCAATCGAATGATGGTAATAACTTGTTGTCGCATCATTCATAAAAGAAACCGTTGAATTCAACACGCGGAATTGACTTTTGTCCACTAAGATTTGGCTATCTGCGATACTGGGTTGAATTTGTTCTTCAGCTGCACTTTTGGAAATGAATGCATCATTGGAGAAATATCTTTTAGAAACAATTGTAAGGTCAAAAATGCTAATAAGAACAACAACAACTAATACAAGATTTGTTTTTAATAATCCTTTTGAAGCAGCAAAAATCAATCCTGAACCAATTAGAATGATAATAAAACTTCGATATGCATCTGATTTAAATAATTGAATTCTGTCTTCTTTAATAGCATTCCAAATAGCCTCATTCAAATTAGAGTCTTGAATGATAGCAGCTCCATCTTGCAAACCTTTGAAATTGAAAAATAAATCAGGCAACAATCCAAGGACCAAACAAAGTCCTGCACTTAAACCTGCAGATAATAATAGAGGTTTTTTTATTTCTGTAAAACTTGGTTTTTCTTGAATGAATTTATAAAGGCCCCAAAATCCTAAAGCGACAAATCCGAATTGAACAAATGATAATACCATCGTAATTGCCCTGAATTTGTTGAACATTGGAAAATAGTCGAATAGAAAACTATTAAACCCAAAGTTTTTACCCCAAGCAAAAGTGGTAAATAATAAAGTGGGAGCTAAAATCCACCATTTTTCTTTCGATTTTACATAAAATGCAGCGAATAGAAATAATAAAATCACAAGAGCACCTGCATAGGCCGGGCCAGCTGTATAACTTTGCTCACCCCAATAGGTGGGTGCTTTTTCTACAAATCCTAGAGCAGATTCAGCAGGAATTCCTGCGTCCGTCATTACGCGATAAGTGGCTGATTTTTCACCGCCTAAATTTCCTTGTGAAGCTCCTCCCATGAAATTAGGAATCAGTAAAGTACCTGTTTCAGCTATTCCATAGGACCAATCAAATGCATAAGTTTTTTCCAAACCATCTCCTTTGGCTTTGTTAGCAATTAATTCTGAGGCGCTTCTTGTAGTTTCTTTGCTGTAAACGTAATTGTTTAATAAACGCATGGAATGTGTTCCTAGCGCTAATACAAGACCCAATGCTACTATTAGACCGCTTCCTAGCCAGTTTTTCAAGGTTTTGGTTTGTACGGCTTGGATCAATGTGAAAATTTTGAAAGCACCAATTAAAAAGAATAAATAATAAGTGATTTGAATGTGGTTAGCATATAATTCTAAGGACATGCCTAATGCGAAAATGGCAGCCCCTAACCATTTTTTCTGGGTCCAACACAAGCGCAATCCAGCCAATACAATGGGTGCATAAGCCAATGCCAAAACTTTAGAGGTATGTCCAGCAGGGATAATGACCATATTATAGCTTGCAAAGGCATAGCTTAGCGCACCAGCAAAGCCAATGAGTGGACTTAAGCCCATTGCCCAAAGGAAAATATACATTCCAATGAGTTGCAAGAATATTAAATTGACCGGATTAGGTAAAATTTGGGTAATAAAATTTCCCAGATGACTTGAAATACTATTAGGGTATGAGCCTGCAATCTGGAAGCTTGGCATTCCTCCAAACATGGAATTAGTCCACCAAGCATCCTGACCTGTCTCTTTTTTAAATTGAACGTTTTCTTGTGCTGCCGCTTGCGCCTGCATGACATCGTGTTGAATCAACACTTTTCCTTGCAATACGGGACTGCAATAAATAAATGCAATCACCAAAAATCCTACTATCACCAACGCATGTGGTGCCAATGAACGCCAATTTATTTTCATTTTATTAGTTGATTGAAACTAATTCCAATTCGAAAGTTAAATCTCTACCCGCCAAAGGGTGATTTGCATCTAAAGTGACATGCGTGTCTGTCAAGTCAGTAATCAAAACTTCAATTACTTGACCCCCATCTTGATGCATGTTTAATGACATACCCACTTCAATTTCCATGTGTGCAGGAATTTGAGTTCTTTCAATAGTGACTGTGTTTTCTGGAGAATGTTCTCCATACGCTTCAGCTGCAGGAATTACGATGGTTTTTTTATCTCCAATGCTCATTCCAGTTACTCCATCATCAAATCCTTTGATGACCATTCCCGAACCTAATTGAAATTCCAAGGGTGTACGACCTACCGATGAATCAAAAATAGATCCATCTGTATGTTTACCTGTGTAATGTACTGCTACTTTATCGCCTGTTTTTGCAATTGACATGTTTTGATATATTGATTGTTTGAAAAATTAAACTAATTGGGGTGAAATAATCAATTGTTTGATAATTTCTAATCCATCTGTATTGGCTAAATCTGGATCTGCTGCTCTTTCTGGATGTGGCATCATACCAAACACATTTCGTCCCTCATTACAAATTCCAGCAATGTTTAATAAACTTCCATTCGGATTTGCTGCTTCATTAATTTGGCCATTTTCATCACAATAATAGAACAAAATTTGATCATTGTCTTTCAAGGATGCCAAAGTTCTTTCATCTGTAAAATACCTTCCTTCTGCGTGTGCAATAGGAATTTTATAGGCTTTTTGAAGATCTAATTCTTGTGTTAACAAAGAGTGATTGGTAGCAGCTTTTAAATAGATATTTTTTGAAATGAATTTTTGTGAATTGTTTCTTAATAATACTCCTGGTACCAAATGGGCTTCTACCAATATTTGGAATCCATTGCAAATACCCATTAAATATCCTCCATCTTTTGCATGTTTGATGACATTATCCATGATTGGAGAAAAACGCGCAATAGCACCTGATCTCAAATAATCTCCGTAGGAAAATCCACCAGGAACAATGATGAAATCACAATTTTCTAAACTTGTTTGTTTGTGCCAAAGCTTAACGGCTTGATGACCCAAACTTTCAATTACCCCTACAGTATCATCATCACAATTAGACCCCGGGAATACTATTACACCAAATTTCATTTTGCTAATTTTTTAAAAATTTCAGCAAAAATACGGCTTTTTGTTTATTTTACCGCCGTATTTTAAAGCTTTTCTACACTTATTAAATAATGCTCCAGATCAATGGCTGGCTCTTGGTTTAGTTCAATTTCTTGCCAAGTTGATTTTGGAGTAATTTGCTTTTGATTTTTCAATCTAATAGGAAAGTTAATGGCGTCATTGATGTTGGCCCAACGATATTTCAATGTCCACTTACCCTCTTTTTGTTCACTTTTATATTCCAATTTTGGTAATTCTGTTTGAAATAAATAAAAGTTCATGATGTCTTTGATGGATGAACGAAGCTGACTGTCAAAGTAGTTAACTACTTCGCTTGTGTTCGTATTTTTGTGATAAAAAGTTTCACAAAAACCTTTAAGCGTTTTAAACCAAAGGGCATCATTATTGACAATACTTCTCAATGTATGGAACATCCAAGTTCCTTTGAAATACATATCGGAATCTGGACTTTGGTAATTGACTCCATAAGGTCCGACAATCGGATATCTGTATCTGATGCTATTTTTTTGTCCGTTTAAATACCTTTGAGCTATATCTTTACCAGATTTTTCCTCTAAATATACGGCCTCTGCATAAGTGCCAGTTGCTTCATGAATCCATAAATCTGCATGATCCGAGCAAGAAATGGAATTCCCAAACCATTCATGTGCTGATTCATGGATGATGATGAAATCAAATCCAAAAGCATTGTTTTTATAATGATTACCGTACGCTACCGCACTTTGATGTTCCATCCCCCAATAATCGGTTTCAACCAAAGCGTATCCATCTTTTGGGAATGGATATGGGCCAAAATATTTTTCGAATATCAAGAGCATTTCTCTACTCTGTTGAAAATGTGCTCTTGCCTTATTGACATTAGGCTTTAATACATAATAATCTAAATTTAATTCTTGGCCATTGTATTGAATTAGCTTTTCTTGCCAATGTGCATAATTGGCAATGTTTAAAGATACATTGTAGCTATTAATTGGGTAAGATACATGCCAATGACTAATTGCATTTTCTTTGTTTTCGATACGTTTTACCAAATTTCCATTCGCAACGGCCATTAAGTTCTTGGGTGCTTCTATTCGTATATCCATCGAAGCAGGTTCATCGGATGGGTGGTCTTTGCAAGGCCACCAAACAGAGGCTCCCAAACCCTCACAAGATACCGTCACCCAATCATTTCCTTCTGGATCTTTAGTCCAAGAAAAACCACCATCCCAAGGTGGTTTTACAGCAGCTCTAGGTTTCCCAAAATAAGAAACAGTAATTTGATGATTTTCTCCCTTGTTCAATTGCTTTGGAAATTGGACGAAAATGGCATTGCCATCCCTTTTAAAATCAATTTTCTGATTCTTAAAGTTAATTGCTTCAATTGTTAAGTTTTCAAATAAATCGATTTGGATTTTTTGAGTGTTTTCCTTGACCAAAAATGAAATGATATTTTTTCCAATGATTTCTTTTTTGGTAGGATTTACTTTGACACTTAAGTCATAATGAATGACATCGTAGCAAATACGTTCCTTACTTAATTGTCCCCTTAAACTATCAGCATGTGTAAATTTTTGTGCAAGCGAGTTGTAGTAAAAAAATATTAGAAGAAAGGATAGTAGGTATTTCATTTGAGTTATGCAAAAGGAGCAATCACGCTCAATTTTATTTAAAAATTAAATATAAAAAAAGCCTTGGTTTTTCCCAAGGCTTTTTGAACGAAGCATTAAAAATACTAGTATCTATAATGCTCTGGCTTGAACGGCCCATTGGCATTTACACCGATGTAATCCGCTTGCTCTTTTTCTAGTTTTTCTAATTTTGCACCGATGTGAGCCAAGTGCAAGAATGCTACTTTCTCATCTAAATGCTTTGGTAATATATAAACCTTATTTTCGTAATTAGCAGAATTGGCCCATAATTCTAATTGTGCCAATGTTTGATTACAGAATGAATTAGACATGACAAAAGAAGGGTGACCCATTGCACAACCTAAGTTCACTAATCGACCCTCTGCCAAAACAATAATGTTTTTTCCATCAATCGTGTACATATCTACTTGAGGCTTAATTTGATTCTTGGAAGAACCATAATTGTCATTTAACCAAGCCATGTCAATTTCATTGTCGAAGTGGCCAATGTTACAAACAATCGCCTTATCTTTCATTGCTTTGAAATGACGATCACGAATGATTTTAACATTACCAGTAGCAGTTACAAAAATGTTGGCACGAGAAGCAGCTTCATCCATTGTGACAACTTCAAAACCATCCATTGCAGCTTGTAAGGCACAAATTGGATCGATTTCTGTTACTAAAACACGGCAACCTGCACCTCTCAATGATTCTGCTGAACCTTTTCCTACATCACCATATCCTGCCACTACAGCTACTTTTCCTGCTAACATTAAATCTGTTGCACGGCGAATGGCATCTACTAAGGATTCTTTACAGCCATATTTGTTATCAAATTTCGATTTAGTTACTGAATCGTTTACATTGATAGCAGGCAAATGCAAGGTGCCGTTTTTCATACGCTCGTACAAACGGTGAACTCCTGTAGTTGTTTCTTCAGAAAGACCTTTGATGCCAGCAATTAATTCTGGGTATTCATCAAAAACCATATTGGTTAAATCCCCACCATCATCTAAAATCATATTCAATGGTTGCTTTTCTTCTCCAAAGAATAAAGTTTGCTCGATGCACCAATTGAATTCCTCTTCGTTCATGCCTTTCCAAGCGTAAACGGGGATTCCTGCTGCTGCAATTGCAGCAGCTGCGTGATCTTGCGTAGAGAAAATATTACATGATGACCAAGTGACATCTGCACCTAATGCGGTTAACGTTTCAATCAAAACTGCAGTCTGAATAGTCATGTGTAAGCAACCTGCAATTTTAGCACCTTGCAAAGGTTGAGCAGCTCCGAATTCAGCTCTAAGAGCCATTAAGCCCGGCATTTCTGCTTCTGCTAATTGAATTTCTTTACGGCCCCAATCTGCCAATGCGATGTCTTTAACTTTGAATGGTACATAGGTACCTGTTGAATTTGCCATATGATTTTTTGTGTCGATTTCTTAATAAAGTGCAAAAGTACAAAAAAGATGTAAGATGTAAGAGGGAAGAGGGAAGAATTTATTTGGTGGTTAATAATATACCTCTGCCCTCAAGACGCAATGCCGTACGTCTCTATAATACTAATAACTCCTTACCTCATTTTTATTTACTCCAAAAAAGCCAAGACGCTTTCCAATTGAATTCCTCTTGAGCCTTTGACAAGAATAAAACTGTTTTGGATAGGGTTGTCTTGTAACCAATTATGGAGTCCAAATTTATCTGGAAAATAAAATGCTTTAGGTAAATATTTTAAAGCAAATTGCATTTGAGTACCAACTAAAAGAACTTTTTGAAATTGACATTCACTAATTAAATGACCGATCATTTCATGTTCGTATGGAGATTCATCACCTAATTCAAACATATCTCCTAAAATGACTACTTTCGGATTATTTTCGGTTTCATTAAAGTGTTGAATGGCTGCAGACATAGAGGAAGGGTTGGCATTGTAGGCATCCATTAATACTTGATTACTTCCAATTTTCATGAATTGAGATCGGTGATTATTGGGCTGATAGCTACTAATTCCTTCATGACATTGTCTATCACTTAATCCAAAATAATGGCCAATTGCTAGTGCCATTTGGATATTTTCAAAATTGTATATACCGGGTAAATGACTAGTTATTTTATCACCATTTGCAGTTTGGTAAACAACCATTGGTTTTGCTTCTACTAATTGAGTCGCAATTCCTTCATTTACTTCAATCACTTCTTTGAACTTGAATTGTTCAAAAATTTCACGAACAGCATTTGAATTTTTGGGTATAAAAACCGTCGCTTGCTGTTCTGCCAAATAGGCAAATAATTCACCTTTTCCTTTTTTAACACCATCTATGCCACCAAAACCTTCTAAATGTGCTTTTCCAATATTAGTGATTAAACCATGTGTTGGCTGGGCAATATGAACTAATTCATGAATGTCTCCTTGTTTATTGGCACCCATTTCAATAACTGCTATTTCATGTTCAGATTGAATAGCCAAGATGGATAAGGGTACACCGATGTGGTTATTTAAATTGCCAAAAGTGGCATAACAATGTAATTTTTGGGATAAAACAGAATAAATTAATTCTTTGGTTGTCGTTTTTCCGTTTGAACCTGTCAGTCCAATAATGGGGATTTTTAATGTATTTCGGTAATCTCTGGCTAATTCCTGAAGTGCCTTAAGCCCATCTTCTACCAAAAGTGTTTCTGGAAAAATATCAAATGATGCATCGTCGATAACCACCCATTTTGCCCCTTTTTCAATGGCTTCTGCCGCTAATTGATTGGCGTTGAAATTCGGACCTTTCAAAGCAAAAAAGAGATTACCTCTTTGAATTTTTCTAGTATCGGTGGAAACACCAGTACTGGATAAAAATTTCTCTAATAGTGTTGAATTGTTGATCTTCATTTTAATTTTACAGCGCCTATTCAAATTTATGTACAAATATCGAATGAAATTTTTAGTATTTCTTCTTTTATTGGCTTTACCCTTTAAAATTTTCTCTCAAAATTCTTCTTGGCTAGAGGTTCGTAAAGTATCTGTGGAGCAAAATGGAAAAAAGCTGTTGAATCCTTTTGCCGGCAGTTTCAATGCAGCCCAGGTCGAATCCATGGATTTGAATGGGGATGGAATAGAAGATCTTGTAATTTTCGATCGAACATGTCAAAAGTTAAGCACATATATTGTTCAAGTTAATGCTAATGCTATAAGCTACCTATATGCCCCAGAATGGGAAAAGAATTTCCCTTTTGTTGAAAATTGGATACATTTAGTTGATTTTGATCAAGACCAAAAGAAAGATTTATTTACTTATAGTTCAGCTGGGATTAAGGTATATCGGAATACAGGTAATAGTAAATTGAATCAATTTCTGCTTTTTCAAGACCCGATCTATTCAGAAGGATTTTCAGGAATGATCAATTTGTATGTTGCCCCAAGTGACATACCAGCCATTGGTGATTTAGATAACGATGGTGATGTGGATATTTTAGCATTTGAACCTGCTGGCCATTTTTTGGAATTACATCAAAATTTTAGTGTGGATCAGGCAAACAAACCAGGTTTACATTTTAAAAGGACGGTTCAAGGTTGGGGTAATTTTGTTCATAACGATTGTTATGAAATTGTGTTCAATTCGCCCTTTAATCAACTTATACAAACCCATTCAGAAAAAAAGGAAGAGCAAGTTTTGCATGTTGGAAATTCTTTGTCCCTTTGGGATCCGCTAAAAACGGGCAAAAAAGATTTATTATTTGGTCACATTTCTTGCTCTAATCTTGTCCAACTTAGTAACCGAGCCTCTGGTTTAAAACCTTCTTTTTCGTCGCCATTGTATGATTTCCCCTCCTCACAACCAATTCATGTAAGTGCATTCGCTTACGCAAGTCCCATAGACATTAACAAGGATGGTATATTGGATTTGTTGGTTTCTACTAATACCACCGATAATGTTAATTTTACGCAAGATTTTCAGAAAAATTTACGTTTTTATCAACAATCTGGTCTTAGCTTAGAGAAGCAATCGGATGATTTTTTGCAATCGGAAATGATTGATGTGGGTGAAAATGCAAGTCCTGTTTTTTGGGATGCGGATCAAGATGGCGACTTGGATTTATTGATAGGGAATGCAGGAATTCGAGGAGAGAAAGGAGTGAGGGCTTCTATTTATTGGTATGAAAATAAAGGGACTGATCAGAGTCCAACATATGTTTTTCAAAGTAAAGACTTTTTGAAACTTGCTGAAAAAAATCAATGTACGGATCTGCATTTGCAAATAGTAGATTGGAATTTGGATGGCAAAAAAGATTTGGT
>JACCDS011854684.1_pt1 | contig 22671 bp, 19 predicted proteins | sample 7446441 | NCBI WGS metagenome assembly JACCDS01 (sample SAMN15323445, study PRJNA562643) | freshwater metagenome | isolation source: river surface water | place: USA:Blue River Watershed | collected 2017-08-17 | reverse complement strand
GAACGACGCGGCAGTGTCAAGGATGCGGTTGATGATCGCTTTCGGCAGCCCTTCCAGCGTGATCAGGTGCTGCAGTTCGCCGTGCTTGTTCAGTTGCGGGTTATGCATGGTCTATCGTCAGGGTAAGATGGCCGTCATCGGCCTTCTGCAAAACCAGCAGCTCTTGGTCTGCCAGCGTAACGGTTTGCGCGACGAAGTCGGCGGCGACCGGCAGCTCGCGGCCGCCGCGGTCGACCAGCGCCGCGAGCATGATCCTGGCCGGACGGCCGTAGTCGAACAGCGTATTGATCGCGGCGCGCGTGGTGCGGCCGGTGTACAGCACATCGTCCACCAGCAGGATGGTCGCGCCATCGACATCAAAGCTGATCTGGCTGGCCTTCACTTCAGCCGACAAACCGCGCTCGGCGACATCATCGCGATAAAAGGACACATCGACATAGCCAAGGTTCCCAGCAAGCGTCTTCGCGAGGCGTTCCGCCAGCCATGCGCCGCCGGAGTAGATACCGACCACCGCCAGCTTGTCGGTGCCCTTCAGCGCGGACACCACTTGCTCTTCAAGTTTCCGGTACAGCGACTCGGCGTCGAGTTCAGGATGGATCATGTTGGTCAAAGTATTGTTGGAGTATCAGTGCTGCGGCATCGCTGTCGACATGCTGCCCGCGCTGCTGATCCAGCACGGCCGAGGTGTAACGTTCGTCCACCAGTACCGCAGGAATGCCGTAACGACCGTGCAGCTGGTTGGCGAAGCGACGGCAGCGCACGCTCATTTCATGCTCGGCGCCATCCGGATGCAACGGCAGGCCGACCACCAGCGTATCCGGCTGCCACTCGCTCAGCACGCTGCCAATCGCAGCGAACTTGCCGTCATTGGTCGCCGCCTCGATCACCGCGAGCGGCGTCGCCTGCTTCAAGAGCGTGTTGCCGACCGCGACGCCGATACGCTTGAGGCCGAAATCAAATGCGATCAAGGTGCTCATGCGCGACGAAGCTGCTCACGCATGGCCGGCTTCGCCTGCAAGATCGCTCGGGTCGATGCCCAGCAAATGCATCGCCGCCGAGAAGCGCTCCTCGATCGGTGTATCGAACAATACCGCCGGATCGGCCTTCACGGTCAGCCAGCCATTGCGCAGGATTTCGTCTTCGATCTGCCCGGCGCTCCAGCCGGCGCAGCCGAGCGTGACGATCAGGCGTTGCGGTCCGTTTCCGGCAGCGACCGCTTCGAGTACGTCGCGCGATGTGGTCAGCGCGATCTGGTCAGAAACGACCAGCGATGAACTGTAGCTGTCTCCCGGCGCGTGCAGCACGAAGCCGCGCTCGACCTGCACCGGGCCGCCGAACATCACCGGCTTGCCGGAACGCGACTCGCCATGCGGGCCGATTTCCAGCGACAGTTCGAGCCGCTCGAACAGCACGCCCATGGTCATGTCGGTCGGACGGTTGATGATCATGCCGAGCGCGCCTTCGGCGTTGTGCTCGCAAACGTAAACGACGGTGCCACCGAAGACCGGGTCGAGCATGGACGGCATCGCGATCAGGAAGTGATCGGCGAGCTGTAACTCGGGGACGTTCGGGGAAAAATCGGTGCCTTCCGCGCCATGGGCGGAGGTCTCGGGGGATTGCGACTTGCCTTGCTTGGCCATGCGCCGCATTTTAGCAGCATTGCACCTGTTGGCCGAAGCGCCGGTACACTGCGGACTTCTTGAAATGCATCACTGCTGAGCCCTCACCATGAAAAAATTCGACCGCGCGCTGGTCTGGTTCCGCCGCGACCTGCGCAGCTTCGATAATGCAGCGCTGCACCATGCGCTGGCCTCGGCCAGGCAGGTCGCCTGCGTTTTCATTTTTGACAAGGATATCCTCGACCCGCTGCTCGCCCACGGCACGACCGACCGTCGCGTCGCGTTCATCCATGCCAGCCTCATCGAGCTGGATGCGGAGCTGAAGCGGCACGGCGGCGGGCTGCAGGTCTGGCATGCGCGCGCAGCGCATGCGCTGCCGCAGATCGCGCGCGAACTTGGCGCCGATGCGGTGTTTTGCAATCACGACTACGAACCCTCCGCGATCGCACGCGACCGTGCGGTGGCCGAGGCACTGGCGCGGGACGGACGGCAGTTCTTCAGCTTCAAGGATCAGGTGATCTTCGAGAAAGACGAAGTGCTGTCGCTGTCGGCCAAGCCTTTCTCCGTGTTCACGCCGTACAAGAATGCGTGGCTGAAAAAATTCCAGCTGCCGGCCGGCGGGCTGGACAGCGGGCTGATACCGCATTTCGATTGCACACCCGACGCGGGGCAGCTGGCGCTGCCTGCGCCGGCACCCGCGATGCCGACGCTCGCGCAGCTTGGCTTCGACGACGCCGAGCCGGGCGAACTGCCCATCCCGACCGCCATGAGCGGCGGGCAGCAACTGCTGGACGATTTCCTGCCGCGACTCGCGCGCTATGGCAGCACGCGCGACTATCCGTCGGTCAAGGGACCTTCCTACCTGTCGGTGCACCTGCGCTTCGGCACCGTATCGATACGCGCGCTGGCACGGCATGCGATGGAGGCAATACAGTCCGGCACCGGCGCCGACGGCGCGGCCGTATGGCTGGCTGAGCTGGTGTGGCGCGATTTCTACTTTATGATCTTGCACCATCATCCACAGATTGCGGACGGCGCGTCGTTCAAGCCTGACTACGAGCGCATTCAATGGGAAGCAGGCGCGCAGGCTGAAGAGCTTTTCGCCGCGTGGTGCGAGGGACGCACCGGCTACCCGCTGGTCGATGCCGCGATGCTGCAGCTCAGCCGGAGCGGCTACATGCAGAACCGGCTGCGCATGGTGACGGCTTGTTTTCTGATCAAAGACCTCGGCATCGACTGGCGGCGCGGCGAGGCTTACTTCGCGCGTATGCTGAATGACTTCGACCTGTCGGCCAACAATGGCGGCTGGCAGTGGGCGTCGTCGTCCGGCTGCGATGCGCAGCCTTACTTCCGCATCTTCAATCCGGTCACGCAGTCGGAGAAGTTTGACTCGGAAGGCAGGTTCATCAAACGCTACCTGCCGCAGCTGGCGAAGCTGGATGCCAAATACATTCATGCGCCGTGGACGGCGCCGGAGATGACGCTGCAGATGGCCGGCATTGCGCTCGGCAAGGATTATCCGCGGCCGGTGGTGGCGCATGACGAGGCGCGCAAGCGGACGCTGGAGCGCTATGCGGTGGTGAAAAAGGCGGGATGATTTTTTGGTGGGTAGCGCGCCGGCGAAACCCACCATCACCTCACTTCGCCACCTCGTCCACCGGCCGGCTATGCCGTGTCAGGTCATACTGCGTCGCTCCTTCATCGCGCCCCGCCCGCTTGAGCCAATCCGGATGCGTGAGCGTGTCGCGCATGTCACGACGGCCCGCCTGCCAGCGCTCACGCATGGTCTCGCGCGAGAATTCGTAATCCAGCGACTCGCGTTCGAACGGGCTCTGCCGGTAAATCAGGTGCACGATGTCGACCGGCGCGACGTCGGCAAAATCCTTCAGGTGCACGACCTCCGGATCGTCGAGCAGGTGCTTCGGCAGCTTCGCGAGCAGGTCCGTGATCGCGCATCTTGCATTGGTCAGCTCGGTCACCATGTTGCTGGTGTAACGGGTGCGGCTTGAATACATGATGTCCTTCTGCCGCTTCAGCACCTCGTCGAAGTTGCGCGGCAATTCGCCGCGCGCATTGAACAGGTCGATCTGAAAGGCCAGCAGGCAGCTGTCGTCGTCGCGCAAGTCGAGCACATGCTGCAAGGGCGTGTTCGACAGGATGCCGCCATCCCACCACATGTCTTCATCGATCAGCACCGGCGGGAACGATGGCGGCAGTGCGCCGCTGGCCATCACGTGCTCGGGGCCGATGCGGGTCTCGCGGTTGTCGAAGTAATGCGAATTGCCGGTCCTGACATTCACCGCGCCCAGCGACAGCCGTATGGCGCCATCATTGATCAGGTCGAAATCGATCAGCGACTCCAGCGTAGCCCGCAGCGGCGAGGTGTCGTACAGGCTCAGCGCGCCCGGCGTTCCCGCCGGCTGGAAAGGCGGCGGCGGCATGCGCGGCTGGAAGAAGCCGGGAATGCCGAGCCAGGCCGCATGCCAGGCGCTGAACTGGTTCAGCGCGCTGCGCTGCTCGAGGTTTTCTGTCAGTGCGCGCAGCCAGGGCAGCATCGGTCCCGTCTCGCCATAGGGCGGGATGCCGGACGTCACCAGATGCCAGAATTCGGTCAGCCGCTCGACGCGGCGCGCCGGCGCATTGCCCGCGATGATCGCCGCATTGATCGCGCCAATCGACACGCCGGCCACCCAGTCGGGCTGATAGTCGGTGCCGGCCAGCTCCTCGAATGCGCCGGCCTGATACGCACCCAGCGCGCCGCCGCCTTGCAGCACCAGCGCAACCAGGTCATGCGGCCGGCTCAGTCCCTTGTGCCGGCGATTGCTTTTCCATTCGATCTTCATCGTCCCTCCAGCAAGCCTCGGGCATACGGCACCGCTCAGGCGACCGCAGCAAGCGGTGCGCATACACGGGCCAGCAAGGTCAGCAACGCCTCTTCATCAAAGGGCTTGCCCATGTAGGCGGTTGCGCCCAGCGTCATCGCACGTTCACGATGCCGCTCGGCCATGCGTGACGTGATCATTACCACCGGCAATGCCTGCAGACGCGCATCGTCGCGCAGCGCGGCCAGCAACTCGAAGCCATCCATGCGCGGCATTTCAATGTCCAGCAGCACGGCCGACGGACGCTGCTGCTGCAACTGCTCCAGCGCCTCGACGCCATCGCGCGCCAGCACAACTGCATAGCCGTGTCGTTCGAGCAGCCGCTGGCTGGCCCGGCGCACCGTCAGGGAATCATCGACCACCAATATTAGCCGCGCCTGCCTGGACGCCACGACGGGCAGCGCAACCGGCGCGATCGCGGGCAGGCGGAACGGGTCAATGATCAGCGCAATACCGCCGTCGCCCAGCAGCGTCGCACCGGCCAGTCCGGGCACCTGCGCCAGCTGCGCACCGGGATGCTTGACGATCACTTCGCACTGACCCGCGATCGCATCGAGCTGTACCGCCAGCACACACTCGCCATCGCGCAGCACTACCACCGGCACGCGTGCGCCGTCGGAAGGCATGGCGGCATCGCCGAGCGCGCTGCCCAGACAAAGCAAGCGTATCGCGGCGCCCTGCCAGTCGAACCTGGCTCCTTCACCGCTGTGCCTGATCCGTGCAGCGTCGAGCTGCAAGACCTGCTGCACCAACATTGCAGGCAAGGCGACGCGCCAGCGGCCAGCACTTGCGAGGATCACTTGCACGCTGGCCAGCGACGCCGGCAGGCGGATAGCGAAGCGACAGCCACGACCCGGCTCGCTGTCGAGATCGATGCGGCCACCGAGTGCCTGCAGTTCGACGCGCACCGCATCCATGCCGATGCCGCGGCCGGACAGCGCGGTGACTTCGCTTGCAGTCGAGAAGCCGGGCGCGAAAATGATTGCCGCCAGCGCGCGCGCATCCGGCATCTCGTCCGCGCGCAACAAGCCGACCGCGACGGCGCGCTCGCGTATGCGCACGCTATCCAGCCCGCGCCCGTCATCGGCCAGCGTCAGCCGCAATTCATTGCCAGCCAGCGCAGCGGTCAGGGTGATACGGCCCGCGCGCGGCTTGCCGCACCGCGTACGCTCGTCCGGCGGCTCGATGCCGTGCACGACCGCATTGCGCAGCAAGTGTTCGAGCGGGCCGGTCAGGCGATCGAGCAAGCCGCGCTCAATCTCGACATGCGCACCCTCGATCAGCAAACTGGCATCGCAGCCCGCCTCACGCGACGCCTGTCGCAGCAAGTGCCTGAAGCGCGCTTCGACCGACTGCAAGGGCTGCGAGCGCAGCGCCTGAAGTTCAGCCTGCTGGCGGCGCAGCTCGCGTGCCTGCGCCGAGGCGGCCGAACCCAGTCCCTCGACCTGCCGCGCCAGCCCGCGCTGCACGCCGGCGATGTCGGTGATGCTCTCGGCCATCATGCGCGTCAGTTCGTGCAGCCGCGTGTAGCGATCAAACTCGAGCGGATCGAAGTCAGCCGAAGACCCCTGCGTCGCATGCGACAAGATGCGCGATTCGGCTTCGATCTCAAGCTCGCGCAACTGCGCGCGCAGACGCGCGAGGTCATCAGACAGGTCAGCTACGGCGCGCCGCTGTTCCTGCAAGCCTTCGCGCAGACGTGCATTGCCGATCCAGACCTCGGCGCTCGAATCTGCGACTTGCGCCAGGCGGTCCGCACGAACGCGCAACAAAGGCGATGGCGCATCTTGCGGCGCTGGCAGCGGCACGATGTCGATACCGGCATCAGCCGGTGCCGGCGTTTCCCTGTCAGGCGCCTGCGATGTTCCCGCAATGGACTGCAGCCAGCGATCGACGCGCTCCAGCAATCCGGGCAGCTGCGTGGCGACCGCGGACGGTACCTGCTGCGCCAATTCAGCGATGTCGGTCTCGGCGTGATGAAATTCCTCACCCAGTTCATGCCGTCCGGCCATGCGCGCACTGCCCTTGAGCGTGTGCAGTACCCGCAGCAGTTGCGCGGGCTGCTCGCGGTCATCCGGCTGCTGCTGCCATGCGCGCACCGCTTGCTCAATGTGCGGCAACAGATCGGCCGCCTCTTCGCGGAAGATGGCGAGCAATTCGGCGTCACTATCGATGGCGGCCTGACCATCCACGACCGGTAGCGGATTTTCCGGTGCGGGGACGATGAGTGGAATCTCGACCGCCCGGTCCGGCTCGGCCACGAGGGGTTCAGGCCTGTCTTCCGGTACCGGCGCGTACTGCTGCCAGCGCCACGCGAGTTCAGATGCGTCGCTGCAGCGGCGGCTGGCCGCGAATTCAGCTAGCAGCATGTCAAAGGCTTCGATGGTCTCGGCCAGACTGTCCGGATCCGGTGCCGGCCCGCGCGCGATGGCGCCCTCCAGTGCCTGTGCCAGCTCAGCCATCCCGGCCGCACCGACTGTGGCCGAGCACCCGGCCAGCGTGTGCGCCGCGTGCATCATTGCCGCATGGTCCGCCGGGTCAACATGCCCGCGCAATTCACGCAGCAAGCGGGTCGCCTCGTCGATGAAAATCGCATGCAGGCTATCGTCGCCATTGCCGGTGGCTTGCATCACGGGCGGCGCGTCGTCTGCAGCAGCAGGTACGGCCGCCGGCAAGACATGCAGGCGCCATGGCAGTAGCACGAAGGATTCCTGCAACTGCACCCACTGCAGCGCGACCGCGTCGTCGAATCCCGCGATCGATGCGTCGGTCGCCTCAAGGCGCGCGCGCAGCGCCAGCACCGCGTCGCACTCGGCATCCAGCGCCAGTATCTGCAGCACGCCGGCAATGCGGGCCAGCGTGGCGATGGCCGCAGCGCGCGCACCATCCATGCTATCGGCAGCGTCGAGCGCCTGCTCTGCCGCAACCATCTCGGCGCGCAGCGTCGCGCACAAGTCGAGCATCAGGCGATGCGCGCCGGCGGCTTGCGACCCCGCCTGCAAGCGCTGCAGACGCTGCGTCGGTTCAGGTTCGCGCAACGCATCGGCCAGCGCGGCAGGATCATTCGCCGACTGCAGGCACAGCAGGATGGCGGCAAGGCTGTCATCCCGGGCGCTGTCGCCTGCTTCGAGCTGCGCTGCAATCTCGCGCAGCGAGTCGGCGAGCGGCGCCGATGTCACGTTGCCTGCGGCCAGATCGGCCAGCGCGCGCCAGCGTCCGGCATCGCGCAGCCGGTCAGAGTCTGCGCCGACCGCAGCGATTTCCTCGGCGACGGCCTCGCCGAAGGCGCTGGCCGATGCATCGTCAGCGCAGGTCGTCGGCGGGTCATCGACGCTGGCGGTGAACTGACTGTCGAGGCCGAACAATCGCGCGACATCGCTTGCGTCGTCCGTTACCCGATCCCGCTGCGCCAGTTCGAACAAGGCCTCGCGCGCCAGCGACGCCAGCGCAGCGCCCCCCTGCCCGACATGACGCAGCGCCCGCGCGGTGGCGGCAACGATTTTCCTGGCACGCACCGGATCGCCGCCGGCCTGCGCGAACTCGATCAGGTAAGCGCGCAGCGCGAGCCAGCGCACGCGCTCGTCAACATCGGCGGCACTGGCGCAGGCCTGCGCTATCGCTGCGGCGATCTGCTGCGCCGCCTCGCTGCGTTGCGCATCCTCCTGCGCGCGCAGAAAAGACAGCAGCGCCCGTTCGGATTCGGCCAATGCCTGCCCGTCCGCCGGCACCGGCGGCAGTAAAGGCATGGCGTCGATATCGAACTGCAATGACACCAGCGCGGAAGGATGCAGGCCCGCTGCGCCTTCCGGCCCGGCCAGCTGTCGCCAGATCGGGAGCAAGTCGGCCGCTACCGACCCTCGCCCGCGCAACAGCTTGTACAGCATGTGCCGCATCAGCGAATGCAAGCGCTGCGCAGCGCAGCGGGTGGCGTCGGCCGGCACGCTACCCTGGTCGCGGCTGGGCAGCAGCTGCGCATTCAGCAACTGCACCAGTGCCGCCAGTCCCGGTTCGTTGATGATCGTCAGTGCGCCGTGCACCTCGGACAGGCGCTGCACTGCGTCCGGGATCGCGGGTGTATCCAGCTGCCGGTCGACTTCCGTGAGCGCGCGCAGGATCTCGTCGACCAGCGCAGGCAGGCTGGCGCAGGTCGGCGCTGTCGCATCGGCATGGAAGCTCATGCTTCGCTTTCCCTGTTAACTGTCGATGCGAAAGCGATCAATCGCGCCGCCAAGCTCGCTGGCCAGCGCCGCCAGCTCGCGCACCGATGACGCAGTCATCTGCGTGCCCTGCCGCGTGTGCTCGGTAACGGTCAGGATGCTGTCGATGTTGTGCGCCACATGATCGGCCAGCGTAGTCTGCTCGCCCGATGCCGCCGAGATGCCACGGATCAGGTCGGCCAGATGATGCGAAATGCGGCGTATATCGGCCAGCGCCGAACCGGCGGCGTCGGAGCGGCGCGCGCCGTCGACCACGCGCTGCGTCGAGCGCTCCATGGCCGCCACCGCCTCCTGCGCATCGACCTGCACGGTCTTCACCAGCTGCGCGATCTGGCGCGCGGCGTCGCCGCAGCGCTCCGCCAGTCGCTGCACTTCCTCGGCCACGACCGCGAAGCCGCGCCCTGCCTCGCCGGCCGAGGCCGCCTGTATCGCGGCGTTCAGCGCCAGCACCTGCGTCTGCTCGGTGATGCCGGCGATCAGGTCGATGATGTCGCCGATCTCGAGCGAGGAATCACCGAGCCGCTTGATGCGCTTCGAGCTTTCCTGCATCTGCTCACGCAGCTGCTGCATGCTCGCGATCGCATCCTGCACCGCGCCCTCGCCCTGCGCGGCCGCGTTCACCGACGCCTGCGCCACATCGGCCGACTCGCTGGCCGCGCGTGACACCTGGTGTATTTGCTGCGTCATTTGCAGCACCGCCTGTCCGGTCTGCTGGATCTCCTGTGACTGCCGCGCGGCCAGCTCGAGCAGGTCGCCCGAGATGCCCTGTGCGGTGGCGCATGAGCTGGCGACTTTCTGCGCGGTGCCGCGCACCTTGCCGAGCAGGCGGCGCAGTTCGTCGAGCGTGAAGTTGACGGAGTCGGCAATTGCGCCGGTGATGTCCTCGGACACGGTCGCCTGCATGGTCAGGTTACCCTCGGCAACTTCCTGCAGCTCGTTCATCAGGCGCAGGATCGCGGCCTGGTTCTGCTGGTTTAGGCGACGCGCCGCTTCCTCGTCGGCCAGCGCCTTCTGTCGCTGCAGTTCGGCCTGCATGCGAGCGCGTTCCGCATCGGCCGCGCGCTGCCGGCTGTGATGCAATTGCAGTGCCGCGACCAGCACGCCGAACAGCAAGGCCAGCAGGGCAAGTGCCGCCAGCGCCCAGCGCATCCAGCCGCCGCTCTCGCTGCCGCGATAGGCTTGCTGCAGGTCGAGCAGGCTTTCGCGCAGCGCCTCGTTGTCAGAGAAGATGCGTCGCTCGGCGTTCTTGGCTGCGATGAAATGCTTCAGGTTGCCGAGAATGCCGGACAGCTCGCGATGGTAGGTCGCGAACTGATTGCGCAATTCAAGCAGGCGCCCGCGCGCATCGGCATTGACGGTTGCAGGCAGCCTCAGCATCGGGCTGCCGTCGATGAACCCATTTACGATGTCGTCGAAAGTACCCGCGTCGCGGCCAAGCAGAAAGGCGGTGTCCTGATTGATGCCGTCCGGCGTCAGGAATTCGTTCGCGCTTTTTCCCAGCCGCTGCGTCAGCATCACCAGCTGACCGGCGGCTGCGATCTCGCGCGGCGTTGCGCCATTTTGTGCGAGCAGCGTCGCGACCTGCTCGGCCAGTTCCAGCAAAACCGGATTCATCGTGTTCAACTGCTGCAGCGTGCTGCGGAATCCGGTCAGCTGTTTTTCAAGTGCGAGCAATTGCGCGGCCGACTGGTCGGAGCGCTGCCATGCATGGTGTATCGTCGCGATGCGCTCGGCCAGCACGTCGTCGGCGCGCGGCAGCGCCTGTTCGTGCCAGTCACCGCCAATGGCGAGCACGTCAAGTGCACGATTGATTTCAGCACGGCTTTGCTCGAGCTGACGGAACGCGTCGCGGTTGCCCTGAATCGCATTCGGCGCTGCCTTGCCCAGCCGCTGCGAGTGCATGACCAGCTCACCGGCCATCTGCGTCTTGACCGACGCCGTGACAGTGACGTTCGCATACAGCCAGGCCAGCGCCGCCAGTGCCACCAGCGTCAGTGCCAGCGCAATCTGCAAGGCGCGCAGGCTGGCCGGCAGCGACCAGCGTTGCAGCAGCGCGGTCCAGCCCGTGCCGGCGCTCCGGGGCCAGCGCCACTGCCATCGCCAGCGACCGAGCCAGTCCGCTGCCGGCATGCGCCGGCGGCTTTTGCTCAGGGTAGTCAGTTCGTTCGGGCTGTCAGGATGCATGCGTGACTCCGGGAGGGATGGCGGCGCTCAACGACGCGCAATGTCGAGGAAGGCTGGCGTTTTCATCAGCGCCGGGAGATCAATCCAGTCCCAGCGCTGATCATCTGAATCGCTGAAGGACTGCGGACACCATGCGGCAGCCGCCGGGTCGCGCAGTAGCGGCTTGAAGCGCGAGCGATCGACCACGCCACTCATCTGCGTGACGCGGATGGCGCAGCGCAGCGGCAAGGCCGGCGACAGTGCAAGCAGCCGGTCGCCCGCTTGCCACTGCGCCGGCGATGCGCCGGCGTATGCCTCCAGGTCGATCACGCCGGTCAGCTGGCTGCGGTGACTGATCAGCCCGAGATACCAATCGCGCGTGAACGGTACCGGCGTCAGCCCGGTCAGCGGCAGCAGCTCGGCGGTATGCGCGAGATCGAACAGCCAGCGGCGCGCGCCGGTCGATACCGCGATGCACGACTGCGCAGACGCATGTTCGCGACTCGCCTGCTGCAACCGCTGCGACAGCCGCTGCTGGAACTCGTGCAGCGCGTGCGACCTAGGGGCCTGAGTTTCGCGCATAGCCGTCACGCCGCAGAACGCGACAGCGCGGCGATCTTCTGCAGCAATTGATCGGGATCGACCGGCTTGACAAGGTACTCGCGCGCGCCCTGCCGCAAGCCCCAGATGCGATCGGTTTCCTGATGCTTGCTGCTGCAGATGATGATCGGCACGTTGCGCATCGCCGGGTCTTTCGATATCTCGCGCGTCGCATGGAAGCCGTTGAGCCCCGGCATCACCACATCCATCAGGATCAGCTGCGGCGGATTGGCGCGGATCTGCAGCATCGCCGCCTCCGCGTTATCGGCGGTGCTAACGCTGTAACCGTGGCGGCTCAGCAGGTCGGACAGGAAATGGCGCTCGGTAGGCGAATCGTCGACGACGAGGATGTGCTTGATCGGCATGGGAGTCAGGCTCGGTTGAGGTGGAATGCTCAGGCCGCCGCGCGATGCGTGAGCGCGTGCGCGCGCACCGCCTGCAGCAGGCTGTCTTTGGTGAAAGGCTTGGTGAGGTAAGCGGAAGCGCCGGCGAGGAGGCCGCGCGCGCGGTCGAACACGCCGTCGCGCGAGGACAGCATCACGACCGGAATCGATGAACAGGACGGGCTCTGACGTAGCAGTGCGCAAGTCTGGAAGCCGTCCAGCCTTGGCATCAGGATGTCGCAGAAGATCAGTGCGGGCCGGCTCTCGACGATTTTCGCGAGCGCCTCGAAACCATCCTCGGCGAGGAGGACCGGATAACCGGCCTGGGAAAGAAAAATTTCAGCAGAACGACGAATCGTGCTGCTGTCATCAATGACCAGTATCTGTGGCCCGTCCTGCGTCGCCGCCATCGCCCCTCCGTTGAACATGTTCAAGGAACGGCGCGGACTGTAACAAAAAGAGCAACTAGTTAAAACAATGAAAAATCAAACTTCGTTCGTTGTCGGTGTTTTAACGACAGATCGAGTGGGGCGGGGGCGAATGACGAACATTTATTCAACGTTCGGAGGGAAAGGAAGGAAGGGCGGTGGGCAGAGCAAAGCGATACCCACCTTCAACTACACCGTCATCAAATCAGATCGCCACCATCTCGAAATCTTCCTTGCGCGCGCCGCATTCCGGGCAAGTCCAGTTCATCGGCACGTCATCCCAGCGGGTGCCCGGCGCGATCCCTTCATCCGGCAGGCCGGCGGCCTCGTCATAGACCCAGCCGCAGATCAGGCACATCCAGGTCTTGTATTCTTGCTCGGTTGTCTTGTTATCACTCACGGTACAGCCCTTAAAGTAAAATGCACAATCAGCTATCTTAATGCTTTCCCTGTGCAAATCCAATCTTCTCCGCTCGTTCTGACCTTCGGCATCGCCGATCCGGTCGGTGCGATCGGCATCCAAGCCGACCTGGCAGCATTTGCCGCGATGGGCTGTCACGGCGTCTCGGTGATCACGGCCTTGTCGATCGGCGATACCACCGGTACCGAAGACATACAACCGGTCGATCCCGACTGGGTCGCCGACCAGGCGCGCCTGCTGCTGGAGGATATGCCGGTGGCCGCGTTCAAGGTCGGCTTTGTCGGCAATATCGAGACGATTTCCGTGATCGCCGAAATCGTGTCCGACTACCCTGACATTCCGCTGGTGCTCGACCCGTTCTCGACCACGCTGCCCGGGCAGGACGTCGACGAAGAGCTGCTGCTCGCGCTGCGCGAACTGCTGGTGCCGCAGACCACGCTGCTGCAGGTGTCGGCCGACGAGCTGGTGCGACTGGCCGAGACCTGGCGCGAGACCAGCGACGACGGCATGCTCGAAGTCGATGCGCTGCAACTGACCGAATTCGGTTGCGAATTCGTGTTCGTCACCGGCACGCCGGGCGACGCGCATGACGTCAGCAATGTGCTGTTCGGCAGCGAAGGCGTGGTGCGCACCGACAGCTGGCAGCGGCAGGCCGGCCCCTTCATCGGCGCGGGCAATACGGTGTCGGCAACGATTGCCGCGATGCTCGCCAACGGCCTCGACGTGCCTGAAGCCGTGTTCGAAGCCGAGGAATTCACCAATGCCGCGCTGACGAATGCGCAGCGTCTCGGCATGGGCAAGCTGGTGCCGGACCGCTACTTCTGGGCGCGCGAGCCCGACGCAGGCCCGGTCAACGAATAATCAAAAACTTCATCGAGAGAGGTTCCCGTGTCCAATAACGATACCCTGTTCGCACGCGCACAAAAAAGCACGCCCGGCGGCGTGAACTCGCCGGTGCGCGCGTTCCGCTCGGTCGGCGGCACGCCGCGTTTCATCACCAAGGCCGAAGGCCCGCATTTCTGGGATGCCGATGGCAAGCGCTACATCGACTACATCGGCTCGTGGGGCCCGGCCATCGTCGGCCATGCCCATCCGGACGTGATCAGGGCCGTGCAGGCTGCCGCCACGAACGGGCTGTCGTTCGGCGCGCCGACCGAGGGCGAAATCCTGATGGCGGAGGAAATCTGCAAGCTGGTGCCATCCATCGAGCAGGTGCGCCTGGTGTCGTCAGGTACCGAAGCAGCGATGAGCGCGCTGCGCCTGGCGCGCGGCGCGACCGGCCGCGATCTGGTCATCAAATTCGAAGGTTGCTATCACGGCCATGCGGACTCGATGCTGGTCAAGGCCGGCAGTGGCCTGCTCACCTTCGGCAACCCGACCTCGTCCGGCGTGCCGGAAGACTTCGCGAAGCACACGATGGTGCTCGACTATAACGACAGCGCGCAGCTCGAAGACGCATTCGCCAGGTTGGGCGACCGCATCGCGGCCGTCATAGTCGAACCGGTCGCGGGCAACATGAACCTGCTGCCGGCGACGAAGGAATTCCTGCAGACGATGCGCGACCTGTGCACGAAGCATGGCGCGGTGCTGATGTTCGACGAAGTGATGTCGGGCTTCCGCGTCGCGCTCGGCGGCGCGCAGTCGCTGTACGCCATCGAGCCGGACATGACGGTGCTGGGCAAGGTGATCGGCGGCGGACTGCCGGTCGCCGCATTTGGCGGCCGCGCCGACCTGATGAAGCATCTCGCGCCGCTCGGCCCGGTGTATCAGGCGGGTACGCTGTCGGGCAACCCGGTCGCCGTCGCGGCCGGCATGAGCACACTGAAGATCATCCAGCAGCCGGGCTTCTATGAGCACCTCGGCGCGCAGACGAAGAAGCTGGTCGACGGCTTGTCGGGCGCGGCCAGGGAGGCCGGCGTGGCGTTCTGCGGGAATTCGGTGGGCGGCATGTTCGGCGTGTACTTCAATGCAGACGTGCCGCAGAACTACGCGCAGATGATGACTTGCGACAAAGAGCGCTTCAACCGGTTCTTCCACGCGATGCTGCACGCGGGCGTGTACCTGGCGCCGTCGGCGTTCGAGGCGGGCTTCGTGTCGGCGATGCACAGCGACGCGGTGATCGATGAGACGATTGCGGCGGCGCGTGGGGCTTTCGCGAAGCTTGCTGCATGACACTAAAAAATCGTCGTCCCGGCGCAAGCCGGGACCCATCGTCGTGGACCATCCCCCTTACTTCAACCACCCGCGTTTCCTGAAATACCAGAACGGCGTAATGGCACTCGCCAGCATCAGCACGATCGCAAACGGATAGCCGAATCTCCAGTTCAGTTCCGGCAGGATGCGGAAGTTCATCCCGTAGATGCTCGCAATCAGCGTCGGCGGCAGGAAGGCGACCGAGGCGACCGAGAAGATCTTGATGATCTTGTTCTGGTTGATGTTGATGAAACCGACGGTCGCATCCATCAGGAAGTTGATTTTTTCGAACAGGAACGCGGTGTGGCCGTCCAGCGATTCGATGTCGCGCAGGATCTGGCGCGCATCGTCGAACTGGTCCGAACTCAGCAAGCGGCCGCGCATCATGAAGCTGACTGCGCGCCGCGTATCCATCATGTTGCGGCGAACGCGACCGTTCAGGTCTTCCTCGCGCGCCATCGCCGACAGCGATTCGGCTGCATCGGCATCGCTGAATTCCTTCTTCAGCACGCTGTGGCTGACTTCCTCAAGGTTCTGGTAGATGCCCTCGAGCGCGTCCGCCGAATACTCGACGTCGGTCGCGTACAGATCGAGCAGCACGTCCTTGAAATCGCCGATCGAGCCGGGGCGCGAGCGGGCGCGCATGCGCACCAGGCGAAACACCGGCAGGTCGTCGCTGTGCATCGAGAACAGCATGTTCTTTGCGAGGATGAAAGCCACCGTCACCACGCGCGACTCGCCCTCGTCCTCCTCCAGCAGGAAGTCGGAACGCAGGTGCAGGTCGCCGTTGTCCGCCTCGTAGTACCGTGCGGAGGCCTCAATGTCCTTCACCTCGTCTTCGTCCGGCAGGGTGACGCCGTAAATGCCCTTCACCCAGTCGCGCTCTTCGTCGCTCGGGTCGGTCAGGTCGACCCAGATCGGCGTGGCGCTCTCGAGGTCGGCGCGCGTATCGATGTTGACCTGGCTGAGCCGGCCGTTCTGTAGCACGAATACATTGATCATAAGCTCTCCCGGCCGCAAGACTGCGGCATCGCTGCGGCGCATGCGCACGCAGATTTCATTTCTTTACATTTCAGGGAGCGCGGCCGATAAGTTGACGATATCGGCCATGCGCGCCTGTTCACCATGACCTGGCAAGCGGCGCGCGAGGGGAAGCGTCAGCTTGCGGAAGGCCCGTCGGACGACGGTCGGTGATGCGGGGTGGGACTGCCCAAGGGGGGTCTCCGTTGTTAAAAACAGCGCGAGTTTACGTTTTTACCGGGGATGAGGCAAGGTTTCAGAGGCCGTTACGGCAACTCGGCACTATTCATCCGCATCAGGATCAGCGCCGAGCGCCGGCCCAGGTAATTCGAATCCAGATGCCGGCCGAAGAAGCGCGGATTCGGCAGCATCACCGCCAGCCGCGCCGCCTCGGCCGGCCCGAGGCGGGCTGCCGGCACGCCGAAGTACTTGCGCGACGCCGCCTCGCAGCCAAAAACGCCGGCGCCCCACTCGACCGAGTTCAGGTAAATCTCGAAGATGCGGCGCTTGTCCATGACCGCCTCGATCATGAAGGTGATCACCATCTCCTGCGCCTTGCGCACATAGCTGCGCTCGCCGGACAGGAACAGGTTCTTTGCAAGCTGCTGCGTGATCGTCGAGCCGCCACGCACCACCTTGCCCTTCTTCGCGTTCTTTTGGTAGGCTTTCTGCAGCGCCTCCCAGTCCACGCCCTCGTGCTCAGCGAAGTTCGCGTCCTCGGACGCAATGATGGCGCGCTTCAGGTGATTCGAGATACGGTGGTACGGCACCCACTGGTGCTGCAGCTGCGCCTTCGGATTCTTTTCGCGCAGCCGCGACAACTGCTCGCGCATGAACGAGGTCGACTGCGGATTGTGGTTCACCCACCAGCAGATCTGCACGAAGTACCAGAGCTGTAGCAGCAGCACCAGCGCGGTGGGCAAGGCGACCAGCCAGAGCAGGAAGGTGCGGCGCTTGCTCATAGCTGCGAGCGCAACCACTGATAAACAGCCGCCGTGTCAGGCCGCACGCCGCGCCAGATGAAGAAGGATTCAGCCGCCTGTTCGACCAGCATGCCGAGGCCGTTGCGCACTGCCGCGCCATGCATTGCTGCCAGCTGCATGAATACCGTGGGCTGCGCGCCGTACATCATGTCGTACGCGAACGATGCCGATGAAAACACCGACGCCGGCACCGGCACCGGCGGCAGCTCGGCCGACAGGCTGGCCGAGGTTGCATTGATCACGATGTCGAATGCGCCGGACAGGTGCTCGAAGCGCGATGCGCGCAGTGCCGGGTGCCCGAACTGCGCAAGCAGCTCGTCTGCTTTCGCGACGGTGCGGTTGGCTATCGTCAGTTCGGCAGGCGATTCGGCCAGCAACGGCAAGACCACGCCGCGTGCCGCGCCGCCGGCGCCGAGCAGCAGCACGCGCTTACCTGCGACCGGCACGCCGGCGTTGGCGACGATGTCGCGCACCAGCCCCACGCCGTCGGTGTTGTCGCCGATGATGCGGCCGCCGTCGAACTTCAGCGTATTGACGGCGCCCGCCGCATCGGCGCGCGCGCTGCGCTCGTCGGCGAGAGCAAAAGCATCCAGCTTGAACGGCACCGTGACATTCGCGCCGCGACCGCCGGCGGCGATGAACTCGCGCACCGCCGCGTCAAAACCATCGACGGGCGCAAGCAGGCGCTCATAAGCAATGTCTTCGCCGGTCTGCTGCGCGAAGCGCGCATGGATCTGCGGCGATTTGCTGTGGGCGATCGGGTTGCCGATCACGACGTAACGATCACTCATTCACTCACCCCGGCCGACCGACTGCGTTTCGAGCTGCTGCTCGCGCGTGAAAGTGAAGCGGGTGATGATTTCCCACACATGCTCACGCCCGTCTCGGGTGAGCGCCGCAGGGAAGCGGCCGAACGGCACGCTGCGGCGCACGATGGCCAGCGCCGCAGCATCGAGTGCGGCATTGCCGGAACTGCGCTCGATGCGCGGGCCGCCTTCCTGCTCGTACAGGCTGCCGTCCTGGAACACGGGGATGTAGACAATCAGTTCACCGTAAATCTTCTTGCCGTCCTGCTGAGGGAAATTCAGCGTGCCGGTCTGCTCTATTTTTTTCTGTAGCGCAGTGTAATACAGCGCATAGCTGACTTCACGCGTCGATGGCGTCAGCTGCTTCTTCAGCGGGCGCTTGTTGTAGTCGGAAATATCACGCGCAATCTCGGCTTCGCGCCGCGCCAGCATCTGTATCTGCTCGACCGAGCGTATGGCGCGACCATCTGGCTGCGGCCTGTCCGGCACCTCGCCGGAAGCTGCCGCGTCGGCGCTGCGCGCATGCAGCCGGGTGAGCAGCCTCTGCTGCGTCCTTTCGAGTTCGGCGACGCGCTGGCGCTGCATCTCGAACGCATTGCCATCGGTAATGCGCGCCATGTCCGGCAGCGGCGAGCGGGCGCGCCCGGCATCCGCATGGCCACCGCCGTCGAGGTTGGCCTGCGCCAGCGCATCGGCCTGCAGCGGTGCAGACTCGTGCTTCGCGTTCACCAGGATCACCGCCAGCCCGGCATCGAAGGGCTTGATGCGCTGCGACTGCGGCTCCGGCGCGACGAAACGAATCGCCAGCAGCGCGGCATGAAACAGCAGTGAAGTACCGATCGCGATTGCCAGCAGACGCCTGTCGTTCGCGATCATGGCCATCATTCCGGCGCGCCTTCGGCCGGCGCCTGTTCAGCGGACGGCTCTGCGGCTTGTTCGGCTGTCTGTTCGGCCGCCTGTTCCGCTTCGTCGGCGACATCGGCTTCTTCCAGCTCGACTTCATCGGCCAGCTCAGAAGATACCGTCGCCACTTCGAGCACGCGCGCCTGCACGCTCAGGTCCACCTCGTCCCAGCCAATCACCTCAAGCTTCATCTGCGTGCCGCGCGCATGCCTGACGCCGGTCATCGGGATCACCAGCGGTATGTCGACCAGCCTCAGCACTTCATCCTTCAGCAGCACCGCATCGGTATGGCGCACCTCGTTTTGTGCGATCCAGCGCAGGCACCAGTAGCGCTCCATGGTCGACTGGAAATCTGCATAGGTGGAATACGCGCTGTCGAAAGCGGAAACGATCGCGAACAGGTCGGCATCTCTGGGCTTGAACGGCGCGACCAGTGGTGCGGTGACTCCGCCCTTCACGCATGCGAGGATCTGCCACTGGTTCACCAGATCGGTGTAGCGGCGCAGAGGCGACGTGCTCCAGGCGTACTGATCGACACCCAGGCCCTGGTGCGGCGCTGCGTGGGTCAGCATGCGTACCTGCATGCGCTGCGCCCAGCCCTGGCCGCTGCCCTGCGTGCGGTAGATGCCGGGCACGCCATGCTCGTGCATCAGCTTGCCCCAGCTGCTATTGGCGAAAATCATCAGCTCGGCGACGATCTTGTCCAGCGGTGCGCCGCGCTTCCTGCGCGTGATGGTGACGACGTCATCCTCGACATAAAAGTTGAAGTCGACGCGGTTGTTCTGTTCCGGCCTCAGGCCAAAGGCCTCGCGCTTGGCCATGCGGCCTTTTTCCAGCTGCTGCGCCCATTGCCACAGCAGCGCGATGTCTGCCTTGTGCGGATATTCGCCGCTGCCATCGGCCAACGCCTGCTCGGTGACGTGCTCGTCAAGGTCGTTGTGACGCAGGTTGGCGGCCATCGGCACCAGCTCGGCCACAGTCTCGGTGGCCAGCACCGACCAGTCATTCGTGTCCAGCGTCGCATACAGCGACAACGCAGGACGGGCCGCGCCTTCGGCCAGCGTGAAATGATTCACCAGCTCGTCCGGCAGCATCGTGATCTTGTCGCCGGGCATATAGACCGTGCTCATGCGCTCGCGCGCAATGGCGTCGATCGCATCGCCGCGCGCAATGCCGAGCGCCGGCGCAGCGATGTGAATGCCGACCCGAATCCGCCCGTCAGCCAGCGTCGTCAGCGAGAATGCGTCGTCGATCTCGGTGGTGGTCACGTCGTCGATGGAAAACGCCTGTACGTCAGCCACCGGCAGCGCAGGCACCGCCGGCAAGTCAATCTTCGGGAAGCCGGTGCCACGCGGGAAATTCTCAGTCAGGAAGCGCGACAGGTGCAGGTCTTTGGCCGAGGCGATGCCGCCGACCGACAGCAACAGCCGCGCCGGCGTGGTCTGCAGCTCGTTGCAGGCAGCGTCAAGCGCCTTGTACTCGAGGCTGTTCTTGTCTGGCTTCGTCAGCAGCTGCCGGACTGCGGCGCGAACCGCGTCCGGCAGTCTGCCCGCCTTCAGCTCGTCGACCATCGCCTGCTGCAACAGCGCCTGCTGTCTTTTCTTTTCGATGCCGGCCAATGCAGCCTGCAGCGTTGCCGCCGGCGCGGCCTTGTAGCGGCCCTTGCCCTTCTTGTGAAAGTAGATAGGCGACGCGGCAATCTTCAGCAGCAAGCCGGCCGCTTCATCCGGCTTCGGCGCATGGCCGAAATATTCGCTGCCGAGTTCGGACACGCCGAACTCTTCTTCGCCGGCAACTTCCCACAGGAAGGCGACGTCGATCTCATTGGCGAGCCGGTTCGCACTGGCGATCATGTCGGCTGCCGACGGCGTGTCGAACTGCAGCAGCACGTCGCGCGCGCGCACCTTGGTGCGCTTGCCTGTCGGCGTCTCGACCTGATAGGCCTCGCCTTGCTGGCTCAGTACCGCGCCGACCTTGAAATCGCCGGATTCTTCGAAAAACAGGTTCATTTAGTTTGTTTCTTGTTTATTCAGGTAGGTTGAGCGCAGCAAAACCCACCAACATCACGCATCGCAAAAGCGCACGACCTCGTCGAGGTATTGTTCAAAATCCGACAGCCCGTGATCACTGCCTTCAATCACATGCTGGTGCGCGCCTGCATAGCGCGCGCTCATTTCCCGCCAGTCGAGCACTTCGTCGCCGGTCGCGGCCAGCAGCAGATAACGCTGCGGCTGCGTGATGCGCTCGACCGTCAATGCCTGCAGCTCACCCAGATAATCGGGACGAAAGTAAAAGCTGTCGTCCGAGTGCCAGGCCTGCTGCTCGCCAATGTACTTCGCTAGGTCGCGCGCCGGCCACACCGCCGGGTTGATCAGCGCCGCGCGGCAGCCGGTGGCCTCCGCCAGCGCCGTCGCATAAAAGCCGCCGAGCGAAGATCCGATCACGGCAAACTCGTCTGCTGCCTTGCCGTCGACAAGCTCGCGCACCTGCGCAAAGGCCGCCTCGGGTGATGGCGGCAGCTGCGGACAGAGGAAGCGCTGCGCCTCGCCACGCTGACCGAAATGCTCGCGCAGCTGGCGCGCCTTGAACGAGGCCGGCGATGAACGAAAGCCGTGCAAGTAGAGAATTGCGCGCAATTACTGCTTTGCGGCCAGCGCGTCGAGCAGTTTCTGGTGCACGCCACCGAAGCCGCCATTGCTCATCACGAGCACGGTGTCGCCCGGCTGCGCAGCGGCGGCGACCGCCGTCACCAGCGCGGACAGATCGTCGAAGGCTTGCGCGCTGGCGCCCAGTGGTGCGAGCGCGGCGCCCAGGTCCCAGCCCAGCGCCTCCTTGCCCTCCCCCTTCGCGCCGTAACCGAACACCAGATCGGCCTCGGTCAGGCTGCCCGGCAACGCGTCTTTCATCGTGCCCAGCTTCATCGTGTTCGAGCGCGGCTCGAGCACCGCGAGAATGCGCGACCTGCCGACTTTCTTGCGCAGGCCGGCGACGGTGGTCGCGATCGCGGTTGGGTGATGCGCGAAGTCGTCGATCACGGTCACGCCATTCGCAACGCCGCGCGTCTCCATGCGGCGCTTCACGTTCTCGAACGAGGACAGCGACACGATCGCCTGCTGCGGCGTGATGCCGACATGGCGCGCGGCCGCGATGGCGGCGATGGCATTCCAGCGATTGTGCTCGCCCGTAAGCGACCAGCGCAGCGCGCCGACCCGCTCACCGTTGAACAGGATGTCGAAGCGCTCCTGCTCCTGCTCGACCATGCTCCAGCCGGTCTCGCTGCTGTCATCGTTAAACCATTCGACTTCGCTCCAGCAGCCACGCTCGATCACGCGCCTGAGCGCCGGCTGCTGGCCGTTGACGACCAGACGTCCTGACGACGGCACCGTGCGTACCAGGTGGTGGAACTGGGTCTCGATCGCACCCAGGTCGGGGAAGATGTCCGCGTGATCGTATTCGAGGTTGTTCAGGATCGCTGTGCGCGGGCGGTAATGCACGAACTTGCTGCGCTTGTCGAAGAAGGCGGTGTCATATTCGTCGGCCTCGATCACGAAGAACGATGCGCCGCTGCCGCCCTCGCCGCCCATGCGGGCAGAGATCCCGAAATTCATTGGCACGCCGCCGATCAGGAAGCCCGGCTGGTAGCCGGCGTCTTCCAGTATCCAGGCCAGCATTGACGCAGTGGTGGTCTTGCCGTGCGTGCCGGCAACCGCCAGCACCCACTTGTCGCGCAGGATGTGCTCGCCTATCCACTGCGGGCCCGACACATAGGGCAGGCCGCGGTTCATGATCGCTTCCATCAGCGGATTGCCGCGCGAGACGACGTTGCCGATCACGTACAGGTCGGGCTGCAGGCTCATCTGGTGTGCGCCGAAGCCCTCGATCAGCTCGATGCCCTGGGCGCGCAGCTGGGTGCTCATCGGCGGATAGACATTGGCGTCGCAACCTGTGACCTTGTGGCCGGCCTCTTTAGCCAGCACCGCGAGACCGCCCATGAAGGTGCCGCAGATGCCGAGGATGTGGATATGCATATAATCAGAGTCGCGCGAACGCTTG
>JACCDS011052792.1_pt1 | contig 22681 bp, 19 predicted proteins | sample 7446441 | NCBI WGS metagenome assembly JACCDS01 (sample SAMN15323445, study PRJNA562643) | freshwater metagenome | isolation source: river surface water | place: USA:Blue River Watershed | collected 2017-08-17 | reverse complement strand
GGTTTCTTAGAAAAAACCCACTAGTATTTCGGGCGGGCCTTTAGCTCAGTTGGTAGAGCGCCACGCTTACACCGTGGATGTCATCGGTTCGAGCCCGGTAGGGCCCACTCGACCCCTTTAGTTAGGCAACTATGGCGGACTTCGAGCGTCCAAAGCGCCAAGCGCTTAGCGACGCCGAACTTGCCGAGGAACTCTCGAAGTTCCCCTCCGACCACAAAGGTATTGAGCGGGCTCAATCTCTGATTGCTTCCCAACAAAAGCTCCGCGAGCAGGATGCTGCTGACCTTGAAGCTTGGTTTGATCAAATGCGGCAGCGCGATGATGAGTTCTCCAGAGGTTTAGTCCAAGAAACTCTCGCCGAGCTTTTCCCCAGCAGTCAGTCGACGCCGTCTGCGCCAATCCCAGAACCAACCTTTACCTCCGAGATTGGCGTGGTTACAAGGCGGAGTGTTGTGTCGCAGCGCCTGAAACTCTCTCAATTGGGGGTGGCGCTTATGCGCGGAATGGTTTTGGCTTTGGTGTCCATTGGTGTTGGAGACTGGCTGGACGTCAAAAGTTTGGACTTATTGCTCGCTTTTATGGTTGGGGCCTCGGCGGCGCTGATAGCAAGTCATCAGCTGCGATCCCATGACCTGCACCCATTGCTTCGTTCTGCAGCGGTCTTTGGCGGGCGTGGCGTTTATGTTGTAGCGCCGCTTTTGTTGGCCTCGCTCAGTTCCGCACTGATCGCAGCCTTTCCAACCGAATCTACTCTGGCGAGTATCGAGCTTGAATTTGGTTATCAGGCGTTAGCGGTGCTGGCACTTGGTCTTACCGTGCTGCTTACTCAGTTGATCCCGCCCAGGTTCCACGGCAGTGCGTTTGTAATCCTTGGGCTAGGAGCGATTGGATCCCTTGTTTCGCTTGGCCTGAGCCCAACCACTTCCTTTTCCGGTGATTGGTTCTGGGCTGCGATTGCCATTTCGATTATCGGCTTTTTACTGCTGACCTTTGGGACTCCGCATTTGAGGACCTCCCGCCCTCAAGACGCGGCAGCGCTTGGGTTTGGTGCTCTTCTGACTCTGCCAGCGGTGTTTACTGTTGGTTACGCCAACCAGGAACTGGTTGGCATTTTGCTTATTTCGACCCTAATCTTTGGCCTCGCAGCCGCTGGGAGAGACATCTCCGCAGGGGTTAGATCGCGATTGCTGGGCCTCTCTGCTCTACTCGGACTTGTTTTCAGTCCCATGCAGGAGCTCCTGATTCCCCATGTGATTTCCGGGTTGGCAGCAACCTCAATCCTGTTGGTGTTTGATCAACTACTCAGAAGGCAGCCGCTACACCTTGCATCTCTTGATACCAGCTATGGCTTTTATGGATCCTTTCAGTTGGTTAGTTGGAGTGCGGTTGTCATGGCTTCGCTACTGCCAAACCCTTTCTTCATGGCGATTTTGCCTGCGGTCATGAACCAGACCGAGTGGAGCCTGAGCATCGGCATAGCTGTCGGCTTGCTGTTTGCAATACTCCGCATTCGGGTGATCCGCGCTCAAGACAGGGAGCTTGAAAACATCGATCCTCGCAACGCACGCTTAGAAAATCTGCTTGGCTTATGACCATGAAGATTTCTGATTTGATCGACTTTGCAAACACGCGTTGGCCAATGTCTACCCGGGCTGCTTGGGATAATCCAGGCCTTGCGATTGGATCTCGAAGCTCCAGCCTTACCAAGGTTTTACTTAGCGTCGATGTCACACCGCAGGTTGTTGATGAAGCAGTCGCAATTGGTGCACAGCTTGTCTTCTCACATCACCCTCTGCTTCTCAGAGGCATTGACAGCGTCACCTCCGAGACCTTCAAGGGAAACTTGATTACTCAAGCCATTGCGAATGGTGTTGCGGTGTTCTCAGCTCACACCAACGCGGATTTCGTAAACGATGGTGTAAGCGAGATTCTGGCTAAAACACTTGGTGTCGAGCCAACTGCAACCTTGACGCCAGACGGCGAGGGCGTTGTGGGCAATGTAGCGCCCCAGCGCTTGGTCGATTTTGCAAGATCGGTTGCTAAGCTCCTGCCTTCAGTCGCCCAGGGCGTCTTGGTGCAGGGTGATCCCGAGCGCGTGATCTCGAGAGTTGGGCTGGTTGCGGGAGCAGGCGATAGCTACCTAAATGCCGCGCGAGAAGCAGCTGTTGATCTTTACATCACTTCAGACCTTCGACACCACCCAGCCTCTGATTTTAGGGATCAGAGCGCTGTGTCCGCAGGTCCTGCGCTATTGAACATCGCTCACTTCAGCGCCGAGTGGCCGTGGCTCGAACAGGCAGCCAGGGAGCTCGGCGTGGCCTTTCCCGAGGTAGAGTTTGTGGTCAGTGAACTTAATACGGACCCATGGGATTTTGCGGTGATGCAGTGAATTTAGAAAAACAACTCGAATCTCTTTTGAAGTACCAGGGTGTATTGCTTGAGATAAAGAAGCTCGAACAGCAGGCGCAGGTACTGAAGGCCAATTCAGCCAATGAAGCGTTGCGCGAGCGACTACTGGAAAAATCCACTGAGCTCAGTTCGTTTTTATCGAAGTCGGAGGCTCTGACCCGCGACCGCAAGCGCATTCTCGAGGAGCAGGGCCTGGTTTCAAAGCGTCTCGACCAAGACACTTCAAGATTGAAGACCACGGCGGTCCCACGAGATGCAATGTCACTACAGCACGAAATTGACACCCTTAACCGCCGTGCCGGAATTCTCACCGAGGAACTAGCCGGTATCGATGCCGAAATTGCCTCACAGAATGAGCTGCATCACAGGGTTGAGAAAGAGCGAGAAGACCTTGAGCGAGAGCTTGAACTTGGTCGCGAGTCCGTGAAGCTTGAGCTTGAGGAGCTTAGAACTAAGCATGCTGCCGATAGGAAGCTTGCGGAGGAGCTCCGCGCCTTGCTGGATGAAAGCCTGCTGGTCGAGTTTGATCGATTGTTCTCGCGCGGAGTTGCGATCGGAGTGCTTCGAAAGAGCATGTGTGGAGCCTGCAACATGACCTTGACCTCAACTGCCTTGAACAATCTGCTGGCAACTCCTAAGGACTCCCTGCTTCACTGCCCAGAGTGCGGTGCGATGCTGGTGCGCGAATGATCATTGCCTATGCCGATGGTGCTTCTCGAGGCAACCCCGGTTTGGCCTCTTATGGCGCCGTTATCTATCAGGATGACATGGAGATTGCGCGCCTAAATGGAGCACTCGGCATAGCGACAAACAATGTGGCCGAGTACTCGGGTGTGATCGCCATTCTCGAGCACACCGCAACACACTTTCCCAATTCGGAGCTACATGTTAGAATGGACTCCAAGTTGGTGGTCGAGCAGCTCAGTGGACGCTGGAAAATCAAAAGCCCAGACATGGCCCAGCTGGCAATCAAAGCCAGAAGTCTGATTGGTAATCGCAAGGTCACATTCGAATGGGTTCCCAGGGAGCAGAACTCGGTGGCTGATGCTCTGGCGAATCAGGCGCTGGACGCTCCCAATGAGAGTCGGTTTGAGCCTACTCTCGCGATGACTCAACCAAAAAGCATCAGAGCTCCAAGGCAAAGTGTCGAGCCGACGACTGTTTTCGCAATCCGGCACGGTCACACCCAGTCAACGGAGTCGGGTCTTATTTCCGGGTCTTCAGATGACCCTAGCCTGAGCGAACTTGGCTTCCAGGAGGCGGACGCCGTTGCCGCCATCTTGCCCGAACTTGCAAGGCGCTTTGACCTAGCGCTTCCAAGCAAAGTGATCCACTCAACTCAATTGCGCGCCACACAGACGGCCCGAGCGGTGGCTGAGAGCTTGAATGCAGGGATGCATTCCTCAGAACGCCTTCGTGAAATCTCCTTCGGGGATTGGGAGCGCTATTCGATGGGGGAGCTCGAGCGCGACATCTCCCATGAGATCCAAAATTGGCGCGGTTCAATGACTCAAAAGCCACCGGGCGGAGAGTCTGTGGCAGATTTAGAGAACCGGGTTCTCGCCGAGCTCACAGAACAGATTCTCGCCAATCCAGGTGGCTCAATTGCCGTTGTTGCTCACATGATGCCGATGCGCGCCATCGCGAGGAAGGCACTTGTTGCCGGCGTTGACGTGTCTTGGTCGTTGCAGTTTCAGCCGGCATCGGTTTCGATCTATCGATTCTTTGGCACCGAGTTTGCCGAGACTTTCACTCTCAACTATTGCGCACATCTGCCGCTTGACTAGGCTTAGCTAGCTAATTGGGTCAGCTAGACGATCGCGGCATCGCCGAGGAACGTCCGGGCTCCACAGGGCACGGTGGTGGGTAACACCCACCCGGGGTAACCCGAGAGACAGTGCAACAGAGAGTAGACCGCCCGCAAGGGTAAGGGTGAAACGGTGGTGTAAGAGACCACCAGTGGCTAGGGAGACTTAGTCAGCTATGCAAACCTCACCGGGAGCAAGACCAAGCAGAGGGATTAGGCGGCCCGTCGCTTCCCTCGGGTAGGTCGCTAGAGCGCTGTGGCAACACAGTGCCGAGATAGATGATCGTTCAAGACAGAACCCGGCGTATCGGTTGACCCAATTAGCGCTTATCTAGCACCTTGTTGGCAAGGTATGCAGCGCCAATGATTCCCGCCGAGTTTTTAGTCTGAGCGGGAATGATTGGGGTCTTTAGCCTGAGCAGAGGCAAGAACTTCTCCGACTGCTTGCTAATGCCGCCACCGACGATGATTAGGTCTGGAACCAGTAGGTTTTCCAGGTGTGAGAAATAGGTCTGAAGTCGCTTTGCCCAATCTTCAAAGCTCAGGTTTTCCCGTTCCATCGCGCTGTATGCCGCTTTGGTCTCGTAATCAACGCCTTCAATTTGAAGGTGTCCGAGTTCGGCGTTTGGAATGAGCTTGCCGTCGTAAAAAATTGCCGTGCCGATACCAGTTCCCAAAGTCGCCATGATTACTAGACCGTCCTGGTCCTTGCCTGCCCCAAAGTTCAACTCTGCAACACCGGCTGCATCTGCGTCATTGAGAACGTGAACTTGACGCTTGAGTGAATGTGAGAAGAGCTCGTGAGCATCTAGACCAATCCAGCGTTTTGATACGTTTGCGGCCGATTGGGTGTGGCCATGCTTCACCACCGCTGGGAAGCAGAGGCCAATCGCACGATTTCCTTTTTCATCCAGCTGTTCTGCAATTTGCGCACAAGCTACTGCAATGTCTTCCGGCTCTCCACCCTCCGGGGTTTCGATACGAATGCGCTCGGAGACTAGGGTGCCCTTCTTGGTGTCGACCAGAGCCGCTTTGATACCAGTGCCCCCGATGTCGATACCTATAGCCTTGCGCCTCATCTATGCCTCCGTAAGAATTTCTGGGCCATCTTCGGTTATCAAAATAGTGTGTTCGAATTGCGCGGTTAGGGATTTGTCCTTAGTGGTCACTGTCCAGCCGTCACCCCATAGCTCCCAGTCATATGTCCCAAGTGTGAGCATAGGCTCGACCGTAAACACCATGCCGGGCTCGATAACGGTGTCGTACTCGGGAGCGTCGTAGTGGGGGATTATTAGCCCGCTGTGAAACGAAGTGCCGACACCATGGCCCGTAAAATCGCGAACCACACCGTAATCAAATCGTTTGGCGTAGCTCTCGATAGCGCGTCCGATGATGTTGACCTGACGCCCAGGCAAAGCTGCCTTGATGCCCCTGAGCATTGCCTCTTTGGTTCTCGCAACCAGATCGATCGCCTCTTGTGCGGCCTCGCCGATAACAACGGAACCATTGGTGTCTCCGTGTACACCGTTGACATAGGCGGATATGTCGATGTTCAGAATGTCGCCTTCTTGGATCAAGGTGTCATCCGGGATTCCGTGGCAGATAACTTCGTTGAGTGAGCTGCACAGTGACTTGGGGAACCCGCGATAGCCCAGGGTTGATGGATATGCACCCTGGCCCAGCAAGAACTCGTGACCAATCCGATCGAGCTCATCGGTGGTCATTCCTGGTTTGGCAGCGGCAAGCACAACCTCAAGGGCTTGTGCGGCTATCTTTGATGCCCTTCTGATTGCGGCAATAGTGTCATCGTCGTACTTATCGCCACCAACGTGCTGCGCGGGTGCTGGCTTACCGACATACTCGGGTCTTTGGATGTGCTGGGGGACTGGCCGCTGAGGGCTAATGCGTCCGGGTATCAAAACACCCTGCTCGGTTCTTGGCACCACGAAAGTCTAGTTTTCGAATGGGCTTAGAATTCGGCTATGGAGCAAGAAACTCAATTTTGGTACAACACCAAGACCAACAAGGTCGAGGTTGGACCACAGTCAATTGCCCTGAATCGCATCGGCCCCTTTGCCACGGCCGAAGAAGCGGCGCGAGCGCTGGAAATTATTGCTGAGCGAGCAAGGGCCATAGCCGAGGAAGAATGGCTCGAGGACTAGCTAAAGCTTTGTTCCTCGGTTGGGAAGCTCCCTGCTCGGACTTCTTCTCGGAAGTTCGTTGCTGCTTCCGAGAGCACTTCGCGAAGGTTTAGATATTTCTTAGCAAATTTCGGAGATCTATCCGAGAGTCCTGCGAAGTCTGTCCAAACCAGAATCTGACCATCGCAGCCCGCACCTGCACCGATGCCGATGGTTGGAATCCGAACCAGGCTAGTCACGCGCTCTGCCAGCGAGGCTGGAATCATCTCGAGCACAATAGCGAAGGCACCCGCTTCCTCCAGTGCTCTGGCATTCTCCAGTAGCTGCTCGGAGGAATCTCCGCGCCCTTGCACCTTGAACCCAGAGAGTTGGTTTACCGACTGCGGGGTGAATCCGAGATGGCCCATCACAGGTATACCTGCATCCACAATTCGCTTCACGGCATCCGCTCTTGCGCCCTCGAGCTTCACGGCGTCAGCTCCGGTTTCCTTCATGATTCGGATTGCTGACTCAAGCGCCTGCTCACTGGATACTTCATAGCTGCCAAAGGGCATGTCAACCACCACTAGGGCAGACTGCGTGGCGTCGGTGACGGCTTTACCGAAGTGCATCATCTGATCAAGGGTTACCGGAACCGTTGTTGGATACCCAAGCACGACGTTTCCAGCAGAGTCACCAACCAGCAAAACCTCAATGCCTGCTAGATCAAAGATTTGAGCAGTTAGCGCGTCGTAGCTTGTGAGGCAGGAAAACTTCTCACCCTTTTGCTTGAACTGGGTGAGTGTGCCGGTGCGAATTTTCATTTGGTTTCAAACCTTGTTGTGATTGGAACTCTGCGTCCTGTGCCAAAGCTGACCTCACTGAGCTTAGTTCCGATTGCACCTTGGGATCGCTTCCACTCTGCAGCTCGAATCATGGCGTCGGTCTTTAGTACCAGCTCCTTGGGGTAGCCAGCGGCGATAGCTTGCTCTGTAGTCTGGTTCTGCTCGATGAGGATTCGAATGATTCCATCGAGAGTCGCATAGTCGGGGAGAGTGTCTTGATCAAGCTGACCAGGTCGAAGTTCTGCCGAGGGCGGTTTTTCGATTGATGAGATAGGGATCAATTCCCTGCCTGCACGATCGTTCACGTATCGAGAGACTCTCCAAACATCAGTTTTCAAAAGGTCCTTTATTGGTGCAAAACCACCTGCAGAGTCGCCGTAAATGGTTGAGTAACCAACCGCCACCTCGGACTTGTTTCCCGTTGTCAAAAGCAAACGGTTCTCAGAGTTTGAGATGCCCATCAAAATCACCGCTCGCAACCTGGCTTGAAGATTTTCCTGGGCAAGTGGCGAAAGGGTAAGCATCTGCTCAAATGCGGTGTGAGCGGGTTCAATAGACACCTCGCGATACTCGATACCCAAGTTTTTGGCCACGTCCTTTGCATCACCTACTGAGTGGTCTGAGGAGTAGCGCGATGGCATCGCAACACCCACCACGTTTTCAGCACCGATAGCTGCAGCTCCTAGAGCGGCACAAAGTGCTGAGTCGATTCCGCCAGAAATACCCAATACCAATTTGGTTTGTCGAGTCTTCTTGAGATAGTCACGCAATCCACAAACGAGTACCTGGTAAAGCAGCTCGTCATCATTTAGCTCGGCATGCTCTCCAGCCTCGACCTCGAAGAGCCCTTCGGCAAAGCCAGCTCGGTATATCTCAACGCCGTTTTTATCGAGAACAAAACTGCCGCCGTCAAAAACCAGTTCGTCCTGGCCGCCGCATAGGTTTGCGTAGGCAATAGGCACACCTTCGGCATACCGTCTAGCTGACTCCAAGCGCTGGGCTGCTTTGGTGAAGGTGTAGGGGGAGCCGTTCAACACGGCAATTAGATCAACTTCTGTGCCGAAGGGCTGGTTATTTCCGCCCCAGATGTCCTCACAGATCTTGACACCGACTTTTGCGCCTGATACCTCGACCACCAGCTCGTGATCGCCGGGTATGAAGTTTCGCCAATCATCAAAAACGTCGTAGTTAGGAAGTAGCTGTTTGTCATAGCTTCCTAGAAGCTGACCTGCTCGAATTGCAGCGGCGGAATTGTGCGCAATCGCCTTTGATGACTGCCTGGGATTTTCGTGCTCAGCAATTCGTGAATAGCCCACCAGGAGAGTGACATTTGGCACGGTGCTGCTGAAGCGGACCAGTTCGTTCAGCGCAGTCTCTGATTCCGACACCAGATCCCGGCGGTAACTAAGGTCTCCGAGGGGATAGCCGCAGAGCGCCAACTCACCGAAAATGACTAATTCGATTCCCGCTTCTGAAGCCTTCAGGGCCTCAGATTTAATCTGCTCAAGGTTGCCGGCAAAGTCACCCACGATTGGGTTGGTCTGCGCGAAAGCGAGCCTGATAGGTAGCACAAGCACTAGCCTATTAGCTAGCAAGGAAGGTAGAGCATGGATAAGCAGCAAGAGTTCGTTCTGCGGACAATTGAAGAGCGTGGTGTGAAGTTCATTCGCCTGTGGTTCACCGATGTTGCAGGAACCCTAAAGTCCGTCGCGGTGGCTCCAGCTGAGATTGAGGGCGCCTTTTCCGAGGGCATCGGTTTCGATGGTTCTGCAATCGAAGGCCTGGCTAGAACCAGCGAAGCGGACATGCTTGCAAAGCCAGACCCATCTACATTCCAAATCCTGCCCTGGCGTGGGACAGTCGACCCAGCAGCAAGAATGTTTTGCGACATTGCGACGCCAGATGGCAAGCCAGCCTCGGCAGACCCAAGAAATGTTTTGCGTAGAGCCTTAGACAAGGCTGCACGAATGGGCTTTTCCTTTTACGTTCACCCTGAGATCGAGTTTTACCTGCTGAGATCTTCCGAGCTTGGGGCCGATGGACAACCGATTCCGGTTGACAACGCGGGCTACTTCGACAACGTTCCTGGCGGAACGGCACATGATTTCAGGCGTCGTGCGGTAACCATGCTCGAGCAACTCGGCATCTCGGTTGAGTTCTCTCATCACGAGGGTGGCCCTGGACAAAATGAGATTGACCTTCGTTACGCCGACGCGCTCTCGATGGCTGACAACATCATGACTTTTAGGACAGTGGTGAAGGAGGTGGCAATTGAGCAGGGTGTCTATGCGACATTCATGCCAAAGCCATTCACCAACCACCCCGGTAGCGGTATGCACACCCACTTCTCACTCTTCGAGGGAGATAAAAACGCCTTCTTTGATCCAGCTGCCACGTATCACCTGAGCAACACCGCCCGTCAGTTCATGGCTGGAATCCTCAAGCACGCTCCCGAGATCACATTGGTCACGAATCAGTTCGTGAACTCGTATAAGCGACTATGGGGTGGTGGCGAGGCTCCAAGTTACGTCTCATGGGGTCACAACAACCGCAGTGCACTGATAAGAGTCCCACTGCACAAGCCAGAGAAGGCTCAATCCACTCGTATCGAGTACCGAGCGATGGATTCTGCCGCAAACCCTTATCTTGCCTACGCGCTGCTTCTTGCTGCTGGTCTGAAGGGTATTGAAGAGGGCTACCAGCTTCCACCAGAGACCGAGGATGATGTTTGGTCGCTAACGGATCTTGAACGCAGAGCTATGGGAATTGAATCCCTTCCTCAGTCCCTAGATCACGCGATTAGAAAGCTTGAGGAGTCAGAGCTTGCCGCTGAGGTGCTTGGGGAGTCTGTTTTCAGCTACGTGCTGGCAAACAAGCGTCGCGAGTGGGCTCAGTACCGCTCTCAAGTGACACCTTTTGAGATCTAGCAGAACCTCCGCACTTTGTAATGACGCTCGCACGAACTAGTTCACTCAGTGAGCTGGCACGCCTTGGTTTTGAAGAGCTCTCAGAAACAATCCCAAAGCTCGATGAACTAGTTTCCCTTGTTGGGGATGTTGGTCACTCTGCTCTTGCTTCAATCAGCGCATCGGCGTCTCCAGATAGAGCCCTGTCGGCGCTTATCGAGCTAGCGAGGCTCCATAAACGGGACATCGTGAAGCTCCTTAGTAACACCCAGCAAGCAACGAGACTGTGTGCCGTGCTGGGTGCATCTGATGGGCTTTCGGAATTCATTCAACGTCACCCCGAATCACTTGAGCAATTCAAGACCGCTGCAAAGTTGCCCGGCGGCAAATTCACATTGAAAACTGGCTCCCGTGATGAGCTTCGTGTTAGCTACTTTCAAGCACTGCTTGGGATTGCGGATTTCGACCTCGGAAGCCCATCTCCATTCGAGATCGTCTCCCAAATCACGACAGCGCTGAGCGACTTAGCTGATGCCACCATTCAAGCTGGCATTGAGGTTGCGAAGGCCGAGCTCCTGGCAGAAGGTCGGGTTAGCGAAACAGCGCTGAGTGATGTGAGGTTTGCGGTCATTGCCATGGGCAAGACCGGAGCTAGGGAGCTGAACTACTTAAGTGATGTCGATGTTATCTACGTAGCTCAAGGGGAGCAGGATAACTACCTAGATACCGCGACAAAGTTAGCTACCAAACTTGCCAAGGTGCTGGATGAGCCTTCTAAAGAGCCAGGCATCTGGCAGCTAGACCCGAACCTTCGACCAGAGGGTAAACAGGGGGCGCTGGTCAGGTCTTTAGAGGGACACCGCGGTTACTACGAAAAGTGGGCAGAGCCCTGGGAATTCCAGGCTCTTCTCAAGGCCAGGTTCGTTGCCGGCGACCAAGACCTCGGAAAGAGCTACATCGACACCATCAAGCCACTAATTTGGTCCCAGCCAAACCGCTCGGCAATTGTGGAGAGTGCGAGGCACCTCCGCAGGAGAGTGTTGGAACTAATCCCAGCCGAGGAGCGTGACTTTGAGATCAAGCTTGGCCGGGGAGGGCTACGCGATGTTGAGTTCACCGCCCAGCTAATGCAACTCGTTCACGGAGTGAGCGACGAGTCTCTGCGCGTGATGGACACCTTCAGTGCTCTGAATGCACTCACCGATTCCGGCCTGCTCTCTAGAACAGACAGAGAAGCATTTAGTCGTAACTACGCTTTCCTCAGAGCTGTTGAGCATCGCGTGCAGCTAGCTAAGTTGCGCCGCACCCACCTGTTTCCGAAAGATCCATCCCAGCAACGAAGGATCGCAAGAGCACTAGGAGTGTCTCAGACCGAGCTGCTGGATCGCTATCAGAGTGCGCGGAGTGAGACAGCAGCCTTGCACGACTCAGTGTTCTACCGTCCACTTCTTCAGGCAACAGCTTCCCTTAGCCCAGACGAGGTGGTCCTCTCCTCAGATCAAATCCAACAGCGCCTAACAGCAATTGGCTTCCGCGATGCGCGTGGTGCGACCCAGCACATCGAAGCGCTAACGCAGGGGGTCTCTAGACGAGCGGTTATTCAAAGAACCCTGTTGCCGGTTTTGATTCGCTGGATGGCCGATGGCACGGATCCAGACAGAGCGCTGCTTACCTTCAGACGCCTATCGGAAGAGTTGGGGGAGACCCACTGGTTCCTAAGAATGATCAGGGACAGTTCGGGGGCGGCAGAGCGCTTGATGAGCGTGCTCTCCAACTCTGCGTTCATCGCACGGGTACTCGAATCAATACCGGATTCATCAGAGTGGTTTGGTGATGAAGAAACCCTCAAGCCCCAGACGCTTGTCAAGATTTCCGAAGAGCTTGAATCCCTGATCGAGAGAAATGGTGAAAGCGCTCACGAGGCAGTGCGGGCGGTCAGACGCAGAGAGTATTTGAGAGTTGCCATCGGGGCCGTGCTTGGGGCCTCCTCGATGCAGGAAATCTCTGCGGGTCTAACAGACATAACGGATGCATACCTAAAGGCAATGCTCGATATCGCAAAGCTTCGAACCGGCGTCGATCTGGACCTCGGAATCGTTGCGATGGGTCGTCTAGGTGGAAGGGAGCTGGGTTTCGGATCTGATGCCGACTGCATGCTGGTTTACCGGGGCGAATCAGATCAGAGCGAGGCGGCAAACAAACTTAGCCAAGAGCTGCTGGTGTTGGTGAAAGATTCCATTTTGGAGTTTGAGCTGGATCTTGGGCTCAGACCAGAGGGTAAAAATGGGCCAAGGGTCAGGTCTATTGCCGGTTATCAGGGCTACTACGAGCGATGGGCCGAGACCTGGGAATTCCAGGCTCTACTGAGAGCTCGAATGGTCTGTGGCTCACACGAGCTACAGGCGGAGTTTATTGACCTGATCGACCACTATCGCTACCCCGCAGAGCTGAGCTCAAAGCAACTCTTGGAGATCCGGCGCATCAAGGCGCGAGTCGAAAGCGAAAGACTGCCACAAGGAGCCGATCCACAACGACATTTCAAACTTGGCCGAGGATCACTGAGCGATGTCGAATGGCTAATTCAGCTCAAGCAGCTTCAGCATGTTGCTGAGAAACCGACACTTCGCAAGGTTGGCACACTTGCGGCCCTGGATGCACTCGTAGAGGGATCGGTCATTGCGCCAGAGGACGCAGAGCGACTCAAAGAGGCCTGGATCTTGACCTCGAGGTGCAGAAGTGCGCTCGTGTTAGCGATTGATAAGCAGCTTGACACTTTGCCAACAGATCGTCGGGCCTTAGAGGCGATGGCGCGCATTTTGGAGTATCAACCCGGTTCAGCCGCAGAGCTGGAAGAACAGTATTTGGGTGTAACCAGGCGCGCTCGTCAGGTCTTCGAGAGATTGTTCCTGGCATAAAAAAACGGGGTTCCGAAGAACCCCGTTTTTTTATCTAGCTTTAGACTCCGTAGTAGAGCTCAAACTCGTAAGGGTGAGGGCGCTGAGCCAGTGGCTTCAGCTCCTTCTCACGCTTGTAGTCGATCCAGGTCTCAATTAGGTCCTGGGTGAACACGTTGCCCTGCATTAGGTACTCGTGGTCGCTCTCAAGTGCGGTTAGCACCGCACCTAGGTCACCAGGAACCTGTGGGATGAGCTTTGCCTCTTCGGCTGGCAACTCGTAAAGGTCCTTGTCCACTGGAGCGTGTGGCTCGATGCGGTTCTTGATACCGTCCAGACCAGCCATGAGCATTGCTGCAAAGGCTAGGTAAGGGTTACCAGAAGCATCTGGAGCGCGGAACTCGATGCGCTTAGCCTTCGGGTTGGTGCCGGTCATCGGGATACGAATCGCAGCCGAGCGGTTTCCAGCTGAGTAAACCAGGTTCACTGGTGCCTCGAAGCCTGGAACCAAACGGTGGTAAGAGTTGACGGTCGGGTTGGTGAACGCAAGCAAGCTTGGTGCGTGCTTTAGAAGTCCACCGATGTACCAGCGAGCGATGTCCGATAGACCACCGTAGCCAGCCTCGTCATAGAACAGTGGCTTGCCGTCCTTCCAAAGGGACTGGTGGACGTGCATACCGGAGCCGTTGTCACCAAACAGTGGCTTTGGCATGAAGGTCGCGGTCTTGCCGTACTGGTGGGAGACGTTCTTGACGATGTACTTGAACTTCAGCACGTCATCTGCCGACTTCACGAGGGTGTCAAAGCGGTAGTTGATCTCACACTGTCCAGCAGTGCCCACCTCGTGGTGGCTACGCTCGACATCGAGACCTGCAGCCTCAAGCTCGAGCACGATTGCGTCACGGATGTCTGCAAGGTGGTCAACTGGAGAAACTGGGAAGTAGCCACCCTTGAATGGAGTCTTGTTTCCAAGGTTTCCACCCTCTTCGTGACGGGCGGTGTTCCAGGCACCCTCAATTGAGTCAACAATGTGGAAAGCGGTGTTGGACTTGTTCTCGTAGCGAACCTCATCGAAGATGAAGAATTCGGCCTCAGGTGCAAAGAATGCGGTGTCAGCGATGCCGGTTGAAGCAAGGTAGCGCTCGGCCTTGTGAGCAACCTGACGAGGGTCGCGGTGGTAAAGCTCACCGTTACGTGGGTTATAAATGTCGAAGCTGATGATCAGAGTCTTCTCGATGCGGAATGGATCGATGTAGGCAGTGGTCACATCTGGGATCAACTGCATGTCTGACTCGTGAATCGATGCAAAACCGCGGATGGAGGAAGCGTCAAATAGCTGTCCGTTGGCGAAGAAGTCCTCATCGATTTGAGAAACTGGGAGATTGAAGTGCTGCTGCACGCCTGGTAGGTCAGTGAAGCGAACATCTAGGAACTTGACGTCATTTTCCTTGATGTAAGCGATCACTTCGGACGCGGTTTTGAACATGGAATGCCCTCTCATAGGTAATGGGATAGCGGAACGCTAGGAAATCTAGCGCAGGTATGTTTCAGAAATGTTAACCCTTGCGCTTTGGTGCGCGGACCTTGGTGGGGTCGATTCCCTTCGGGATTGGAAGACCTGCTCCGGCTCCCAACGCTTCAAGTCTGTTGGTCACCGCAGTGACCTCAGCGCGGTTCATGCTCTTGCCCAGCTTGTAGACGGTTTTGAGAAGAGCGTGAAGGCGGATGCCATTTTCCTGCGAGACCTTGAGCTTGTGCACGGTGGCACCGGGAGCGGCACGGTTAATCTTTCGAGCCTCATCATCAAGCATTTGAGTCACGCGAGCCCCTGAGCCCTCGGCGATTAGTACTACACCGGCTGGACCAACCATGCGGTATACGGCTTCTTTGGTCTTCCCGTTGATGGCCACCGGCATCGGGTTTGCGCGCCAGGACCTTCTAATCTGACTGTCTAGGACAGCACCAACAGCGCCGGGCTGACCCTCGATACGCATATAGGCATTGCGCTCAGCGCGCTTAGACATGATGATCATCGCAACCAAAATGCCAGAGGTGGTGCCGGTTATACCCCAGAGAACCAACGACCATGGGTTGCCCGGATCGAAAAGGTATCCCGCGATAAGACCCACTCCGAGAGCACCCAGGAAACCCAGGGCAGCCATCCAGGCGCTGGATGGGTCGCTCTTTGCGGTGATTTTATAAACCTGTAGCAGCTGACGAAAACGTCCAGGGGCTTTGTTTTTCTTATCTTTAGGCACGTCAGTAGTTTAGTTAGGCAACCGCGGTTGCTTGGCTGAATTCGAGTTTGTCAGCAAGGTGTTTTAGCTCGGCTGGAATCTCGCGTCCCTTAGCAATCATCGACTTGGCCCACAGTCTTCCTGCACGGTAGCTGCTGCGCACTAGCGGACCAGCAAGAACTCCGAGGTAGCCGAGCTCCTCGGCTTCCTTGGCCAGAGCCACGAACTCCTCTGGTTTGACCCAGCGCTCGACCGGATGGTGGCGAGGCGATGGCCGCAAGTACTGGGTGATAGTGATGATGTCAGTCCCAGCTTCGTAGAGATCCTTCAGGGCCTGGGAAACCTCTTCGAGCTCTTCACCCATGCCTAGTATCAGGTTGCTCTTGGTTACCATTCCGGCATTTCTGGCCTGAGTGAGCACATCCAGGGAGCGCTCATAGCTAAAGGCTGGTCTGATGCGCTTGAAAATTCTTGGCACCGTTTCCACGTTGTGGGCAAAGACCTCGGGAGCTGCGTCGAACACCTTCTGTAAAAGTTCCGGTCTTCCAGAAAAATCAGGCACCAAAATCTCCACACCAGTTCCGGGGGATTGGCGGTGAATCTGTCGAATTGTCTCGGCGTACAGCCAAGCGCCCTCATCGGGAAGATCATCCCTTGCCACACCGGTAACGGTCGCATAGCGCAAGTCCATTTGCTTCACGGATTCGCCAACACGTCTGGGCTCATCGGCATCAAATGCAGCGGGCTTACCAGTGTCAATCTGACAAAAGTCACAGCGCCTTGTGCACTGAGAGCCACCGATTAGGAAGGTGGCTTCGCGGTCCTCCCAGCATTCGAAGATATTTGGACAGCCCGCCTCTTGGCAGACAGTGTGTAGATCCTTTTCTTTCACCAGCGAGTGCAACTGGCGGTATTCAGGACCCATCTTTGCGGTGGTCTTGATCCATTCCGGCTTACGCTCGATCGGAACTTGAGAGTTGCGAACCTCGAGCCTTAGTAACTTACGCTCTGGCTTTTCGCTCATTTGGTATCTCTCCCATTTTTTGCATTACAAGGCTAACTGCATCCGCAGGCGTAATCAGCTTTCCGGTCAAAATTGAAAGCGTGGTGGTGGTGGCATCCTGGATGCCACAGGCAATGATGTGCTCGTAGGGATCGAGTGAGTTATTGCAGTTGAGGGCGAATCCGTGCATTGTCACCTTTTCGGAAACTCGGATGCCGATTGCAGCGACCTTCTGAGTCCCGAGCGGGGTCTCAACCCAAACTCCGGTTCTACCTTTGACCCGAATCCCTTCGACCCCGAATTCAGCGATTACATCAATCAGCACCTGCTCGAGATAGCGAACATAGTTCACGACGTCAATCGGCTGTGGCAGTCGCATGATTGGGTAACCAATTAGCTGGCCTGGACCATGCCAGGTGATCTTTCCGCCACGATCGGTTTCGAAGTATTCGCTTCCATCATTGGGGAGCTCGTGCTCCTCAGTTCTCTTTCCAGCGGTATAAACACTGGAGTGCTCAAGTAGCAGCACTGTGTCTGGTGCCTCACCCGAGACGACCTGCCTGTGGAGATTGCGCTGCAACTCCAAGCCATCCTTATAGGAGACGAAGTTGGGATCCAATCCCACCACTTTGAATTCAGGCATTTGAAATACCCAACCTTTTCCACAGCGCCTTGGATTCCCCTGGCTCGATAACTTCCAAGGAAGATGCTTGTTCAATGAAACTCATGTGCATGCCCTTCGGCAAACGTCTGGTGCCGCTTTTTGGCAATCCGTTAAGCATCAGGGGAGTCCAGCTAAGAAAAACGCCCAGGGGGTCCTGGGCGTTTTATCTAGATTCCTAGATTGGCTTCGAAGGCGCCGGCCTCAAGTCTTGCCTTGACATCAGTCAAGAACCTGGAGGCATCTGCACCATCGATTGTGCGGTGGTCGTAGCTAAGCGCTAGGTAAACCAGCGAACGAATCGCAATTGACTCGTTACCCTCAGCATCGGTCACGACAGCCGGACGCTTGGTCACAATGCCGGTTCCGAGGATTGCCGACTGTGGCAAGAAGACCACTGGAGTATCGAATAGCGCTCCGCGAGAACCGGTGTTGGTCAACGTGAAAGTGCCGCCCGATAGCTCGTCAGGCTTGAGTTGGTTGTTACGAGTGCGGTCTGCCAGGTCAGCGATTTGCTGCGCGATCTGAGCAATGTTCAAAGAACCCGCACTGCGGATAACTGGAGTGAGAAGGCCGCGCTCGGTGTCAACAGCAAAGCTAATGTTCTCGGTTGGGTGATAAACGATGCTGTCACCATCAACACTTGAGTTGATCTTTGGGTGAGCGGCAAGCGCCTCGGCGGCAGCCAAGGTAAAGAACGGCATGAAGTTGAGCTTGACACCCGTCTTCTGCACGAATTCACCTTGAACTCGCTTGCGAAGCGATGCGATGCGAGTGACATCTACCTCTACCACGGTGGTGAGCTGGGCGGTCTGCTGCATAGATGCAACGGCACGCTCTGCTAGCACCTTGCGAAGGCGAGACATCGGCTCGGTGGTTCCACGTAGCGGCGATGCGGCAAGAGGAGTGTGTGCAGCGGCAGGAACCGATGGGGCGGTCATCACAGGCGCGCTTGAACCGGCTGCTAGGACATCCTCCTTGCGAATGCGACCTCCAACCCCAGTGCCAGAAATGCTTGCGAGGTTGACACCCATGTCGTTCGCCAGCTTGCGCACGATTGGTGTCACATAGTTCGGGTCTGACTCTGTTGGCTCTGCCACCACAGGTGCTGGGGCTGCAACAGGAGCCGGTGCAACTGGTGCAGCTACAACCGGAGCCGACACCACTGGAGCAGGCGGAGCGGCAACAACCGGTGGGGTGACGACAGGGGCTGCAACGACCGGAGCGGGAACTACTGGAGCTGGCTCAGCTGGAGCAGCGGCTACTGGAGCCGGAACCTCAGCCACTGGGGCAGGAGCGGCAGCGCCGTCGCCAACGATAGCCAGCACGGCACCAACGGCGACAGTCTCATCCTCTTGGACCAAAATCTGCTGCACGACGCCCGCAAAAGGCGATGGAATCTCGGTGTCAACTTTGTCAGTGGAAACCTCAACCAGTGGCTCGTCAACGGCAACGGTGTCGCCTACCTTTTTTAGCCAACGGGTTACGGTTCCTTCGGTTACTGACTCACCGAGTGCTGGTAGAACTACTTCGCTCATGATTTGTTGATCCCTTCTAAACCCTATGCGTGTGCGTGGAGTGGCTTGCCGGCAAGAGCTAGGTGCGCCTCACCGATGGCCTCGTTCATGGTTGGGTGGGCGTGAATCAGAGGAGCGACGTCCTCTGGGTAGGCCTCCCAGTTCACGATGAGCTGAGCCTCGCCGACCTGCTCACCCGCGCGGGAGCCGATCATGTGGAATCCAACGACCGGTCCGTTGATCTGTCGGATCAACTTGATGACACCTGCGGTTCCCAAGATGTTGCTCTTTCCATTTCCTGCGAGGTTGTACTCGTAGGTGGAGATTGAGTCAGCTCCGTACTTATCCTTGGCCTGAGCCTCAGTCAAACCGACGGAGGCAATCTCAGGCTCGCAGTAGGTGACGCGCGGGATTCCCCACTCGTTTACGACAACTGGGTTTAGGCCGGCAATTTCCTCTGCCACAAAAATGCCCTGCATGAAGCCGCGGTGTGCGAGTTGCAAACCTGGAACGATGTCACCAACGGCGTAAACGCCAGGCAGGTTAGTGGCTAGGCGCTCGTTGGTCAGAACGAAACCGCGGTCCATCGCAACACCCTGCTCTTCGTAGCCAAAGCCAGTGGCATTCGGTGCACGACCAACTGCAACTAGCAAAAGGTCGGCAGAAATCTGCTCACCGTTCTCTAGCTCGACGGTTACAGAGGTGGGGGACTGAGTAACACTCTTGAACTTGTTTCCGAGCTTGAACTCGATTCCGCGCTTCCGATATGCGCGCTCCAGACCCTTGCTCATGCTTGGGTCTTCATTCGGAACCAAGCGGTCAAAGCCTTCAATAATGACAACCTCGGCACCGAAGGATCGCCAGATGGATGCGAACTCCACGCCGATGACGCCGCCACCGAGGATTGCGACCCTGTTTGGAATCCAATCCATCTGCAGAGCCTGGTCAGAGGTAATCACTCTGCCGCCAATCTCAATTCCAAGAGTTTTGGTTACAGAGCCAGTCGCCAACACGACGTTCTTACCGGTGAAGGACTCCGCACCAACGGTGACAGTCTTTGGTCCGGTGAGACGACCTTCGCCTGAAACAAAGGTGATGTTCTTGGAAGAGACAAGGCCGGTAAGACCCTTGTAAAGCTTGTCAACGATTGAGTCGCGGTAACGATTGACCGCGGACATGTCGATGCTTTGGAAGGTTGCGTTGACACCGAAGTGAGCAGCTTCCTTGGTCACATCTGCGACCTCAGCGGAGTGCAACAGCGCCTTGGTTGGGATGCAGCCGCGGTGCAAGCAGGTGCCACCGAGTTTGTCCTTTTCGATCAACGCGACAGTCATTCCCAACTGTGCGGCGCGCAGTGCTGCGGCGTAACCGCCGCTACCACTACCAAGGATTACAAGGTCGAATTCATGATTAGCCATTGATTAGAGCTCCAAAGTCGGCGAAACGACTTAAGCCTACTACTGCGCGACCCGCTGGGCGAAACCGATAAGGGTTCTAATCATGACCCCAGATGCTCCCTTCGGAATCACTCCATAGGGAGCTGCATCGTTGTTAGCTGGGCCAGCGATGTCCAAGTGCGCCCAAGAGGCATCCTTGCTGACGAAGTCGGCCAGGAACTGAGCTCCAACCATCATTCCGCCAGCTCGGTTACCAATCTTGACGTTGGCGATATCGGCAAGTTCGCTGTCCAGGATGGTTCTCAGTTCCGGTGGAAGCGGCATTTCCCAAAGCAGTTCGTTCGCCCTGCCGGCTGCCTCAAGCGAGAGCTTTACGGCCTCTCCATAGCCCATGACTCCGGCGTAGCGATCCCCGAGAGCAATTCGTGCCGCCCCCGTGAGGGTTGCGACATCAACGATGTGATCAGGGTTTTGCTCGGTGGCTAGTGACAGACCATCTGCAAGCACCAAGCGGCCCTCGGCGTCAGTGTTCAGAACTTCCACAGTCTTGCCGTTTCGAATGGTGATTACATCGCCTGGTCGCGTAGCGGAACCGGATGGCATGTTCTCCGCAAGGCACATGTACGCGGTCACATTCACCTTCAGCCCAAGAGTGGCAATTCCCAGAATTGCGCCGAGAACCGTCGCGCTTCCAGCCATGTCGTACTTCATGCCAACCATTCCCTCGGCGGGCTTGAGCGATAGGCCGCCGGTGTCGAAGGTGATTCCTTTGCCAACAAGCGCGATGTGCTTGCCGCCACCGTGGTAGCTCAGCTTCACAAGACGCGGTGGGCGAACTGAACCTTTGCCCACAGACAAAATGCCGCCGCAGCGCTCTTGTTCAAGTTTCTGCTCGTCCCAGATCTCAACTTCAATCGGGAGACCCGTTGCAAGCTGTTTAGCCTCTTGGGCAAGCTTGTCTGGCCACAGTTCGTTCGCTGGCAGATTGATCAATTCGCGAATAGCGACAATTTGCGCACAAATTTGCTGAACTTTAGTTAGGTCCGCAGTCATTAGCTCTGCTGGCACAACGATCTCAAAAGACACAGCTTCGCTGCTGCCCTTCTTGAACCGAGTCGGGGTCTTTCCACCAAGTAGCAGACCCTCAACCAGCTCCTCCAGCTCAACTTGGTTAGTCAGATGGGCAAGTACGGTGAGTTCACCAACAGCCTCCCTGCGCACAACGGCACCGAAATCCCGAAGGTTGAGGCCATTGCCTCCGACCACCAAGGTGAGGCCCTTTGGACCGGGAACCTTTGCACACGCTGCATTGGTCGGCTTCGCTCCAAATTGAGTGAGCACCTCTTTGTTCGGGGCAAAATCTGCGGCCGGAGACTCAAAACCAGAGTCGGAATAACGCATTGCAAGCTGGGATTTACTAGGTGAGATTGCGAGAGAAATCGAAGTCATAGAACAAAAGCTTAGGTGGGTTAGTATCGGCTTATGAGTCCTTTGTATCGTGTCCTGGTGCCCGAGGAAGAGCTAGTAGGTCTGCCACTTATCGGGATGCTCTCGGGATTCACGGATGCCGGCTCCTCTATAGGTCAGATCTCCTCACATTTTTTTGCCAACCTAGAATCAGAATTGGTCATCAAGTTCAACAACGACGAACTATTGGACTACCGCTCCAGACGCCCAATGCTCTTTTTTGAAAAGGACCACATTGAGTCCTATGAACCAGCCGAGCTTGGCATCTACCTGATGCGCGACGAAGCCGAGCAGCCCTTCTTAGTCTTGGACGGCTATGAGCCTGACTTTCGCTGGGAAGCGTTTTCACAGGCGATACAAGATATTTGCGATGAGCTGGAAATCATCTCCTTTACCTGGGTGAACTCGATTCCGTTCCCACTGCCGCACACCAGGCCAATCGGCGTCACTGTCTCCGGAAACCGCAAGGACCTTATCGATCGTTTCTCGGAGTGGAAGCCGCAGACCCAGGTACCGGGCAACATCGTCCACCTACTCGAATACACGCTTTCGAAGACTGAGCTTCCAGTCACTGGGTTCGTGTTACTAGTTCCTCACTATCTCGCTGACAACGAAGTACCTGGTGCAGCGGTAACGGCGTTGGAGCTAATCAGCGCAGCCACAGGCCTGGTGTTTCCATCGGACGAACTTCGAGACTCTTCTAAGAAGTTCTTGGCCAAGGTCGATTCTCAACTGGAGGAGAATTCTGAACTTGCCAAACTGGTTGCCACTCTCGAGTCGAGCTACTCCTCAACGGATGGGCCCGCAAAGGCCCCGATTGGTAAGGCGCCGAGTGAGCCACCAAGTGCAGACCAACTAGCCGAAGAGCTTGAAAACTATCTTGCCGCGATGCGTCGCACGGGTGAAGATAAGGAATAACTTCGTCAAATTTGGCGTTCTAAATTGTGAAATGGTCACTTACGTGACATAATTTGCCCCTAAACCCTTTCAGGTCTCACGACTTGACAAGGGTTTAAAGTCTGCCCAAAAACGAGGTTTATCATCGCTACCATCTCCAAGGCCAAAGCCAAAGCCGAGAAGGCTCCAAAGAAGTCCAAGGCTGCTGCTGACCTGCCTGAGGGCGATGAAGAAGACGAAGAAGAAGTCGAACTAGAGCCGGTAGAGGACATCGTCGCTGAAGCGCAGGAGGCTGTTGACCTAACTGCAGAGGACGAGGCCAAGGAAGAGTTGGCGACTGAGTCAATCCAGCTTCCAGCTGATGTGCTGGTCCTAAACAACGATGACGACGACATCCCGGTTCAGAACCTAACTATTTCCGGAGCCACTGCGGACCCGGTCAAGGATTATCTGAAGCAAATTGGCAAGGTTGCGCTTCTAAATGCGGAGCTCGAGGTTGAGCTGGCGAAGCGGATTGAAGC
>JACCDS010995391.1_pt1 | contig 22686 bp, 18 predicted proteins | sample 7446441 | NCBI WGS metagenome assembly JACCDS01 (sample SAMN15323445, study PRJNA562643) | freshwater metagenome | isolation source: river surface water | place: USA:Blue River Watershed | collected 2017-08-17 | reverse complement strand
GGAATTGCTGGCCGATCCGAAAGAGATCGCCGAGCACGTGATGCTGATCGATCTCGCGCGCAACGACATCGGCCGCATTGCCGAAATCGGCAGCGTGAGGGTCACCGATAAGTTCGTCATCGAAAAGTACTCCCACGTGCAGCACATCGTTTCCAACGTCGAAGGCACGCTGAAACCCGGCATGACCAATCTCGATGTGCTGCGTGCGACCTTCCCGGCCGGCACGCTGTCCGGTGCGCCGAAAGTGCGCGCCATGGAACTGATCGACGAACTCGAGCCGGTCAAGCGCGGCATCTATGGCGGCGCCTGCGGCTACATGTCATTCGGTGGCGAAATGGATCTGGCGATTGCGATCCGTACAGGCGTGATCAAGGATGGCATGCTGTACGCACAGGCGGCAGCAGGCATCGTTGCCGATTCGGTGCCCGAGATGGAATGGCTGGAGACAGAAAACAAAGCGCGCGCTGTGTTGAGAGCTGCGGAACAAGTACAAGACGGCCTGGACGGGGAGATCTGACATGCTGCTGATGATCGACAACTACGACTCGTTCACCTATAACCTCGTGCAGTATTTCGGTGAACTGGGCGAGGACGTACGCACTTACCGCAATGACGAGATCACGCTCGCGGACATTGAAAATCTGAACCCGGCGCGCATCTGCATCTCCCCCGGCCCCTGCACGCCGCATGAAGCCGGCATCTCGGTGCCGGTGCTCAAGCACTTTGCCGGCAAGCTGCCGATCCTCGGTGTCCGTCTCCGCCACCAGAGCATAGGCGCAGCGTTCGGCCGCAAGGTCATCCGCGCGAAGGAAGTCATGCACGGCAAGACCTCTGCGATCGAACACACCGGCATTGGCGTGTTCAAGGACATTCCCACCCCCTACACCGTGATCCGCTATCACTCGCTCGCCATCGAGCGCGAGAGCCTGCCAGACTGCCTCGAAGTGACTGCGTGGACCGCCGATGGCGAGATCATGGGCGTTCGTCACAAGGATTTCCAGATCGAGGGCGTGCAGTTCCATCCGGAATCGATCCTGTCCGAACACGGCCACGCGCTGCTGAAGAACTTCCTGAACACCTGACCGGGCCGATCATGACGCTGACTCCGCAACAGGCGCTGCTGCGCTGTATCGAGCACCGGGAGATCTTTCACGACGAAATGCTGGCGTTGTTCCGGCAGATCATGAGCGGCGAAATGTCGCCGGTGATGATCGCCGCGCTGACCATGGGCCTTCGCGTGAAGAAGGAAACGATTGGCGAGATCGCCGCGGCCGCGCAAGTCATGCGAGAGTTCGCAACCAAGGTCGAAGTCGCCGATGCCGACAATCTGGTCGATATCGTCGGCACCGGTGGCGACGGTGCGCACACCTTCAACATCTCGACCGCATCAATCTTCGTGGTCGCTGCGGCCGGTGCGCGCGTGGCCAAACATGGTGGTCGCAGCGTGTCCTCGTCGTCCGGCAGTGCCGATGCGCTCGAGGCACTCGGCGTCAACATCAACCTTCAGCCGGCGCAGGTTGCGCAGTCGATCGCCGAGACCGGCATCGGTTTCATGTTTGCGCCGAACCATCACGCAGCGATGAAGCATGCGGCACCGGTGCGCAAGGAACTCGGCGTGCGCACCATTTTCAACATCCTCGGCCCCCTGACCAATCCGGCCGGCGCACCGAACATCATGATGGGCGTGTTTCATCCGGACCTCGTCGGCATCCAGGCGCGCGTGCTGCAACGCCTCGGCGCAAAACATGCGCTGGTCGTCTGGGCGCGCGACAACATGGACGAAGCCTCGCTCGGCGCGGCCACCATGGTCGGCGAACTGGTCGATGGCGAGATCCGTGAATACGACATCCACCCGGAAGACTTCGGGCTGCAGATGACCTCGAGCCGCAACCTGAAGGTCGCGAATGCCGCCGAATCGGTGCAAAAGATCCGCGAAGCGCTCGACAACCAGCCGGGCCCGGCGCGCGACATCGTGATCCTGAACGCCGGCGCGGCACTGTACGCCGCCGGCGTCGCCACCAACATCGTCGACGGCGTGACGCGTGCGCGCGAGGCAATTGCCTCCGGCGCTGCGAGCGCCAAACTCGAACAGTTCGTGAAATTCACGCAGTCCTTCGTGTCCCGATAAAAAGAAGCCCGATTATGTCCGACATCCTCAACAAGATCCTCGATGTCAAAGCTGACGAAATCGCTGCCGCGAAAAAGCGGCAAGATCTCGCCAGCCTGCGCCGTGACGTCGAGAGCGACCGTGAAGCCCGTGCAGCCATTCGTGGCTTCGAAGCCAGCCTGCGCGAGAAAATCTCGGCCGGCCGGGCCGGCGTGATCGCCGAAATCAAGAAAGCCTCGCCGTCGAAGGGCTTGCTGCGCGAGGATTTTCGCCCGGCCGAGATCGCCGCGACCTATGCGGCCAACGGCGCAGCCTGCCTCTCAGTGCTGACCGATGTGCAGTTCTTCCAGGGTTCGCCCGACTACCTCAAGCAGGCGCGCGCTGCCTGCGCCATCCCGGCGCTGCGCAAGGATTTCATCATCGACCCTTATCAGGTCTATGAAGCGCGCTCCTGGGGCGCGGACTGCATCCTGCTGATCGTCGCCGCGCTCGACCACGGGCTGATGCGCGAGCTGGAAGCCTGTGCGCACGAACTCGGCATGGACGTGCTGGTTGAGGTGCATGATTCGGAAGAGTTGAATGCCGCACTGACCCTGAAGACCCGCCTGCTCGGCATCAACAACCGCAATCTGCGCACCTTCGAGACCACGCTCGAGACCACGATCGGGCTCTTGCCGCGGATCACGCCGGACAAGCTCGTGGTGACCGAATCCGCCATCGCGACCTGCGACGATGTCAGGCGCATGCGTGATCATGATGTCCATGCTTTCCTCGTCGGCGAGGCCTTCATGCGCGCCGCCGATCCGGGGGCAGAGCTCGCGCGCCTGTTCGACTGAGCCGGAAAAGCTTCAGCGTGCCTGGCGCAACGGATTCAGCCGTGCGATCCATTCCCGGCCCAACGGCAGCGGTTCATCGCAAATCATCGCCGCCAGGAATTCCGCACACAGCGGCGCACAGGTGACACCGCGTGCGCCATGCGCGAGCGTCGCATAGAGTCCGTTCTCCAGCCGGCCGACCAGAGGCACCCTATCCTGCGTGGTCGCGCGCCAACCGACACGGCCGCTCAAAATCTCAGACGCATCCACACAGAACCCTGACAGCAGGCGCTGCAGCCGCTCGAAATTCTGCTCATCGTCGCTGCGCCTTGCCGCAGCCTCTTCGTCGTCATGCTGCAAGGTCGCGCCAACGGTATGCATGCCGTCCACTGCCGGCGCGATGTAACCATCGCGGCACACCACCATATGCAAGGGACGATCGTCACGCGCCGGCAAGCGGGACAGCTGCCCGCGTGCGCGCCCCGTCGCAACGCGCTGCGATGCCAGCCCCGTATCGAAGGCAGTCGCCAGAACGACGAGAGGCGCGTGCAGGGCCGCGGCGTCCGCCAGTTCGACGCGCCACCCATTCGTTTCTTCCGCGAGTCCGACCACCATCGCGCCACTGCGTATCGTAATCAGCGGATGGTCGAGCAAAGCGGCGACCAAGCCCGGTGGTTCGACCCAGCCGGCCTGCGGCAAGTGGAAGCCACTGTCAGTCGGCATCGCACCGCACAGTTGCGCCGCCTCGTCGAGCGAACAGGCTTTCAGCCAGTCAGCACGGGTGCCAGCGGCCTGAAGTGCGATTTTCTCTCGCTTGCGTTCGTCGCGTGCAATGCGCAGCACGCCACACCAGTCATGCCGCACGGCACCGGGATGCCGCCCGATCCAGCGCATTAACCAACTGCTGCCAGCGGCCGAGATCTCCGTGACCGGATTCGCAGCGCTGCCGGGCTCCGGCCGCACGATGCCGACAGGATTACCTGATCCGCCCGCGGCCGGCCGGTCGCGTTCCAGCACGGTCACGGCCATGCCGCGTCGCGCCAGTTGTCGTGCAGCACTCGCACCGGCCACCCCGGCACCAATCACGATTGCCGTGGTAGGAAGCGCTTGCGCGACTTCGTCGATGGCAGGCCAGCGCGCCGACAGGCAGTCTCGCTTGCCACCGAATCCGGGCCGCTTGCTCACGTCGAAACCGGCGTCGGCCAGTGCGCGCCTGACAGCCCCGGCCACGCACCGGCTAGACAGGCGCGCATCTGGTGCAGCCATCGAGGCCAGTTGCCCTAGCACGGCAGGCGACCACATCTGCGGATTGCGGTTGGGGGCGAAACCATCGACGAAGAAGGCATCAAAGCGGCCGGCAATCGACGGAAGGATCTCGGGCACGTCGCCGAAGACGAGTGTCAGGGTTACCTGCTCATCCAGTTCGAGCGCGTGAAATCCTGCAATCTTCGGCGGCCATTGCGCGATCAGCGTATCGGCCAGCGGGCGCAGTTGCCGGGCAAGCGGTAGCGATACGCTGGCAATACTGAGCTCAAGCGCTGCCTGCAAATCCGCTCGTGTAGCCGGGTGCTTTTCTATCGACATGTACTGCAGCCGCGCTGCACTGCCGCTAGAGCGTAATGCGGCCCAGGTCGCCAAGAAATTGACTCCGAGCCCGAATCCTGTTTCAAGCAGCCGGATACGGCTCGCCTGCTGCCAGCGTTCGGGCAAATCACAGCCAGCGATGAACACGGCATTGGCCTGATCCCAAGCCGTGCTGGGGCTGGCAAAGCCATCGGCGAAATCGGACGCGTAGCTGCGACCGTCATCGCTGCCCTGCCAATTCGCAGGCCGGATCGGTGGGGAGTCCATCAGAAAGTCAAACCGGGTAGGAGTTGCGGCTGCCTTTGCAGGTCTTCGTCGCCATTGGCGGCGACGCGCGCATCATACAACGTTGGCGGAAGCAGTTAACTTAAGCCCCAGCTACCGGGGTCGAAGCAACTGCATGCCAGCAAGGCAACCTGCCCCCGATCTGGCATGCAAACAAAATATCTGGAAGGGTGCACCTCCAGACGAGAGGCAGTCCACCTATTGCAGGCGATCCTCCGGACCAGCCGCTGATACGCCGGGATCGGTCGCTGGCTGCCGCCGCAGCGATACCAGAACCTGCTGAAGCTGGTGCGCCAATTGCACGACATCACTCGCACTCATCGCAATCCGGCACTCCAACCGCCCATCGACGCTCGCTGCGGCTGTCTCACCAGCGCGCACGGCGCGCGTAATCCCGGCAATCAAATGCTGTTCGACAAAGCCAAAGTCGATGAAGACCATGCCGGAGGCGGCATGCACGGCGCTTACATTCGACACGAGCGCGCGATCGGAATGATCGACTGGGCGCAGATGCAAAGCGACCTGCGCCACGGGTTCGGCCGGTGAGGCATCACGGCCATTCGCGGCCTTGTCGGTAGAAGGGGTGATGGACATCGTTCTCTCCTCTGGTGAAGTAGACAGGTAGTTAGTATTTATATAATAAATTATCTCAATAAAAACGATGGGCAGACTCAGATCGCAGCCACATCGCGGCCCATGTTGAGCGGATGAGACATTTCTTCGGCATCCGAAAATTGTTGTTTGCGCTCACTTTCATTGAATTGCCCGCCATAAGGCATGCCGTCCCAGCGACCAGTGCGGGCACATGATGCAATGGGTATGCAATGCCTCTGAGGATCGGCAGACATAAAAAAACGGAGGCTGGTCAGGCCTCCGTCGTACCAACCCAGAGGGATCGCCCGAGGGTCAGCCAAACAGGTTTTCTCCATGCGGTATCTGCGTGCCCACCAGCTCCACCTGGTTGTCATCGACGTCGTCCAACGTGGGCAACGCGCGGATGCCCACTTCCAGCGTATCCCCCATGTCTTCGTGAGTTTGTCCAAGGAGGTGGCCCACCTCGTGCACCATCACGGACATCAGATCGACTTTGCCAGCCACGACCTTGCCTTTACCCAGTGACCAGCCATGATTGGCGGCATCATCGTCAATCGTGATTACGCCGTCCTGCGTCATACCGAGTAACCACTGGCCGTCCTGCTCGCCGAGGTCGGCGATTTGCACCATTGGCTTCTTCAGCGCGGAAACGTCGAAGCCCTGCTCGCTCCACCAGGACAACGCAGCCTTGTAGGCCGCGCGAGCCTGGGAGGCTCGGATCGCCATTGCGCCGTCTCCCTCCTCGCCTTCTAGCATCATCGGGCTGACCGGCTTGGGCGCAAGATCGACGCCCGCCGCGTAGGTTTCGCTGAAAACGTTGTTGACGTAGGTCGAGAAATCGTAATGGGATGTCGGCCAAGCGGCGGGATTGGTTCCGACCGTGGCGCCGACTGCCGACGCTGTGCTGTATTTCACCGAAAGCACGTACATCGTTCCCTCGGCCTCCGGCCTGAAGCTGACTGTCAGATCGCCAAAGTTTGGGCTGGCGGAATTCTTCACAACGGATAGGGTGGTGGCTGGCTTGACTGCCACCAGGCTATCGCCAAATCCTACGGTACCGTCACCGTTATCGATGACTTTGTACAGCTGGATATTGCTGTTATTTAGCGGATAGAAGGGGTTGATGGTCGACACCGAGCGAGACTGGTCGATCTTGATTTCAATGTTTTCGATGACATTATCGTTGTCGCCGTCCTTGATATCTCCCGATGCGCCGGTGAAGTAGAAGAACACGCCAGGGTTGGTCTGGTTGATCTTGCCGCTCTTCACGCCGTACTGGATGTCACCACCTTGGTAAGCGTAGTAATCCTGGAAGGTCATTGCGGTGCCATTGATGTATTGCAGTGGTGTCGTGCCGGTAGGCGCGATCAAGGCACCGGGCGCTGTCGCGGTGTAGGAGCTGGCATCACTATCATTCACCTCGGCGCCACCGGCCGTTCCGGACGCCGTACCGACGTTCTCGTACGTGCCGACAACGGCTGTACCGTCTTCCTCATAGATCCAGGTCTCATTGACATCCAGCTTGCTGTCCCCATCGGTATCGCCCGATACATAAGCCGGGTTGAAGTCGTCCGAGGTATCACCTGGCGTGCCGTTATCATCGCTGACATCGACATTGGACAAGGCAGCATTACCCGTGTTATTAACCGCGTAGTGCCAAGTGATTGCGTTTCCTGCGATGACGCCGGTGAGGGCGTCGCCGAAATCGTCGCCGTGTATCGTGATCTTGTTGATGCTGATAGCGGGAAGCTGCTGCACATCGATCGTCGCATCGTCCGTGTCCGGCGTCGCGCCGTCACCCGTGGCTGTCGCCAGGTTCGTCAGGTCCGCACCGGCATCGAGGATCGGCTGCGTCACGTTGCGCGTGCTGCTGTAGTTCCACGCCTCCGTCACGTCCAGCAGGCTGTCGCCGTCCGTATCACCCGACACATACGTCGCATTGAAGTCGTCCCCCATGTCTCCCGGGGTCGCATTGTCGTCCCGCACCACCACATTCGCGATCGCCGCATTGCCCGTGTTGGTCACCACGTAGGCGTACGTGATCGTCTCGCCAACCGTGTCGGCCGTCCCGCCCGGCACCGTTCCCGTCTTCTCGATCGCCAGCGACTTGACCTCCAGCACTTCCACCACCGCCGAATCGCTAACCGAATCCGTTTCGTTGCTATCCGCTGTGGCCGTGTTATCCAGCAGGCCGTCGCCACCACCCCAAGAATTGAATTCTGCTTCGGTCACGACATGGGTAGCGGTATATGTCCAGGACTCCAGCTGGTCGAGCACATTGTCGCTATCCTGATCGCCACTGACATAAGTCAGGTCAGTCACGTAGGGATCGGTCACATCCACGTCTGTGAGCGCCTCGGAGCCCGTATTGGTGACGACGATGGTGTACTCAATGACATCGCCCGCGGCAGTCACGAGATTTCCCCCGTTGACTGAAGCCGTCTTGTCGATCGACATCGACGACGACCTGACCACGAACCACTCTTCAAATCCACCGCCGGCTGCCGAACCCACGCCATTCTTGGTTCCAAACTCTGAATAAATGTAGAAGTACGACGACGGTTGCACGCCGGCGAAACCCAGATTATTCGTATCGCCAACAACCGGTATCAGAACCTGGTAATCACCGGTTCCACTTCCCTTATTCCAGTCGGTGAGCTCGATGGAGTAATCGGTCTCGCCCGCATCGCCTGCATCACCGTCATCATTGGTATCGATATCCAATTCATAGCGCAACGTTGCCGTCGGAAACAATCTCGTCGACGGATCCATGTTGGTCAAACTCGGCGAGTTCGCCGTGAAAATCTTGATGTTATGCAGCGTGATCGGATCGGATTCCGGATCATTCGCGTTGCTTTCGTTCAGGTCCAGATTCAATGCGAGATATGTCACACCCTCGATCGTCACCTTCGGCACTTCCACATAAAACAACGAGAAATTATTTTGTGGCGAAGTATCTTCGTTGAACTGGACCGGACGGCCGTCAGAGTTGTAGCCGGCCTCGAAACCCGGCAAGGTGTTGTCTTCCTGAATTCGGAGGAAGGAATTGATCACACCAGTTCCTGTCGAATCGGGCACCTGGTAATCAATGAACCTTGCCGAATTTGCTTCAGTCGGACTGGCGGCCACGGCTTCACCCAGCTTTCTCGCATCAGTGAATGTGTTCGATGCAATCCAGCCGTCTCCGGTGGCAGTCAACAGGAAGGTCTCGTCGAGCGAATCATCGGGATTGACATACCAGGAGGTCTGAATGCTGCCGTTTGCGAGGCCATCGATATCTCCCGCCCCGCCATCGAAGATGGTCCAGGGATCGTGTCCCGCGCCTCCCAGCTCGACCACTTCGTCATCCAGCGTCCCGTAAATTCCGTCAGCCCCGGGCCCGCCGACATGCTGCACTCGAAAAGTTACTGCACTGCCGGCCTGAAAACCCGACGCGGCAATGTATGCCGTTGCGCCAGGAGCATAGTCGTCGAGGTCAGTGGTCACACTGTAAATGGTCGTCATGAAAATCTCCGGAAGTCGAGGGCCAACAGAAAGTCACTAAAGCTAAGGGCACGGCGATGTCTGCCGCGTGTGGTCAGCTTTCCGGAAAGAATAGTCAGGACGGTTTACAGCCACATCCTTCATTTGAAGGATGCTGCTGCACTACTGCGCGCAAAACGCAGAAAGTCAGCCGGCTGGCTTCAACGCGAAGCAGCGGCCGGATCTAGGAAGGTCAAAGGCGAGAGGCGACGCACAAGATCAGACTGCCGTTGTGCGCCGGTCTTTTTAAGTATTGCGGACAACTGAGTCCGAATCGTCGTCACACTCAAATGCAATGATGTCGCCACTTGGTTCGGAGATTGCCCATCAAGGAGCAATTGCGCCAGGCGTACCTCGGCAGGCGTCAGATGGTAGATGTTCTGTAATAACTCGTGCGCCTGCGTGGGAACATCATCCTCGCCTTGCACGAGAACCAGTGCGGCCGGCTGAAAACCGCCTGAGGAAGGCACCGGGCGCGGCAAGACCAGCAAGTAAGCAGGTGCCCGTCCCGAAGCAGTAGAAAATTCGATGACACCACCGGCTGGCTGCTTCGAACACGCTCGTTCGACAAGCTGCGCGAATTGTGACACCGACACGCCGGGCAATGCCGCAGCGATCTTACCTGCAGGAGCGCGCGCTGACAGGCAAAATCGCGCTCTCGCCGAAGCGTTCGCTGCCAAAGGACGCATCGATGAATCGAGCAGCAGCATCGGCATACGGATCCCGTTCAGCATCGCCGTCTGCTGGCTGACCTGACGACTCATTTGCTGCAGGCGTGCGATCGGATCCAGTGCTGGTAGCAGCGCACGACACGCATCGGAAGCAAGGGCTAGCGGCACCTTCGAGTCTGGCCAATCCCCCCCATGCCGGTACAAGGAGAGCACCGCTTCGGCCTGATGCAAAGGCAATCGCGTGCTGAAGATAATCTCGTTTGGGCTACGCTGGTCGGGTTCTTGTGGAAAGACCGGAGGGCTTGCTTGCTGCAGTTTTTCTTGCCTTGTCCATTGCCCGGATTCGACATGCCGAACCAATGTGCGCAAAAAAGGTTCAGGCTGCATGCCGTCATCAACACTCAATTCCCATCGACCCGAATCATGGCGCGCCTCAACGACGCAAGCCCAGTAGCCGCGCCGATCCCAAATCCTCAATGAGACCCGGTCGCAACCCAGCATCTCGCCTAACCGCCGCAGACCATAAGCCAAGCGGCGGGGTTTCGAAATGCCTTCGTAAAAACACGAGAGCAGGTAGGTGTCGACTGTCGACGTCCGTTGCATCGCCACTTCCTGATCCTTGAATGCGAAACTCGCCCTGTCGGGCGACGGACGGCAAAACGCTACGGCAAAGCTAAGGCACGCGCGTGATGCACGGTCGGCCAGAATAGCACCCTGAAAACGCAAGCGGCGTGCATGCGATGTACTAATCGATGTGCCCAGACAAGCAACTCTCAGTAAGTTGCCTGCATGGGCTTGCTGCTCAGGCCGATTTGCCGAACAAAGTGAAATGCTCCACCTTCGGCGGTGCCGCAAAGAAAGGGCTGACAATAGTGCGCCATGCTGGGAACGCCGGCGATTCACGGAAATCGACCGTGTGGTTTTCCAGCGTTTCCCAGAAAATCATCAGCAGGTAACGCTCGGGGGATTCAATCCCCTTGTTGATCTTGTAACCTCGGAAACCCCTGGAAGGGCTGATGACCGTTTTCACTCCATGCAGGATGGCCGCTTCGAATTCGGCCTGCATGTCTGGTTGAATCTGAATATCTGCGAGTTCGAGGATCATGGGTAAGCCTGAAAATGGTGATGCGAAATTATCTCATTTGTTTTGGAAGTGAATTCCCCATTTCTGAAAGTTGACACTCGGCTTGGCAAAAGTTAAATCTTGTCACCTGATAAACCAGTGAGCAATCTGCTCGCGTCCACCTCCTCTTTCAATCATGCGGATAGCCATCCTGGACAACGACCCTCGGCAGCGCTCGCTACTGGCGGATGCGCTTACTTCTGCACAGCACGCATGCACGTCCCATGATCATTTCGACAAGTTGCTGGCAGGACTGCGCGCAAGCGAGACCGATTTACTGGTCTACCATTGGCAACCTGAAACCGAAGGATTACGGCAATTACTTGAGCTTCGACAGACAAGGCCGGCATTGCCGATGCTGTTGCTGACCGGGCGCGCACTCGAGCAGGAATTGGCAAAGATTCTGGCCGGAGGATGCTGCGATTATCTTGTCAAGCCGCTGCGGCGAAGTGAATTATTGATGCGCGTACGTGTATTGTTCGTCCGCGCGCATCCGGCCGTCGCCAATACCCCAACGCTGGACTTCGGCCCCTATGCCTTTGATATTCGCGGCGCCCGACTGACGCTGCATGGCGAGTCGGTCGCCCTGACGCAGAAGGAATTCGACCTCGCCCTGCTGTTTTTCCGCAATCTCGGCCGCCCCCTGTCGCGTGCGACCATTCTCGAGGCAGTCTGGCCGCAGGACGCCGAATTCAGCTCTCGCAGCATGGACACCCACGTCTCGCGGGTGCGCAGTAAGCTCGGATTACGACCTGCCAACGGTTTCCGGCTGGCGCCCGTCTACAGTTATGGCTACTGCCTTGAGCAGCTGGCAGCCCACACCGGCTAGCACCTGTTGAGCTACGGGTATAATACCGCCAGTACTCATCCCGGCTTTTCCACGCATGCAACTGCTCGCCGTTGGTCTCAACCACACGACGGCTCCGGTCTCGCTCCGCGAGAAAGTGGCCTTCCCCGCTGACCAGCTCGGTCAGGCGGTCGCCGCCGCATGCGCGTGGTTCGGCAACGCCAACCGGCATCCGCAAGAAACCGCCATCCTGTCCACCTGCAATCGGACGGAGATTTATGGCGCGAGCGCGAACGACGGCAACATCGAGGCCGCGATCGACCAGACCGCCCATTTTGTCGCCGAATACCACAAGCTTGCCTATGCTGACCTGCGTCCTTACCTGTACGCGCTGCCCCAGGACGGCGCAGTCCGCCACGCCTTCCGCGTAGCTGCCGGACTCGATTCGATGGTGCTCGGCGAGCCGCAGATCCTTGGCCAGATGAAGGATGCTGTGCGGCAGGCGGAAGCGGCAGGCGGCCTCGGCACCTACCTGCACCAGATGTTCCAGCGCACCTTTGCGGTCGCCAAGGAAGTCCGCTCGACTACGGAGATCGGGGCGCACAGTGTTTCAATGGCGGCCGCTGCAGTTCGGCTGTCCGAACGCATCTTTGACACGCTGGCCGACCAGCGCGTGCTGTTCATTGGCGCGGGCGAGATGATCGACCTGTGCATCACGCACTTTGCCGCACAGCACCCGAAGAGCCTGACCGTCGCGAACCGTACGCTCGAGCGCGCCGAGGTGCTGGCACACCGCTTCGGCGGTCAGGCCATGCGGCTCGGCGAATTGCCCGACCAGCTGGCGCGATTCGACGTGGTGGTTTCTTGCACAGCATCGTCGCTGCCCATCATCGGTTTGGGCATGGTCGAACGTGCGATCAAATCGCGCCGCCACAAGCCAATATTCATGGTTGACCTGGCCGTGCCGCGCGACATCGAGTCCGAAGTCGGCCGGCTGAACGACGTGTTCCTTTATACGGTTGACGATCTCGGTGCGGCGGTGCAGATCGGCGTCGAGAACCGACAGTCGGCGGTCGCACAGGCCGAGGCCATCATCGAGACCCGCGTGCAGGCCTTCATGCACCGGCTGGACAGCCGAGCGGTCGTACCCATCATCCAAGACCTGCAAGAAAGCAGTGAGCAGATGCGCCGCGTCGAACTCGAGCGCGCACGCAAGCTGCTGGCCAAAGGTGAAGACATCGAGGCCGTACTCGATGCGCTGTCGAAAGGTCTGACCGCGAAATTCCTGCACGGCCCACAGCAGGCGCTGCACAATGCCGATGCCGACGAGCGCGCGCGCCTCGCACAACTGCTGCCGCAGCTGTTCCGCACCAAGCGCTAGCGATTGCCGCCGCAGTCCGCGGCGCCATGACGGCAGCTGCGCGATCCCGCGCTTTTTCCCCCTCATTCCCGAATGACACCCTCACTGCTAGCCAAGCTCGACCAGCTCACGCACCGGCTCGAAGAAGTCAGCGCGCTGTTGAACCAGGAAAGCGCAACAGCCGACATGAATCAGTACCGCAAGCTCACGCGCGAGCATGCAGAGCTGGAGCCGCTAGTCGGCGTCCATGCGCAATGGGCACAGGCGCAGAGCGATATCCGCGCCGCGCAGGAAATGTTGTCCGATCCGGACATGAAGGCCTTCGCGCAGGAAGAGCTCGACGCCGCCCAGGCGCGCTCTGCCGGGCTCGAACTCGACTTGCAGAAGATGATGCTGCCGAAGGACCCGAACGACGAGCGCAACATCTTCCTTGAGATCCGCGCGGGCACCGGCGGCGACGAGTCGGCGCTGTTCGCCGGCGACCTGCTGCGCATGTACACGCGCTTCGCGGAGCGGCAGCGTTGGCAGGTTGAGATGGTGTCGGAATCGCCGTCGGAGCTGGGCGGCCACAAAGAAGTCATCGTGCGCATCGTCGGACACGGCGCCTATTCGCGGCTGAAGTTCGAGTCGGGCGGCCACCGCGTGCAGCGCGTACCGGCGACCGAAGCACAAGGCCGCATTCACACGTCAGCATGTACAGTGGCGGTCATGCCGGAGGCCGATGAAATTGGCGAGGTCGACATCAATCCGGCCGATCTGCGTATCGATACCTTTCGAGCATCCGGTGCCGGAGGCCAGCACATCAACAAAACCGATTCGGCGGTGCGCATTACCCACCTGCCCTCCGGCATCGTGGTCGAATGTCAGGACGACCGCAGCCAGCACAAGAACAAGGCACAGGCGATGAAGGTGCTGGCGACTCGCATCATGGACGTGCAGCTGCGCGAGCAGCAGGCGAAGGAAGCCGCGACACGCAAGTCGCTGGTTGGCTCCGGCGACCGCAGCGAGCGCATTCGCACGTACAATTTCCCGCAAGGGCGGATCACCGACCACCGGATCAACCTGACGCTATACAAGCTGGAAGCCGTCATGGAGGGCGACCTACAGGAACTCACCGACGCGCTGATGGCCGAGCATCAGGCCGAACAACTGGCCGCGCTGGCGGAGGCGGGTTGAACTCGGATCAATGCAAATACCGCGTACTTCCCAGCCTGCGGAGGAATGACCCTGCCGTATACGAAAGGCGTATAAAACTTATCCCGGCGCAAGCCGGAGTCCTGCGACTGACACGACACAACCAGCACCCTGAATGCAATGAGCCGATTCGCCAAGCCCCTCCTGCTACTGACCGCCCTCGCCTGCGTCGCGATGCTCGCGGTCGGCCTCTACCTACAACTCCGGCTGGATATGCTGCCCTGCCCGCTGTGCATCCTGCAGCGCTATGCATTCGCCGCCGTTGCGCTGGCTTGCCTGATCACCGTTGCGTTGCCTGCGGCCGCCACGCGAATTGGCGCAATGCTGGCCTGTGTGGCTTCGCTGACCGGCGCCGGCATTGCGGTCCGCCACCTGTGGGTCAAGGCGCACCCTGAAATTTCCTGCGGCATCGATCCACTGGAAACAGCACTCAACAAGGTTTTCATTGCCGAGTGGTTCCCGGCGCTGTTCCAGGCCGACGGACTGTGCACGACCGAATACGACCCGATTCTCGGGTTGTCGATACCGCAATGGGCACTGGTCTGGTTCATGGTGTTTGCGCTCGTCACCGCAAGCATTGCACTGCGCAAGCAAAATCACGCATGACTGTCGAAGGCCTGCTGAGGACGGCTCAGATCGATTCGCTGGAGGCGCGCATACTGCTGGCACATGCGCTGGACTGCACGCGTGTGCAGCTGGTGATACGTGCAAAAGATGAACTTACGCCGCAGCAGGAAGCCGCCGCGTCCGAATTGTTCGCGCGCCGCAGGAATGGCGAACCGATCGCCTACCTGACCGGCGAGCGCGAATTCTACGGGCTGAGTTTCAATGTCACGCCAGACGTGCTGATCCCGCGCCACGAAACTGAGCTGCTGGTCGAGCTTGCGCTGGATAAGCTGCCAAAATATAGCCGCGTGCTCGATCTGGGCACCGGCTCGGGCGCGATCGCGGTATCGATTGCACATGCGCGCGCCGATGCGCATGTCACCGCCACCGACGCAAGCGAGGCAGCACTCGAAGTTGCGCGGCGCAACGCCGCGAAACACAATGTCAACGTCCGCTTCTTGCTCAGCGACTGGTATTGCGCAATCGACGACCGCTTCGACCTGATCGTCAGTAACCCGCCCTACATCGCTGCCGGCGACCCTCACCTGTCGCAGGGCGACCTGCGCTTCGAGCCGGCAGCGGCGCTGACCGACAATGCCGACGGTCTGACCGATCTCGCCGCGATCATCGACGGCGCGCCGCTCCGCCTGCAAATGGGCGGATGGCTGCTGATAGAGCATGGCCACGACCAGGCCGCTGCTGTGCGCGCGCTACTTGAACGTGCGGGCTGGCAACAGCCACAGAGCTGGCGCGACCTCGCCGGCATCGAGCGCGTGACCGGCGCGCAGCGTCCCGTGAACTGAGCACCTGTCAAGACTGACGCGCAACAGCGATTTGCGTATCATCCGACGCTTTACCGACCCACCTCACCCTTGATTGACGATGTTGCCTTCGATTGAACAACGCCTCGCCGGCGAACTGGCGGCCCGTACCGAACAAGTGACTGCGGCCATCGCGCTGCTGGACGAAGGTGCGACCGTGCCCTTCATCGCCCGCTACCGAAAGGAAGTGACGGGCGGCTTGGACGATATCCAACTTCGCCTGCTGGAAGAACGGCTGCGCTACCTGCGCGAACTGGAGGCTCGGCGCGAGGCGATCGTTGCGTCGATCGAAGAGCAAGGCAAGATGACGCCGGAACTGAAGGTCGCGATCTTGTCCGCCGAGGACAAAACCCGGCTCGAAGACCTCTACCTGCCCTACCGCCAGAAGCGGCGCACCAAAGCGCAGATCGCGGTGGAAGCCGGCCTCGAACCGCTGGCCGACGCACTGCTGGCCGACCCGATGCGGGTACCTGAAGCAGAAGCGGCGAAGTTCATCCGTGCCGCTTTCACGACCGAGCAGGGCGAGAACCCAGGTGTGGCGGATGCGAAAGCCGCACTGGACGGTGCGCGCCAGATCCTGATGGAGCGCTTCGCGGAAGACGCAACGCTGCTGCAAGACCTGCGCACCTACCTGCTCGAGCATGGCGTGGTTGACAGCAAGGTCATCGACGGCAAGCAGGACGCTGGAGAGAAATTCGCAGACTACTTCGACTATTCGGAGCCGCTGGCGGAGATCCCGTCGCACCGTGCCCTTGCGCTGCTGCGCGGCCGCCGTGAGGAAATGCTGACGGTCACGCTGCGCCTCGACAGTGAAGAAGAAAAGCCGACTTGGGCGTCGCCACCGAATCCGTGCGAAAGCCGTATCGCTCAGCGCTTCGGCGTATCGCAGCAAAACCGCCCGGCCGACAAATGGCTGATGGATACCGTGCGCTGGACCTGGCGCGTGAAGGTGTTCATGCATCTCGAGACGGAACTGATGACGAAGCTGCGCGAAGACGCCGAAGCGGAAGCGATTCAGGTCTTCGCACGGAACCTGAAAGCCCTGTTGCTGGCGGCTCCGGCCGGCCCGCGCGCGACCATGGGTCTCGACCCGGGCCTGCGCACCGGCGTGAAAGTCGCCGTGGTCGACCCGACCGGCAAGGTGGTCGATACGTCGACCATCTACCCGCACCAGCCGCGTAACGACTGGGAAGGTTCGCTGCACCAGCTCGGGCTGCTGGTAAAAAAGCACAACGTATCGCTGATCGCTATCGGCAACGGCACTGCGTCACGCGAGACGGACCGCCTCGCACAGGACCTGCTGAACCGCCTGCAGGAGATGAAACTGAACAAGATCGTCGTGTCCGAAGCCGGCGCGTCGGTCTATTCGGCGTCGGAGTATGCTTCGAAGGAACTGCCAGAACTCGACGTGTCTTTGCGTGGCGCGGTATCGATCGCCCGCCGCCTGCAAGATCCGCTGGCCGAGCTGGTCAAGATCGAGCCAAAGTCCATTGGTGTCGGCCAGTACCAGCACGATGTGTCGCAGACACGCCTGGCGCGCACGCTGGACGCCGTGGTCGAGGACTGCGTGAACGCGGTCGGCGTGGATGTGAACACGGCATCGGTACCGCTGCTGGCGCGCGTGTCCGGCCTGAATGGCAGCGTCGCGCAGAGCATCGTCAATTACCGTGACTTGAAAGGGATGTTCACCTCGCGCGCGGCGCTGCGCGAGGTGCCGCGGCTCGGAGAAAAGACTTTCGAGCAGGCGGCCGGCTTCCTGCGCGTGATGAACGGCGAGAACCCGCTGGACGCGTCGGCGGTACACCCGGAATCCTATCCGCTGGTCGAGAAGATCCTGGCCGATATCAAGCGCGATGTGAAGGGCGTGATCGGCGACAGCGGACTGCTGAAATCACTCGATCCGAACCGCTACGCAGACGAACGCTTCGGTCTGCCGACCGTGGGCGATATCCTGAAAGAGCTCGACAAGCCCGGCCGCGACCCGCGCCCGGCCTTTGTCACGGCCAGCTTCAAGGACGGCGTTGAGGACATCGGCGACCTGCGCCCGGACATGATCCTCGAGGGTGTGGTAACCAACGTCGCCGCATTTGGCGCCTTTGTTGACATCGGCGTGCACCAGGACGGTTTGGTGCACATCTCGGCCTTGTCGAGCCAGTATGTGAAAGACCCGCACACGATAGTCAAGGCCGGCCAGGTGGTCAAGGTCAAGGTGCTGGAGGTGGACGTCAAGCGCAAGCGGATCGCGCTGACGATGCGGCTGTCAGACGCGGCCCCCGCCCCAGGCGAACGGCGCGAAGCGCGCGACCGCAATGCCGCACCGCGCGGTGCCGCGCCCCGACGCGAGCAGACTTCGTCCGGCACCGCCATGGCCGCCGCTTTCGCCAAACTGAAGCGCTGAGAGCAGGGCGTCCACCGGAGTCCTGCTACCGGCATCTGGTGGACGAAAGCCCTATAATGGCGCCGTCAACCACTCCGCATTTGAAGGAAAAGGATTTATGAGCGACGTAAAAGCGTGGATCAAAGAGACCGTGACAGGCCACCCGGTCGTGCTGTTCATGAAGGGCACAGCACAGTTCCCGCAATGTGGATTCTCCGGCCGCGCAATCGAACTGCTGAAATCGGTCGGCGTTGAAAATCTGGTCACGGTGAACGTGCTCGAGGACGAGGAAGTGCGCCAAGGCATCAAGGAATTTTCAAACTGGCCGACCATTCCGCAGCTGTATGTAAAGGGCGAGTTTATCGGCGGCGCAGACATCCTGAACGAGATGTACGAGTCCGGAGAACTGCAGACCCTGCTCAAGGGCTGATCCCGTGAAGCGCCTGGTCGTCGCCCTCACCGGCGCGTCGGGCGCCCTGTATGGCGTGCGGCTGCTTGAGCAGCTTCAGCGTACCGATGGCGTCGAAACCCACCTGATGATTTCAGATGCTGCGGCGCTGAATCTTCACCATGAGCTGGATGTCAGGCGCAAGGACATCGAGGCGCTGGCCGACCATGTCCACAGCGTGCGCGACATCGGCGCCTGCGTTGCCAGCGGCTCCTTTCGCGCTGATGGCATGGTGATTGCCCCCTGCTCAATGAAGACGTTGGCATCGGTCGGCCACGGACTGTGCGACAACCTGATCACCCGTGCCGCTGACGTGATGCTGAAGGAACGACGCCGGCTGGTGCTGATGGTGCGCGAAACGCCGTTCAACCTCGCCCACCTCCGCAACATGACCGCAGTGACCGAGATGGGCGGCATCATTTTTCCGCCATTGCCGGCGCTCTACCAACGTCCTCAAAGCGTCATCGAAATGGTTGACCACACGGTGGGTCGGGTGCTGGACCTGTTTGGCGTCGAGCAGGCGCTGGCGCCGGAATGGCAAGGATTGAAACCGGCGAGCTGACTAGCGACGCCGGCAATCCGCCGCGCAACGGGATCGGCAGACTATTCGACTCCCGTTGTCAGAGCCGTGAAGGCAAACGCTTGCCTCGGGTGCTCTCCGTGCCGGACTTGGGCTGTGCGTCGGCATCGGCGGGCGCATCGGTGGTGGATTCACCCGTCGACTCCATGGTCGGGACAGCCTCTTCCCTCGCAGCTGGAACGGCAGCCTCCGAAGGCTCGGCTTGTTTTTCCTCAACTCGAGCCGGCTCCACCGGTTGTGCGGTGGCGCCCTCGCGCGCCTTTGCCTGCTCCGCTGCTTCCTTTTCAGCGGCAACACGGGCACGTTCCGCCGCTTCTTTTTCAGCAACAATACGGGCACGTTCCGCCGCTTCTTTTTCAGCAGCAATACGGGCGCGTTCTGCTGCTTCTTTTTCAGCAGCAATGCGGGCACGCTCCGCCGCCTCTTGTTCAGCCGCCTTGCGCGCCGCCGCCTGTTCTGCTGCGGCTTGGCGGGCACGCTCGGCAGCCTCCTGCGCCTTACGGGCACGCTCTGCCGCTTCCCGCGTACGGCGCTCACGCTCCGCAGCTTCCTTGGCCTCGCGCTCGGCGCGCCGAGCGCGCAATCCGGACGCGACACGCTCGGTTGCCTCGCCATAGCCGTTCATCAGGAACTGGCTGATCTTGAACTGGCCGTTCGACAGAGGAAACGCCACGCCGATGGCATCCGACTGCATCAGGGCATCATTGAAATGCGGCAGCTCGGCAAACCAGTAGCGCATCACTTCACCATCGACGGTAGTCGCCGGGGCACAAATGGTTTCGATGGCCATCGATCCGGCCGATGTGGAAATCACGATCGGATAGTTGCTGCCCGGCTCACAATCGATGCCATTTTCATAATAAAAACGGCAAATTTCATCATTGCATGACAGCCCGAAGCGGGACATGCCGTTTTCTCTGGTCGAGGCTTCGCCCGCGCCCTGATAGAACTCTGAGGCCCACTCGGCGTGTTCCATACGCTCATTGGCCAGCAAGGGGTTAGCAGCGGCCGCTAGCAGCGCGGCCAGTGACAACAGGCGTCGCATTACCGTCTCCCAGAAAAATTTGGGCGACTGTAACACGACATGGCCGTTCAGTCCTCGATGTCGAGCGCGACTTCGCCGAGGTGATCGATGGCGATCCGCACACGATCACCTGCGTTAAGCCATTTTGTCTCGACCACGCTGCCCAGCATGACGAACTCGCCGGCCTTCAGTCCCGGCAGGCCGTGTTCATGCTGCGCATTCGCCAGCCACGCGAGTGCATTTAGGGGGTGCCCCATCACCAGCTCGCCCTTGCCGATGCCGGCCTCCACACCATTGATCCACGCGCGCCCGGTCACCCCAGCCAGATCGAGCACTTGCCAGTCGCGTACGGCATCGCCGAGCACGCAACCTGAATTAAAGAAATCGTCTGCAATCAGCGTGGCGACGCCGAGCGTGCGATAGTCCTGATAGCGCTCGTCTACCAGCTCGATCGCCGCCATCACTTCAGCGACGGCAGGAGCGATGTCCTGCCGGGAATAAGGCTCGGGACGCGGCGGCAGGTCGTGCTGCAAGCGCACCGCGATCTCACACTCCATGCCTATTCTGACGAAACCGTGGCGCGGCACGCGGCCGTGACGATGCATCACGGTGTTGCCGAAGATGCGCCCGGCACAAGGCTGGTTGATGCCCAGAAAGGCCTGCATCACCGAAGTCGTGCAGCCTATTTTATGCCCGACGATCTCGCCCATGCCGGCATCAGCCAGTTGCCGGTTCAGTTCCTGCTGCAGCGCATAGCCCCCAGAGGGGGTTGTCGGCTCATGTCCGGCCGGCAACTTGGTAATCGGGGTCAGCGACAAGCGCTGACGCAGCAACGCCGCTGCGGCTTGCGCCATTGTTGTTTTCATCACACGCCTCCTTGTTATTGTTCGGTAAACGCCTAATGTTGCCAGATGAGTCTAACAAAATTCGCAATCCGCTCAGGCCTTTTACCTACACTGCGCCGCGGTATCAACAGAGGCTTTTCTGTTGGATTTTTAACGTATCCAACGTGTATTTTTCATGCGTCGGATCGGGGGGTATCCCTGTACCCCCGGAGTTATAATCCGCCGTTTTCTCTCAATCCCTACCCGTTTTCGGAGACATGCTCATGGGCTCTCTAGTCAAGCAAGCCGGATGGATGGCGTTGGCACTTCTCGGCGCCTTTGCACTCGGCACCGTCGCGCTCTCGCGTGGCGAGACCATCAATGCCCTGTGGATCGTAGTTGCCGCGGTCGCCCTCTACCTGATCGGCTACCGTTATTACGCCAGGTTCATAGCTACTCGCGTGATGGAACTCGATGGCAACCGCGCCACGCCGGCCGTTCGCCTGAACGACGGCCTCGATTTCGTGCCGACCAACAAACACGTGCTGTTCGGCCATCACTTTGCGGCGATCGCTGGCGCGGGCCCGCTGGTTGGCCCTGTGCTGGCGGCTCAAATGGGCTATCTGCCCGGCATGATGTGGCTGATCGTCGGCGTGCTACTAGCCGGTGCCGTACAGGATTTCATGATCTTGTTCGTGTCGACCCGCCGGGATGGCCGTTCGCTTGGCGACCTGATCAAATCAGAACTGGGACTCGTGCCCGGCGTGATCGCGCTGTTCGGGACGTTCATGATCATGACCATTCTGCTGGCCGTGCTCGCACTGATCGTTGTGAAGGCACTGGCGGAAAGCCCGTGGGGTACGTTCACGGTCGCGGCGACTATTCCAATCGCCATCTTCATGGGCCTGTACACGCGCCACATCCGTCCGGGACGCGTAGGTGAGGTATCCATCATTGGTTTCATCCTGCTGATGGCATCGATCGTGTTCGGCGGTTCCGTTGCCGCTGATCCGTACTGGGGCCCGGCATTCACGTTCACCGGCACCCAGCTGACATGGATGCTACTGGCCTACGGCGTGATCGCGTCGGTGCTGCCGGTCTGGCTGCTGTTGGCTCCGCGGGACTACCTGTCGACATTCCTGAAAATCGGAGCGATTGCGGCACTGGCCGTGGGCATCCTGATCGTCGCACCGGATCTGAAGATGCCGGCGGTGACGAAGTTCATTGACGGTACCGGGCCGGTCTGGTCGGGCAACCTGTTCCCCTTCCTTTTCATCACGATCGCCTGCGGCGCCGTGTCCGGCTTCCATGCCTTGATATCGTCGGGTACCACGCCGAAACTTCTGGAAAATGAGCTGCACGCTCCGTACATCGGCTACGGCGGCATGTTGATGGAATCGTTTGTCGCCATCATGGCGCTGGTGGCCGCCTCGACCATCGAGCCGGGCATCTACTTTGCCATGAACAGCCCGGCAGCACTGATCGGCACCACGGCCGAATCTGCCGCACAGGCCATTTCGCAATGGGGCTTTTACGTCACGCCCGAAATGCTGACGCAGACGGCCAAGGACGTCGGCGAGCACACCATCCTCGCGCGTGCCGGGGGCGCGCCCACGCTGGCCGTGGGCATGGCGCACATCCTGCATCAGGTCGTGGGTGGCAAGGCGATGATGGCCTTCTGGTACCACTTCGCGATCCTGTTCGAGGCCCTGTTCATCCTGACCGCCGTCGACGCGGGCACCCGCGCCGGCCGCTTCATGCTGCAGGACCTGCTGGGCACCTTCGTGCCGGCGCTCAAGCGCACCGAGTCGCTGCCGGCCAACCTGATCGCCACCGGCCTGTGCGTGGCGGCGTGGGGCTACTTCCTGTACCAGGGCGTGGTGGATCCGCTGGGCGGCATCAACACCTTGTGGCCGCTGTTCGGCATTGCCAACCAGATGCTGGCGGCTGTCGCGCTGCTGCTG
>JACCDS012359404.1_pt1 | contig 22694 bp, 21 predicted proteins | sample 7446441 | NCBI WGS metagenome assembly JACCDS01 (sample SAMN15323445, study PRJNA562643) | freshwater metagenome | isolation source: river surface water | place: USA:Blue River Watershed | collected 2017-08-17 | reverse complement strand
GACGATGATAACCTATTGGTGCAAGGCCCATTAAAAGGTTTGTTATCGGTACACCAAGCATATCCTGCGCATCATTTACTGTTGTTATCGTGCGATATGCTACATATTGACATCGCTGTTTTGGAGCAATTGGTACAGCACTGCGTAGAAAATCCAACAGCGCATTTTTGGGCGTTTACAAACGGCTCGTTTGCGCAACCTTTTTGTGCTATTTATTCTGCCTTTGGTTTACAGCAGCAACTACAACAACAATCATCCATAACCAACTTTAGTTTGCAAAGATTGCTCAAACAGGGAACAACCGCTTTTATAGCCACTACTAACGAACAGGTATTTTTTAGTTACAATACACTAGACTCAAATACATTGTTGCAAACACAACCCACAACCCGATAATTCCTCGGTAACAGCCATAAAATTGGGCTTGACCACATTAAATGCCATGCAGAAAACACGAACAATTGGAACAACTTTTATATTTGCCGTTTGTTGTGTTTCTTAGTATTGCATATTCCTACTGTGCAAACCGCTGTTTTTCTGTCTGATTTTTTATTAAAATTTTGATTATGAGTAAAGTAATATTTTTTTTTGGCATACTATTTATACTCATTTATGTACCGGTTAACGGTTTTTCGCAGTGCAGTATTTGTACCAAAACTGCGCAGCAATTAGGGCAGGGTCCCGCTTCGGCACTCAATTCGGCAATCGTTTATTTAATGATGGCACCGCTTTTAATCATGGCTTACATTGGTATTCGTTGGTGGCGCAGAGAAAAAAAAATCATGGCTAACGAGCAGCCATGATTGGAAAAAAGAGTTGATTAACAAGGTGAAGATTTGCTATTGTAGCAAACCGGCTGCCCAATCAATTGCAAAGCGAGCCTTTTGGTATTTGGTTCGCAATTCTATTTGTTTTTGTAACGATTCTATTACTTTCATTTCGCGACTATTGATTAAAAACAAACTGCTTTCGCCTTGGGCAAATCTTAATTCTTCGTTGCGCAGTAGCGTAGAGTAGTTGTTAAACATACTTTGTGTTATTTTCAATTGTTGTTGCAAATAGTTGTTTTCATTGAGGTAATAGCGCATTTTGTTTTCAATTTGCCATTGTTTGTTGTCAATTTCTAAAGCCGTTTCTTTAATTTTTAATTTGGCTTTTTGGTAATCGCCCCGTCCTTCGCGCAGTAATAAAGGCACTTTAATATCCAATCCCCATTTATAATTGTTTTCAATAAAAGGAATATCTACAGCCTTCAGTGTATTATACCCCTTGTTTAAAATATTGGCTTTCAGGGTTACATAGGGCAATAAGCTTTGAAATTTGAGTCGCTTTTCTACTTCCAAAGCATCAAGTTTGTATTGGTAACTTTTGATAATTGGATTTTGCAATGCGGCTTGCGCTATTTGTGCATCGGTATTGCTTATTTTTTCGGTAAAAGCAAATTGTATGGTATCGGGTATAGCAGTTTGTGGCAGTAAATAGGCACTGTCGTTTTGTTGCCACAAATGATTGGAAAGTTCCAACGAAGCATTGTTGAGCTTTAGTAAGGCTTCCGCTTGTTGCAATTGAAAATTTTGTAGCTGCGTGTAGGCTTCTACGGTGTCTACTACTGAACGATCCCCGTTTTTAAAAGCAACACGAATCAACCGAAGTCTATTTTGGGCTGTTTGTACAAATTTTGAATATACGGTGTACAGTTGGTATGCACCCGCCCATTGCCAGTAATCGGCATAGGCATCAAAAAATAAATTATTGAGTACATTCAGTTTTTCTTGTTCCGATTGCTTGTTGAATATTTTGGCTTGTTGCAATGCGGCACGTCGTTTATCAATTGTTACGCCTTTCAACAGGGCCATTTCTAGCCCAAGGTAGCTAGTTTGTCCTTTAGATGCTTCCGATGTTACAAATTGTCCGCCATTGTTTTCCAAACCTGTTTTTACATCAACCCCAATTGGAGTTGGGAGTTTTAGTTGCGGATTGGTATAAAAATAATAGTTTTTTCCATCAAAGGTTTTTCTGCTTGCATCCATTTCGAACACCGGATCAAAAGCTCCTTTAGCACTCAGCAATTCGGCTTTTGCTTTTTCTACCAAAATAGAAGCTTGTTTGGCTACCGGGTGATTTTTTTTTACAATATCTATCAGCTGTTGTGGCGTAAACAGTTGTGGAGAAGTAGGCTTTTGTGCGTATGCTAGTTGCAATCCGCCCCAAAAAATTGCCAAACTTGTACACAAAGTACGCAGGTTAAAAAAAGTATAATCGTTCATTGTGGTAGTTATTTTTCTTTTTTGTCTTTATCGGCCACTTTTTTGTCGCCCACTTTGGGTTTATAATATTCCGGTGGAAATCCATTGATGTTTCGCCATAGTTCGTAGTAAATTTGAACATCTTTCAACAAGGCAATACCACTTGCTCCGCCGCCCATGCGTAATTGTTTGGGCCAAGCCTTTTCAGTAGGGTCCTCGGTTACCAATACCCTGAACTTTCCGTTATAGCTAACGGCGGTTTCTACAGCTACTACGCATCCGCCAAAAGTGCCGTAACTTGTTTGAGGCCAACCACTAAATACAATGGCCGGAAAACCATCAAATACAAAGCGCACTTTTTGCCCAATATTTACCAAGGGTAAATCCATAGGGTCTACAAACATTTCTACAGCATATTGAATATGATTGGGTACAATTTCTACAATCATTTCACCTTCTTTGAGCATTTCTCCAATACCGGCTTTTTGTGCTTTCACAATTTGACCACTTTGTGGTGCAACGATATAATACATTTTGTTGCGCGCATCGTAGTTAGCATACACATTTTCCAGTTTAGATACATCTGCTTGTGTGCTAGCCACATTGGATAAGGAAGCAAATTTGTCGCCTTGTGCTTTTGCTATTTTATCGGTATAATCCTGTATAACACTATTTTTTTCAATGCGTAGGTTGATGAGTTCTTGTCGGTTTTGAAGGTATTTGTTTTCGGCACTAATTCTTTTGGCCTGTGCATTTTGAAAACTAATTTTTCTTCGTTCAAAATCTACCAACGATATAGCGCCACTATCAAGCATAATTTGTGCTGCTTCTATTTGGCGTTTGGCTACGCCCAATTCATTTTTAACCGCTAGCAAGTCGGTGCTATCACTTTCTACCTTTAATTGTTGCTGTTGTAATTTATTGTCGATAGATTGTAGTTTCAACACTTGTGCTTGTTGTAAAGCAGCTACCTGGTTATCGGCCGTTGCGGCTTTATTGCTATATCCTTCTATACTTTGTTGTTTGGCAGTAATTTGTTGTTGTGTACGCTCTAGCAATTTGGGGTCAAAGTACTCTACTTTTACCTCGCCTAGTTGCAAAATGGTATCGCCGGCTTGTACTACATCGCCTTCTTTTACATACCATTTAAGTACCCGGCCGGCAATGATGGTATTTAATTCTTGTGGTCGTTGTTCTTGACGAAGGGTAGTAATGCTGCCTTTGGCGCGAATATTTTGTGTCCAAGGCAAAAACATGATAACTAAAAGCACACCAATAATACCATAAAGCCATTTTTTTGCATGGTTTTTATTCGCCAAGCGATATATTTTGCTATATGCCTTTAATTGTGCGTTGGGATATTTTTTGTCTATTTCGAATGTATTAAACGATTCCATATAGTGAGTAGGTGCTAGTGATGAAAAAATTATTGAGGATTGTTTTTAATATACAAAACATTATCGCAGTAGCCGGATATGCTACTGTCTGTTGAGGTGATGATAACAGTGGCTGTTTTTTCTTTTTTGATGTACAGCATTACTTTGTTTCGTTCATCTTCGCTTAAATGATTAAAGGGCTCTTCTAGTAGTAACAAGCGATATTTACCTAACAATGCACGTATTAGTAAAATGTTTTGTACCACCTTTTGTGGTAATCTTTTACCCTGTGGGTCTAAAACCACATCAAAACCCATCGAATTGCTTTGGATAAAGTGTTGTAAGCCAATGATTTGGCCCAATTCCATTACTTGTTCTACTGTAATTGATTGATTGCCCATGGTAATATTTTCCCACAAAGTGCCATGAAATATATCTTGTTGGCTCAATAAAATACCCGTTTGTGATCGTATACTGCCTACTAGATAATTGCCGATAGGTACATTGTCGATCATAATATTGCCACTAAAGTTTTGATAAGCACCTGTGAGTAAACGCAGCATCGTAGATTTTCCGGCACCGCTGCTACCGGCTACATGCACCACTTGCCCTGCAGGAATTTGACAACTAAAATTATTAAGCACTTTGGAGCCTTTAGGATAGGTAAAATGTACGTTTTGAAATTCGATATCTACCCCTTTATTTGCTACAGCTAACTGTAAATGACCACTTTCTTCTTGTTCAGCGTCAATTATTTTGCTCAATTTTTCAACCGAAGTAAGTGCATCATAAATTTTGTCGAGGTTGCTAATCAACTTTTCAACGGAAGCCATGATAGAAATAATTACAATGTCGGCAGCAATGAATTGGCCAATATTGATTTGCTGATTTACCAATAAAATGGCTCCAACAATCAACATAGCAGCTGTTATCAAAATTTTAAATGTAATAAGGCTCCAATATTGAGTAAGTAAAATTTTAAAATGGTTGGTACGCGCATCCACATAGCCACCTACAAGTTTGTCGGTTTTGTGCATGTGCAAGGTGGTGCCTTTGTAATATTTGAATGATTTTACCACTCGTGCCATTTCTTGCAACCAAGCCGCAATAGCATACTTGTAGTCGCTTGCTTGCATAGCTGTGGTTAACCCTTGAAAAGAAGTAAAACGAATAATCAAAATGATGATTAATAAAAGTACGGCACCAAATCCAATGAAAATGGGGTGGTAGAATGATAACAAAATGAGGCCTAAAAAAATTTGGATTAACGAAGCCGGAATATCCAACAAAATTTTATCCAATCCTTTTTGTAAAGAGGTGGTATCGAAAAAGCGGTTGACCAATTCCGGCAAATAATAGTTGTCTAGTTTTTCGATGTTCAAATTAGGTAGTTGATCGCTGAAAGCCAATGAGTAACGTACAAATATTTTTTGTTCTACCTTTTCAATTATCTGCATTTGCCTTATTTGAAGTAGCCCATTGAAAAAAGTACCTATAACTACCATGATAATAAGTACCACGATAGAGGTAGAGATGGAACCCGCCATTACAAAGCTGATAATGGTTTGGATACCGAGTGGTAAAGACAACTGCACCAAACCGGCTAATATGGCATAGATGTATATGGAAACAATGTCTTTTTTATCTAATTTAAGTATATTGAAGAATTTGCGAAACGATTTCGCAAACGATACACTACCTAATGATGGCATAATTCGTGTTATTTTGGGTGATGATGAATGATAGTTACAATTTTATTGTTGTTTTGTTAAACAAATTGTAGCTAAAAAGAGATAATTAAGATTTTATTGACATTTAAGCGTTCTATTGCCATTTGTTTGAAATAGAATATGCCGCTACATTGATAAATCATATGAAAAAGTATGCAATTACAAATCGTCAAACTCGTAAAGTGCATCTATATGGCTACCTGCGGGCATTTCAAAAATGGGTTTTACCAAGCCGTCCGATAAACTATATACCCAACCGTGCAAATGAGGGGCATTGTACTGCTTCCATGCTTTTTGAATAATGGAGGTTTTGGCCAAATTGGTTACCTGTTCCTGCACATTTAGTTCGGTTAGTTTGTTTAGTTTATCTGTTTCGGTGGCTAAGCTATCAATTTCATCGCGGTGATATCGGTACACATCTTTAATGTTGCGCAACCATTTGTTTATAATTCCGAGATTGTGGTTAGTCATAGCGGCCTTTACACCTCCACAACCATAATGACCACATACAATGATGTGTTTTACTTGTAATACCTCCACCGCATATTGCAATACACTTAGCAAATTGAGGTCGGTATGTACTACCATATTGGCTACATTACGGTGTACAAATATTTCGCCGGGTTGTGTACCGGTAATTTCGTTGGCAGGTACACGACTATCGCTACAGCCAATCCACAAAAACTCCGGATGTTGTATGTTTTCGAGTCGTTTAAAATAAAAGGGATCGGCCAATACTTTGCTTTCGGCCCATGCTTTATTTTCTACTATGAGTTGTTGATAGCCATTCATATACAAATGTTGGTTGATATTTAGAACATAATACCATGCATTCTAAACAGTTGGCATGGCCAAAAAAGCAATAAAAAATTACTTAGGTTAATAGCCTACAAAAAAGCGATAGTGAGGCGAGTTATACACTCCGGACAATTGTTTAGGCCATATTGGGCGGTGGAACATGTATTTCAACCGAGGGAGATGCCATCAAACTAGTGCTTGCAGTACCGTATGTGTGTGTGTTCAGCAACAACGCTTGAATAGCTATTTCTGTGGAGCCGGAAACAATGAATTCGCTGATGCCAATAGGTAGCTTTTCGGCTTTAGAGGTGGTTTCGTCATCCTCATCTTCGTCTACATCAAATAAAAGTGTGGTATCAATTACAGATGAAGCGGATACAAATTGGTGCAATGCCTGCTGAATTGGAGCCAATCCGAGAAGCAAAACAAACAACAAAAGAAAAGTGTACCAGTTTTTTTTCATGCTGCAATAAGCAATTAGTTAGCACGTAATTGGGGTGGCAAACATACAATGTTGGCTGTATATTTACGATAGTAGTTCAACAGAAATATCGTTTTACACAAACAAAAAGAGCATTTCTGATAGAGAAATGCTCTTTTTTAACATTTTATACATCAAAATTAAATATTCAATCCGCCACAGGCACTGATTACTTGACCAGTAATGTAGGTACTTAAATCGCTTGCCAAAAACAAGGTAGTGTCTGCAATTTCTTCGGCGCGGCCAAAACGACCTAGCGGAATTTTTTTCAAAAAATCATCTGCACCGGCACCTTCTTTCAAGTAATGGGTCATATCGGTTTCAATAAATCCCGGAGCAATAGCATTGCAACGGATGTTGCGGCTACCTAATTCCAAAGCAATAGATTTGGTAAACCCAATAATTCCCGCTTTACTAGCAGCATAACTGCTCTGACCGGCATTGCCTCGTACGCCAATAATGCTACTCATATTAATAATACTACCACCTTTGGCTTTCATCATTGGACGAATTACTTGCTTGGTCATGTTGAAAATACTTTTCAAATTAATGTCCATCACTTCATCCCACTGCTGTTCGGTCATCCGCAGCAATAAATTGTCTTTACTTATTCCGGCATTGTTCACACAAATATCAATAGCGCCAAAAGTTTTGAGTACGTCATTTACAAATGCTTCGCACTGTGCAAAATCGCCTGCATTGCTTTGATATGCTTTGGCTTGTACGCCTAACTCCGTTAACTTAGCTTGCAAAGTGGCTGCTTTTTCGGCACTGCTATCGCTTACATAAGTGAAAGCAATATTGGCTCCTTGTTGCGCTAATTTCAAAGCAATTGCTTCGCCTATGCCACGAGCAGCACCGGTAACAATCGCTGTTTTATTGGCTAATAATTTCATTTTTGGTTGTTTAGAAATTGAAATTTGATAAAAAGTAGTGGGGCAAAAGTAAAATAATTCAATTAAGCACTGTTTAAATTTATTGCTGGAATGTTAGTTACCTAGTTCTTTGCGCTACAAAAGGTAAAATTTTAGCCTTGCTACTTTGTTTGATGGTGAAAAAATCAAACTCTTTTGCTGCTCAAATAAACGCCTGTTATTCTAACAAACGAATATTGCTACCAACAAAAAAATAGGGCTATTTACTTATACAATGCTGGTTTACAATTACTCTATAAACGCTAGAGATTGATTTGTTCATGCCAACTTTGTTGAATGTTTACCATGTGGCTGAAAACTTACGAAACCTATGGAAATGAAAATGCGTCTATACAAAAAATAAAAAGATAAAATATGTTAATAATGTGCATATTCTAACTTGCTATTTGTTAAAAAATTCAGGTTCTTTGCAACCGAACTAAAACACAGCTATAATATGTTACCCAAGTACAAACGCATTTTATTGAAATTATCTGGCGAAGCTTTATTAGGCAACCAGCGCAATGGTGATCCGTTTAACCCCAAAATTATTGAGCAATACGCGCACGACATTAAAAGTGTTACCGATTTGGGTGTACAAGTAGCTATTGTAATTGGCGGAGGTAACATTTATAGGGGGATGAATGAAGCAGAAAGCGGTATAGAAAGAGCACATGGCGATTACATGGGTATGTTAGCAACCGTTATTAATGCGATGGCAATGCAGGCAATGTTGGAAAGAATTGGGGTATATACCCGTTTACAAAGTGCCATTAATATGGAACAAGTGGCTGAACCCTATATTCGCAGAAAAGCTTTGCGCCACCTAGAAAAAGGACGTGTGGTAATTTTTGGTGCAGGTACCGGTAATCCTTACTTCACTACAGATACCGCAGGTAGTTTGCGCGCTATTGAAATGAAAGCCGATGTAATTTTGAAAGGTACGCGTGTAGATGGCGTTTACAGTGCCGATCCAGAAAAAGACCCCACTGCTACTCGCTACGAAAAAATATCGTACCAAGAATGTATTAGCAAAAACCTAAAAGTAATGGATATGACTGCTTTTACGTTGTGTATGGAAAACAAACTACCCATCATTATTTTCGATATGAACCGTCCGGGCAATTTACTACAAGTAGTAGAAGGGATGAACGTAGGCACGTTAGTTACGCAACAGTAATATAGCCGTTGATGTAATATTTCTTCCGGTCTCACACCGGCCAAACTAACTTCACCAAATGAAGTACTTCCTTATAAGCATCGTGGTTTTGCTGACAGCTGCTACCGGCATCTGTCAGCAACGCCTATTGCTGCAAGATGCTATTGCAAAGGCATTGAAAAACAGTTTAGACATTCAATTGGCCAACAACAATTGGCAAATTGCACAAATCAATAACCATCCCGGCTTTGCAGGGGCACTACCTACCGTTACAGCAGGCATTACCGATAATGAACAACTGTCGTCCACTAGCCAAAAATTTGCCAATCCCAACAACAATATCGATCGTAGCAATGTAGCCGTTAACAACCTTTCGGCCAATGTTACAGGCAGTATTGTTTTGTTCAATGGCAAACGGATTGTGGCTACACAACAACGCCTTGCTGCTTTACAACAACTCAACAAATGGCAATTGAATGCACAAGTGCAAAACTGTATTGCCAATGTTAGTGTACGCTACTACGACGTAGCCCGACAACAATGGTATGCCAACACGCTAGTACAATCCATTGCCGTTGCAGAACAAAAATTAGCGCTGCTTACCGAACGAAAAGCTATTGGCACAGCCAATAATGCCGATATTTTTCAAGCACAGTTAGATGTTAACGCACTACAACAGCAACTGCAAAACCAAGAATTAATTATTGAACAAGCTAAAATAGAATTACAATCTGCTATGTACGAAACGGCAAACACAACCAACTTTCGTGTTGCCGACAGTATTTTGGTGAATACACAACTGCACCGAGATAGCTTGCTCAATACTTTGCTACAAAATCCGCAAATTGCCGTTGCTACAGAACAAATTAATGTGCTAGGCTTTATTGAAAAAGAAACCGCAGCACTCCGCTATCCGACCATTCGTGCCACTACCGGTTATAGTTTTAGCAACAACAAAGCCGCAGCCGGATTTAATTTACTTACACAAAGTTATGGCCCCTTTATTGGCATCAATGTATCGGTACCTATTTATGCCGGTAACACCGCTAAAAAACAACTGCACATTGCCGAACTAAACACCCAAAACGCACGTTTACAAAAAGAAAATCTGTTGCTCAATACCCACAATAGCTTTAGTCGTAATTATACAGCTTACCAAAGCCATTTGCAGCAGTTGGCTACTCAACAAAAAAACTACCAACTATCGCTGCAACTACTGCAATTGGTACAACAAAAGTTTGCCTTGCAACAAGCAACTATTATAGATGTTAAGCAAGCACAACAAAGCTTCGAAAACGAAAGTTATCGGTTGGTCAATTTGCGTTTTGCTGCAAAAACAGCCGAAATAACCCTGCTACAACTAAGTAGTAAACTAGGCAATTAACTTTTTTGATATGTTGCAATTGGCATCCAAACTACCAGGCGTAGGTACCACCATTTTTACTACCATGAGCCAATTGGCTCATCAGTACCAAGCCATCAATCTTGGCCAAGGTTTTCCCGATTTTGCCATGCATCCCCAACTTATTGCCTTGTGCAATAAGGCCATGCAGGAAGGACACAACCAATATGCACACATGTATGGTATAATGGCTTTGCGCGAACAAATAGCTCAAAAAGTGCACCAATTGTACCATGCAGCTATTCATCCCGAAACACAAATTACCATCACTCCGGGAGGTACGTACGCCCTATATACTGCTTGTACCACTCTTTTGCAACCGGGCGATGAAGTAATTGTTTTTGAGCCGGCATACGATAGCTACCTACCCAACATATTGGTAAACGGTGCCAAACCCATACGCATCCCATTGCAATACCCACATTACCAAATACCTTGGTTGCAAGTGGCGGCAGCTATTACGAGCAAAACCAAATTAATCATTCTCAATTCGCCACACAACCCAACAGGTAGCGTGCTGAGCAGTGCCGATATTGAAGCCTTACGGCAACTAGTAGCCAATACCAATATCTTTATTTTGAGCGATGAAGTGTATGAACACCTTATTTACGATGGCTTGCAACACCACAGTCTTTTGCGATACCCCGATTTGCTTGAACGAAGTTTTGTTTGCTTTTCGTTTGGAAAAACGTATCACTGCACCGGATGGAAACTTGGCTATTGTATTAGTAGTCCGCAATTGATGCAGGCATTTAGAAGCATTCATCAATTCAATGCTTTTAGTTGCGATACACCCAAGCAAGTTGCACTTGCCCAATATATGCAAGCATCTACAGATTATTTGGAGCTAGCCCCTTTGTTTGAAACAAAACGCAACTTACTACGGAAATTAATGACCAACACACCGTTTGTACCTTTGCCTTCGAGCGGTAGCTACTTTGAATGCTACAGTTATGCCCATTTTTCCAACGAAAACGATGTTGCCTTAGCCACTCGGCTTACAAAAGAATATGGCGTAACCGCTATTCCGGTGTCTGCTTTTTACCACAACGCTACCGACCACAAAGTATTGCGCTTTTGTTTTGCTAAGCAAGATACCACGCTGATACAAGCGGTAGAAAGATTAACAGCGCTGAAATAGCAGGTAGTTAAAACAAGTTTTTTTGTTTGGAAGGCAATATTTGATAGCTCATTCGGTGGTAGCTGCAAAGCCCAAATTGTTCAATAGCTTGGCGATGCACAGCAGTACCATACCCTTTGTTTTGTTGCCATTGGTATTGAGGATATGTAGCATGTAATTGTTCCATATAAGCATCCCGATATGTTTTTGCCAAAATACTTGCCGCAGCAATAGAAGCATATTTACTGTCGCCCTTTACAATGCATTGATGTGGAATAGTGGCATAAGGTGCAAATCGGTTGCCATCAATTAGCAGTAATTGTGGCTTAACGGTAAGTTGGTCAATAGCCAAATGCATGGCCTTGAACGAAGCTTTTAAAATATTGATGGTATCAATTTCGTGATTATCTACCATGGCTACTGCGTACGAAATGGCCTCTTGCTCAATAATGGTTCGTAACTGATTGCGCGCACTTTCTTTTACTTGCTTGCTATCGTTGAGTAATGGATGGTAAAAATTTGGTGGCAATATCACCGCAGCCGCCACTACCGGACCGGCATAGGCACCTCTTCCGGCTTCATCGCAGCCGGCTTCGGTAAGGATTGTTTGATAATGAGGCGCTAACACGTGTGTAAAAATGCAAGAAGTTTTTTAAAATACCATTATCAAAACAAAAGAATGTTTGTTATAGAAATACCTTTGATTTTTTTCAAACCAGTTTTTTGTGCTTATGAATACTGCAACCACCAATCGTTCGTCAAAAGCTGTAGCTACTTGGCTATTAGTAGGAGTAATTATGACGGTGATACAAATTGCTTTGGGCGGCATTACAAGGCTTACAGGTAGCGGCCTATCTATTACCCAATGGGATGTTATTACCGGCACTTTGCCACCATTTACAGAACAACAGTGGTTGGTTGAGTTTGGCAAGTACCAGCATACCCCGCAATATCAGTTGCTCAACTTTCATTTTACCGTTGCCGATTTTAAGTTTATTTTCTTCTGGGAATGGTTTCATCGTTTGTGGGCACGTACCATAGGACTGGTATTTGCCTTTGGCTTTATTTGGTTTTTGGTAAAAAAACAGTTTAGCAAACAAATGATTTTGCCTTTGGTGGTACTGTTTTTTTTAGGTGCCTTACAAGGGGCTATTGGTTGGATTATGGTGGCAAGTGGACTTGTAGGCGATGCCGTTTATGTAAAACCTACACGCCTTGCCCTGCATTTTATTTTTGCCTTGGGCTTACTTTGCTATACTTTTTGGTTTGCGCTTAAAATTTTAATCAAAAAACAACAAATCACCTATTTCCCTTCTTTACAAAAGTGGAATATAGCATTGCTGCTATTGGTTACCCTTCAGCTATTGTTTGGGGCATTAATGGCCGGACACAAAGCAGCAACTGCGGCGGCTACTTGGCCCACTATCAATGGTCAGTGGATTCCTACGGGCATGTTTACCTACAAGCAATGGCTAATCAATTTTATCGAAAACAAAATTTTGATTCACTTTGTACATCGTGGAATTGCTTATTTGTTAGTTATAATCATAGTTTTATGGAGTGTTCGGTTGTTCAAAGTGCAAGGCACCTATTTGTTTGAGCGCACCAAATGGCTTCCATTGGCTTTGGTAATGGCACAAGTAGCATTGGGTATTGCCACCCTAATTACTAGCACAAGCATTGTACCGGGGCAATGGAACCAATTTGAATGGATGGCACAACTGCATCAATTGGTGGGCATGCTGCTACTGCTATCGCTTGTATGGATGCTTTTTATTGTTCGGGGCGAAAAACAAAAATGGTCTTCTTAATAATAGTTGTTAGCAAGGACTACTTTGCACAATCTGCTTGGCAAAGCCAAACACAAAACTAGCAGCCATGTTTTACCACCCATACAAGCAGCACATGCGCAGTTGCAACCCACAGCCGTTAAACTCACCAATCATTCGATTTAAACAAATGCAAACAGGAAATACCTGCATAACCTTGCAAGTAGCACCTATTCCCATGCAGCCAATACTAGCGTAAACAACTACTTTTGGCACTACAACAATGTATATATGGCCACCACCACCACTACTTTGTGTTTCGATTTTGGCAATACTCGGCTCAAGTGTGCCGTATTTGTACGCCACCAACTTCAACATATAGCAGTACTGCCCACCGATGCTACCAATGCCGTAGCTGCCATCATTGATTTGCTGCAACAATATCGGCCACAATACAGCATTGTATCGTCAGTAATCCATCACCCACCAGAAATCAATCAGTTATTGGCAGCCCATACACAATTGCACCAACTAGGCCACCAAAGTTTGTTGCCCTTTACCGCACCTGTTGCCAAACCGCAAACTATTGGTGCTGATCGTTTAGCGCTCTGTGCCGCTGCAGTACACTTATATCCACAACACCATAGCCTAGTTATTGGTTTAGGCACTTGCATTACCTACAACTTTGTAAACAATCAGCAGCAGTTTTTAGGGGGCAGTATTTCTCCGGGCATGCACATGCGCTTCAAAGCCATGCACCAACAAACGGCTTTGCTACCCATGGTAGAAGCCCAACACGATTTTCCATTGATTGGTTACGATACCAAAACCAACCTTCAAAGTGGCGTATTGCTAGGTATGGCCAAAGAAATTGACGGCATTATTGATGCTTATCACCAAAAATACCATCGCTTACAAGTATTAATGACTGGTGGCGATATGGCTTTTTTTCAACACCATTTATCAAACCGCATCCAAACCGATAACAATTTATTGTTCACCGGATTATATGCCATTAGCTTAGCCAACCGATAATTTTTGTTCATTTGGGCGTGCTCCTTCGGGTCGGGCTTTTTGCAGTACTCCGCAGTCCGCCACACACTTGCCCCAACGCACAGCCTTTGCGGGGTACTTGCGGCAATCCCTAAGCCGAGTTTACATTTATTCTACAATCCCACATAGCATTTAAAATTTCATGTGAGATTGTAGAATAAATGTTTATTTACCCGTTTTCAACTCATTATAATACTGATGAAAATAAGGAATGGTTGCTATGCCTTTGTAAAAATTAAACAGGTCAAATTTTTCATTCGGGCTGTGTAAATTATCGCTGTCTAGTCCAAAGCCCATGAACACAATTTTAATACCTAGTTCTTGTTCAAACAGTGCGCAAATAGGAATACTACCGCCTCCTCTTACGGGGATAGGCGCTTTGCCAAAAGTAGTGGTGATGGCTTTGGCTGCGGCTTGATATTCTATGCTATCAATTGGGGTTAAATACGGCTCGCCACCGTGGTGCTCAAATGCTTCTACGGTTACGCCGGCGGGCGCAATAGATTTAAAATAGGCTATTAATTTTTGCGTTATATCGGCCGATGATTGATTGGGTACCAATCTAGCTGAAATCTTGGCATGTGCTTTTGAGGGTAGTACCGTTTTAGCGCCCTCGCCTGTGTAGCCTCCCCAAATACCATTTACTTCCAACGTAGGGCGAATGCCGGTACGCTCGTTGGTGGAATAACCCTCCTCGCCCCACAAGGCTTTTATACCCAAATCTGCCTGGTATTCGGCTGCATCAAATGGCGCTTTTGCCATTTGTGCCCTTTCTTCATTGCTTGACGCAAGTACATCATCGTAAAAACCCGGAATGATAATATGGTTGTTTTCGTCGTGACAAGAGGCAATCATTTTGGCTAAAATAGTGGCAGGATTGGCTACGGCACCGCCATACACGCCGCTATGCAAATCGCGGTTAGGGCCGGTTACGGTAACTTCAATGTAACTTAAACCGCGCACACCCACGTCGATGCTTGGCGTATCCATGCTCAACATAGAGGTATCGCTAATCAAAATTACATCGGCTTGTAGCAGCGATTTGTGTGCAACCACAAATTCAGCAAGGTGTGGACTGCCAATTTCTTCTTCCCCTTCAATAATAAATTTGACATTCGTTTGCAACGTGTTGGTTTGCACCAAGGTTTCAAACGCTTTTACGTGCATGTAAAACTGTCCTTTATCGTCGCAACTACCGCGAGCAAACAGTTTACCCTCCTTAATAACAGGCTCAAAAGGACCACTATGCCACAATTCCAAAGGGTCGGCGGGTTGTACATCGTAATGGCCATACACCAAAACGGTGGGCTTGGTGGGGTCAATTATTTTTTCTGCATACACCACGGGGTGGCCGTTTGTTGGATAAATGGTTACCAAATCGGCTCCGGCTTCTAGCAACCGTTGTTTTACAGCTTCTGCACAGAGCAGCATGTCGTTCTTATGTTCACTTTTGGCACTGATACTTGGTATGCGCAATAGTTGTATTAATTCGTCCAAAAAACGTTGTTGGTGTGTTTCTTGGTATTGTTTCCACACATTCATAGGTTTTATTTTTTAGTTGTTCAATCGGTGTTTTTGGTTGCTGATAATATTGTCGAGTGTCCAAACAATTTTCTTTTCAAAATGGTGCTGCCGTTGCGGACAATTGTTTTTGGTACAAATGCCACAGCTATACGGCATGCACCCATCGGTATGGATGAACGACTCTAACGTATTTCCAAATTTACGTTGTATGATATTGCTAAAAGCATCAATTTCGGCGTGGGCTTCGTGTACGGTTAAGTACCAAGGTACGGTTAAGTGGCAGTCAATATGCAGGGTACTGCCATACTTGATAATACGCAGGTTGTGTAAATCAATCCAATTTTCGCGACGAACATCGTTCAGTTGGGCAATGAGTTGCAACAGCAACCGGTCGTCGGCTTCGTCCATAATGCCCGCTAGTGAACTGCGTACTATTTTGTAACCATTGTACACCACCAAAATGGCTACACACATAGCTACAAGGGTATCAATCCACGTATAATGCAACCAAATAAGCAAGGCCAATCCAACAACAATAGCAAAGGTACTGTAGGTATCTACCTGCAAATGTTTACCGCTTGCTTGCAAGGCCATACTTTGGTTGCGCTTACCAATGGTTAAGCACACATATCCGGCAATATAATTCACAACAGCGGTCGCAGTAATCAACCACAAACCAATGTCTAACTGTTGTAAGGGCTGTGGCCATATAAGGTGTTCTACTGACTGTACCAAAATGAGGATACCGGCGGCTACAATTAGGCTACCCTCTACGGCTGCAGATACAAATTCGGCTTTGCCGTGTCCGTAAGGGTGGTCGGTATCTTTGGGTTTTGCTGCCACATACAAGGAATACAAACCAATAAAACCGGCTAATACATTCACAATACTTTCCAAGGCATCGGTAAGTATGGCCAATGAATTGGTGCAATAATAAGCCACTATTTTGGTTACAAACAGCAGTACACTAATAACGGTAATGAACAGCTGAACACGAAAATTTTGCTGTGCGGGTTCCAAACTGAATGTTTTAGTAAATAAAAACGGCGGGCAATAGTGTTAGCGCATTGCCGCAAGGTATCGTTGTTCTACCATTGGCCAATTAACAATTTTCCAGAAATTGGTAATGTAATCGGCTCGTTTGTTTTGGTAACGAAGGTAATAAGCATGTTCCCAAACGTCCAAACCCAACAAAGGTGTTCCTTTACAGTCGGCCAATGGCATCAGCGGATTGTCTTGATTGGGTGTAGAACCAATAGCCAATTGTTGCTTGTTGGTTAGTACCAACCATGCCCAACCGCTGCCAAACCGGCTTTTAGCAGCATCGGAAAATTGGGTTTGAAAAGCTGCCATACTACCAAACTGTTGGTTGATGGCTGCCAACAATTTGCCTGCCGACAGGGGGCTGTTGTTGGGGATGAGGCTTTGCCAAAAAAACTCGTGGTTGTAATGACCGCCGGCGTTGTTGCGCATTTTGGGTGAATAGGCACCAATATTGCCCAATAATTGCTCAAGCGATGTGGTTAGCGGATTCACTTTTTCGGTAACAACGGCTTCGGATAAGTTTTTGGCATAGCCGGCGGCATGTTTGGTAAAATGAATTTCCATGGTTTGGGCGTCGATAGCCGCTTGTAAATCACTGTAGCCATAAGGCAAAGCTTGTTGTGTGTAGCCAATAGTGGGCGGTGCTGACGCCGAAAAATTGGCTAAAACGGGCAAAACGGTAGACGACAGAACGATAGCAGCACTAGCTTTGGCACTGTTGGTTAAAAACTGCCGACGATTGTAAGGAGTTGCTTTCATAGTAACAATATTTTTGGGGTATCATAGTAGTACCGGCTTTGGGTGTCTACTCCCGATTGACGCGGATAGCCCGCAATGCAGCGGAGCGGAATGAGGACTATGAGCAAAAAGCGGGACATTAGTTGCGTGTAGTAATGGCAGCTGAAGTACTAAAATTTATACCGATGATGATTTAAAGAACGGTAAGGTACGAAATAACGCCACCCCTTTTTTAAAGAATTTATAATAAGCATCGTTATTAAACAATTGCGAATCGCGCATGGCTTTGTACGTTAAAAACATCCCAATTGGCAACAGCACCAACGTAGAAAACCACATGCCCACAAAGATGCTTGTAAATGCCTGTTTGGCAAATTTCTCGCCAAAAGTATTCAACAGATGAAACACCACAAAAAAGGCAATAGCCAATACAAGCGGGGTGCCCAAACCGCCCTTGCGAATAATAGACCCTAAGGGTGCCCCAATTAAAAAAAGTACCAAACAAGCCGCACTGAGGGTAAACTTGCGTTGTCTTTCTATTTGATGTAAGCGGAGTGCTTCAATTTTTCGTTGATAATCGTCGGCCATCATGCTCACATTGCTTTTAAGGCTTGCTACCTGATTAATAGCTGTTTCGTAAACGGCCTGTCGCAAACTATCGGGTACCATTTGAGCAAGGGTATTTTTTTTCAAAACGGTATCTCTTGTGCCCGGTTTTTTGGGCGTATTGAGGTTTTGTGCAAACCGAAAAAATGGATCCACTTCGGCACGACCGCGTTGGGCAAAAACCGTATCTATTTTATCCAAACTGTCTATCATTACATTCAACTGACGAATGCTCAACATTTTGGGGTCGTATTTAAAAGTGCTGTCTTCTGTTTTGTTGATTTTGAAGCTTTTCAGGTCAAATACTTTGATGTACTCCTTAAAGCCCATTCTAATAAAGTCGGTATTGGTGGTGTAGCGGTTGCCCCGCTCTTGGTAACGGTGGCCGTTGCGCAATACAAATTCCAAATATTGTTTGTCCTTGGTAACGCGCATAATACCGCTTTGCGCTATGAGTAAATTGTCTTGCAAATAGTTGTTGCGCTCGTAAATAACAATATTGTGGATGGTACTATCGTCTTTGTCTTTTTTGCCCAATTTGATGACATATCCATCAATTTTGTTGTAAAAAACACCCTCTTTAATATCGAAAGCCGGTTTGGCTACAATGATATCGTATTTTAAACGCGCCATTTTCAGTTGTGCATACGGAATAATGTTGTTGGCAAAAAAGAAAGCCACAACGCACAACAAACCCGTTACCACCAATAAGGGGCGCATAAAGCGCAACAGTGGAATGCCGGCACTTTTGATGGCTACAATTTCGAATGTTTCGCCAAGATTGCCAAAGGTCATAATCGACGATAGCAGAAGGGCAAGGGGCAAAGCTAGGGGCACCCAAGTAATAGATACCACTCCTATTAAATGCAGCAGGGTAAGCGTGTCGAGTCCTTTACCCACTAAGTCGTCAATATACAACCACAAAAATTGCATATCGAGTACAAACAGCGATATTAAAAAAGTGGCCACAAAAGGACCTATAAACGACTTTAAAATCAGTATATCGAGCTTTTTAATCACAGTAGTGGTTACTTGGCCTGCCACAAGTGCAATGGACGTAGCCTTTTAAGTAGGTTTGTAAAATGGAAACAAAAGTAAAGCTTTCGGCAAACGAACTTGCGCTAGTTACCAATAGCGATATTATTTTAACAAAGAACGCCATTATTGGCAAAGTATATACCTTGTTTGGCCAAATCAATGTGTTGCTAGATGCTATGATACAGCAAAGTGGTCTTGCCCAAGCAGTTCCGGTACAACCTGCCAAAATTGCCCGTGGCGAAAATTATTTGGGTTTGCCGTGGGTTATGCTCGATAGCATACGCTATTTTAAGCAAGATGCCGGCATAGGCATCCGCATACTGTTTTGGTGGGGTCATTTTTGCAGCGTTACCTTACAACTCAATGGCCGCTATGTAGCCCAATATGTGCCGGCCATGCAACACTATTTTGCGCAGCAGGCCACCCAAGATTGGTACATCAATGTGCCATCGGACAATGCATGGCAGCACCATTTTGAACCTGCCAATTACCGGCCTTTACATCCGGCATTACTCAACGGTATGGCCAATCAACCATTTTGCAAACTGGCAAAAAAAATCCCACTGGAAGAGTGGGACAATATAGAAGCGTTTGTATTGGCTACTTGCTCGCAAATGTTGCAACTGCTTACTAGGCACCCAAACGGTGAAACAAATCTTTGATTTGCGTTTGCCAAAGTTGGCTTTGGTCCTTGATATCGCTTTTTTCGGCAAAATCTTTAACAATCAAAATGGTTTGGTTGCTGATTTCGGTTTTTTCAATTCTGAATTCAAAATATTCTGCCTTTTCTTGGTACGACCATCTATAGCGGATATAATGTTCTTCTTCCAATTCCAACAGTTCGGCTTTTTCCGGAACACCGCCACTCCACGAAAAACTAAAGGTTCCTTCCCATTCGTCCACTTTATCGGCAAACCATTCCTGCAAACCGGCAGCTGTGCTTAAAAAATCCCACAATATGGTTGGGGAACACCTTACAGGAAACTCCAATGTAAACAACTGTTTTTTACTCATTGCTTTTGATATTAATCTACCACTAAGTGGTGTGCAATAATATTAAATAATTCATACCATCCAAATGTTTTTTTCCCATTTGCTTTTTGCAATAGGGGCAAATGGGTATTTATAACAATTAAATGATGCTTTTGCAGTAAATGGAACCTAGTTATGGTGCATTTTTTAATGTATACTTAACATTTACGTACAGCAAAAAACTAGCCCTTATATTTGCATTTCTTTCTAAATTACTTGTTGCAAAAAAGACTCCCGAAAGCAAAACGCCCTAAGTCATGTTCAATTCATTAAGCGAAAAATTAGAAACCGCCTTTAAAAATTTAAAAGGTCAGGCTCGTATCAACGATTTAAATGTTGCCAATACCATTAAAGATATACGCCGTGCATTGGTAGATGCCGACGTTAACTATAAAATAGCCAAGGAATTTACCGACAGGGTAAAAGACAAAGCCACCGGCCAAAAGGTAATTAATGCCGTTAGTCCCGGCCAATTGATGGTAAAAATTGTGCAGGACGAGCTTACCGAACTAATGGGAGGCACCGAAGCACCCTTTAATGTATCGGGCAATCCGGCCATCATTTTGATTGCAGGATTACAGGGTAGTGGTAAAACCACGTTTACCGGCAAACTAGCCAATTACCTCAAAACCAAAAAAGGCAAAAATCCAATGGTGGTAGCTGCCGATATTTACCGACCGGCAGCGATAGACCAATTAACCGTTTTGGCCGGTCAAATTGGGGTAGATATCTATGCCGAGCGCGACAATACCGATGCTGTATCGATTGTTCAAAATGCCATTCGCGAAGCCAAAAGCAAAAACAAAAATGTGGTGATTATAGACACCGCCGGACGCCTTGCTATTGACGAAGTAATGATGACCGAGGTGGCCAATATTAAAAACGCCGTTAACCCTTCCGAAATATTGTTTGTAGTAGATGCTATGACCGGGCAGGATGCGGTTAATACTGCCAAAGCATTTAACGATCGGCTCGACTTTAGCGGCGTTGTACTTACCAAGCTAGATGGCGATACACGAGGTGGTGCCGCTCTAACCATTAAATACACGGTGAATAAACCCATCAAGTTTATGAGCAGTGGCGAAAAAATGGATACCCTCGATGTGTTTTACCCCAACCGTATGGCACAGCGTATTTTGGGTATGGGCGATATTGCCTCATTGGTAGAAAAAGCACAAAGCCAATACGACGAAGAACAAGCCAAACGCCTTGAAAAGAAGATCCGCAAAAACCAATTCGATTTTCAAGACTTTTACGAGCAGTTGCAACAAATTAAAAAAATGGGCAACCTAAAAGACTTGATGGGTATGTTGCCGGGTGTGGGCAGTGCCATTAAAGACATTGACATTAGCGATGATAGCTTTAAAGGAGTGGAAGCCATGATACAATCAATGACGCCTTACGAGCGGTTGAACCCGGACGTAATAGACCAAAAACGTAAAACACGTATTGCCAAAGGTTGTGGCAAAGATTTAACCGAGGTAAATGCGTTTATGAAGCAATTTGAACAAATGAAGCAAATGATGAAAATGATGAACAAAATGCCAATGGGCATGGGTGGTAAAATGATGCCGGGTATGATGCGTAAGTAAGCCGAATGCTTTTTCTTATTGCTGCTGCTAGTTACAAAAGACGTCCTTTTTTTCCGTCACAACTAGGCACGCAGCACCTTTGACAGTTTTCCCAAAGTTGTCAAAGCTTATAACCACTATCGTTACCATTTTTTTCTGAAAATAGGAACCAAAAAGCCAAACACAGCCGTTTGGCTTTTTGCATTTCGCCATGTGCCTTTTGCACCACCTCCGCTACTATTGCGTATTGGTTTTGGTTAACCCTTCGCACGCTGCTACCCCCCCTACTTCTTAGCAACCAACTTGCCTACAGTGTAGTTTCCTAGTATCCGTTTTGGTACAATACTTCCACAGCTAATCAATCCCCAATTTCCGGATAAGCATCTGTTGAATACAGGTGCTGCTATGTTACACACCTATTTCAACCCTGCTTGTACACTGCTTCCTATTATCAATACAGTATTGCCACAGCAACATCACTTTTTATCACATAAAGTGTGGTGAACTGTGGTGTTGCTGTGGTGTTAGTGTGGTGTTGATACGAAACAGTCCCGTATTGGTTACGGCAAAGCTTGGGTGCAGCGATAGCCCAAAATACCCCGCGGCTAAGTAAATACGCTTGTGTTTTTGGGTGAATGGTGGGTGTGGAACGTGTTGTTAACGTTGTAGGTGTAGGTAGTTAACCGCAGCATTTACCAAAGTAACCCGCTAGTGGTGTAGCTGTATCGGGGTTGTTGATACGTACAACCTTTATGTTGGCTTGCCTTGTTAAAATAGCAGGGAAAGAAGACTGTAAAAAATGCCCCAAAAAAGCTAAATATAGCATCCCAAAAGACATGCCTTTTCACTCAATCTGTAAAAAATAAAGTAATACATTTGGTGTTGTTATTGACTATTTATCTAATTTCGATAAGTAATCATATTGGGCATTTAAAATATGATTGAACATACAATACATCTATACAAAAACATGAAATCATTTACTTATATAGATTTATTTGCCGGTGCAGGTGGACTGTCGGAAGGCTTTATTCAAGCAGGATTTAAACCGATTGCGCACGTGGAAATGAATAGGGAGGCCTGCGATACTTTG
>JACCDS011944338.1_pt1 | contig 22706 bp, 20 predicted proteins | sample 7446441 | NCBI WGS metagenome assembly JACCDS01 (sample SAMN15323445, study PRJNA562643) | freshwater metagenome | isolation source: river surface water | place: USA:Blue River Watershed | collected 2017-08-17 | reverse complement strand
GGGGCCTTGAGCCCCCTAAAGAGTCGTTCAAGACCAGGACGTTGATAGGTCAGGTGTGGAAGCGCAGTAATGCGTTAAGCTAACTGATACTAATTGCTCGTGCGGCTTGACCCTATAACTTTGATCGTTCATCGATCAAGGCTGTTATGCCAAGTTGACGCATTCAAAAAAGGCTGAAAGGCCGAGCGAAAGCTCAAAAATCTGATTCCAAGCTCTATGAATTTGTTGATCTGATGATAATCAGATTGACGCCAAGTTATGCCTGATGACCATAGCAAGTTGGTCCCACTCCTTCCCATCTCGAACAGGACAGTGAAACGACTTAGCGCCGATGATAGTGCGGATTCCCGTGTGAAAGTAGGTCATCGTCAGGCTTTTACAGCAAGAAACGCCCCACCTGATGGTGGGGCGTTTTCTTTTTGGGCGTTCAATAAAGCAGGCTCAACTAAGCGTCCATGATCACCTGATCTTCCATGGTGATGACGCCGCTTCTCAACAACTCGTTCAACATCATGTTGATCCAAGTGCTTAAGTTGAAACCAGCACCGAAGCGTTGGTGAATTTCCTGGATGTAGGGTACTGTGTGTGCCCATTCAACAAATGCGTCTTGGCTGATTTGGCCGAATTCCATCATTTTGAATTTCAGCAGCACCTTTGCGCCATAGCGCGCATGCTTTTCTGGGTTCAATGCGAAGGCATCCAATTTGCTGCGCGCTGAAGATAAAGCGGTGGGTAAATCGCAGAACAACGAGCCATGCCCGGGAATAACGACAGAGGGATTGAGGCGTTCAATCAGGTCGAGCGTTTGAGCAACTTCGTCAAAGGCTCCGAGTCCTTCCAATTCAGGGAACACCACGCCAAATCCGTTTTGCCAAAGTGCATCGGCAGAAATCAATATTTTGTGCTCTGGCGCAAATAAGATAACCGAATGCGGATCGTGCCCAGGGGCTGCGTGGATTTCCCAAGCCGTGTTGGCCCATTGATACTCTTCCCCAGGCTGAAGTATTCCCGTGTAATGAAAAGTGGGACAGTTTTGGCCAGTGGCAACAAAACTCAATGAAGCTTCGTTCCACGAACTGACATGCGCTGACAACCCCGGGGGGATGCGTGTTTGCAAATTTGGAAACTGCATTTGCAAGGCGTGGTTGCCACCGCAGTGATCGCTGTGCAGATGGGTATTGACCAAGAGGTCTAACGGACGGCCCGCCAATGCCTCATTGACCAAAGCCAAAGTCTGGGCTTGGTGTTTGACATAGCCACTGTCAATCAGAGTGGCATGGTCCTCATCACACAAAAGTATGTTGTTGGCCGATAACCAGCCGCGCTCAAAAACAGAAACGCCCTGGGGTAATCGGATGGCTTGCATTCAGTAGGTCAGGAAATCAATTGTTGCTGCGCAATTCACGCCGCAAGATTTTGCCTACGTTGGATTTCGGGAGTTCGTCGCGGAACTCGATGTACTTGGGTCGTTTGTAACCCGTTAAGTTCTCATGGCAAAAACGAGCCACCGCTTCTTCGGTCAACAAAGGATCATTGCGCACAACAAAAACTTTGATAGTTTCGCCTTGCATGGTGTCGGCAATGCCCACGACAGCGCATTCGACAACACCAGGACAGGTGGAGATCACATTTTCGAGCTCGCTCGGGAAGACATTGAAACCGCTGACGATGATCATGTCTTTTTTGCGATCCACGATACGTGTGAAACCCTCGGTGTCCATGATGCCGATGTCACCCGTACGCATAAAGCCGTCAGTCGTAAATGTTTTGGCGTTTTCTGCCGGTTGGTTGTAATAACCCGTCATCACATTGGGGCCGCGGATACAAATCTCACCAGAACTGCCGACGGGCAAGCTTTGGCCATCGTCGTCTTTGATCGCAATCTCAATACTGGGCAATGGCAGGCCAATGTTGCCGCTGAAATGCTTCTGGGTGACCGGGTTGTTGGTGCCAATGGCACACGTTTCACTCATGCCCCAGCCTTCAATCATGGCGCTGCCTGTCGCAGATTGCCAATGACGCGCCGTCCCTTCAGACGCGGCCATGCCACCTGCCTGCGTTAACTTCAAAGAAGAAAAGTCAATGGTCTTGAACATGGGGTGTTGCATCAAGGCATTGAACAAGGTGTTGACGCCGGGCAACATATGAAAGGGGCGCTGCTTGAGCACTTCGATAAATTTACCGAAATCTCGGGGGTTGGGAACAAGGGTCAAGTGAGAGCCTTGGCGTATGGCCAGTAGACACAGCGTCAAAGCAAAGATGTGGTACAGCGGCAGGGCGGCAATGCTGTTGATTTTGCGCAAATCACCAATGCTTGAAAGTGCGGGCGTGAACCACCCTTCCGCCTGCAAAATCGCCGCCACGATATTGCGATGCGTTAACACCGCCCCTTTGGACAGTCCCGTGGTGCCACCGGTGTATTGCAAAAATGCAATGTTGTCCAAAGTTTGGACGGTCGGCTTGAGCGACATTTGTCGGCCTTGCGCAATGACCTTTTTAAACGATGTGACGGTTCTGCCCCCGTCCAAGGGCAGTTCAAACTCGGGGACCATTTTGGCCAAGTGGCGGACCGCAAAAGTCATCCAACGGCCATACCAGGGGCCGAGTAGGTCACCGATTGAGGCCAGCACCACGTGCCGAATGGCCGTTTGCTCGATCACCTCCTGCAAAGTGGCGGCAAAGTTCTCAAGAATCACAATGGAGGTGGCACCAGAATCTTTCAGTTGGTGTTGCAACTCCCTGGCGGTATAGAGTGGGTTGACGTTCACGCAGGTATAGCCCGCACGCAAGATAGCGCACATGGTCACGGCAAATTGCGGCAAGTTAGGCAACATGATCGCAACCCTGCTGCCGGGCTCCAGCCCTTGGTCTTGCAGCCACGCCCCCATGGCCCTTGAGAGCGCATCGAGCTCTCTGAAGGTCATCCAGCGCTCCATGCAAACAGAAAATGGGTTGTCCGCATGGTCACGGAAAGCCGTTTCCATCAAATCGGTCAGGCTGCTGTATTGGTTCGGGTCCACATCATGCGGGACGCCTGGGGGGTAATTCTTCAGCCAAATACGTTCCATCGAATCGTTCTCCTCAATCAACACATTGTGGACAACTGAGCAGCAAACTGTGATCGGGCAATTCCCCATGCGGCCCCAATTTCGTCTCTCAGGCGACAAATGACCCGTCAAGACAAGGGCGTCGGTTTGAAGGCAGAATAAGGGAAAACCCGAGTAATTGCATGACATCACCCACCACGACTACCCTAGGAATTTGGCGCCAACTTTGGCGCCGTTGGGTCGCGGGTGTCAAACCCTCAGAGGCCGGCGTTGGGCCACACCAAACCCCCAGCAAAGGATGGATACCCATTCGGGCATTGGCACCACGACACAAGCCGCGCATCTTGAAGCACTTGTTGGCGCTGGAGCCCCATGACCGCTATTTGAGATTCGGCTATGCGGCAACCGATGCACAAATTGAGCGGTATGTCTCGGGTTTGAACTTTGAGCGTGATGAAATCTTCGGTGTTTTCAATCGCCGCTTGGCCCTCGTGGCCATGGCCCACATGGCCATTTCTGTGGATCCCCAATATTCGACCTGTGCAGAGTTTGGTGTGTCAGTGGCCACGCATCAACGTGGCAAGGGCATTGGGGGCCGACTCTTCAGACATGTGATGGTCATGGCGCGCAACGAGGGGGTGAACCTCTTGTTCATCCATGCGCTCAATGAAAATGTGGTGATGCTCAAAATTGCACGAAACGCCGGGGCTCGGGTAGAGCGAGACGGCACTGAAAGCGAAGCGTTTTTGGTTTTGCCAGAAGCCACTTTGGACAGCCATTTGAGCGGCTTGGTGCAAGAGCAAATGGCCGAATTGGACTATCACATCAAAAACCAAGCGATGCAGTTTCGGGAGTGGTTGGCCACCGTCCAAGAGATACGCCAGGGGGTTCGCGACGCTCGCAGTGCGGTCCGCAAGCCCTAAGTCGTCTATTTGTCATTGGGATCCGCTATCCTATAGGTCTGTTCATAACCGCATGTCCTGCATTCCTGACTGTGTCTGACCCTCACCCTGCGCGTTCTATTGAACGTGAAGACAAGCGAAGCTTTCTACAAAAACTCGCCGAATTTCTCCATCCTGGCCCAGACTCCACAGACGAGTTGATCGAAACGCTGGCCGAGGCCGAGGACAACCACATCATCAATACCGAGAGCCGGCTGATGCTCGAAGGGGTTATTCGCATGGCCGACATGACCGCAGGCGATGTCATGGTGGCCGCCCCGCGCATGGATCTGCTGGACATTGAAGCCCCTTTTGACGAGATGCTGCACCATGTGATTGAGACTGCGCACTCTCGTTTCCCCGTCTTCGAGGGTGAAAAAGAAAACATCATTGGCATCTTGTTGGCCAAAGATTTGCTGAAGTTGCAGCGCGCACCCGAATTGAACATCCGCACCTTGTTGCGTCCGGCCGTGTTTGTGCCCGAAAGCAAGGGCCTGAATGATTTGTTGCGCCAATTCCGCGACAACAGAAACCATTTGGCCATCGTCATCGACGAATTTGGCCGCACGGCGGGTTTGATCACCATTGAAGATGTGCTCGAACAAATCGTCGGCGAGATTGAAGACGAGTTCGATATCGCAGACGACGAGGGCGACATTTTTGGCTTGCCAGATCACACATTCCGCGTGAGCGGTGACACCTCGCTTGATCGTGTCAGCGAAGCCTTTGGCGTGAATTTGAATGCAGCGCGAGAAGATGTCGAGGGCCCAGACTTCGACACCATCGGGGGCCTGATTGCGCACGAAATGGGGCATGTGCCGCGCCGTGGTGAGAAGCATCTGTTGGCGGGTCTGCAATTTGTGGTCTTGCACACCCGCGCTGGTGCCGTGCGTTGGTTCAAGGTGTCGCCGGCTGCGGCAGCTCAGTCACCCGAGCCGAAGGCATGAACTTCGGCCAAGACCGAGTGCGCGGCCCCCAAACCGTGTGGCTCGTCTTGGCGGGTTTGGCGCAAGCGGCTTCCATCGCCATGCCGGGCAGTGGCCAAGCCCATGGCTGGCTTCAGGTCTTGAGTTTGTCCCTGCTGGCCAGTGCCCTGGTTCGCACGGCCAAATCGGCACAGTCAAAGCAAGGGGCTGTAAAAACAGCGGCGTGGTCAGGCGGGCTTTTTGCGACCGCTTGGCTGGCTGGCAGCTTCTGGTGGTTGTATGTTTCGATGCACGAAGTGGGCGGGCTGCCCTCTGTGCTGGCCGCTTTGGCGGTGCTCGCTTTGGCGTCGGCGCTGGCTCTTTACTATGCCGCCATCAGCGCTTTTTGGGTCAGCCTGTCCCATCGGTTTTGGCAGCATCGCCCGGGATTGTCCAGCGTGTTGTTTGCCGCTTTATGGACCTTGGCCGAGCTCATGCGCGGCCAGTGGTTCACGGGATTCCCGTGGGGCGCCGCAGGCTACGCCCATGTGGATGGGGTGTTGTCGGTCTGGGCGCCTTGGGTGGGGGTTTATGGCATAGGCGCTATCGCTGCTTGTTTGGCCATGCGTCTGGCTTTGACGGGTTGGAGCTTGCGAGCGCTGAAACCTTTGTTCGGCGTTGGACTGCTCTCGTTGGGCTTGCAATTGTGGGCCCCTGGCTTCACCACCTCCAGTGGGTGGCGGCAGGTGGAATTGCTGCAGGCCAATATTTCACAAAACGCCAAATTTGATGTCGGCACGGGTGTTCGCGATGCGCTCCAGTGGTACGACGCGCAGCTGCGCAACAGCCAACAAGCTTTGGTGGTCGCGCCAGAGACGGCGGTGCCTTTGTTGCCACAGCATTTGCCCGAAGGCTATTGGTCAGGCTTGCAACAGCATTTCAGTGCCAACCAGAAAACTTTGGCGCTTGTCGGCGTGCCCTTGGGGAATGGCGCTCAGGGTTACACCAACTCCGTGTTGTCCTTGGGACCCGCGAACGAGGCCAATTACAGGTACGACAAGTCGCACTTGGTGCCCTTTGGTGAATTTATTCCACCCGGCTTTGGCTGGTTTGTCCGTTTGATGAACATCCCGCTTGGCGAGTTCCGATCGGGCGATTGGGCTCAACCCTCGGTGGCTTGGCAAGGCCAGCGGTTGGCCCTCAACATTTGCTACGAAGACCTGTTTGGTGAAGAACTGGCGCTGCGATTTAAAAACGCCGAAACAGCCCCCACCGCCTTGGTGAATGTGAGCAACATTGCTTGGTTTGGCGACACGCTCGCCGTGGACCAGCACCTGAACATTTCACGCATGCGGGCCATGGAGCTCGGCCGGCCCATGTTGCGGGCCACCAATACGGGGGCCACCGCCATCATCGACCACCAAGGGCGTGTCTCGGCGCAATTGCCACGCTTTACCCGGCGCAGTTTGGTGGGGCAATTTGAAGGCCGCGAAGGCTTGACCCCTTATGCAAGGGGGGTCTCGGTTGCGGGCTTGTGGCCTTTGTGGGGCTTGTGTTTGGCGGTCGTGGGGCTGGCATTACGTCGACGCCACACGGGTTGATGGATTTTTTTGGGGGTCTGAAGCACCCGAATGACGGTTTGCCTTGCCGCAGCGGCCTGCTGGGCCAATTTGAGACGGCAAAGACCGTAAAATCAAGGGCTTGCGCAATCGCATTGCGCCCCATTCACCTTGGCCAGCTCGCTGCTGGCTTCGCTTCGGCTATGTTGACCTTCCAGCAAATCATTCTCAAACTGCAGCAATACTGGGACGCCCAGGGTTGCGCTTTGCTTCAGCCCTACGACATGGAGGTGGGTGCGGGCACCAGCCACACCGCCACGTTTTTGCGGGCCATTGGGCCAGAGCCTTGGAAAGCAGCCTATGTGCAACCCAGCCGCCGTCCGAAGGATGGCCGTTATGGCGAGAACCCCAATCGGTTGCAGCACTACTACCAATTCCAAGTGGTTTTGAAGCCAGCGCCCAGCAACATCTTGGAGCTGTATTTGGGCTCTCTTGAAGCACTGGGATTTGATCTGAAGAAAAACGACATCCGGTTTGTGGAAGACGATTGGGAAAACCCCACGCTGGGTGCTTGGGGCTTGGGTTGGGAGGTTTGGCTCAACGGCATGGAAGTCACGCAGTTCACCTACTTCCAACAAGTGGGCGGCATCGACTGCAAGCCCATCACCGGCGAGATCACCTATGGTCTCGAGCGCTTGGCCATGTATCTGCAAGGGGTGGACAACGTCTACAACTTGAAGTGGACCGACACCATGAGCTATGGCGATGTCTATTTGCAAAACGAGCAAGAGCAATCGGCCTACAACTTCGAGCATTCAGATGTGGACTTTTTGTTCACCGCGTACAGTGCGCACGAAAAGCAGGCCCAAAATTTGATCGTGCAACAACTCGCATTGCCCGCTTACGAACAAGTGCTGAAAGCTGCGCACACCTTCAACCTGCTGGACGCGCGAGGTGCGATCAGCGTGACCGAACGCGCCGCTTACATCGGACGCATCCGCAACTTGGCCCGCAGTGTGGCGCAGAGTTATTACGAAAGCCGCGAACGTCTGGACTTCCCGATGGCCCCGCGTGAATGGGTTGCTCAAATGCCCAAGAAAGCCGCGTGAGGGAGAACGACATGACGACACAAAATTTGTTGGTAGAACTGTTTGTTGAAGAGTTGCCGCCCAAAGCGTTGAACAAACTCGGTGCTGCTTTCTCGGGCGTGTTGGCTGAACAGCTGGTGGCCCAAGGATTGGCCGCTGCCGATGCGGTGGTGACGGCCTTTGCCTCGCCTCGCCGTTTGGCGGCCCACGTGACGGGTGTGTTGGCACAAGCCGCTGACAAAGCGGTGCAGCAAAAGCTCATGCCTGTGGCGGTGGGTCTGGATGCTGCGGGCCATGCCACACCCGCCTTGCTGAAAAAATTGCAAGCCTTGGGTGCTGATGTGAGTGACCCCGTTGCCGCCGTGGCTGCCCTGAAACGGGCGCCCGATGGCAAAGCCGATGCCTTGTTTTACGACAGCGTGGTGAAAGGGGCCTCCTTGCAAGCGGGCTTGCAAAAAGCCCTGGAAGAAGCGCTCGCCAAGTTGCCAATTCCCAAAGTCATGCAATACCAGTTGGAGAAAAACTGCGAACTGCCCGGCTGGACCAGTGTTAATTTTGTGCGCCCAGCACACAGCCTCGTCGCCTTGCACGGCATGCAAGTGGTGCCAGTCACCGCGCTGGGCTTGACTGCAGGCAACAGCACACAAGGCCACCGGTTTGAAGCCAAAGTTTCACCCGTTGTGGTGGCACATGCCGACCACTATGCACAGGTGCTTGAAAAAGACGGCTCGGTGATGGCCAGTTTTGCCGAGCGACGCGCTGAGATTTCGCGCCAACTGCAAGCCGCCGCATCCCAGGTGGGGGGCGGCTGCAAGCCTATTGAAGACGAGGCTTTGTTGGACGAAGTCACGGCCTTGGTCGAGCGTCCCAATGTGTTGATTTGTGCTTTCGAGTCGCAGTTCTTGGACGTGCCACAAGAGTGCCTGATTCTCACGATGAAGGCGAACCAAAAATACTTTCCGTTGCTGGATGCCGCGGGCAAATTGACAAACCAATTTTTGGTGGTCAGCAACATTCGCCCAGACGATGCCTCGGCAGTGATTGGTGGCAATGAGCGTGTGGTGCGTCCGCGCTTGGCCGATGCCAAATTCTTCTTCGACCAAGACCGCAAAAAGACCCTTGAGTCGCGCGTTGAGGGTTTGTCCAAAGTGGTTTATCACAATAAACTGGGCACACAAGGCGAGCGTATGGCGCGGGTCTGCAGTATTGCTAAGGCGATTGGCCAGTCTGTTGGTGGCGATCTGTTGGCGGCGAAGGCCGAACAGGCCGCCCGCTTGGCCAAGACCGATTTGCTCACCGACATGGTCGGTGAATTCCCCGAGTTGCAGGGCATCATGGGTGGCTATTACGCGCGCCATGATGGCTTGAGCACCGAGGTGGCAGACGCGATTGAAGACCACTACAAGCCCCGATTTGCCGGTGACGAGTTGCCCCGCAACCCCGTCGGCTTGGTGGTGGCATTGGCGGACAAACTCGAAACATTGGTCGGCATGTTCGGCATTGGCAATGTGCCCACGGGCGACAAAGACCCATTTGCTTTGCGTCGCCATGCTTTGGGCGTGCTCCGCATGTTGATCGAAAAAGACCTCTCCTTGGGTTTGCCCGAATTGCTGGCGCTGGCCATGCCGGCCTTTGGCGACAAAATTGCAGGCGGCCCTGAGGCGCTGATCGATTTCATCTATGACCGTCTGGCCGGCAGCTTGCGCGAGCAGGGTTACAGCGCTCAAGAGGTCGATGCGGTGATGGCTTTGCGGCCTGCCCGCTTGGGCCAAGTCAACCAGTTCTTGTTGGCCGTGCGCGCCTTTGCTGCTTTGCCCGAAAGCCCTGCCTTGGCCGCTGCCAACAAGCGCATTGGCAACATCTTGAAAAAGGCCGGCGAGGTTGACGCGCATGTCAACACCCAACTGTTGAAAGAGGAAGCTGAGAAAAGCCTCTATGCCGTCATGCAAAAGTTGTTGCCAGCTTCTGAGGCGCAGTTCAAGGCGGGCGATTACACCGCCAGTTTGCAAACCTTGGCTGCTTTGCGCGCACCCGTCGATGCGTTCTTTGACGATGTGATGGTCAATGCAGAAGAAATGGATCTGCGGCTCAATCGCCAAGGTTTGCTCAAGTCGCTGCATGTGGCCATGAATCGCGTGGCCGATTTGTCCCGCTTGGCCGCCTGATTCGGACAACATCCATGCCCACCAAACTCGTCATTTTGGACCGCGATGGCACCATCAACCGGGCCAGTGATGAGTTCGTGAAATCGCCCGAAGAATGGCACCCTTTGCCGGGCGCATTGGAAGCCATTAGCCGCTTAAACCACGCTGGTTTTCATGTGGTCTTGGCCACCAACCAATCGGGCTTGGGCCGTGGCTTGTTTGACATGGCGGCCCTGAATGCGGTGCATGGGTTCATGCTGAAAAGTTTGGCCGCAGCCGGCGGGCGTATCGACGCCATTTTTTATTGCCCCCACGCCCCAGATGAGGGCTGCTCTTGTCGCAAACCCGCGCCGGGTTTGTTGCTGCAAATACAAGAGCGCTACGGCATGGATTTGGCGGGCGTGCCTTATGTCGGGGATAGTTTGCGCGACATGCAGGCCGCGCAGGCCGCGGGTTGTGCTCCCCACTTGGTGTTGACGGGCCGCCATGCCCACATGCAAAACCAAGCTCTGCCGCCCAGCTTTCCTGCCCAGACCCATGTGCATGCCGACTTGGCTGCTTTTGTCGATCACCTGTTGGGTGGCGATGCTGTGACGCCGTCAATCTCATCGGTTTCAACATGAATTTTCTTCGCTCTTTCGCCCACATGCTGTGGATGGCCATCACCGTCATTCCGTGGGCGTTGTTTGTGGTGGCCATTTCTTATGGGGTCAGCAGCACCCGTTTGTATTGGGTGTGCGTCGGCTGGTTGCGTTTGGCGGTGAACAGCGGCACTTGGATTCTGGGCATTCAAAACCGCATTCAGGGCATGGAAAACCTGCCGCAGGGCAGCAAGGATCCGGCGGTCTTGTTGGTCAAGCACCAGTCCACATGGGAAACTTTTGTGATGCCCGTGATCATGCCGCACCCACTGGCCTATGTGTTCAAAAAAGAGTTGCTCAGTGTCCCGTTCTTCGGCTGGGCCATGGGGCGTTTGGACATGATTCACATTGACCGCAAGCAGCGTTCGCGCGCCTTCGCCAAAGTCGTTCAGCAAGGCCGCCGTTTGATGCAAGAGGGTGTCTGGGTCATCATGTTTCCTGAAGGCACCCGCATACCCCGGGGTCAAAAAGGCGAATACAAAACTGGCGGTGCGCGTTTGGCCATCGCTGCCGGAGTGCCCATCATTCCGATTGCCGTGACCTCGGCGCGTTGCTGGCCGACCCGTGCCTTCGTCAAAACCCCGGGTGTGGTGGACATCTCGATTGGCCAACCCATTGCCACCGAGAACCGCAGTGCCGAAGAATTGATGTTGGAAGTCGAGGCTTGGATCGAAGCCGAAATGCGCCGCCTCGATCCAGAGGCTTATGTGGCGTCAGGCACGCCCTGAAGCCAAACCGGGGCGAACCATGCGAGCGCCTTTGCAATTTGTGTTGGACTTTTTTACCGGGGGCGACCCGGTCCTTCCCGCTCCCCGTGCGCCAGCGGGGCCCGCGTCACCAGCAGACAGCGCTGCGGCAAGTCCGTCACCGGGGCCTTTTGGCACCCCTGCCGATTCCTCTGTGGTGGGTGCACCGCCGGTGCCGCGTGACAGCCAGAACCCGGCCGAATGGGGATTCACCCACCCCACTGCCAACCGACATGCGCTGTTGCAAGGGGTGAAGGTCTCCTTTTTGTTTGAGCGCTCACGCCGCAAAAGCATTGGCTTTATGGTCGGGGCCGATGGCTTGGTGGTGCGGGCGCCCAACTGGGTGCCGATGCGAGAGGTCGATGCGGCCGTGCAAGAAAAAGGCACGTGGATTGTGGCCAAGTTGCAGCAATTCAAAGAGCGACAAACCGAACAATTTCAAAAAGCCATCGAATGGCGCCATGGCGCCGATGTCCCTTTTCTGGGGCGCACGATTCAGCTGTGCGTGTTGGAGCGTGGCGAGAGCCGCGTGATGGGCCAAGACATGGCGCCAGACCAAGTGTTGCCTGTGACGGTGCCGCCCGGGGCCTCGGTGACGCAGGTGCGCGATGCGGCGCAGGTGTGGCTGAAAAAGCAAGCCAAACGGTTGTTTGAAGAGCGTCTTCACCACTTTTCACCGTTGCTGGGCGTGCAGTGGCACAAACTCAGTTTGTCCAGTGCCAGCACGCGTTGGGGCAGTGCGCGGCACGATGGCCACATACGCCTGAATTGGCGCCTGATCCATTTGCCCATCAGCCAAATCGACTATGTGGTGGTGCATGAACTTGCGCACCTGCGTGAGATGAACCACAGCCCACGCTTTTGGGAGACCGTGGGCGAGGTGATGCCCGACTATGCTCAGCGGCGCAAAGCATTGCGACAAACCGCCTTGGATTTGGCTCAGGATTGAGCCGCACGAAAGCGGTAGATCCCATCGTCCCCCATCAGGCGATGAACCCGGCCCGACAGCCACAACATGTGCAGGTGGGCAATGGCTTCGCCCATGGCAAAAGTGGTTTGGTGGACATCCAATGTGCGTTTGAAAATGGTCGGCAAGGCATCGTGCGCACTGATCGCTTGTTGCCGGCAGCAGACCAGCAACTCGTCCAGCCGGTCTTGGTGATGGTCGCGCAACTGCTGCAAGCGAGCAGGTGCGCCCTTGAACGGCCGCCCGTGCGAGGGCAAGACCAGTGTCTCTTCGGGCAGGTGCGACATGGCGTCGAGCGAGTCCAAGAACAGCTGCAGCGGGTTGCTTTCAGGCTCCATGGCGTAGACGCTGATGTTGGTCGAAATAGAGGGCAACAACATGTCACCACTGATTAGCACGCGCTCTTCTGGGCAATGCAAAGCGATGTGTTCGGGTGAATGGCCGTAGCCACTGATGCACTGCCAATGGCGCTCGCCAATCTTGACCGAAACACCCTCGAGCAAACGGACATAGGTGGTGGGCACGCTGGGCACCATGCTCTTGTAATAACCAACCCGCGATTGGACCACCGCCAACTCTTCTGCCTTGCGCCAGCCGTGTGCCGCAAAAAATGCCACCGTGGCTTCGCCGCCAAAATTGGACACACCGGTGCACGCCATCAAAGCCGATTGGTATTCGCTGGCGCTCATCCACAGTGGCGCTTGCCAGCGGTTACACAGCCAATGGGCCAGGCCCATGTGGTCCGGGTGCATGTGGGTCACCAACACGCGCAAGATGGGCAACCCTTGCAAGACCTCTTGTTCGATTTGCAGCCAAGCTTCGCGGGTGCCGGGGTTGTCGATGCCGCAGTCCACAGCGGTCCAGCCTTCTTGCATCACGCCGGCTTGGGTGGGGTGCGGCATGCGGTCGCGCAGCAACCACAAATTGATGTGGTTCAAGGCAAACGGCAAGCCCATGCGCAACCAGAAAATGCCCGGTGCCACCTCCACGGCTGAGCCGGTGGCTGGCAATGCCTCACCCCAGGGGTATTGCAGCAAAGAAGGTGTCGGCAATGAAGGCATGCTTCTGTGGGATTGGGTTAGCATTCGGGGCATTGACGTTAACGTTAACGTCAAATATAAAAAGCATTCTAGGGGCCGGCCGATCCACCCGCTGTCTCCGTTGTGCACGCAATCGAAGGACCCCTCCCGCCATGGCGAACAACTACACGATCAGTGATTTGGCGCAAGAATTCGACCTGACCACCCGTGCCATTCGTTTTTACGAAGACATGGGCTTGTTGGAGCCTGAGCGTTCGGGGCCGGGCGGACGCAATCGGGTGTATTCAGCCCGCGATCGCACGCGACTCAAACTCACGCTGCGGGCCAAACGCTTGGGCTTGTCGCTGACCGAGGCCAAAGACTTGATTGACATGTACGACAGTCCTCGCGACACGGTGCCCCAGCTCAAAAAGTTTTTGGTGGTGCTGGCCGAGCACCGTCAACAACTGGAATCGCAATTGGCTGACCTTGAAGCCACACTGGACGAGGTCAAGACCCATGAAAAAGAAACCCGCAGTCTGCTGACCAAGGCCTCCAAGGTCGCCAGTCAGGGCTGAAAGGGCGCTTGCATGAAGCACCTCAAAGGCCAAATTTGTAATTGACGTTTACGTAAACGTCAATTACAGTTCAAGCTTCAACCCAACACAAACCAACGCAAACCAACCCAACACAGGATGTGATGTGACCACCCCTCCATCAGCGCACGAGCGAGTCGCCCAAAGTCTGGCCCGGCAGGGCATGATGACCCATCTGGGGGTGCGCCTTTTGGCTGTGTCGCAGGGGCAAGTGGAGTTGGCCTTGACCTACAGCGACAAGCTCACCCAGCAGCAAGGCGGCTTTCATGGCGGTGCTATCGGTGCGCTGGCGGATATCGCCGGGGGCTACGCCGCTTTGACGGTCGCGCCCGAGGGGATGGAAGTGGTCACGATCGAATACAAGATCAATTTTTTGAACAGCTTGCAAGGTGGCGAAATCAGGGCCATTGGCAAAGTGATCAAAGCCGGTCGGCGCGTCATTGTGACCAGCGCCGAAGTGGTTCACCTCGATGCCGATGGCAAAAGCACGCCCTGCGCGGTCATGCAACAGACCATTGCACCCGTGCCACAAACCTATTGATCTGCCTATTAATTTGCCATGGTTGTTGCCCTGTCTTCAAACGCCACGCAATCCCGCACAAGCTCATTCAAAGCCTGACCACCCTTCAGCCTCAACAGCACAAGAAGCCATATCCGCAAAAAAGCCTGAAAAGCATTTCAAGGAGATCACATGAACAACCTGCCCGGCCTCAACTTTCAACTTGGTGAAGACATCGATGCCCTGCGCGATGCGGTGCGTGACTTTGCCCAAGCAGAAATTGCGCCTCGTGCGGCCGAGATCGACCGCAACGACCAATTCCCCATGGATCTGTGGCGCAAGATGGGCGACTTGGGCGTGCTCGGCATCACCGTCGGCGAAGAGTACGGCGGCGCTAATATGGGCTATTTGGCGCACATGATCGCGATGGAAGAGATTTCTCGCGCCAGTGCCTCGGTGGGCCTGAGCTATGGCGCCCACTCCAACTTGTGTGTCAACCAAATCAAGCGCAACGGCACGCCTGAGCAGCGCGCCAAATACCTGCCCAAACTGATCACGGGCGAGCATGTGGGCGCACTGGCCATGTCTGAGCCCGGTGCTGGCTCAGATGTATTGAGCATGAAGCTCAAAGCCGAAGACAAGGGCGGTTACTTCCTGCTGAATGGATCGAAGATGTGGATCACCAACGGACCCGACGCCGACACCTTGGTGGTGTATGCGAAAAGTGAGCCCGAGTTGGGTGCCCGCGGTGTGACGGCCTTTTTGATCGAAAAGGGCATGAAGGGCTTTTCGATTGCACAAAAGCTCGACAAACTGGGCATGCGCGGCAGCCATACCGGCGAGCTGGTGTTTGACAACGTCGAAGTGCCCGAAGCCAATATTTTGGGCGGTCTGAACAACGGCGCCAAGGTGCTGATGAGCGGCCTCGACTACGAGCGTGCAGTGCTGACCGGCGGGCCGCTGGGCATCATGCAGGCGGTGATGGACAACGTGATTCCCTACATCCACGACCGCAAACAATTTGGTCAAAGCATTGGCGAGTTCCAGTTGATTCAAGGCAAGGTGGCCGACATGTACACCGTGCTGCAAGCGGGGCGTTCGTTTGCCTACACCGTGGCCAAAAACTTGGATTTGCTGGGCGCCGAGCATGTGCGCCAAGTGCGCAAAGATTGCGCCAGCGTGATTTTGTGGACCGCCGAAAAAGCCACTTGGATGGCCGGTGAAGGGGTGCAGATTTTTGGTGGCAATGGCTACATCAACGAATACCCCTTGGGCCGCCTCTGGCGAGACGCCAAGCTGTATGAAATTGGTGCCGGCACCAGCGAAATCCGCCGCATGCTGATTGGCCGCGAGTTGTTTGCGGAAACTTGCTGAGCCATAGCGTCATTCCATTGCAAAGTAGGACTGCGACAATCGGGGCATGAGCACTTCACTACAGCACCTTTTTGACAACAACCGAGCGTGGGCTGACCGCATGGTCACCGAGAACCCAGCCTATTTCTCGCGTCTGGCCAGCCAACAAAATCCCAAGTATTTGTGGATTGGCTGCTCAGACAGCCGCGTGCCCGCCAACCAGATCACCGGCCTCGACCCAGGCGAAGTCTTCGTGCACCGCAACGTGGCCAATGTGGTCGTGCACTCTGACCTCAATGCCCTGTCGGTCATTCAATACGCCGTCGACGCTCTCAAGGTGGAACACATCATGGTGGTCGGTCATTACGGCTGTGGCGGTGTGCTGGCGGCAACCCGTGGCACCCGTGTTGGCTTGGCCGACAACTGGCTGCGCCATGTGCAAGATGTGCGCTTGCGCCACCGCCAGCGCCTCAACCATTTGCCACAAGACGAACTCGAATCGGTCATGTGCGAGATGAATGTGATTGAGCAGGTGGGCAATGTGGCGTTGTCGAACGTCATGCAAGACGCATGGAGCCGCGGTCAAAAAGTCACGGTCCATGGTTGGATTTACGGCTTGGACAATGGCTTGGTCAAAGACCTGGGCGTCACCATGAGCCATTCCGACGAAGTCGTCAATGTGTTCCGCAGCGCCTTCAAGCGCTACCCCCGCGGCGGCGTGTGAGGCCACTGCCATTGGCAAGACCGGTGTCACCCTTTGCGCTGCACAAATGTTCTTGATTCATTGAGTTCACTGGAGAAAAACCATGTCAGATCCCATCGTCATCGTCAGCGCAGCCCGCACCCCCATGGGCGCATTCCAAAGCGACTTCGCCAGTTTGGCGGCACACGATCTGGGTGGCGCCGCGATTCGTGCGGCAGTGGAGCGGGCGTGTGTGAACTCTCAATTCAAACCAGAGATGGTGACCGAGGTCTTGTTTGGTAACTGCCTGATGGCGGGTCAAGGCCAAGCGCCTGCGCGGCAGGCCGCATTCAAAGGGGGTCTGCCAAAAAGTGCGGGTGCGGTCACCTTGTCCAAAATGTGTGGCTCGGGCATGCGGGCGGCCATGTTCGCGCACGACATGTTGGTGGCGGGATCACACGATGTGGTGGTGGCCGGCGGCATGGAAAGCATGACCAATGCACCCTACCTCATGCTCAAAGGCCGCGGTGGTTACCGCATGGGACACGACCGCATTTTTGACCACATGATGCTCGACGGTCTGGAGGACGCGTATGAGCCGGGTCGCAGCATGGGCACGTTTGGCGAAGACTGCGCGGCCAAATACAACTTCACCCGCGCCGAGCAAGACCACTTTGCCACCACCAGCGTGCAGCGTGCCAAGGCCGCCACCGAATCGGGCGCATTTGCCGCCGAGATCACCCCGGTCACCGTGAAGGACCGCAGCGGTGAGCGCGTGATTGCCGTGGACGAGGGTCCCGGAAAAATCAAGTTGGACAAAATCACCAGCCTCAAGCCGGCCTTCAAAAAAGACGGCACCATCACTGCTGCCAGCAGTTCATCCATCAACGATGGCGCTGCAGCCATGGTGCTCATGCGCCAAAGCACGGCAACACAATGGGGTTGCCAGCCCTTGGCCCGCATCGTGAGCCACGCCACCCATGCACAAGAGCCTGAGTGGTTTGCCACGGCGCCGGTGGGGGCCACACAAAAAGCATTGGCCAAAGCCGGCTGGGCCGTGAAAGATGTGGATTTGTGGGAAATCAACGAAGCCTTTGCCGTGGTGCCCATGGCCCTCATGAAAGAGTTGAATGTGCCGCACGACAAAGTCAACGTGCATGGCGGCGCCTGTGCATTGGGGCATCCCATCGGCGCATCGGGCGCGCGCATCATGGTCACCTTGATCCACGCCTTGAAAGCCCGCGGCCTGAAAAAAGGCTTGGCCACGTTGTGCATTGGCGGTGGCGAAGCCACGGCTGTGGCGCTCGAATTGGTTTGATTGAAAGAACGCCATGCTGCTCACCCCCGACCAAGAAATGATCCGCGATGCGGTGCGTGACTTTGCGCAGCGCGAACTCTGGCCCCACGCCGCAGAGTGGGACAAGCAACACCACTTTCCCAAAGAGGTGCACAAAGGCTTGGCCGAGTTGGGGGCCTATGGCATCTGCGTGCCTGAAGAGCAAGGCGGCGCCGGTTTGGACTACCTCACGCTGGCACTGGTGTTGGAGGAAATTGCGGCGGGCGATGGCGGTGTGAGCACCACCATCAGCGTCACCAATTGCCCGGTCAACGCCATCTTGATGATGTACGGCAACGCGGCACAAAAAGACCAATGGCTCACCCCGTTGGCACAAGGAAAATTGTTGGGCGCGTTTTGCCTGACCGAACCCCATGTGGGTTCTGACGCATCGGCTTTGCGCACCACAGCGGTGAAAGACGGCGACGCTTATGTGATCCAGGGCGTCAAGCAGTTCATCACCAGTGGCAAACACGGCGATGTGGCCATCGTGATTGCCGTCACCGACAAAGCCGCCGGCAAGAAAGGCCTGAGCGCTTTTTTGGTGCCCACCCACACACCGGGTTATGTGGTGGCCCGACTCGAAGACAAACTCGGTCAGCACAGCAGCGACACCGCTCAAATCAATTTCGACGGTTGCCGAATTCCTGCCGAATACCTCATTGGCCAAGAAGGCGAGGGTTACAAAATTGCCCTGTCCGCGCTTGAGGGGGGACGCATTGGCATTGCCGCGCAAAGCATTGGCATGGCGCGCAGTGCCCTGGAGGTGGCCATCGACTACGCCAAACAACGCGAAAGTTTTGGCACCAGCATCTTCAACCACCAGGCGGTGGGGTTCCGCTTGGCAGACTGCGCCACACAACTCGAGGCGGCGCGGCAACTCACCTGGCATGCCGCCAGTTTGCGCGATGCGGGTTTGCCGTGCTTGAAAGAAGCCGCCATGGCCAAATTGTTTGCCAGCGAGGCAGCCGAAAAAGTGTGTTCAGCGGCCATTCAAACGCTCGGGGGTTATGGCTATGTGAACGATTTCCCGGTGGAGCGTATTTACCGCGATGTGCGTGTGTGCCAAATTTACGAAGGCACCAGCGACGTGCAAAAAATCATCATTCAGCGTTCACTCTGAGACGAGGACAGCCATGCCCATCACCAAAGGTTTCCAAGCGCTTGTAGACGAGGCCATGGCGCAGGTCACCACCTACAGCGTGGCAGAGGTCAGCGCCCGTTTGTCGGACCCTCAGGTGCAGATCGTGGACATTCGTGATGTGCGAGAGCTCGAGCGCGAGGGCACGGTGCCCGGCGCTTTGTTGGCGCCGCGCGGCATGCTCGAGTTTTGGGTCGATCCGGCGTCGCCTTATTTCAAGCCCGTCTTTGCCGATGAAAGCAAAGAGTTCATTTTGTTTTGTGGTGCCGGATGGCGCAGTGCCTTGGCCACGCAAACGCTGCAAAACATGGGCATGACCCGTGTCGCGCACATCGATGGGGGCTTCGCCGCATGGAAGCAAGCTGAGGCTCCCATGGTGACCTTCGAACAACACAAAGCCGAAAGCGCCTCGCGCAAAAAACCGGCATGACCTCGGTCTGTCCTTGCGGCCGCAACGATGCCCGTGCGCAGCCGCTGGCTTTGGCTTCGTGTTGTGGCCCGTTCCATGCTCAGCGCAATGCGCCCGATGCCGAAAGCCTGATGCGTTCACGCTACAGCGCATTTGTGCTGGGCCATGTGGACTATTTGCTCGCTACTTGGCACGCCAGCCAGCGGCCGGCTTCGCTCACCTTGGAGCCGGGGGCCAAATGGTTGGGGCTTGAAATCAAGCAACACCGATCGACCGGAGAGAACACCGCTGAAGTGACCTTTGTGGCCCGATTCCGCGTCGGCGGCAAGGCGGTTCGTCAACACGAACGCAGCCGCTTTGTGCGAGAAGACGGGCACTGGTTTTACCTGGACGGCGACGTTCTTTGACGGCGGCTCTGCCCTTATGATGCGGGCATGAAATTTGAAGCCATCTTGTTTGACTGCGACGGTGTGTTGGTCGACAGCGAGTCCATCACCTGCGGTGTGTTGCGCGACATGTTCGAAGAACAAGGCTGGCGCATGACCCTCGCAGAATGCATGCAGCGGTTTGTCGGGCACACCGTCAAAAGTCAGCGTGAGACCATCGAGGCTCACACCGGTCAGCCGCTCACCGAAGCGTGGTTGCAGCAATTTTTTGAGCGCCGCAACCAACAGTTGGACGCGCGCATCACCGCCATTGAAGGCGTGCACGAGGCGGTGGCGCATTTGCACGATCATTGCCAAGGTCGCATTGCCGTGGCTTCTGGCGCCGACCGTTTCAAGGTCGAGATGATGCTGAAAAAAGTGGGGCTTGACGCTTTTTTTGAGGGCCGCATTTTCAGTGGCCACGAAATGCCCCGCAGCAAACCCTACCCCGATGTTTACTTGGCCGCCGCGGCGCATTTGCAGGCCGATCCGGCGCGCTGTTTGGTGGTCGAAGACACCACCGTGGGCATTGCGGCGGGCATCGCGGCAGGTGCAACGGTCTGGGCTTTTGCGGCCCCACCGGCGCCCCACGCGCCCTTGCTGCAAGCTGGCGCAGCGCAGGTCTTCACCCACATGAGCCAGTTGCGTTTGGGCTGAAACGCCAGGCCCTAAGTTTGGGGCTGGGCGCGAAAAGCTTCGGGGGATTGGCCCGTCCAGCTTTTGAAAGCCCGGATGAAACTCTTTTCACTTTGAAACCCCACCTCGGCCGCGATCTGCTTGAGGGGCTTGGGGGTGCGCAACAGCAGGCTGCGCGCGCGTTGCTGACGCACGCTGTCTTTGAGTTGTTGCAGGCTGGCGCCTTCCTCGCTCAGTTGGCGGTGCAAGGTGCGCGAGGACAGGTTCAGCCACGCGGCTAAATCATCGGCGTTGCGGCAGTGCTCGGGGTGTTCAGCCAGGGCTTGGCGCACCTTTTCCACCAGCAAACGGTCGCGCCGGTAAGGTCGAACCGTGAGCAACAGGGCCCGTTGCAGCATGCGTTGCAAGGCGGCCTCGTCGCGGCGCAGCGGCAACTGAAGATAGCCCGCGTCAAAGCTCAGGCGGCTGAAAGTGGCTTCAAATTCAATCGGCCCATCAAACAGCACCGGGTAGCTGTCCGCGTGCGCCGGTGGCGCGAAGTGCAGCTGCGTGCCGGCCAAAGGGATGCGTGAGTCGGTCAGCCAGCAAGCCACCCCCAAGGCATTGCGCAGCACCGACACGCTGCAAAATTCGCGCAACTCGTTCAGGTCGGTTTGCTCATGCAGCGCCACATGGGCCAGCCCGTCGGCGGTGGTCAACTCGAGTCGAATGTCGTCGGTCAACAAATTGTGGTGGCGGCACCAACGGGCTAGGGCGACCCCCAAAGTGGGCGCGGTGAGCGATGCGCGCACCAACATGCCATAACTGCCCCAAGGCAAGCGGCGGCGAAACCACCCCAGCGCCTCGTCATCCAACTCGCGCATGGCGGCCTCGCTCATCCACTCCATTTGCAAAGCGGTGACGCGTGCGCCGGCTTTTTTAAGTAAATTTGGCGCAATTTGTGCCTTATGCAAGGCGGCTTCGGGGCTCAGGCCGCGTCGCTCATAAGCCTTCACCATGGCCTTAATAAAGGCGATGGGCGTCTCGGCGCGAGAGGGGGGTGGGGTGGGCGGCATACAGGGGGTTATTTTGGCAGGATTTGCAACCCTCGTGGCGGAGTGCTTGGGGCAATGGCGGCTTATGCTGGCGGCTGTATGCCAATGCACGGGACCCCACCATGACTGTTTTGACAACCCAACTCAACCCACGCTCTGCCGAGTTTGCGGCCAATGCCGCTGCCATGCGTGGCTTGGTCGATGACCTGCGTGCGCACCTCGAGCGCATTGCTTTGGGCGGAGGCGAAGCCCCTCGCGCCAAACACACTGCGCGGGGCAAGCTGTTGCCACGCGACCGGGTGCAAATGTTGCTCGATCCGGGCACCCCATTTTTAGAAGTCGCCCCGCTGGCGGCACTCAACATGTACAACAACGACGCCCCCAGCGCAGGGGTGATCGTGGGCGTGGGCCGTGTGAGTGGTGTGGACTGCATGATCGTCTGCAACGACGCCACGGTGAAGGGCGGCACCTATTACCCCATGACGGTGAAAAAGCACCTTCGGGCGCAAGAGATCGCGCAGCAAAACCATTTGCCCTGCATTTACTTGGTGGACTCGGGTGGGGCCAACTTGCCCAACCAAGACGAGGTCTTTCCAGACCGCGACCACTTCGGCCGCATTTTTTACAACCAAGCCAACATGAGCGCCTTGGGCATTGCGCAAATTGCGGTGGTGATGGGCAGTTGCACTGCGGGTGGTGCGTATGTGCCAGCCATGAGCGATGAAACCATCATCGTTAAAAACCAAGGCACCATCTTTTTGGGTGGACCGCCTTTGGTGAAAGCGGCCACTGGCGAAGTGGTGAGCGCCGAAGACCTGGGCGGTGGCGATGTGCACACCCGGCTGTCGGGTGTGGCCGACCACTTGGCGCAAAACGATGTGCACGCACTGGCCTTGGCCCGCAGTGCGGTGAAAAACCTGAACGCACAAAAAGCGCCCAATATCGCCACGCACCCCCCCGTGCCGCCGCAATACGATGCGCACGAGTTGTATGGTGTGATTCCTACCGACACGCGCAAGCCTTTTGATGTGCGCGAAATCATTGCCCGCATTGTCGATGGCTCAGACTTTGACGAATTCAAATCGCGCTTTGGCACCACGCTGGTGTGCGGTTTTGCCCGCATCGAGGGCATGCCGGTCGGCATCATTGCCAACAACGGCATCTTGTTCAGCGAGTCGGCACTCAAAGGGGCGCACTTCATTGAGTTGTGCTGCCAACGCAAAATTCCGTTGGTGTTTTTCCAAAACATCACCGGCTTTATGGTCGGGCGCAAATACGAAAACGAAGGCATCGCGCGCAACGGCGCCAAGATGGTCACGGCCGTTGCCACAGCGGCGGTGCCCAAGTTCACCATCATCATTGGCGGCAGTTTTGGCGCTGGCAACTACGGCATGTGCGGTCGCGCCTTCGGCCCCCGTTTCTTGTGGATGTGGCCCAACGCCCGCATCAGCGTCATGGGCGGCGAGCAAGCCGCAAGCGTGCTGGCCACCGTCAAGCGCGATGGCATTGAGGGCAAGGGCGGTCAGTGGAGCGTGGAG
>JACCDS011591323.1_pt1 | contig 22709 bp, 16 predicted proteins | sample 7446441 | NCBI WGS metagenome assembly JACCDS01 (sample SAMN15323445, study PRJNA562643) | freshwater metagenome | isolation source: river surface water | place: USA:Blue River Watershed | collected 2017-08-17 | reverse complement strand
GCAAGCAAGAACTTCGCGCCACACTGGTGCAAATGCAAGCGATTCCGGGCGTGACCACGCCCGATGCCGATGAATTTGGCTTGCGCTGTGCCTATTGCGAAGGGCAAATACGGCACAAGGGCCATATTGAGCATTTTCGGCGAAAAAATGCCACGCATGGGTTTCCGCATCTCACTTTTGCGTGGGACAACCTGTTTTTGGCCTGCGGCGCAAAAGAGCATTGCGGGCACTACAAGGATCGCAAAGGGGCTGCCGCCTATAATCCAGCCGATCTGATTAAGCCCGATCAAGACGACCCCGAGCAATTCCTATACTTTCATTCGAGCGGTGAAGTGCGGCCAAGGATGGGGGAGAACATCAGTCCACGGGATGCGTTTCGGGCAAGCGAGACAATTAAGGTTTTCGGGCTTGACAATAGCGCGCTCACAGGCGCGCGCCGCAATGCAGTCAAACAATACCGGAAAATGAAGGACGCCGATTTGCAGGAAATCGCATCCTGGAGTACAGCCGAGCGCGAGGCATATTTGCAGGGTGAAATTGTGGCTACCCAATGGGAACCCTATGCCACCACGATCAAACATTTTTTGTTGGCATAAGGCTGCCCGTTGGCAAGCATTTTGAAGCTGGGTAAAACTTAACGGTCCGACTCCTCTTACCTAGACCTGGCTAGACCATTGCTGGTGGGCGGCTCCTCACATCGGCTTGATGATCGTGCTGGATGTGGCTGTCATCAATCAGGCCAGCATTGAGGCCGCGATGGATCGTTTTATCGAAGGCGGTGAAACCGCTTGGGTATCGGCTGAACCCGTGCCTCGTGAACGCTTGCAGGAGGTGAGCGAGCATGAGGCATTGGCCGACGTCATACGATTCCCGTCGCCCGGATGAAACCGTTGCCGCTAGCAAGGAATGTAAATTGTTTCATGCTGGTTCATCGGACGTGTTCGGTAAATTCGCTGCTGGCAGATTGGCTGCCGGAATGGTAAGCAGCAACTCCGAATCATCAATCAGCCGGAATAACGGTCGTTGGCCAGCGAGTCGCTCGCTGTTGTCGAGAATAATTTGCACACCCTCACCGCGCTTGTCCATCATTTTGCTACGGTTGCCAAAATCGGTATTTTCGCTGGGAGCTTGGCACTTTGCCAGTAAGCTGGTAATGGCCTCATTGCGTGCCGCCTGCCGATAGGGCAAACTGTCCACGGTCATGGTGTTGGGAATCGAGCCGGGCGAAAACAACTCAAGTCGATCCGAAAACATCCGCAGGCGTATTTTTGCGCCGTAAATTGAGTAGTCACGATGCGCCACCGCATTGACCAGCGCTTCAAACACGGCGGTCATGTCGTATTGTGGCAAATCGTGTCGGCCTTCATGCTTGCTGGCCCGCACATGCATATTTTTTCTGACAAATTGGCAGGCCGCGAGCACCTGCTCATCAAGCGGGCCATAAATGTCCTGGGCATCAAGCTGATAGGCACTCTCCCCCTCCGGCAATATGCTGGTGCCGCGATAAGCCATCGCCTGAATAAAGGCATTTGGTAGCCAGCGCCGCGGATCAGGGCTGGCCAACAGCACGCCGGCCACGGTTGGGCGCAAAACCTTGTCCGCATCGAGCCGGGCCATGGCCAGTTTGTCCAGCAGCACTTCGCGGCTATCGGCAACTCGGGCACTGGCGAAACGCTGCCACAGGGCCGGGATCAAGTCATCAAGTTGCGCACCGGGCACCGGTTGCTCGTCAAAGCGGATGATGCGGGCCTGGCTGCGCTGTTGAAACAGGCGTGCCAGATAATCGGGTGCCATTTCCCGTTTTGCGCTGCCAATCCGGTGAATTTTCACCGGAAAACCGTACTTCCTTCAATTCCAGAAAAGAGTCTTCGCCAAGCCGAATTCTTTCTATTAAGTCAGAGACATGATCAAACATTAACCCTCCCGCCCCAGTCGTTGGTAACGCCGTTCAAACGCTTCTTTGCCGCCTTCCATCACTTGGCATACCTCAGTTCGCATGTCCTGATCTTGCAGCGATCCGCTTTGCTTAACAAAACATTGGTGGTTGAAATCGAGCACATGAATCAATTCAGCATCGCCATTGACCACGATATTGGGGTTATGCGTGACGATGATCAATTGCCGCCGCTGCTTGTTGCTGCGAATTTGCTGCACCACCAGGTCGTAGATCAGATGATTGTCCAAATCATCTTCGGGTTGGTCAAGTATCAGTGGTTCGTTGCCGTGGGATAACAGGAAAGCCAGCATGGCAGCGGCCCGCTGGCCAGCCGAGGCTTGTCCTATCGGCATAAAATTTTTGCCATCGCCTTTCCGGCTGTATTTGACTTCCAACCCATCATCAGGAAACCAGCAGCGGATATGGTCCACAAACTCGGGGCGCTTTTCTGTTTCTGTCATAAGGAATTTTTTGAGCCGCCCCCCAAACTTGCCCATCCCTTTGCATGCATCCACAAGCGGCTTTTTTACTTCATTGATGATCGCGGCCTCAAATGCGGCAGTATCCTCATCGGTATTTTTACAATCGAATTTATATGGCAGCAAGAGGGGTGAAATGATGCCTTTTTCAGGCACATCATCTTGGCTTTCAACGTACAGGTCGTCGGCAAACCTGCCATCAGATATGCCCAAAACCTCGCGTAGAGATTGCTCGATCCCGCGTCCATCCCGACTGTAAGGTATCAATTTTATTTGAACGAATTGGTTACTAGCCAATATCTTGTTTAAAAAACTTTGCCGATGCGCGCTGATTGCGCGCCGCGCCTCTTTGACTGCCTCATTTTGGGTTTGCGCCCGTTCTAGCAGCGCCTCTCGCTGCTTTTGTAAGGCATCAAGCCGCTTTGCTTCATTCTCAAGTCGCTGTTTCTCCTGAACCAGCTTGCCATACTCATTCGGGTCGCCTACACCCTGTTGCATCAAGTCCGCTTTCAATTTGTCATAGGCGAGCGTTGCCGCAGCCCCTTGTTGCCGCCAGCCTGAGGTGGTGAGCGCAGCTTTGATCAGTACCCCTTGTTCGGCAAGTTTTTGGGCCGCTCGTGTCACGGCCGTGCGTGCATTGGTAATTTCGTCTTGCAATTGTTGAATGATGCCCAGCGCAGGTTCGTCGGCAACTGGGTCAAATAAGTCATGTGGCAAATCTTCACCCAGCAGTTCTTGCGCGAAATCCTGCATTCGCGTCGCCAGATCGGTAGCGACCTCAAATTGCCTATCCAATTCACGGCTTTGTCGGCTACTGCGTTGATAGTTTTTTAAGATGTCAGCATGGCCCGTTCCTTCAAATCGCGCAAGCTTACGCTGAATGTCTTGCAGTTGCAGGTTGATTGTGTCACGCCCTAGCAACTTGCTTTCAAGTTCGCGCAGTTGCGCACGTATCGCCAGAAAACCGCGCTTGGCATCTTCAAACGAAGTATGGTGTGTAGCGGTTCCCGCTGCGTCATCAATCACCTTTAGCAATGCAGCCTGACTATCGCCTGCCAAGGCGGCAATCTGACCTTGGCTAAACAAGCGGAGCGGGAAGCGTTGTGCGCTAACGCTTTGACTTTCGGCTTGCCTGAAGCTTTGGGTTTGAGCGTCCCACTCTTCAATCATAGACTCGTTGCGATCTTGCCGCCAGATCAGGCGGCAGAGAACACCGTCACGATGGAATTGAACCGTAATTTGCGTTTCAGCGCGCAAGCCGCCGCCGCCATTGCTGTCCTTAGCGACTTTGTTAAAGCTACTGAAGGTCTGGCCCGCTTCTGATTGCCCAACCAACTCCTGTTCTCGCCGACACGCGAGCCGCAAAGCATGAATGACGGTGGATTTGCCTGTGCCACGGCCACCAATCAAGGCATTGAAATAGGGGTTAAAGCTTAATCGCTCCGGTTTGCGGCCCCTCCCCATCCATTGGGCATCGCCGATTTCGATCGATTCAATGAAGTGCTCGGGCTTGTCGAACGGTGCGAAACCGTCGTGATCATCACTTCGGCGAATCGATACACCTTGGCCATCAAGCAACGCCAAGCGCAGCCCTTCCAAGCTTGGCCGTGCCATCTTAACCCAGGTGTAACGTGAGCCCGGCACAGCCTGGCCCTGAAAGCTATGACAATCGCTCCCAATCACCTTGGACAACTTAATGGCAACATTCTGGAGCGCCTTAGGCAGGGGAAGTACTGGATCACGCCATTCAATGGCCAGCAGGCCAGATACCTCTAACACCTGTCTGACGGTATTGGTGTCAATCTTTAATTTATTGCCGTCCTTGATTACTTCCAGCAAACCCTTGGCCGCATCGCCATGGGCCGGAATCGGTATCCCCCCCGCAGCCAGCACAGCGTCCACTACCTGGGCCGCCCCGGCACGGGTTACGCCATCACTGTCGCCACGCGTACCGTCATAATCAACCTTTGCCAACAGGTCACTGATGGTTTGACCAGTAGCGGAAGTATCAAATAGTGCCAGCAGATGAAAGCCGCCCTGAACCGATATTTCCACACCAGGAAAAAGATGTAATTTCCGAAAACAGCTAGGCGACTCGCCGTTCTCTGCCGCCGCTTCCATTTGCCGGTACGCCAACTTCAAACGGTCGATCCAATCACCCGTGTTGTGGTCAGTTACTGCCACGCAGTCAATTTCCGCAACCATGTACTTGCGCAGCCATGTCTCGGGACTTAATTCCTGCGCGGTGCCGATAGCATTTTGCCAGCCACTGGTATCAAGCGAAGCCGGGGTATGCGTATGAAAGTCAAAGCGCCACCAGCGTGCGCCGGGATAAGGCCAATCGTGAGGTGAACCAGCTTCTTCGTTGATGATCATTGTGGCTTATTCGCACAAGGCGGTTCCATAAGAAAACTAATGGGGGAATGCTGACCCTGTACGGTTGCACACAGGCCACGCCAAAGTATAGCGGAATTCGTGACGCGAACACACAATTGGCAGTGGGTATCCATTCACCTCCCCCCTCCTCCCCCGCAGTATCGCCCAGAATAAATTTTAGCTTCGAGTAACCATAGTCTCAAAAAACAGTTATAAACTCGCTCAAAATATTGCATCATGCGCAGTGATGGGAGATGTCGACCAAAATTCCGGCACAACAAAGCTAGCCGATACCGCACAGGACTCGGTCATTGCTTCTTTACAGGCTCAGCTTGAAGTCGGAGCGTGGCATAACGGTAATCTGGCATGACTTAACAACAAAGTGCCCCTGGCAGACAGTGATTTACGACAGATGGCGATGCCGAACGCGGTGCCAATGAGTCGGCTACGGCGCGGGGGGGCTTTGCCCAGCACGTTGCCTGCGTGGTAGGTGTCAAAAAAGAACGGCGCCTTGCCAGTGAGAGCGTGGAGCGGATGTCGCCCTTGCTGACGCCGGTTTTTTTGAGCTTGTCAGGGTCTGCGTTGAAGGGCAAAAAGGTGTAGCCCAGGTTGCCGTCATTGATGGCGTGCCCGGCGAAAAACAACATGCCCACATCATGTTGCGTGACCGATTTTTGCAGCCAGACCAGCCCGTCGCTGATTTCGTCACGCATGGCTTGTTGGTCGGCCAGTAGCTTGACTTCCACGTTGCTGTACAAGCCGCCCGCATCTTTGGCGGGCAGACCGAGTTTGGGGATGCTCGGGTGCTGGTAGCTGGCCAGTATGTACAGCTTGGGAAGGATTTGAAAAGGGGGAGCGCTGGCGAGCCATTGCACTTGCAGCGTGGCTGGGGTGGATGTGCCGTGGCGATATTCGGCAAACAGTTCGATACGGCTGTCTTGCTGGGGGATGGTGATAGTGAATTCGCGCTCGCTGTCGGCAATCAGTCATGGCTTGATAGCAAGCGGGAAAGCGTGACCGATGGCACAAGGCTGGAAGATGGTTATGCCGATGTGGCAGGGGATGAACGTCATGCAGCCGAGGGCGAGCAAACGATGCTGGTAAAGCAGCTTGAACCCGAAACGAGTTGGCATTGGGCGTACTGGGCCTTGGGGAAAGGCGCGGCGATTGGGGCGGCTTTGCCTTGGTGAGTTCAATTTGTTGTTTTCTTGCTGTTAGAATGGCAAATTCTTGTTGTTTGCCCGCAAACAGAATATGATATGTGCCTAGTTATGGAGCATTTCTCATGGCTCCGGCATATTTCGGCGTTGTTGGTTGTTCACCTACCTCCCATTACTCATTTTCAAAACTCATATGAACACATCGAAAATATCGGCAACGCCTTGTCTATTGGTCTCATCAATATTCTATTCCACGAGTTTTTAAATGAAACCTCCAACCATACCCGACAATGTGGCACATTATGATATTCGACGGGGGGATTCACTCTGGAAAATTTCTGTTCATGAGCTTGGAAGTGGACTCCTTGCAAGTGACTTAGCCAAACTGAATGGGCTTTCTCCCAATGCGCGCCTTGCCATAGGGCAGCGCCTCATCGTACCGAATTATCAACGGTGCGACCTCACGACGGCCTATATGCTTTCGGAAATGCTGAAAAATGCGCAAAGCACAGAAGCCAAGGCAATCACCGATGCCATCAAGAGAAGCAAATCATTTCAGACAGCGCGTGACAAAGCATTTGAAGAAATACAAAAAGCGAGCTGGTACGAAATATTTAAAATAAGCGCTAGCCACGCGACCTTTGAAACCATGATCCAGATGTCTGGTATTGCCATGGCAGAAGCACAAGGCCGTTGGTTCGTTCAGGTTCTTGATGGTGGCCCATGGGATCATAAGCCGATACTGACTAAAAAATATAAGGAAATGGGAACGCCACCAAGGCCATTTGGTTCCATGAATCGAGCGTTTCATTTCCCGATACGCGGTGATTTATTCAACGAATATTACTACGATGTTTGGTCAAACATTCATTATGGATATATTGGGACTCTTTGTGGATTTGATGAAAACACACTCCAAGCGGGTGCTGCCTCTGGTTTGCCAGGAGCAGGGGATAATGACGAAGGCGATGTTATCAGCGTAAAAATCGGCATTGCGCTTTGGAAAAAATATGGACTCAAGATAGATGCAACCATCCTGCAAAAGGCAGTCATCGCTCAAGCGGCTACCTATCTGGCGGCCCGCAATCTGGAAATCAAGAAAGGCATCAAAGCCGAAAAGGCAACCAATGTCGTTGTTACAAACAATGACTAAAAATAGCCTCAATACTATTCTCATAAAGAACCATCATGGAAAATAACGACACACGCCAGAAGGGAATTGTAGTCCTATGCAAGATTTTGTATTTTATGCTTCCGCTTCTGGTGAGTTGGCTGGCGCTGAGCCTTATGAGTAAGTACATGAAATTTTATGATATCGGGGTGAATGCCGGTGCTAATAATGGATTTTTGATGTTCTTTATTGCGCCGCTGCTTCTGGTGGGCCTCTATATCATCGCAACGCTGTGCATCTTTATCGGAAAATACGTCAAAGCATCGCAATATATCTCGATGGCCATCGGTGGGTTTCTCATTATCGTTTGTGGCCTTGCTGCGTTCTTTTTCTATGCACAAGCAAAAAGTGAATACCCAACAGAGCAACCGCAAAACATGGCGGTATTCCTCAAATCTTATTTTTTAGAATAGACACGGCTGATTGAAATACGTTGAGTCTGGTTTTTTTTCAGGGCGCTATGACGTTTCGCGTGGGGACTTGCCAATCTCCAACGTAACGGCATAGCGCCGCTTTATTTTCCCCCTTCGCCCAAAATCACCAACGGAAAATCCTGCACCCCACCCGGTGCCTGTGTCACCGGGCTTTGCTTGCCCTTGGTTAATTCTTTCACCCGTTCGCTGATATACAAATCCAGCATTTTGTGCGTTATACGTCCGGTTTTTTTGTAATCGGCCCCACCTTGCAAGCCTTCCACCACGGCCTTGGTCAATGCGCCGTTGCCCCAGGCATCGTCTTTAGCAAAGGCGACCGCAAATGGTTGTTTGCCGCCCGGTGCGGTTTGCTCAGGCAGCTTTTGCAAGCTGGCTTGGCCCGACGTGGTGCGCAGGCGGTATAGCCGCAGCTTGCCGTCAAAACTGCTGGTTGCTAGCCTGCCATCCTGGCTCCAACTGGCACCATAGCTGTCACTACCATAGTTGGCATCAGCCAGTGGTGTACGCTTGCGCTGCCAATCCCATACGCGAAAGGTTTGCAGCAGGCGGCCACTGGTCACCTGCCACGCGCGGGCGGCGGCTTGAAATGCTGGCCTGTGGCGCGCCGCTGATTTTGGATTTTGGGTTATACGGGTAATTGTGTTTTGAATTCCCCACAGACACCGTTATTTTTCGCAACTTTACTGGTTTTATCGCCGCCAATTCAAGCAGACCCGCCAAATCCACGTAAACTAGCCAAAAACGCTGGCATTGCCAATACCGCCATAGTTCCAAGTCGCAATTGCTCACATGTAATCAAAATTGGCGGGCACAACCTGATATAGATGGTATGGGGAGTCGGGAAGATGGATATACCTGTCACACGTCGCAGTTTTTTGAAAATCGCTGGAACCTCAATGGGGGTCAGTCTGGCGATTCATAGCCTGCCGGTGCTGGCCGGTGCCCTGAACACCCCCGGCGCAGGTTCTGGCGCAGGCCCCAACTGGGCACCGGTGGCTGGCAAGGCGCGCTGGCGCATTGATGGCATGCGCAAGGTGCTCGGGCAAAAAATCTATGCCCGCGATTTTGCCGCGCGCGATTTTCCGGCCTGGCCGCAGCAGCAAGAAAACTGGCTGTATGCGGTGCGCTGTGATCGTTCCGATGCTTTGGTGCTGAGCTATGATTTGTCGATGCTGCCCGCCGAACTCAAGCCGGTGGCCGTGATCGATAGTGCGGCGCTGGCGGCGCAAAAAATGCAGCTCAAGGCGTCCAATATGACCAGCCCGTTTTTCACCAAAATCGGCAGCACGGCCGATTTTTATGGGCAGCCAGTGGCGATGTTAATTTTTGCCGATTTCAACAGCTACCGGCGTGCGGTCAAAATTCTGCAATTTAACCCGAATGTGATCCAGTACGGCGCAGAAGTGGCCCCGACCGCCAGTGCCTTTTCGCCGGTAACGCACTATGTGCGCGACGATACCCAGGGTTTTACCTATGTGTATAGCGCCGACTACAAGGCGCGCGAGTACAAGGTCGATGCCGATGTGCGGCGTGCCATCGACAAAAGCCCGTGGTCCAAATTCTCGCGCAGTTTTTATACCCAAACCATAGACCCGATGTTTATGGAGCCCGAATCCGGGCTGGCTTGGTACGATCCGGCGCAAACCACCTTGCATCTGGTATTGGGCACCCAGTCACCGACCGGTGATTTGAGCGACTGCACCAGCATCTATCTCGGCACCAATAGCACCGCTTGCCCACCGGCCCCGTACCAAGCCAATTTTGGCCTTAGCAAAATTGATTTGGTGTCCTGCTATCCGGGCGGTGGCTTTGGCGGACGCGATCAATCGTATTTCCCGATGTATCTGGCCATGGCGGCACCGTTTGCCAAGGCTCCGCTGCGCTGGGCGCAAAACCGCTTTGAACAGTTTCAGGTCGGCTTAAAGCGCTGCGAGAGTGAATTTACCGAAACGCTGGCGATTGACAAAAACGGCTTGATTCAGGGCTTGCTGTGCAACTACCTGATGAATGGCGGCGGTGAACGCAATCTCAGTCCGTTTGTGGTGCAACTGGCGGCCTTGAGTTCGATGAGTTGCTACAACATCCCGCGTGCGGTGGCCGGTGGTGGGGTCAGTCAAACCCGGCATTTGCTCGGTGGTTCGCAGCGCGGCTTTGGTGGCCCGCAGGCGTTCATGGCAATTGAAACTCTGCTCGACGAGGCCGCGGTCAGCCTGAAAATCGATCCGTTTACCCTGCGCCGCAAGAATTTGCTCTCCAGAATGACCGGGGCCACCATTACCGGTGCGCCGGTTTTGCAGGATCTGCAACTCGATGCGATGCTGGGCAAGCTGGAGTCGCATCCATTGTGGCAGCAGCGCCATCAGCAGCAAAAAGCCATGCGCGCCAAGGGTTTGCGCTATGGGGTTGGGTTTGCCCTATCGAATGAAGCGTATGGCACCTCGGGCGATGGCATGTTTGGCGCAGTCGAAATTGGCCCGGATGGCAGCCTGATCGTGCATACGCCGTATATCGACATGGGTAATGGCGCGGCGACCGCGCTCGCCTTAGCACCGGCCAAGGGGCTTGGGCGCAACGCCGGTTCGATCAATATGGGGGAGGCAGCCCTGTTTAACAGCCTGGGCCTGACCACCACCCTGCCACCGACACCGCCTGGGGAAAAGCCCGGCCCGTATCCGCAAAACTATGTGGTCAAGGCTTCCGGTTCGGCTTCGGCTTGTCTCGGGGCGTTTCACCAGTTTCATGTAGTCGAACAGGCGGCGGTGACGCTGATGCTGCAATCGGTGTTGCCTGCCGCTAATTCGCTGTGGGGCAGTCAGCTTGGGGCCAATCAGGTGACATGGCAGGATGGCAAACTGACGGCGGCCAATTTGCCGCCGTTGGCATGGGACGCACTACGGCAAAAAATCTTGGCACTTGGCCTGCCTACCTTTTCGGCGGTGCACGCCTCGTTTGTGGTCGAATTTGTTACCGCCGAATTTGCCTTTGGCAGCGGCGCGCAGCGTTTGCCGCTCGACTATATTGCCATGGGCAGCAATGCTGACAATTTGAAGAATTTGCCAAGGAAGCGCGAACATACCCCACCTCCGGTCAATTATCGCTTTGGCCGCAGTACCTATGCCCCGTGCGGCGCGCTGGTGTCCGCCTCAGTCAACCCGAAAACCGGCCAAGTGAAAATTCTTCAGGTGGTGTCGGTACTGAGTGCCGGGGTGCAGCATTGCCATCAACTGGTGTCGGGCCAGTCGCAAGGCGGGGTTGCGATGGCAATTGGCAATGTGTTGCTGGAAGATTGTCCGATTGGGCCGGATGGGCCGGGCAACGGCACCTGGAATTTGAACCGTTACCATGTGGCACGCGCCACCGATGTGCCGCAGCAGGAATTGATTGTGCTGCCACCACCGGAAGGGGAAACCACGGCGCGTGCGATTGCGGAAGCAGTATTTTGCCCACTCGGCCCGGCGATTTTGAATGCACTGGCCATGGCCACCGGCGGCAAGCGCTTCACCCGCACCCCGGTTAGCGCGCAACATGTTTTGGAGGCACTGAAATGAATCAACCTGTCAATTTTTTCGTCAATGACAAGGCGGTACAGTGTAGTGCCGATGAGAGCGATATGAGTTTGCTCGATTATCTGCATGAGCGGCAACACCTGACCGGCACCAAGTTTGGCTGCGGCGCTGGGGTGTGCCGCGCCTGTACCGTGGCTACCCGCAACAAGGAAGGTGCAACCCTGCAAAAGACCCTGGCCTGCTCGACCCCGGTTAGTTTCATGCACGGCATGCGCGTGTATACGGTTGAGAGTTTGGGCAACGAGCAAAAGCTGGCACCGTTGCAACAGGCATTTCTTGAGCATTTCTCGTTTCAGTGCGGCTATTGTACCCCCGGTTTTTTGATGGCGGCCAGCACCATGCTCGACCATATGAAATACCATGCGGTACGGCGCGATGAACTCGATGCTTTTATTATGAACTGGGTCGGCGAGAATATTTGCCGCTGTACCGGTTATGTGCGCTATCTGGATGCGATCCGGCAAGTCGCCTTGCCGCTGACACGGGGGTAATACCATGACAATACAGATAATCGCAAGCGGCGTGGCAGGGCGCGGCACGGCAGCAGCGCTCACATGGCTGGCACGGGCAAATGGCTGGCGCGGGCAAGCTCGGGCCTGGCGTGCCCTTGGCATGGGTTTGCTGCTGGGCTTGGCCGGGGTGGTTGGTATGGCCGGGGCGGCCCATGCCGGACAAACCCTGCAACAGTACGCCGACATGTGCGCCCGAGAAATTGGCCAGATTCCAGCGTTTAATTGCAACAGTGGCACGGTGATTCCGATTACCGTAAATGGCAAGGAGCCGGAAAAATATACCAAAGGCATGAGCTGTGACCGGCCTTCGCTGCTCAAGTATGAAGCGCATACCGACGGCCAGTGCACGCCGTACTCGCGCATTTCCGATCTGTCGTATGTTGATCCGGTCAAGGGGGCGGTGCAAATCACAGCGTTTTGCCGCCGCGAATGGATTCGGCCGAGCGATAGCACGTATTACGATGAAGTCGATATCGTGTTGCACAGCGTTAAAACCGGGGCCACCTGCTGGTTTCACTCGGAATACAAGCCGGGCACCACCACCGGGTTTGACGCCTCGCGCGTGCCGCCACCGAATGAAAAACAGCCACCACCGGGCAAGGTGTCGGCCAACCAGTTTTGGTGGCAACCGGCAGCGACTGCGAAAAAGGATTGCGGTGGTTGTCACGATGCCGATCCCTTTATGTTTAGTCCGTGGATTGGCCAGAAATGGAACAAGGTGCCGACCGATCCGTTTGGCAAATACCATCATCTGGGGCCGGATTTTGCCAAATGGCGCTCCTCATCCATCAGCACCCGTGACAATACCTGTGTCGGTTGCCACCGGATTGGCAACCGTGAAAGCTGCAAGAGTGTGATTGCCTGGGCTGCGGGGCTGTGCAGTGCGCCACCGGGTAGCAACGAGTTGGCGCGCCACTATCCGCTGAGCCACTGGATGCCGGTTGACAACAACCAAAGTCCGGCCTTTTGGCAGAATGTGCATCAAAAGTCGGTGAAGGAATTGTTGACCTGTTGCAATGATCCAAACAATCCGATTTGTACCATTACGCCGATTACCCACAAGGCACCCATTACGTCCGTTACGCCAGTTACTCCCGTTGCGGCCAAAAAGTAGTGGCAGCGGGCCAGAAACCCGGGGCCAAACCTCTGTATAACCTCGGGCAGAACCCCGGGGCACGCTGGGTTGACGCCCGGGCAGGCGCGACGGACAGGGCTGCTCCCCTGTCCAATCGGGCGGCGTCCCGATCACCCTAACTGAAAAATTGCAGGCCGCTACCGGTTTTCCAGAACGGGCCTTCAGTGTCGTGCTCCGCCTTTGCCACCATGTTGCGTGCCAAAAACAAGGGATGTTGCAAGGCTTCATCAAGCGTTAGCACTGGGGTCACGCAGCAATCGCTACTGGCAAAACGCTCAATCCAGTAAGCCTGGGTTTGCTCGCCAAAAAGCTGTATCAATTCGTCCCGCACTGCGTCTGATTCGGCAGAATTGGGCGCTAAGCCACACATCCAGTGCCGGTTTTTCAAATCCGGACGTTGCAACACTTCACAGCACACTTGCCAGAATTTCAGTTCCAGCGCGCCGAGCGCCATGTGCCGTGCATCGCTGGTACGGTATACCCGGTAGCAGGGTACACCACCGGTCAGCAAATCCTGTCCGGGCAGGGGCAACTGGCCAAAGCTGTTCCAAGAAACCAGCGGCATCAGGTTGTTGGCCAGTACCGCATCGCTCATCGAGACATCAACCCAGCGTCCCTCGCCCCCCATTTTTACCGCCACCAGTGCGGCCAGTATGCCTTGCAGTGCGGCTTGCGCGCCGCCCAGCACATCGCCGATTTGCAAATTGCCGACTACCGGATCGGCCAGGGCGTTCGCTGCCTGTTGCTGCAACACACCGGCATAGCCAATAAAATTGATGTCATGCCCGGCCAGTGTGGCAAACGGGCCGGTTTGGCCATACGATGAAATCGAACACATCACCAGTTTTGGGTTGTGCTGCTTCAAATCCGACCAGCCCAGTCCCAGTTTGTCCATCACCCCCGGTCGAAAACTCTCCAGTACCACATCAGCCTCGGCCACCATTTGCAAAAATTGGGCGCGGTCCGGAGCCTGTTTCAAATCAAGCCGGACAAATTGCTTGCCGTGATTGAGCAAGACAAAAAATTGTGAGACCGAATGGCGCACCGGGCCGATCAGGCGGGCATAATCACCGATGCCGGGCTCTTCAATCTTGATCACCTCGGCCCCCATGTCGGCCAGACGCAGCGTGGCCAGCGGGCCGGGCAAGAGGCGGGTCAGGTCGAGCACCCGAATCCCGGCCAGCGGGGCGGTCGATGGTACAGGGGCGGGCGCACAGGATGGCACAGGGTGGGGTAAAGGGGATGGGATCGCGGTATCGGTCATGGTGGCTGGGGTGTGCAGAAATAGTTGAATTTAGGAAAAATTAAGCGTTGGGCAGGTGGCTTGTGCGTAAAATGGCCAAGTCTGTGTCAATTGTACAACGTGAGCCAACAAGGCCGCTTGCGAGCAAATAAAGCGCGAGCTGGAAAAATTGCTCGGACCGGATGGTAACAATGAGCAGCGCAAGGCAGTCGAGAATGGTTTAAAGCAATTCGGGTGTTAATTTTTCCAAAAGTGGCACAATTTCACGGGAAATTCATGGACGGCTGGTGGATTTGCGGCACACTCTGGTTACCATGATGCCATTCCAGCTATTCTCGCTATTTCCGCTATTTCCGCTATTCCCGCCATTTTTACCGTTATCGGCCATTGTTGCTTTTTTTTAGAAATGAACCGCCATGAAACAAGATCCACGCTTTCCGAATCTATTTATTCTTGATCACCCACTCATTCAGCACAAATTGTCGCATATGCGGGAAAAAACCACCTCGACCCGTACCTTCCGTGGTTTGCTGCGCGAGCTGACGCTGTTGATGGGTTATGAAATCACACGCGAATTGCCGATGACCACCAAACCGATCGAAACCCCGCTGCAGGCAATGGATGCGCCAGTCATTGCCGGGCGCAAACTGGCGATTGTACCGGTACTGCGCGCCGGGATCGGCATGAGTGATGGATTGCTCGATTTGGTGCCTTCGGCTCGGGTCGGGCATATCGGTGTGTATCGCGATCCCGACAGTTTGCAGCCGGTCGAGTATCTGGTGCGCCTGCCAGACTTGGCTGACCGTACCTTCATCTTGTGCGACCCGATGTTGGCGACCGGTAATTCGGCAGTTCATGCTGTCAATGTCATGAAAAAACGCGGTGTGCAAGATCAGCAAATCATCTTTTTATCACTGGTTGCTGCACCGGAGGGCGTAACCGTGTTTCAGGCCGCGCATCCGGCAGTCAAGGTGTATACCGCTGCATTGGACTCGCACCTGAACGAACATGCCTATATTGTGCCCGGATTGGGGGATGCCGGAGACCGGCTGTTCGGCACCAAATGAGCACAGTGCTTGACGGCGATGCTTGAATGCGGGACGATGCAGTTATCGCAAGGCAATGACAGGATTGGCAGTGCGGTAGCAAGCTGGTGCAAAAAGGCGGCATGGCGGCATGGCGCTTAGGCAAAAACAGTGGGGCAAATGCAGTTAGGCAAATACGCCCGGGCAAATGCGGGCGTACATAAGGATACGCGACAGGAGAGACAGGGGCGAAGTATGCAGGAACCAGCGATACCAGAAGAGGAAGCGCGGCGTTTGGCCGAATTGGTTTCGTTGCGGCTGCTCGATACCCCGCCGGAAGAGCGCTTCGACCGGATTACCCGGATCGCACAGCGCCTATTCCAGGTGCCGATGGCACTGATCTCACTGGTTGATGCTGAGCGGCAATTCTTCAAGTCGCGCCAGGGCTGCGAAGCCAGCGAAACGCCGCGTAATATTTCATTTTGTGGTCACGCTGTTTTGCAAGGTGAAATTTTTGTGGTGCAAAATGCCATTGATGATCCGCGTTTCTTTGATAATCCCTTGGTTACCGGTGCGCCGTTCATTCGGTTCTATGCCGGTATTCCGTTGTGCGGGCCAAATGGTCTGCGGGTCGGCACCTTGTGCCTGATTGATACCGTTGCGCGCACCCTGGATTCTGAACAGCGCGAGACGCTGGCCGAATTGGGGCGCTGGGTCGAATTGGAAATGAATGCGGCCAGGGTCGATGAGAAAGCCCGGCAGCTTGAGCGCGAAGGGCAAATGCTGGCGCAATTGCAGCAACTGAACCGGCAACTGGCCGATACCATGCATTTACAACAGGCGATTTTGAACGGAACCGAGTATGGCATCATTTCCACCGATGTCGCGGGACGGATCGTGTTGTTCAATGCCGGTGCCGAACACATGCTGGGCTATCTTGCGACCGAGATGATCGGCCAGTCGCCGGCCCTGTTTCATCTTGAGTCGGAAGTCGTGGCGCGTGCCAGCCAATTGAGTGAGGAACTGGGGCGGCTGGTCGAGCCTGGCTTTGAGGCCTTTGTGGCACAGGCCAAACTGGGGCTGCCCGACGAGCGGGAATGGACCTATATCCGCAAGGATGGTTCACATTTCCCGGTGCGGCTCTCGGTCACCGCGTTGTTTGACTCGCAGCAGCAACTGACCGGTTTTGTTGGCATTGCCTATGATTTGAGCACCTTGCGCCGGATCGAGCACATGAAGCATGAATTCATTTCGACCGTCTCGCACGAACTGCGCACCCCGCTGACCTCAATTCGCGGCTCGCTCGGCTTGCTTACTTCGGGTGTGGTTGGGGTGATGCCCGAGCGGGCCCAGACCATGCTTGAAATTGCCAAAAACAATTGCGAACGGCTGGTGCGGCTAATCAATGATATTTTGGATATCGAGAAAATCGAATCGGGCAATATGCGCTTTGAGATGGAGCGCCAGGCACTGTTGCCACTGATTGAGCAAAGCATCGGCATGACGCAAGCCTATAGCGCCCAGTATGAGGTGCAGTTGCGCATCGGGGCCAAGCTTGACGCCAGTATACTGGTACAGGTCGATTCCGACCGGCTGTTGCAGGTTTTGGTGAACCTGATTTCCAATGCCTGCAAATTTTCGCCAAAAGGCAGCGAGGTGGTGCTGGGCGTTGCCGTGAGCCAGAATTGGGTGCGGGTTTCGGTGAAGGACTTGGGGCCGGGTATCAGCGCCGAATTTCGTGGCCGGATTTTTGAAAAATTTGCCCAAAGCGATTCATCGGACACCCGTACCAAGGGCGGCACCGGCCTTGGCCTGAATATCTCGAAGGCGATTATCGAGCGCATGAATGGCAAAATTGGCTTCATTAGCGAACCGGGCCAGGGTTCCGAATTTTTTATTGACTTGCCGTATTCCACGGGGTTTGTCGCGCCTGACCAAGAGCCCGGTATTTTGATCTGTGAAGATGATCCGGATATCGCCCATTTGTTGCGTTTGATTTTGCAGGCCGGTGGTTATGACAGTACGGTGGCAAGTGATGCGGCCAGCGCTCGGCGCTTGCTCGGCATGCAACGCTTTCGCGCCATGACACTTGATTTGACGCTGCACGGCGAAGATGGCTTGTCACTGTTGCGCTGGATGCGCAGCGAACCGCATTTGCGCGATTTTCCGGTCGTGGTGGTATCGGCCAAGGCCGAAGCCGGGCGCGAAGAAATGCAGGGTGGGGCGGTGGCGGTGCTGGACTGGATGTCGAAGCCGATTGACGCACTGCGGTTATTGCAGGTATTGCGCAACTCGGGGCGAATTGCCAGCGGTACCAGCGGTGCCAGCGGTGCCAGCGGTGCCAGCGGTGCCAGCGATATCAGCAGTGCCAATGGTGCCAGCGTTGTCAACGGTAGGCAACCACGGATTTTGCATGTCGATGACGATGCCGATGTGATCCAGGTGGTTGCGGCGGTGTTGTCGAGCGATTTTGAAGTCGTGGCTGCGGGCAACTTGCAGCAGGCGCGCGAGCGGCTGGCGCAAGAGCCGTTCCACCTGATTTTGCTTGATTTGGGTTTGCCCGATGGCAATGGTGCCCAATTGCTCGGTAGTTTACCGAGTCCGAATCAGGAGACCCCGGTGGTGATTTTTTCGGCGCACGAAGTCGAGCATGACATGTTGAAAAAAGTGCAGGCGGCGCTGGTGAAATCGAAAACATCGAACCAACAGCTTTCACATGCCCTGCAAAAATTGATCGGGCATTTTTGTAAGAATAATTTGACAGGAGAGTAACAATGACGAATCGAGCCTTGAAGAGCATTTTGTATGTTGAAGACGATGGGGATATCCGAACCGTGGCGGAAATTGCACTGGTGGCAGTCGGCGGTTTCGAACTGGTCATTTGCAGCTCTGGCAAGGAGGCGCTGGAAAAGGCGCTTAGTCTGACTCCTGACTTGTTGTTGCTGGACGTAATGATGCCAGAAATGGATGGCCCGACCACGCTCGAAGCGCTGCGCAAAGTGCCCAATACCGCCAACACCCCGGTTATTTTCATGACCGCCAAGGTGCAGGCCAGCGAGGTCGCGTATTACAAATCGCTCGGCGCACTGGGGGTGGTAGCCAAGCCGTTTGATCCAATGGAACTGGCACACCAGGTGCGCAAGTTGTGGGATGAGCAGCATGGTTGACGAGGCAGACGAACAAAGTCTGCAAAGCAAATTGCAGGCACTCGAATTGATGTTTGCCTCGCGCTTGCCGGGCAAGCTGCTTGAATTGCGCCAGACCATGAACAAATGCCTGGATGACGGGCCGGATTTTTCCAATCTGGAAGACATGCACCGGCTCTTGCATTCGCTGGCCGGGTCCGCCGGTATCTTTGGCTTTCGTGAGCTCGGTGAGCGAACCCGGGTACTGGAAATTGCCTTTAAGCCGCTGGCTGGTTTATCCGAGTGGCCGGGTTCGCAATTGCCACAAATATCGACGCAGTTGGACGAATTATTGCAATGGGCGGCGCAATATGCCAAGGGTGGGGGGGTGCCGGAGATTGCACCCCTGACCACGCCACAAGCCCACGTGATCCAGGGCGCGCGCCTGATCCATGTGATTGAAACGGATCCCGAACTGCAAAGCGATATTGCCGCTCAGTTAACCCATTATGGTTTTGCCGTCGAATTGATGCGCGACCTTGTGACATGGCAAGAGGCATGCGGGCAGCGTGCGCCTGATGCGGTCATCATTGATCTCGGGCATGCCGATGGCGAAATGGTGGGTGCCGAGGAAATTGCTCAATTGCGAGCCACAACCGGGCGCGACATTCCGGTTATTTTTCTCTCGAACACCAACCAGTTTGACCTGCGCTTGGCCAGTGTGCGCCTTGGGCAGAGCAGCTATTTCACCAAGCCGGTTGATTTGCCGGCCTTGACGGATCGGCTCGACCAATTGACCCGGGCTGAGGAGCATGAGCCGTATCGGGTGTTGATTGTGGATGACGATCCGGACAGTGCCATGCATTATGGCCTGATTTTGCGTGAAGCTGGCATCAGTGTTCGCTTGTTGCATTACCCGTCCGGGATTTTGCAAACCCTGGGCGAATTCATGCCGGAATTGATTTTGATGGACATGATCATGCCCGTTTGCAGTGGCCTTGAACTGGCCGCCATGGTACGTCAGGATGACCACTATCTGGATGTACCGATTGTGTTCCTGTCCAGTGAAGACGACTGGGGCGTGCAAATGGCAGCAATCAGTTCGGGTGCCGACGAATTTTTAAGCAAGGCCATCGTACCGGCCCATCTGGTGTCAGCCGTGGCGTGCCGGATTGAGCGTTACCGCAAGCTGCGCAATCTGATCGGGCGTGATGGTTTGACTGGATTATTCAAACATGCGTCCGGGATCGAGCAACTGGAGCGTGAACTGGCCCGCAGCCGACGCACCCAGGGCAGTTTATCGATTGGCATGATCGATCTGGATAATTTCAGGCTGGTCAACCAGCGCTATGGGCATCCGGTTGGCGATCAGGTACTGCGCGCGTTGGCACGACTGTTGTATCAGCGTCTGCGCCGGGCCGACATCAGTTGCCGTCATGGCGGGGAAGAATTCGTGATCATTTTCCCGGAAACCGGTGTTGCCGCAGCAGTTATGGTGCTCGACCGGATTCGTGAGGCGTTTTCCAAAATCGCCCACTATGCTGCCAAAGAGCAGTTTTTCGTGACCTTCTCGGCGGCCGTGGTGGAATTGGGACGCAATCAGGATGCAAGCGATTTGTTGGCCGATACTGAAAAAGTATTGGCACGGGCCAAGGAAAAGGGCCGAAACTGCATTCTCGGGCAGGATGCCGAACAGCGTTTGTTGTGAATCGTGCGGCAAACCGCACAGTCTTTGTCAGGATTGATAGATTTTTTAACTGCGTGGCCGATTATCCGTTATAATGGCGACTCGTTGAAGTTTGCGGTAGTCGTACAGTGAAGTGGCTGCCACCCGGCTTTTGACGAGCAGCCCAACTTAACTGAGAGAAATAGGAAATAGAAATGGCACTTGGAACTGTAAAATGGTTTAACGACGCAAAAGGTTTTGGTTTTATCACTCCTGATGAAGGCGGCGAAGATTTGTTTGCGCACTTCTCGGCAATCAACATGAATGGCTTCAAGACCCTGAAAGAAGCGCAACGCGTTTCGTTCGAAGTGGTGTCTGGCCCAAAGGGCAAGCAAGCATCGAATATTCAAAATGCCTGATCGATTCAGGTAGTTTGTTAGAAATCCCCGCTTTGGCGGGGATTTTTTTTTCCCGAATTTTCCGAGTTTTCCGTATTTGATGTGGAACCGGACGGGCCTGCGTTGTATCAATCGCACAGCGCGATGGCCCGCTTTCGCGCATTTTGTTTTGATTCTTGCGCCAGTTCTGCCACTAAGGCGCAAATCCCCGGCAAGTTGTGACGAACAGAATGTTTTTTGGCGCATTCCGATGTTAGTATCATGCATGGACGAGTACATAAGCTGGCTTGACCCAACACGGCTTGTGGTGTATCGGGTCGAAGCGTGGTGTGTGGCAAAAAAGCCATTCTTGCAGGATAAAACAGCGTATTTCATTCGATGAGGCTTGCTCAAATTCAGGCACGGTTTCATCATGAAGACGATATTTTCAAAAATTATGGAGAAGCACGGATTATGACCGACGCCGCTGATGATTTTGACGCATTGTTTGAGCAAGTGTCTGCGCAACGAACCGAGGCTGCCCCTGCCCCTCCGGCTCGGGCTCCGGTCGCACCGGCCGAAGATGATTTTGAGGCCTTGTTCGATCAGGTGGCAGCCAATGCCTCCTCTGCCGCACCTGCTCCGGCACCTGCTGCTGCGGTGGCCGCGCCAGCGCCGGTTGCGGCCGCCAAAAAAGCCGCTCCCGAACCGGACGACAGCGTACCGATTGAGGAAGGCATGGTACTCGAACCGGAAGTGGCGGAAGCCGTGGTTGAGGCCGTGGCCGAATCGGCCGCAGCGGTGGTTGCCCAAAGCGACAAGCCGATGTATGAGCGACTGGGCGGGATTGTCCGCTTGTTGCATGATTCCTTGCGTGAACTCGGGTTTGACAAGGCGATCAACGAGGCCTCGCACCAAATCAGTGATGCCCAGGATCGGCTTGAATATGTCGCGTCGCTGACCGAGCAGGCGGCCAACAAGGTACTCAATACGCTTGATGAAGGCATGCCGGCCCAGGATGTGCTGTCGAAAAAAGCCAAGGAAATGGAAGAGCGCTGGGAAGCCCTGTTCGCTGGCAAAATGAGTATTGACGAATTCAAGGTGCTGGCCGGGGACTCCCGGCAATTTGCCAGCTTGGTCAATGATGCGACCGAAAAGGAAAAAGCGCGCCTGCTCGAAATCATGATGGCCCAGGATTTTCAGGATATCACCGGTCAGTTGATCAAAAAGGTGGTAACCATCACCAAAACGGTTGAGCATGAACTGGCCGATCTACTGCGCGACAATGCGCCGCCTGCGGTCAGGGAGAAGCTGCACAAGCCAGCGCCGCCCATCATGCAAGGCCCGTCCGTGCCCACGGTGGCACTGGATCAGGATAATGTCGACGACCTTCTTGCCGATCTGGGATTCTAATGGATGATATGCTCAAGGATTTCGTCGTCGAGGCGATGGATCTCGCGGCGAATGTAGAGGAACACTTATTGCGTCTGGAGCGAAATCCGGATGATAAGGAGACCTTGAATGCCGTGTTTCGCTCGTTTCACACGATTAAGGGCGGGGCTGGCTTCATGGGGCTGCCTGCCATGGTGTCGGCCTGTCATCTCACCGAAAACCTGTTCGATGCGCTGCGTACCGGTGCTGCGCCGGTCACACCGCTGGCAATTGAAGCGGCCTTGCAGGCCAGTGGCTTTGTTGCCGATCAATTAACCGAACTGGCCAATGGTGCGCCGCCGGAAACGCTGCCTGCGATGCCTGAGCGGCTCGAACTGATCCTGGTCAATGCCATCGAAGGCAAGGAAGACATTGATGCACCACCGGTGGCTGCTGTCGCTGAACTGGTGGCTGCGGCGCATGTTGTGCCAGAGCCAGAGCCGGAAGAAGCTGCAGAGGTGTTGGTAGCAGCACCCGAGTCCGCAATCGGTGCCGATGGGCTCGACTGGGTGGCCATGTACGTGGCCGTCGTACCACCCGGAACCTATACCGCACCGGTTGCCGCCGCACCGGCCAAAGCCGTTGCCAAGGCGCCGGATGCACCCCGGGCTGCGCCTGCTGCCGCGCCCAAGGCCGCACCGGATGCTGCCAAGGCAAAGCCCGCGGCCAGACCTGCGGCAGAGGCAGGCGAGAAACAGGCCCCGGCTGATCGCCCAACGACCGCACCGGTCAAGGAAGAAAGCATCCGGATCGATGCGGTCAAGCTCGATGCCCTGCTCGAAGTGGCGGGGGAATCGGTACAGGCGGCCAATCAGGCCAGCGTCTTGCTCGAACGGCTGATGCAATTCAAGTTTGATGGACAGGCCTCGACCCTGATGGCGACGCTGGCCGAAACGCTGGAACGCGGTTCGCGCTACTCAGCCGAATTGCAGCGTGCCACGCTGGCAACCCGGATGCAACCGGTCGGTCGCTTATTCCAAAAATTCCCGCGTTTGGTGCGGGAATTGGCCAAGGATTTGGGCAAGGAAGTCGAGCTGATGATCGAGGGGGCCGAAACCGAAGTCTATCGGGTG
>JACCDS010919165.1_pt1 | contig 22716 bp, 22 predicted proteins | sample 7446441 | NCBI WGS metagenome assembly JACCDS01 (sample SAMN15323445, study PRJNA562643) | freshwater metagenome | isolation source: river surface water | place: USA:Blue River Watershed | collected 2017-08-17 | reverse complement strand
CTTAAAACCGTCTCAAACCCCGTTTCGTCTCAGAACCACCTGACTTTCTGAGGACGGTACGGAATTAAGGGTTTCGGCAAATAGGCGGCTTTTTTGCCGTACCGACTGAATGCCTAAATCGATTATTCTTTCGGCCCGATATGTCCTCGCACCATCGCCAGTCCCAGCATCGTCACAATCATCGAGCCTCCCAGTAGATTCAAGTAGGCCGATGAGCCACCTGCAGTGATCATTGCCGCCCCGGCGAAGGCGCTGGTAAACGCGCCGATACGGCCGAAAGCCATCGCCGATGCAGCGCCGGTGGTTCGAATCATCGTCGGGTAGATGTGCGCGCACAACGCAAACATCGCGCACTGTAATGCGGTCACGAACAAGCCGTGGAAGCCGAGTCCCCAGAGGAAGGTGTCGGGTGTGGAAGTGATATTCACCATCTTCAAACCCATTGCGGTAACCGCTGACATCGCCGCCCAGAAAATCATTGGCCAGCGCGATCCGTAGCGATTGATTGCGGCTGCGCACAGTACCGCGCCGAAGATGCCGCCGAAGTTATAAGCGGTAAGCCCCATGCCTGCAAGCGCTGGCGACAAGCCTTCGGTCGTCAGCATGGTCGGAAGCCAGCTGTACGCGGTATAGATCGACAGCTGTATCATGAAGAAGCTGATCCACAGCCAGGTGGTGTCGGATGCTCGGCCGTGGCGGAACAGCTCAGCGATATTGCCACGCTTCGCAGATTCAACGATGCCGTCGGTGAACTCTCGAACATGAGTGACTTCATGCGCCATTAGCGCCATCAGCGAGCGTAGTTCTTCCCAGCGCGACGACTGGCGTGCCAAGTACTTCGGCGATTCGCGCAGTGTGAAAGCCAAAAAAATTGCGTAAGCGATCGCCATCGCGCCGCCAAACAAGAAGAACGTACGCCAGCCATGCGTCGGCAAGATCTGCCCTGCGGCCAGTCCGGCCAACATGCCCCCGGCCGGATAGCAGACGATCGCCGTCGTAACGGCCATGGTGCGGTAGCGCAGCGGAATGAATTCAGCGGTCAGTGTGGTGGCTGCAGGCAGTGCCGCACCGATACCCAGGCCCGCAAAGAAGCGAATCAGCGCAATGGTCGGGACATCGGTGGCTTGCCCGATCATCATTGTGGATGCTCCAAACAACAAAATGCTGGCAATCAGCACTGGCTTTCGCCCGAATTTGTCGGCAAGGATGCCGGCGCTCAGGCTGCCAATGGCCATGCCGGCCAGGCCGCTTGCCACTGCCATCGAAAACGCCGCCCGCGTCACGCCCCATTCCTTCATGATCAGCGGGATCGCATAGCCAATCATTTGGCCGTCGAAGCCATCCACGATGATGGCCAGCGCTGCCAGAACATAAGTAAGCTTTTGCAGCCGGGTAAAGTGGCCATCATCAATTGCCCGCGTGACATCGAAGTTGGCTGTAGAGGCAGTCGCGGTTGTATCGTTCATATCGTCTCCATCGGCCGATGTCATGACCGGCTCGTTGATTTTTTGTGGTCGGGTTATTCGGAATCCACCTGGCGGGCAGGGTGGGCAGCAGCAACTTCGGGGATTGCTTCACAAGCGGCACAGATGGCGCGCAATGTCGGATACGACGACGTATCGACACCAAAACGCGCCGCGCTGAACATTTGCGGCACCAGCGCACAGTCGGCCATGGTTGGACTATCGCCTACGCAAAATCTGCCGCGCATGGGAGATCGAGCTAGATCGGCTTCCAGTGCTCCCAGTCCAGTCGCCAGCCAGTGTTGAATCCACGCCGCCTTGTATTCCTCGGACAGTCCTAGCTTGCCCGTCAGGTACTTCAATACGCGCAAATTCTGCAGCGGATGGATGTCGCAGGATATTGCTAGCGCGATCTGGCGGGCTCGCGCTCTTTCCTGCAGCCCAGCCGGCACCAGGCGGACATTTGGAAATTTTTCATCAAGATACTCAATGATGGCCAGCGACTGGCTCAGCCGGAATCCATGATCGTCTAGCAGCGGCACCAGCTGCTGCGGGTTCAGGGAGGCGTAGTCATCCTTGAACTGCATACCGCCGTCGCGGGTCAGGTGTACCGACAGGTAGCGATAGTCCAAGCCCTTCAGATTCATCGCGATGCGCACGCGATAGGCCGCTGAGCTGCGGAAGTAATTGTGCAGAATGAGTTCTTGCGTCATATCGTTAGCGGAGCAAGGGTGGTTCAGGCTGCGAGGTCGATGAAAACTCGACTGCCCTCGATTTTCACGGGGTAGGTGCGAACATCCTCGGTCAGTGGCGCGCACATGGCCTTGCCATTGCGGATATCGAACTTGCCCTGATGGAGCGGGCACTCGATCTCATGTCCCTCCAGGAAGCCGTCGCACAGTCGTGCATTGCCATGTGTGCAGATATTGTCTGTGGCATAGATCTCGCCTTCTACCTGATACAGTGCGAGGCTCTTGCCGGCAATGTCGATACCGATCACGTCATCTTCTGGCACCTCGTCAGCTGACGTCACATCGATCCAGTTGTCACTCATAGGAAAGTCTCTTTCAAATCAGATCGGATAAATGATCGAATTCGGGATCATCTCGCTGTCATAAATGCATAGGCGTGAGACGAACTTCAGGTCATCGCCTTCGCGCTTGATTTTGTCTAGATAACGGCCGACGTTGAAGACCGTCGATTCTCCAGACAGCTTGGTGCGGAATACGGCGTAATTCGCCTCGGCGACAATCACACCATCCTTATTCTCACGGACGGTCGGCAAGCCGACTACGTGTCTTTGGTAGTAGGGGTCGTGGTACAAGGTCTCGTGGATGCCGTACACACGGTCTTTCAACATGTTCTTGCTGAGCAGCGCCAGAGTTGCTAGCGGAAAGCCGCGCTCGTAGTTTTCGCGAGGCTGAATTTTGTATTCGCAATCGTCCGCGAAAAATTCGACCCATTTGTCCCACTGTGCTGCATCGACTGCAGCCGCATAGTCGCTATACAGGCGAATCAGGTCGATTATGGTCTGGCTATCGTTCTTCGTTGCCATGCTCGTCAGACCTCCATCACTTTGCGCCAGTAGTTGTACATGCCCCGGATCAGGGTCTCAGTCACCATGTGGTCGGTGTTCTCGCAGCCATAGCCGCCAAGCTCTGCTACCGCACGATGCGACGGCTTTTGCTCGAAGCCGAATTGCGATAGCTCGATCACTTCGCCGTCATCGGCGGAGACAAAGCCAGCCGGTCCGAACAGATTGGCCTGAATCAGCCGGCGTTGCGTCATCTCCGGCGTGTCATCTTCAAAGCCGAAGTGGGTCCAGACAAAGTCGAACGAGCCGTGTCCGTTCGGCTGGATGTGGCGTGTCGACACGCTGTTGACCTGCTGCTGAATGATCACACTCGGGAAGATGGTCATCATCACAGCGGTCGGGCCATTCCACCAGTCTTCGGGCACGATATCGATCAGACGCTTGTCCTGGATCTCCATGTTCTCCTTGAAGCTGCTGACTCCCTGCGTAACCTCTTCTTTCTTGCCGCCGGTGCCGCGTGTCGAGATCATTGCCGCATGGCGGAATTGATCGTCCATCTTCAGCTCAGATTTGTTATCCGCGCGCCAGAGCCCATAGGTCACGAACCAGGTATGCAGCAGGCCCGGATGGTACGGGTCCTTGATGTTCTCCTGCATTAGCTTCCAGTTGCCCGGAATGCGCTGGCGGTTATAGCCGAGGATGGTCAGCTTGCGGCCATTGAATAGACGGTCGAAATAGGACAGGATGGTCGGGCCGAGGTAGTCTTCAAATGGCTCGACATCATGGTCGAACGAGGCGAATACTACGCCGCCACGCGTCGCGACCTTCAGCTTCGTTAGGCCATGGTCCTCGATCTTGAATTCCTTCGGCATGCCGCCGTTCACCTTGCCATCCTGCTTGACGCCACGACGGAAAGGCACGCCCTGCAAATCGCCCTTGAGTGAGTAATTCCACTGGTGATAAGGGCAGACCAGTTCCTTCTTGTTGCCATGGCGCTCGCGGCAGAACTGCATACCACGGTGCGCGCAGACGTTCTCGACAACGTGGATAGTGCCATCCATATCGCGCGTCATCACGACCGAACGTTCGCCGATGACGGTGCGCTTGAAGTCGCCTGGGATCGGCACTTCAGCCTCGAGGCCGATGTAGCACCAATGGTTCTTGTAGAACAAACGGTCGAGTTCTTTTTTGTAAATTCCTTCGTCGGTATAGGCCCAGAATGGAATACGACTCGATCCCTCGGTTTCCCATACACGTTCTTGCTTGAAGACTTCCGGTGAATTGCCCATGTCAATCTCCCTGGCTCAATTTATTTGGCGACACTGACGAATATGTCGCCCAAGCCGTCGATATGACCGTGCATTACGTCACCGGGTACAACGGAACCAACACCTTCGGGCGTGCCGGTCATGATCACATCACCCGGCTCCAGGGTCTCGTAATTTGAGAGATAAGAAATCGATTCGGCAACTGACCAAATCAATTTAGAAATATCAGAGGACTGACGCGGCTGTGCATTGACGGTCAGAGTGATCGCTGCTGATGGCAGATGTCCGATCTTGGTCGCTGGGTGGATAGGGCCTATTGGCGCAGATTTGGAGAATGATTTTCCAAACTCCCATGGACGACCCTTATCGCGTGCATCTAGCTGCAAATCGCGGCGCGTCATATCCAAGCCGACGGCATATCCATGAACATGATTCAGCGCATCTTCAACTGCGATATCTTTTCCGCCCTTGGCTATAGTCACGACAAGTTCTATTTCATGATGAAAATTACTTGTCTTTGGCGGATACGGGATCGAGATTTCTTTTTCACTCGCCTGAATGACGGCGCAAGCGGGCTTCATGAAGAAGAACGGTGGTTCGCGGTCCGGATCCTTACCCATCTCGCGTGCATGGGCTGCATAGTTGCGGCCAACGCAGAAGACGCGATTGACCGGGAAGACTTCGTCGCTGCCGGCAATGGCTAGCGTGTAGGTTTGAGGTGCGGGGACGGCGTATTTCATCGGGGTTCCTGTCTTGGAAAATATGAAGGTCAGATGATCAGAGACGGGCTTCGCGCCACAGCCCCAGCGATTGCAGCGCAGGGCGGTCGGAGAAGCTGAACAGGGTCGTGTCGCGCTTGGCCAGGAACTTCAGCGGCTGCCAGGACGGCACTACGAAAATGTCATCGCGCTGCAGCTGCCATTCGGATTCACCGACCGAAACCGTAGCTTCGCCCTCAAGGCAGACGTAGACGGTCCCGTCGGTACTGCGGTACGGGCGGGTTTCGAATCCGGCCGGCAGGCGCTGCGCAAAGGCGCCGATGGTGGGCATGGGCGAGGCACCGGTGGCAGGGTTCACATACCGCAGTTTGTGGCCAAGGTGCGGATCCGGCGTACCTGCAGCGATTGTGTTCAGGGATGCCATCGTGCGTTCGAACGGATAAACGAATACGCGAGTAGGATCGTGCGGAGCCTGGTGGAAGTCGACCGGGACCATATTGTTGCCGTAACGCGCCAGCGCATCGCCTTCGGGACGCACGGTATCCTGTGATGCGCTCTGGCCATGCTCGGCGAAGCCGGCGTCATAGAAGCGTACGGTCGGAATGTCGAGTCCGTCGAGCCAGACGACGGGCTGGTCGCCGAGATTGCCATGGTCGTGGAAGGTCCACGTTGGCGTGATTATGAAGTCGCCGCGATGCATCGTCGTACGCTCGCCATCGACAGCGGTGTAAGCGCCTTCGCCATCCATCACTAGGCGCAACGCCGATTGAGAATGGCGGTGCGCAGGCGCGACTTCACCGGGCAAGATCAATTGCAGGCCCGCGTAGAGTGATTGCGTGATCGCCGACTGGCCCGGCAGGCCCGGGTTCTCAAGGATCAGTACGCGACGCTCGGCTTGCTCGGCAGTGATCAGACGGCCGGCTTCCATTACCTGCTCACGCAGGTTCGCATAGCGCCACAGTGTCGGTTGAGCCGGGCTGTTCGGCTGCTTCGGAACTAGGGCGCCGAGCACTTCCCACAGCGGTGTCATGTGGTCTTTGGCGATGCGGTCGTAGTACTGCTGACGCGGATTCGCTCCGCGGGCGCTGGTATCCATCGTGCTTGCGGTCTTGTGCATGTTGCCTCCTGATCAGGTGCCGCTGGCGTAGAACGCATCGGCGTAGACGTGTTGTTCCTCGATGCCGCGCTGCTTCAGCAATGCAGCAGTGGCTTCGACCATCGGCGGTGCACCGCATACGTAGGCGCGCCAGCCACGGAAATCGGGGATGTCATGGGCGATCGCGTCGGTGACTAGACCGGTACGCTTGCCTGATCCCGGCTCATCGTCTGTGGTGACAACGACATCGACCTTCAGCAAAGGCAGCTGGGACTGCAGCGCCCGCAATTGCGCCATTCCGTAGATGTCCTGTGGCGAGCGCACGCCGAAATACAGGTGAATGGGGTTGGCGATGCCGGCCTCGAGCGCGCCGCGCACGATCGCAAGAATGGGTGCCAGACCGGTGCCTCCGGCCACGCACAGCATCGGCCCTTCGTGGCGGGTGCGCAGATAGGCTGTGCCTAGCGGCCCGCTGACACGCACGGCGTCGCCGATCTTCAGTTGATTAAATAGGTAACCGGTGACCCGGCCGTCGGGCACAAGCCGCACATGGAATTCGAGTTCGTCATCGGTACACAGGCCAGCCATCGAGTAGGGCCGGATATGGTCGGATGTGAATTGCAGTGTCGCGTACTGCCCGGGGGAGAAGGACAGCGGTTTAGCTGGCTTGAGCCGGATGACCTTTATGTCGTGCGTCGCATCGACGATGGCGGAAACGGTTGCCTTGATGATGCGTGCCGGATGCGTAACGATTTCGTCCGGCTCGGGGATCTCGATCGTGCAGCTCTCATTGAGCACGCTGGTGCAGGCGAGTACGTAGTCGCCTTCGCTCGGATTGGTGATCTTGGCTTCACGTCCGGTCTCGATCACGCTGCCGCTGACGACTTTGCAGCGGCAGGTGCCACAACGGCCAGCCATGCAACTGTACGAGATCGGTACGTCGTTAGCGCGCAGGGTATCGAGCAGATTGGCACCGGTCTGCACTTGCAGCACGCGATCGAGTGGATGGACAAAGAGCTCCATGGTCTCCATTGGTTCTTCTAGGAATATGGAGCCGAGTATAGAAAGGCGAATAAAATTTAGATATAGAATTACATAAATTGTCTGTATTCAAAACATGAATATTGCTGGCGTAACTGCTGGCCTCGACGCACCGTGCACTTCCCATGGACCTGAAAGATATCGATCTGAACCTGTTGGTAATATTTCAGCAACTCTTGCAGGAGAGGCGCGTGTCGTCGGTCGCGGCCAAACTCGGCCTGACGCAGCCGACCGTCAGCAACGCGCTGAACCGGCTGCGCCAGCAATTGGGTGATGAACTATTTTTGCGGACTTCCAAAGGAATGGAGCCAACGGCCTATGCGATGCAACTGGCTGAGCCGATCGGCTATGCGCTGGCATCAATCCACGAGACGCTGAACCAACGCACTCGCTTCGACCCGGCTAGCCGCGATCGCAAATTCAACATCGGCATGAATGACATCGGCGAGATCTACTTTTTACCAAAGCTGATGAAGATGCTCGCCGAGATTGCGCCCGGCATTTCATTCGCGACGATCAGGACTACCGGTGCCAGTCTCGCCGATGACATGGAAGCAGGGCGAGTTGACCTGGCAGTGGGCTGGCTGCCGCACCTGAAATCTGGATTTTTCCAGCGTCGCCTGTTCGTGCATGGCCATGTTTGCATGTTTAGGAAAGGGCATGCACTGGACAAGGCCACGCCGTTGACGCGGGAGGAATTCGAATCTATGGAACATGTGGTGGTGTCGGCAGCCGGTACCGGTCATGCCAGCGTCGATGCGTCAATAGAGAAGTTGGGTATTCGTCGCAAGGCTGTGCTCACGGTGCCGCATTTCGTCGCAGTTGGGCACATTCTGTCGACGACGGATATGATCGCAACGGTACCTGAGCGATTCGCGAGGCACTGCGTGAAACCGTTCGGGCTTCGGTATGTTGACCTACCCTTGAAGCTGCCAGAGATTGGCGTAAACCTATTTTGGCATTCACGTTTTCACAAGGAGCCGGGAAATAAATGGCTACGCAGTTTGATTTTTGATCAATTCGGTGATTAGAGAATTATTTTAATAAGATAAGTTGAGCTTCTTAATTACCAAATAAAATTAATGTAATTATTAGAATCATTCTCTATTTTAAGCAAGAAATTGGTAAATTTTTTCCTGTCTAAACCAGTCAGAAGGCAGGGGTCGAAGCAGATCTTTCATCGTTAGCCACCACGCTGGCTACCATCCAATATCGCCTGCATGACTTTGGGTGACACGAAAGCTGATCTCCGAACCCGACTGATATACGACGGGTTAATCTTTTCTGATGCTGCCAAATCCTCAATCGTGGTGTAGGTTCCGTTTTCCAGCAGACGCTGCCACCTAAACCCTCTTGCGATAACCTTAATCATCATATTGTCAATTGTTGAAGCGCGCGGCGCAATTCGACGAGAACGATCTGGCAAGACGATGACTGTCTTTCTACCTCGCGGTCGAAAAGTCATTGGGATATACGTTGTTTTACCCCGCACGCGCCGAACTCGGCCGGCCGAGCCGCATGTTGATTGGTTCGGAGTTTATTTGCGGCGCCCTTGCGATGGAGTTCGACGAAAAGCCAAAAGTGTTGATCGACGGCCGGCCTGAGATCAGTCCGTGGATCAACCAAGCCGATCTGTAATCCGGCGGGAAAATCTGGCTATGGCAGCTCATGCCGCGACGCCCGATGCGCATCCGCTTCCGAATGGCCTATGTTGGAGCGCACATCAGGACACGCGCAGCCTAACTCGTGATCGCAACGGCATTGTCCATATTGAGTCGACTCCGATTGTCGACGACCGCAACGCGCTGTAGATGATCAACGAGGCGTCAAATCATTGATGTCAGACACTGGGTCGCCACGTTACGCACCCGCCGCCTTCATCAGGAATCCCAGTCGCGGAAAATGCACATGCACCCATCCCGCACGCGGGTCATGGCGCCGTAGCGTGTAGCGTGTGCGCGTGGCCGCCACCAGTTCACCAGCGGTCTGCTCCAGCCCGAAGCTTTCGGCCACGATCGTGACCGGTGTGCCGAGGGGAATGCCATGCTCGTCCTGATGAAACGTGTCGTCGGCCGGTACGGGCGTCGCTGCCTGCGCGATATCGATCGCCTGCTGTGCCGACATCGGGGTCGATGCCGCATGGCCAATCGCTGCCATCCGATCCATCCACGCCAGTACCGTCGGCACACTGTCAAGAATGCCGGCGAGTGTGGTCACCTGCGTACGGGTAAACCACAGGGGATGATAGGCCGAGAAGTCAGCAATGCATGGCGCGTCGCCGAGCAAAAACGGCGATTGCTCCAGCATGCTCGATATGCGCCGCAAATAACTACGATACGCGCCGGTCGCATCGGCCTGCGGCATGCGCGGGGCGTTGTTGCGCATCGCAGCACGATCAGCGGCGAAATTTTTCAGTTGCTCAGGATCCGGAAATAGCTGCCTCGCGCCATCAGGCTGGAAGTTATAGCCCATCGCCGCCTGAAACAGCGATCCATCAGCCCATTGCGCGATCACGCGCGCCAGCCCTTTATGCGCTGCAGGGTACAGCGCCGGCGCGGGCGCAAGATGGTCGATCGCCTCGCTGATCAGCGCCGTGTCGCAATAGATGTCCGCGCCCATTTGCAAGACCGGCGTACGACGATAACCGCCAGTCAGCGCGACCAGATCGGGTTTGGGTAAGGTCACCGGAATCTGCACCGACCGGGATGCCAGACCTTTGAAGCCCAGGATCAGCCGGATTTTCTCGGCAAATGGCGACAACGGGTACTGATGCAGGATCAATTCGGGCATAGACATCTCCGTAGCGGGACAGACAGGCAGTGAATAGCGGCCTTTTATGTTTTTTGAGGGTGCTAGCGCTGACGGTGATGTCAGGCCGCCGAGTATAGCCCGATTCGTGCGTACGCTTTTTGAAGATATCGGCCACATGCCATGGGGCTGAATGAATCAGACCAACGCAATCGAGTGAGTCGCTTTGCAGCATAATCGTTGTCAACATCACCATGGAATGCTGCGGACATTCGTCACGCGCCACGCTCTCGATGCGCTATAGCGAGCTACAAGCGAATACATGGCGGACGTTCACGCCGGCCCGCGCAATTGGCGCCAAGATATTCACGCTCTTTCGCCGGCAACGCATACACGGAACTGCACATCTTCCGAAGCAATTCAAGCAGTGTCATTCGTCCTTGGTCTACCGCGAGCGCGCATAGAGCCGCTGATATGCCGTCTGTGTCTGGCGGATTTCAGAGCGACATGTACTTTTGGAAAGGGCGGTGACGCGCGCTCACGCAACCTCGAGCTCACGAACACTCTCTGAAACGGAAGGCGGTGTATCGTGAGTGCGCTTGCGATGAACGGAATTTTGATTGTTGCAATAGGTTTTGATTCTATATAGTCTTTGTTCCTCTGGAAAAACATTCGTGCGAATGAGCGACACCACCGACGCAACGGTCATGAAACAAGATCATTCAAACATCATTTCTCAGCTCAACGCGCGCATCAACGATCTCGAAGGCGAGCTCCGGCTATTGCGTGAGGCTGCTGCTTACAACGGCTTGGCTGAACCGTTCAAAAAAAGTCAATTTCAGACAGAGGCGGAGCGGATCCTTGACCGGATACCGTCGATGGTCGGCTATTGGGACAAACATCTGCGTAACCGATACAGTAACCACGCCTACAAAACCTGGCTCGGCATGGATCCCAGCGACAATGACGGCAAACATATTCGCGAGGTGATCGGAGAAGAACGTTATCGCCTGAATCTGCCGTATATCGAAGGCGCTTTGCGCGGCGAGCCGCAGACCTTTGAGCGTGCCATTCCGACACTGGATGGCGGTGAAGTCCGCCATGCCCTGGCCGACTATATTCCGGACATTCAGAACGGGGTGGTCGAGGGATTTTTCGTGATCGTGTCGGATATCACGCACGTCAAGTTATCCGAGGCACTTCGGCAAGAGAACGATGCGCTGCTCAAGAAGAATGAAGAGCTGTTCCGGGCCGTGGTTCAGGATCAGACGGAAGTGATTTCCCGGCTGCGCGGTGACGGCACCTATCTGTTTGCCAATGATGTTTTTTGCCGTTTTTTCGGCGTCACGCCGGAACGGCTGCTCGGCAAGCGATGGCAGCCGATTGTGTACCCCGATGACGTGGCAAGAGTCGAGCAAGAGCTTGCCGCGCTCAAGCCCGACAACCCGATCGTGATGATTGAAAACCGGGTCTATTCAGCCAGCGGACAGGTTCACTGGATGGAATTCAGCAATCGCGGATTATTCGATGAGGACGGCAACCTTGTCGAGATCCAGTCCGTCGGCCGCGATATTACCTCGCGCCGTGAGACTGAAAATCAGCTACGCAAGCTTTCCATGGCGGTTGAACAAAGCCCGAGTAGCATTATCATCACGAACGTCAACGCCGAAATCGAATACGTCAACGCTGCCTTTGAAGCGAATACCGGTTACAAGCGCGAAGAGGTGATCGGCAAAAATCCCAACCTGCTCAGTTCGCACAAGAATCCGCCTCCCACGATTGAAGAGCTGTGGGACACCCTGAACCGAGGGCTGCCGTGGAAGGGCGAGCTTAAAAACAGGCGCAAGGATGGTTGCGAGTATGTCGAGCATGCGATTATCGCGCCGGTTCGGCAGGCTGACGGAACAATCACGCACTACGTTGCCGTTCAAAATGACATCACTGCCAGCAAAACGGCGAGTGAAGAAATTCATCAACTGGCGTTCTTCGATTCACTGACCGGCCTGCCAAACCGCCGACTGCTGATGGACAGGTTGCAACACGCATTGAAATCATTTGAACGGCACAAGAAAATCGGCGCGCTGCTGCTGATCGATCTTGATAATTTCAAGGCGCTGAATGATACCCAGGGTCACGATACCGGTGACCTGTTGTTGCGCCAGGTGTCGGAGCGTCTGGTGACCTGTGTGCGTGACAGCGATACCGTCGCCCGTCTGGGCGGCGATGAGTTTGTCGTCATTCTCGAGAACCTGACTGCTGAACCGAATGACGCCGTGATTGGTGCGAAATTCACTGCAGAATTCATTCTCGACGCGCTTCAGCAGCCCTACCATCTTGGCACCTATACGCATGTGAGCAGCGCCAGTATTGGCGTTACCCTGTTCGAAAAAAATCTTGCGACCGATACCCTGATGCGACAGGCGGATCTCGCAATGTACAAAGCGAAGGACTCCGGCCGCAATGCAGTGTATTTCTTTAATCCGGAAATGCAGGCAACGGCCAACGCAAAAGCTCAAATGAAGACCGATTTGAGCAAAGCGATCCTCAGTGAGCGGCAATTCGAACTGTATTACCAGCCTCAGGTGGTTGGCGATGGCACGGTCACGGGCGCTGAGGCGCTATTAAGATGGAATCATCCTGGCAAAGGGCTTGTCATGCCGGGCTCGTTCATCCCTGTTGCCGAAGAAACGGGCCTGGTCGTGAGAATAGGACAATGGGTGTTGCGCCAGGCCTGTGCCCAACTGGCACGCTGGTCGAGTCATCCGCATTTGTCCAGGTTAACGGTGTCCGTCAATGTCAGCGCACGCCAACTGGCGCAGCCGAATTTTGTCGAGGAGGTATTGGCCATTGTTGATCAATATGGCGCGAATCCTCATTTGCTGAAGTTAGAGCTGACCGAAAACATGCTGGTCAATCAGGTGGAAGAAATTTCACGGAAGATGGCGACCCTGAAGCTTAATGGTGTCGGCTTTTCGCTGGATGATTTCGGCACCGGTTTTTCATCGCTGTCGTATCTCAAACTGCTGCCTCTGGACCAGCTGAAGATCGACAAAGGCTTCGTGCGAGATGTGTTAGACGACCCGAACGACGCCGCTATTGCGAAAATGATCGTCGCTTTGGGCGCCACCCTGGGCATTAGCGTTATCGCCGAAGGCGTTGAGCTTGCAGCACAGCGAGATTTTCTGGCGCAGCACGGCTGTCACGCTTATCAGGGCTATTTGTTTGGCAAGCCGATGGCCATTGACGCATTTGAGCAATTTGTCCGGTGGACGGCGTCTAGCAGCCTGTCGGGCTAATTTATTAGCCGCTGCTGAGCTGCGCTTTGTCCATGCCGCGTTACAGTGGCGCCCCCCGCAGTGCCACCACTTGGTGCGGCAATGCCACCGTGCCCTGGTTGCCCCAGCGACGCCGGATGTACGACACCACCGCTGCGACTTCTTCGTCATTCAACGCGATGGCGTAAGGCGGCATTCCGTACGGCATAGGATTGCCAGCCGTACTGGGTGGATAGCCGCCATTCAGCACGATGCGTATTGCATTGGTGGGCTGACCGGCACGTAATGAAGCGCTGCCGGCCAGTGGCGGATACGCCGGCGGCCGGCCCTGGCCATCGTTTTGATGGCAGGCCACGCAGTGCTTGTCGTAGAGCGTGGCGCCGGTTTTCATGAGGGCGGCCGTCTCCGCTGTCTCTTCGGTCGCGGCCATCGCTGCTGCTCCGGCCCCCGCTCGGGCAGGCAAGGTTTTCAGATAAATTGCCATCGCGTTGATGTCTTGTCCGGACAGGTGCTGCAAGCTGGCGGCGACCACCTCGGCCATGGGGCCGTAGACTGCGCCCCTGGTGGATACGCCGGTCTTCAGCAAGTCCTCGATCTCGGAGAGTTGCCATGCGCCCAGCCCATGCTTTGGGTCGGCGCTGAGCGACGATGCCAGCCAGTTCTGCATCGGTATCAGGCCGCCATTGAGCTCCTTGCCCGTGATACTGCCGCCCAGCGCATTGCGCGGCGTATGGCACGCCGAGCAATGGCCGGGTCCTTGCACCAGATAGGCGCCACGGTTCCACTGCGCAGACTGATCCGGTGCCGGCGCGAATTCTCCCGGCGTGAAATACAGCGCTCGCCAGAACGCGAGCAGGATTCGCTGGTTGAACGGGAAGCGTAGCGTGGGCGCCTGATTGGCCTGCTCAACGGCCGGCACACTGCGTAGGTACGCATACAGCGCATCGGCATCGTCCCGCGTGATCTTGGTGCAGTTCGGGTAAGGGAAGGCCGGGTAGAGAAAGCTGCCATCCTTCGATTTACCGTTATGCAGTGCGCGCCAGAAGTCATCGGCCGACCAGCTGCCGATGCCCGTCCTGGCATCTGGCGTGAGGTTGGGGCCATAGATATCACCGAAGGGCGTCGTGATGGCGCGCCCGCCTGCATACTGTTTCCCGCCGCGCGCGGTGTGACAAGCCGCGCAGTTGCCTGCCCGGGCCAGATACTCGCCGCGCTGCCGCTGTGCTGCCGGGTCGGCCACCGGGGCGGCTCGCTGAGCCTGATCGGGTTCATAGGCAAGCTGCCAGCCCAGCACCAGCGCCAGCCCTGCGAGCAGCGCGCACAGCAGGGCAACGATGATCTTGCGAAGGAAAGGTCTGTTCTTCATTGCGGAAAGCTCCCGCAGCGAACGGGCAGCTTCGCCTCGGTGGGCGGCCGCGCTGCCATGTCGGCCGGAACAGGCTGCGAAGCCAGCCACGCGCTGATGGCGCCGATATCTTCCGGCGTGAGTTTCCGGCTGATCTCGGCCATGCAGTCAGGCGCAGCAGCAGTCCGCCTGCCCAAGCGCCATGCGCCGAACTGGGCATTCAGGTAATCGCGCGATAAGCCCACAAGGCCCGGAACTGTCGGTTGCATGCCGGTCAGCTTTTCGCCATGGCAGGTAGTGCAGGCCGGTATCTTTCTCGCCGGGTCACCGTTCAGGGCCAGATGACGACCCCGGGTTAGTAACGGTGCCGCCACTGCTGACGGCTGCGCAGGCGGATACGGCAGTTCGAGCGATGCAAAGTAACCGGCCATGGCGTTCAGGTAAGCGTCGGACAGGTGGGCGACCATGTAGGTCATTTGCGGATGGTGCCGATGGCCGTCGCGAAAATTGCGCAGCTGGTTGCTCAAGTAGCCGGCAGGCTTGCCGGCTATTCGCGGGAAGTAGCCGTCGCGGGTCGCCCGTCCTTCCTTGCCGTGGCAGGCGGTACAAGCCAGCGTGCGCTGGGCCATTGTGTCCGGCACCGCTGGCGCAGGTTGTGCCGCTCTAGCAGGCACCATGCCGTTGAGCGCCCCGAGCAGCACGGTAGCGGCAACGCTTGCGGCCGACGGGGTGGCGCTACGAAGAGCAAAGAAGAAAGCAAATAGCATCGAGTGAGTAAGCGAGCCGCAAAAACTCGTCGTGGCAAAAATTTTTGCGGCCAATTCTGCCGTAGCCGGCGACCGATGAACAGGCTCAGTTGCGCAGTGCAAAAGCAGATCAGTTGGTTGATAGGCCGACGTTCTGCACGAACCGTGGTTCAGGACAATGCGATTGATTGGTTTTTCATCGCGACGCGGCAGGGCGGCGCATTGCCGCAAGGGCCGCCGCAGATCCGCCGCCAGACCGGGTGAGATACCATGGCGAGCTTCATGGCAGCGTCAAAAGCGAGGGGAGGGATGAAGCGATACGAGGCATTGGCCGAGGAGATTGCGCAATCCATCCGTACCGGTGTGCTGAAGCTCGGCGACCGGCTTCCGTCGGTGCGGCAGACAAGCACCAGCCGCAGCGTGAGTCCGTCGACGGTATTCGAAGCCTATTACCTTCTGGAGGCCAAAGGCCTGATCCGCGCTCGTGTGCGCTCTGGCTATTACGTGACCGCGGGCGCGGCCTCGCTGCCGCCCGAGCCCGAACATACGTCGACGCCGAGCGGTGAATCGACCGCGGTCGATATCAGCAACCTGGTCTTCGAGGTGCTTGAGTCGATCAAAGCGCGCGACGTGGTGCCCTTCGGTTCGGCCTTTCCCAGCCCCTTGCTGTTTCCGTTGCAGCGGCTGGCGCGGTCGATGACGTCTGGCCTGCAGGCGATGGACGCGTGGAGCGCCATCGACGATCTCACGCCCGGCAATGTCAATCTGCGCCGCCAGATCGCGCTGCGTTATCTCGCCGATGGTATGCATGTGCATGCGGACGAGATCATCATTACGAACGGCGCATTGGAAGCCTTGAATTTGTCACTGATGGCCGTGGCCCGCCCGGGCGATTCGGTGATCATCGAGTCGCCGACGTTCTATGCGGCGCTGCAGGCGCTTGAGCGCATTGGCCTGAATGCGGTTGAGGTTCCGACGCATCCGCGCGAGGGCATCCATCTCGAGGCGCTGGACACCGCGATCCGTCGCCACCGCCCGAAGGCCTGCTGGCTGATGACAAATTTTCAGAACCCGCTCGGCAGCCTGATGTCCGATGACAGGAAGCAGGCCCTGGTGGCGCTGCTGGCCCGGCACGAGGTCGCCCTGATCGAGGACGACGTCTATGGCGAACTCTACTTCGGCCACAAGCGCCCGGTGTCGGCCAAAGCCTACGACAAAAGCGGCCTGATCATGCACTGTTCGTCGTTTTCCAAAAGCCTGGCGCCCGGCTACCGGGTCGGATGGGTCGTCCCGGGACGCTTTTCGCAGGACGTATCGCGGCTGAAGCTCACCACGACGCTCGCCGCGTCCGCGCCCGCACAGGCCGCACTCGCGGACTATTTGGCCAAAGGCGGATACGACAAGCACTTGCGCCAGCTGCGGCATACCTTGTCCGTGCAGCAGGCGGCGATGGTGCAGGCCGTCGTCCGGCATTTCCCGAAAGGGACGAAAGCCACCCGTCCGGCCGGTGGCTATTTCTTGTGGGTGGAGCTGCCCGATGGCGTCAGCGCGTTGGACATTTACCGGCAAGCGCTATCGCTGGGGATCAGCGTTGCGCCGGGGCCGATGTTTTCGGCAAACCGGGGTTTCCAGCATTGCATACGGCTGAATTATGGGCACCCCTGGGATGCCAGGGCTGAGTCGTCGGTGGTGACGCTCGGACAGCTCGTCGCTGCGGCGTTGCGTGGATAGCTGAAGCCTTTCCAAGATGCCGCCGGCGGGCCGGCCAATCAGATGGCACTCGCCTCCGGATGCACCGGATGCTTCAGCGTATCCACGATCTGTTTCAGCGACATTTCGCACATTGCGCGCGACTGGGTGGGTAATCCCCCCAGCTGATAGAGGTGTTCAGAAGTAGAATTTTCTCGTTCAGGGAGAGTTCTGCGTGAAGAAGTCGAGATTTTCGGACAGCCAGATCATTGAGGCGCTCAAGCGCGTGGAAGGTGGGCTGTCAGTGCCGGAGCTATGCCGCGAGCTAGGGATCAGCTCGGCGACGTTCTACAAGTGGCGTGCCAAGTACGGTGGGATGGATGCCTCCATGATGGCGCGGATGAAGGAGCTGGAGGCGGAGAATGCGCGCCTGAAGAAGATGTATGCCGAGGAGCGCCTCAAGGCGGACATTCTGAAGGAGGCGATGGCAAAAAAGTGGTGAGGCCATCTCGCCGGCGCGAGATGGCCAAGGATGCCGTAGCAGCGAAAGGGATCAGCATTCGGCTGGCGTGCGACATCTTCCAGGTCAGCCAGACGTGCTACCGCTACAACGCCCGGCGCAATGCGGAGAACGAAGAGATCGCCCGCTGGTTGATGCGCCTGACGGACAATCACCGCAACTGGGGCTTTGGCCTGTGCTACCTCTATCTGCGCAATCTCCGGGGCTATAGCTGGAACCACAAGCGCGTGTATCGAATTTACCGGGAGCTGGAGCTGAATCTGCGGATCAAGCCGAGAAAGCGCTTGGTTCGAGAAAAGCCCGAGCCGTTGACAGTGCCGACGGCCATCAACCAAGTGTGGTCGATGGACTTCATGCATGATCAGCTAGGTGATGGTCGATGTTTCCGGCTGCTGAATGTGATCGACGACTTCAACCGGGAAGCATTGGGCATCGAAATCGATTTCTCGTTGCCTGCTGAGCGGGTGATTCGTACTCTGGAGCAGATCATTGAGTGGCGCGGCAAGCCCGCCACCATTCGATGTGACAACGGGCCGGAAAATATCAGCGGTACAGTGCAGAGCTAGGCGGCGAGATGGCAAATCCGTATCGATTACATCCAGCCAGGCAAGCCCCAGCAGAATGCATACGTCGAGCGATTCAATCGCACCGTGCGCTACGAGTGGCTGTCGCAGTACTACTGGGAAGATCTCGAAGACGTGCAGTTGTTCGCGACGCGGTGGATGTACAACTACAATCATGACCGTCCAAACATGGCCTTGGGCGGCTTCACACCAAAACAGCGGTTGGCCATGGCCGCGTGACTCTACTTCTGAACCCCCTCAATTCCGGGGGGATTACCAAGCTCGGTTTGCTTTACGTGAACAGCATGAGCGAAGTTTCGCGGGTGCTGTACGCCGAGCGAGCACAGCCTATTCAGTAGCTGTCTCAAATCAACTATCTGATACAGCGCAATTGTTTGCTGGTGATGGATATGCTGATTGATCCCGGTGCTGCCAATGTCAAAAAATGGGTAACGGAATTTCGTTCGAATGGCAATCGATTAGATCAGCTTTGGAAGCAGATAACGCCAGTGCTATCGAAGAGCATTCTGCAAGAGCTGAAGGCATTGCGCATCGCTTACGACGAGTACATGCAGCAGGGCTTAAGCATGGCGAATGTTGTCATGGCAGATAGCCGCTACGACGATGCTCAAGAGCTGTACCTAAACAAGATCAGTCTGCTCTCAGTGCCAGTACAAGTCCACTCGCGAAACCGCCGATGAGCCTAGGAGTGTAAACACAAGCCCGTGGTATCCAGCGCAGCCCACTGCATCCCCGTGCGAAACAACAGCAGGATCGCATCCATTGCGACCCGGTCGCGGATGCGCGGGTGATGGCAGCCGAGCGAGTGCGGCTTGGGTGGCGGAATCAGCGGCGCCATCCGTGCCCACATCGCATCGCTCAACCGCCAGCCATCATCGTGCTGCGTACTCATCGCCATGCCCTCCTAACAGAGAATCCCGTTCGTTGGACAAGCAGAAAAGCATTTATTTCAACCTGCCGAGACAGGCTCTAAATAATGTCACCCAATTTTGTTCGCTGCGCCCTTCAGCGAGTCGGACATTTCTTTGATAAGTGCAGAAAATACTGTGGATGTGACCGTATAACGCGCAAGTTGATAGTTGCGCACCATGTTCATGGCAATTCCAAATAGCCAAGTTGACAGCTTCGAATCTCCCCGGAAATTTGAAATTGTTCTCGCCGCCTCAACAAAGGCCTGCTGGGTGATATCTGCAGCATCGTCAGGGTGATCGATGTATTTGATAACAAATCGATACAGCCTACGCTGGTGCTGTGTGATCAGTTCTTTAAAAAGGATTTCCTGATCAAGCTGAAACGGCGCCAAACCATTGGGCTCTTCAATGATCGAAGCCCGAACGCTGACCTGCTTTAAGTCTTCCGATGCCACCTCCTCGATGTCGGAATCGTCGTCCTGGGAGCTGTCATCCTCCTTGCTATCTTCCTCATCTTCGTCGAACAGATTCATGCAGAACACAGTTTCAGTGTCGATTGCCTCGCTTTGCATTTCGCTCATCTGGAAGCTCCTTCGCGCTGGATGGTTGGCAATTCAGCCTTTTCTGGCTGGGTCACCCACTGAACGCCCGCATCTATCAGACGGAAGGCCGAGAATTTTCAGATTCGACTGACAAAAAAATGCCTGAGTGCATTTTCAAGCCGGTTATTTGTCAAAAAATCTGCAAACTACCTAATTCGTGGGATTGACAAGCGCAGGGTAAGTGTTGAAGAAGTGTGAGCAAATTGACATGCAAAAAGAGTCACATTTGATGCATAAAAGGCATCTATTTCACAAGGCAGCATCAGGCTTTTTTCTCAGAGAAAGTTCGAGCCTCGTATAATTGGGCGTTTTGCTGCGTCTGTACTCTTACGAATCTCAAGCGATGCACTATCTTTCTACCCGCGGGCACATGGTCCGCCCTGGCTTTTCGGAAATCCTGCTCGGCGGTCTGGCGCCTGATGGCGGTCTGTACCTTCCGAGTCACTATCCGAAAGTGTCGACGACCGAACTCGATGGCTGGCGTCATTTGTCGTACGCGCAACTGGCCGCAGAAGTTCTGAAAAAATTTGCAGCCGATATTCCTGCGGCCGACATCGAGGCATTGACTGCCAAGACCTACACTGCGGACGTGTATCGAAACGGTCGTTCGGGTGACAATATCCAGGCGATCACTCCGCTTCGCACCCTTGAGACCTCCGGCAACCGCTCGCTGTTGCTGCAATCGCTGTCGAACGGCCCGACATTGGCCTTCAAGGACATGGCGATGCAGTTACTCGGCAACCTGTTCGAGTACGCGCTCGCGAAGCAGGGTGCCGAGCTGAACATCCTTGGCGCCACCTCGGGCGATACTGGCAGCGCGGCCGAGTATGCGATGCGAGGCAAGCGCGGCATTCGCGTGTTTATGCTGTCGCCTTATCAGAAAATGAGTGCGTTTCAGACGGCGCAAATGTTCAGCCTGCAAGATCCGAACATCTTCAACATAGCGGTGAGGGGAGTGTTCGACGACTGCCAGGACATGGTGAAGGCCGTATCAAACGATCTGGAATTTAAGGCGAAGCAAAAGATCGGCACGGTCAATTCCATCAACTGGGCACGTGTCGTCGCCCAGGTCGTCTATTATTTCCGCGGCTATCTTTCTGCGACCACCAGCAACGAGCAACAAGTTTCATTTACCGTCCCATCTGGGAATTTCGGCAATATCTGCGCCGGTCATATTGCCCGCATGATGGGCGTGCCAATCAGCAAGCTCGTCGTCGCAACCAACGAGAATGACGTGCTGCATGAATTTTTCCAGACGGGTGTTTATCGCGTGCGCAAAGCGGCAGAGACTTTGCACACCAGCAGTCCCAGCATGGATATCAGCAAGGCATCCAATTTCGAGCGATTCGTATACGACCTGCTCGGCGGCGACACCACGCGCGTCCGTGAGCTATTCAGCAAGGTCGACACCCATGGTGGCTTCGATCTTTCGGGCAAGCAGGGGAGCGATGGCAATGAGTTTGCACAGATCGGCAAATTTGGTTTCGCGTCTGGACGCTCGTCACATGCTGATCGGTTGCATACCATTCGTGATGTGGATGCTCGATATGGATTGACCATCGACACCCACACTGCCGATGGGGTCAAGGTCGCCCGCGAGCAGTGGGAAGAGGGCGTTCCAATGATCGTGCTTGAAACGGCTCTGCCCGCGAAATTCAACGAGACCATCCGCGAAGCGCTGGGCCGGGATGCGGAGCGTCCGGCCGGCTTTGAGAACATCGAGGCACTTCCGCAGCGGTTCGACGTGATGGATCCCGAGGTGGATGCAATCAAGCGCTACGTCAGCGAGCGTACAGGGCTGTGACAGCCCGCGTAAAATCGCCGGCAAACTCAGCCACCATCCATTCATCAGTAAAATAATGAATACCAAAAAGCCCATGCTGAGCGTTCAGGAGGCTTTGAGTCTCCTGACTGGCGCAGCGCGTGCCGTGACCGAGACGGAGACTCTCGCCACGGTCGATGCCACCGGCCGTGTCCTCGCAGCCGATCAAAGTTCGCAGCTTGACGTTCCGCCGATGGACAATACGCAGATGGACGGCTATGCCGTGTACGCTGCCGATTGCATCTCCGGCGCTGCTGCCTTGCGCGTTTCGCAGCGCATCCCGGCGGGCCATGTCGGCCAGCCGTTGCAGCGTGGGACAGCTGCCCGCATCTTCACCGGCGCGCTGATCCCCGAGGGAGCGGACGCCGTTGTCATGCAAGAGCAGTGCACTTTCGACGACGCCAGCGGCAAGGTCACTGTCAATCATGCGCCGGCCTCTGGGGAATGGATCCGGCGCCGGGGCGAAGACATTCGTGCCGGCAGCGTCATTCTTGCGCGCGGCACTCGGCTGCGCGCGCAGGAGCTGGGTCTAGCCGCTTCCGTCGGCCTTGCTACATTGCCCGTCTTCCGGCGGCTGAAGGTCGCCGTGTTTTTCACGGGCGATGAACTGACCATGCCAGGCGAGCCTCTGAAGCCAGGCGCGATCTATAACTCCAACCGCTTCACACTGCGCGGCTTGCTGTACCAGCTGGGTTGCGACGTGACCGATCTCGGCAACGTGCCTGATTCGCTTGACGCTACCCGCGGCGCACTGCGTGAGGCTGCGCGCGACCATGACCTGATCATCACCTCTGGCGGCGTCTCCGTTGGAGAAGAAGATCATGTCAAGCCGGCGGTCGAAGCCGAGGGCAAGCTGAGCCTGTGGCAGATCGCGATCAAGCCCGGCAAGCCACTCGCGTTTGGCGAAGTTCGGCGCGCAACGAATCCCGATCCGGCTTTCTTCGTCGGGCTGCCCGGCAACCCTGTGTCCAGCTTTATTACCTTCCTGCTGTTCGTGCGTCCCTTCATTCTTGCGCTGCAAGGTGCTGAAGCTGAACCGCCGCAATGCTATCCAATGCGCGCCGACTTCGATTGGGTCAAGCCCGACCGCCGCAATGAATTCCTGCGCGTGCGCATCAACGATCGGCACGGACTCGAGCTGTTCCCCAACCAGAGTTCGGGCGTCCTTACGTCGACCGTCTGGGGCGACGGCGTGGTCGACAATCCGCCGGGGCAGGCGATTCGTGCCGGTGACATCGTCAATTTCCTCCCTTTTTCCGAACTGCTCTACTAGCATGCAGATACAACTGAAATTCTTTGCCAGCCTGCGGGAAGCGGTCGGCACCGGCAATGAGACACTGATCGTGCCGGCTG
>JACCDS011205038.1_pt1 | contig 22722 bp, 14 predicted proteins | sample 7446441 | NCBI WGS metagenome assembly JACCDS01 (sample SAMN15323445, study PRJNA562643) | freshwater metagenome | isolation source: river surface water | place: USA:Blue River Watershed | collected 2017-08-17 | reverse complement strand
GACCAAGACGATCCACCCGGCGGATCTCATGGCTGCCATTCGTCGGGTGCATGCCGGCGAGCAGGTGATCGGGCAAGCGGTCGCGTCGCAGATGGCGGCGGAGCAGGAAGGCGGCACCATTTCCCGGCGCGAGTTGGAAACGTTGGGCCTCGTGCGGCAGGGTTTCACCAATGCCGAGATCGGCCGGCTGATGGGCGTTTCTGAAAACACCGCCAAGGCCCACGTCAGGGCGCTGCTCTCAAAGCTGCAGGCCGCCGATCGCGCCGAGGCGGTGGCCCGCGGGTTCGAGCGCGGCCTGCTCAAGGCCTGAACGTGGCCGCCCGATCGGTCAACTTTTCCGGTCTCTGCCGTTCGTTGATCGGATTCTTTCTGATCGCGCAGGCAGCCCGCGGCGCTTTTCCCCCCGGCTTGCCGGTTTCGCCGTATATCATCGGCCAGAATTTTTGGCTGAACCCGCCGGACTCGGCTTACCCGATCATCGGCGCCAGCGGCGTGAAGATCATGCGCATCGGCGGAAAAGCCTACGACGACAACCCGCTCTCCGACGCCGCGCTGCTCAAGCAGGTGGATAACATCCGCGGTATCGGCGCCGAGCCGTTGATCCAAGTATCGCGCCACAAGGGCGCCGGCCTCGCCGCCGCGACCGTCGCGTTTCTCAACGTCACGCACGGTCGCGCCGTGAAATACTGGTGCATCGGAAACGAACCCGACCTCGGCTGGCCCGGCACCGAGGCCGACCTCGCGACCTACGTTGCCGGCTACACCAAGACCATCGCTGTCGCGATGCGCGACGTCGATCCGTCGATCGCGATCAGCGCCGCCGACATGGCGTTCTACAGCCCCGCGAAATTCGATGCGCTGCTCGGCGGCGCGGCTGACATCACCGGCAAAGATCCGCAGGGCCGCTACTACGTCGATGGCATCAATTTTCACCGCTACCCGTTCACGAATGTTTTCACGCGCGCGGCCGTGCTCGCCGAGATGCACGGCGCCTTCGAGTCGCGCGTGAGCGCACTGGTCAACCGCATCGCTTTTGCCAACACCCAGTCGGGCCGCACCGGCGCCGCCGCCCTTACGTGGGGACTCACGGAGTTCAACCTCACGTTCAACAATCCCGCCACGACGATCAACCATGTCGCGGGTCTGGGCGTCTCGTCGTTTCTCAACGGACAATTTTTTGCGGAGTATTTCCGCGTCGGGATGAAATACGGCGCGCACATGATGAACACGTGGAGCCTGCTCGAGGGCGGCGGCAACGGCAGCGGCACGGACTTCGGCTACATCGGCGGCTCGTGGGCCGCGCCCGTGATGCGCTCGAGTTTTTATCATCTGCAGATGGTCGCGACGTATCTGCTCCCCGGCAGCTACCTGCCGAGCACGTCGTCGGCCGCAAACCTCGCGGTCGTCAGCACCGGAGCCACCTCGCGCGAACACCTTGCCGTCATGATCATGAACGAGGACACGACCGGGCGGCAGGCCTTCACGTTGCGGATGAATGACGAGCCGGTCTCCGGCGCCGGCGCCAAAATCAACGTTTCTGCCGGCCTCGCGCGCGAGTTCTCCGGTTTGCTCGAAAATCAGAGCACCGTCGTCCTGGTTTTCGACGCCGCCGGTGCCCTCCTGCAACGGGTCCTTTATTCGCTGGAGCGTAACCGGCTCAACCTCCCTCCGGCCGTGGAAACGTTTCCCGTCTTCACCCGTGCGCCCGCCGCACCCACGCAGCTCAACGCCACCGCGGGTGACGGTGCGGTTATACTCAGCTGGGTCGGCGGCGGTGCGCCCGGCTTCAACGTGCTGCGCGCGCCGGCCGGCACGAGCAGCTTCACCGCGATCGCCACCGGCGTGCTGGCCACGACGTTTTCCGATTCCGGGCTGACCAATGGCGTCGGCTACCGCTACGTCGTCACCGCCGTGAATGCCCGGGGCGAAAGCGCCGCGTCCGCGCCCGCGGAGAGCACGCCCGAGGCGCGCCCGGCCGTCCCGTTTTCATTCGAAGCTGAGTCGCTCGCGGTCGTCGCCAGCGGCAGCACCACCTCGGCCATCGCCGAGTCTGCCGCGAGCAGCGGCACGTGGGTGCAGCTGAATGCCGCCGCCGCCGACTCCGCCATGGAGTTCACCACCGGCCCGATACCCGCCGGCACCTATCGCCTTCAACTCGCCTACAAGGCCAACAACAACCGCGGCCAAGTCCGCGTGGCGATCGACGGCGCGACGGTCGGCGATGCGCTCGATCAATACGCGCCTGCCGTGGCCTTCACTGCCGCCACGCTCGGCCGCGTCACGTTTGCGACTGCCGGGACGCACATCATCCGTCTCGGCGTCAGCGGGAAAAACGCCGCGTCGTCCGGCTACCTCGCCTCCGCCGACCGCCTCGATTTCCTCGTCCCGGAAGCGGCCTCGCTGGTGTTGAGCAACCTCAGCCAGGTGCCCGACGGGACCCCCAAGGCGATCACTGCGCAGACGACTCCCGCCAACCTTGCCGTCACCGTCACCTACGACGGTCGCGCGACCGCCCCCATCGCGGCCGGCACCTATGCCGTCGTCGCCCGGATCAACTCGGCCGACTATTTCGCCACTACGGCCGGCACGCTCACTCTCTCCAGCACGCCTCCGGACTCCGGTCGACTGAGCAACCTCGCCGTGCGCACGACGCTCGCCGCCAATCAAATTCTCTCCGTCGGCCTCACCATGCACGGCGGCGAGAAACCGGTGCTCGTGCGCGCCGCCGGCCCGGCCCTCGCCGCGTTCGGAGTCGCTGGCACGATGTCCAACCCGCGACTCGCGCTCTACCAAAATTCCGAATCGATCGCCGCCAACGACGATTGGGCGGGCGACGCCGCCGTCGTCTCCGCGACCGCCACGGTCGGCGCCTTTCCGTTTGCGCACGCCGCGAGTCTCGACGCTGCGCTGGTGGCGCGGATCGACGGCAGCCGCACGCTGCAGGTTTCCGGCCCCACCGCCGGCAGCGTGATTGTCGAAGCCTACGATGCCGGCGCGGGCGACTCTCCGCGTCTCACCAATCTTTCCGCGTTAAACTTCGTCGGCCCGGGCAGCGACGTGCTCATCGCGGGTTTCACGCTGACGGGCACCGCCAACAAGACGCTCCTCCTCCGCGCCGCCGGTCCCAGCCTTCGTGCCCTCGGGGTGTCCGGTGTGCTCGCCGACCCCAGACTCGAACTCTTCACGGCGGCGAGTCCGGCCGTGAAACTCGCCGAAAACGATACGCACGCGCCGAGCCTCGCCGCGGTCGCGGCCCGCGTCGGCGCCTTCGCGTTTGCCTCTGGCGGCGGCGATGCCGCGCTGCTCATCAATCTCCCGGCGGGCGGCTACACCGTGCAAGTCTCCGGAGCCGACGGCGGCGCCGGGGTTGCGATCGTGGAAGTTTACGAAGTGCCCTGAGCGCTTCGTTGACGATCATTTCACCGCGGTGTTGACCGCCGTGCGCGATGCGGCACGGCGCGCCTATCCGATCGGGTAATAGCGCGGGGCCGGAGAAAAAGGGATAGTGGGTCGGTTTTCGAAACCCGTTACCCCATTTCCCCGCGTCACCGCGATCCAGCGAACTGAAATTATGCCACCTCTTCTTTCCCCACGCACCTTCGCGATGTTCCTCTCCGGCATCGCGCTCTCCGCATTCGCGTCACTTCGCGCGGCGCCCTTGGGCGAGTTTGACCAGGCCGCCGACATCGGGAGAATCTCGCTGCCGGGTTCGTCCGAATTTCTCCCTGCCACGGGCATGTATCGCATCACCGGCAGCGGCGCCAACATGTGGTTCAAGGAGGACGCGTTTCAGTTTCTCTATAAGAAACTCTCCGGCGATCTCTCGTTCACGATGGACGTCGCCTGGCCCGCCGAGGGCAAGGAAGCGCATCGCAAGGCCTGCGCGATCGTCCGCGGCGGGCTTGCGGCCGACGATGTTTACGTCGATGCCGCGGTGCATGGCGACGGCCTGATCGAGCTGCAATATCGCAAATCCAAAGGTGCCGACACGATCGGCATCCGCACGCCCATTCTCGCCCCGGCAACTGTGAAGCTCGAACGTGACGGCGATGTATTCACCGTTTCCGCCTCCAAAAACGGCGGGCCCTTTCAGCCCGTCGGTGCGGTGTCACTGGCGATTGCGGATCCGGTTTTCGTCGGGCTCGGCGTGTGTGCGCACAACGCGAAAAACTCCGAGACCGCGTTGATCTCGAATGTCGTCTTGAAAAACCGCGTCGCGCGGGAGGGCGAGAAACGCGTCCGCGAAACCAGCCTCGAGACGCTCGTCGTCGCGACGGGCGAGCGCCGCCTGATTCACCGCGAGCGCTCCGGCTTCGAGGCGCCCAATTGGTCTCGCGACGGCAAACAGTTTTTCATCAACCGCGACGGCGGCATTTTCACTGTGCCCGTGGCCGGCGGCGAACCGGTGCGCCTCAACACCGGCGCCGTCGATCGCAACAACAACGATCACGGGCTCTCCTTTGACGGCCAATGGCTCGCGCTCAGTTCCGGCCGCGGCGAGAACGGATCGTTGATTTACATCGTTCCCTCGAAGGGCGGTGAACCTCGCCTCGTCACGCCCACCGGGCCTTCTTATTGGCACGGTTGGTCGCCCGACGGAAAGACGCTCGTCTATTGCGCGAAGCGCGACGGCAAATTCGATGTCTATGCCATCCCGGCCGCGGGCGGCGCCGAGCAACGCCTGACGACCGCCGACGGACTCGACGACGGTGCCGAATACACTGCCGACGGGGCCAAGATCTATTTCAACTCCGAGCGCACCGGCGTGATGCAGATCTGGCGGATGAATCCGGACGGCACGCAACAGGAGCAGGTCACGACCGATCCGAATTTCGCCGACTGGTTCCCGCACCCGTCGCCCGATGGAAAGTCGCTCGTGTTCGTCTCGTTCGACAAGGCCGTCAAGGGACATCCCAAGGATCAGAACGTGACGCTGCGCCTGATGCCGCTCGCCGGCGGTAAACCCAAAATCATCGCCACGCTCTTCGGTGGCCAGGGCTCGATCAACGTCCCCTCGTGGTCGCCGGACAGCACGCAGATCGCGTTCGTCAGCTACCGCCACGTGTTGCCCTGACTCGCCGTATGACCTTCCGGAATCTGTTTCTCTGTGTCGCGATCATCTCGACGGCAGCCCACGCCGCCGAGCCGGCGGCGGCCATCAAGCGGCCCTCGATTTCCGGCATCGCCAACGTCGGGCTCTATGCGCACGACCTCACCCAGTCGCGAAGGTTTTATCGCGACTACCTCGGCTACGCCGAGCGCCCGTCCGGCAACAGCCACGGCGCCGACTCCCGGCTGACCTGGTTCAAGGTGAACGATCTCCAGCGGATCGAATTGCGCGCCGAACTCGAAGCCGGTTCCGACCGGCTCGGCCACGTCGGGCTGCTCACGAACGACGCCGAGGCCATGCGACAATACCTTCGGACCCGCGGCTCCCTTGTGCCCGACGCGCTCGACCGGGGACTCTTCGGCGACCGCCGCTTCATCGTGCGCGACCCCGATGGGCGCGTGATTGAATTTGTGCAGCACACGCCCGACTCATGGACTGCGAATATGCGCGGACTGGCCCTGCCGCCGACCCGCATCGCGTCACGTATCCGGCACGCGGGCTTCATGGTCGCCGATCTCGCGACCTCGCTGAAATTCTACCAGGATGTTCTCGGCTTCACGGAATTCTGGCGCGGCAGTGCCGACGGCAAGACTCTCAGTTGGGTGAATCTGAAAGTGCCGGACGGGGACGAATACCTTGAGCTGATGCTCTACGATCCGGCCAACCCGCCCAACGCCGATCGCATCGGCACGTTGAACCACATTTGTCTCGAGGTCGAAGATGCGGCCGCCACCGAAATGATTCTACGGTCCCGTCCACTGCCCGCCGCGTGCAAGGCGACCTCTGCCCTGCGGACGGGCCGGAACGGAAAGCGCCAGATCAATTGCTACGATCCCGACGGCACCCGCACCGAGATCATGGAACCCAGGACGCTCGATGGCCAACCCGTGCCATCGTCGCAGGCACCGCCTCCCAAAACACCCTAACGTGAAGGAGGACCCCTTTCGTAAGTTCGTTTGGACAGCACTTCCCGGGTGCGTTCTCGCGACCCACTCGTCGGCGCGGAACCGTGCTGCCCTTGCCTTCAAGCAAAATGCCAAGACGGGCCGGGGCCGGACGATCCTCGGCGCCGATCCAGTTTGGAAGACCTGCGAAAGCACGCGAATGAAGGCGCGACATTTCGCCCTGCTCAAAGCGGCAGGTAGCAAGCTACCAGATACAGAGGGTCCCACCGGTGCGGGCAACCGCATCATCGTCAGGAGCGTCGGCATCAAAGCGTGGAGCGCCCGCACTGCCAACGTGCGCCTCGAGTATTGTTTCAAGGGCGTCGGACAGCTTTCTGTCGGTGCCTTTCGTCGCGACTGCGAAAACCTTTGCGCCGACACCGTCATTCGCGCCGCACCCGAGTCCTGCGAACTCTACGGCATCGATGGCACCACCTACGGCGGCAACGATGTCGCGCCCCGGCAAAACATCCCTGCACCGTGCGAACCACCGGCCTCGGCTTCGGCTACAAGCAGTCCTTCGCCTTTCCGCCCCGGTGGGTTCGTGGGGTGCAGGTGTTCGCCAACGCCAACGCGCAGCGCGCGACCGGTGCGGCAGCCGAGGAGTTTTCCGGCGCGGCCTCTCCCTCTTCGCCAACGTGCGCAACGTGAATTACGCCGCTGAAGATTTCGAGATCGCCGGACCCACCACCTCGGCACCCGCCCAATTCCGCTTCCGCGAAGACTTCGGCTCGCTCTGGACCTTCGGCCCCGGGGGCTCCTTCCGACCTGCCGCAACAAAGCCGTAGACCATTTCCTCCCCGCTGACGCCGACTCCTTTCAAAGTCCGCGGCGGGATCCAATCCAACAACCCGAATCATCCTGTCATGAAGCACTCCCTCAGTCGCCGCCGCTTTCTCGCCACCTCGGTCTTGCTGCCGTTCGCCGCCGCCTCCGCGCGCGCGGCTTATGCGCCCATCCCGCGCGTGGGTGGGTCCCACCTGCGCACCTCCCTAAACGTCTACTCCTTTCTCGAACTCCTCAATGCGAATGCCAAGGACAAGACCAAGGGCATCGATCTTTTCGGCGCCTGCAACTTCTGCGCGGAGGTCGGCTTCGATGCCGTGGATCTGACCGGATATTTCTTTCCCGGATACCCGAAGGCGCCGGACGACAGTTACCTTGTCCGCCTCAAACGCCACGCGTTCAACCTTGGCCTCGGCATCAGCGGCACCGGTGTGCGCAATGATTTCACCGCCGCCAATCCTGCGACCCGGGCCGAAGGCGTGCAGCGCATCATGACGTGGATTGAGGTCGCCGCGAAGATTGGCGCCCCCACCGTTCGCGCCTTCGCCGACTCGCAGCCGCCTTTCAGGAACTGGCAACAGGCCGCCAACAACGCCCCTCGCGACACGGTTGAAGCCTACCTCGCCGACGCGCTCCGCGAGTGCGCCGAACACGGCAGGAAATTCGGCGTCATCGTCGCCGTGCAAAACCACGGCGACTTCATCAACACCGGCGCGGAACACCTCAGTCTTCTCCGCCGGGTCGACCACGAATGGTGCGCCGCCCTGGTCGACACCGGAAAATATCTCACCGCCGATCCCTACGCCGACATCGCGATGGTCGCACCCTACGCGGTGAACTGGCAGGTCAAGGAAACGACCCGCAGCGAAGCCGATTCGCCCGCGACCGACATGCAGCGGCTTGTCACGATCATCCGCCGCTCCGGCTACCGCGGCTATGTGCCGCTCGAAACGCTCTCGATGCGTCGTCCGGGCTATGACTCCTACGTCGCGATTAAAAAGCTTTTGGCGGACTTCCGCGCCGCCGTCGCCGCCACCGCCTCCATCGCGCCGCTGCCGCCCACGAAGTAGGCGGCGCGGGACTGTTAGCCCCACCTCATCCCTTGCCCCAATGAAATCCATCATCAGACAATTGGCTGCCACCCACCGTTCCCAGGCACACGCTGCCGCCGTGGCGGCGAAGGTAGAACTCGCCCATCCCGCCACCGGCGAAAGCCGGCGCCATTTTCTAAAAAAATCGGCCTTCGGCGGCATCGTGCTCACCGGATTGATGGGAATGTCAGTCGAGGAAACGATCGCCCAGACCACGTCCAAAGTCTCCCGTCTTGGCGCCCCGTCGGATTTGAAAATCACCGACCTCAGGTATACGACGATCAGCAACGGCACCGGCGCCACCAACGCGCGCAACGTCGTCATTCGCATCGATACAAACCAGGGTATCTACGGGCTCGGCGAGGTGCGCGACGGCGCCGACGCGCGTTTTGCGCTCTTCCTGAAGAGCCGGCTGCTCGGTCTCAATCCGTGCAACGTCGAATTGATTTTCAAGATCATCAAACAATTCGGCGGCCACGGTCGCATGGGCGGCGGCGTCAGCGGCGTCGAGATGGCCCTGTGGGATCTCGCGGGCAAGGCGTTCAACGTGCCGGTCTGGGCGTTGCTCGGCGGACGCTACCGCGACAAAATCCGGCTGTATTCCTACATCCCCAATTCCGGCGGCATGCCGCTCGCGCAGCTCGACCTCGCGAAATTCAAGGCCGACGTGAAGCACCGCCTCGAAGTGCAGGGCTTCACCTGGCTCAAGATGCATCCGGGGATCGAGAAAATCCGCGACCTCCCGGGCACCACGGTGAACGGAAAATTTATTCCCGGGTTCGCGACCAAGGTCCGCTCCTCGCGTTCGCAGGAATATCTGTCCTATCAAAACAGCCGGCACGCGTTCACGAGCGTGCAGATCACCGACAAGGGCCTCGATGAACTTGCCAGATACGTCGACACGATCCGCAGCGTGGTCGGCTACGACGTGCCGCTTTCCGCCGATCATCAGGGCCATTTCGATGTGAACATGTGCATCCGGGTGGGCAACGCGCTGGAGCGCTTCAGTCTCGCCTCGCTGGAGGATTTTCTCCCCTGGGACTGCACGGAACAGCTGAAGATGATCACCGACGCGATCAACACCCCGACCGTCACGGGCGAGGACATTTACCGGAAGGAGGAATTTCGGAAACTGTGCGACGCGCGCGCCGTGGACATGATTCAACCCGACTTGGCGACCGCTGGCGGAATTCTTGAAACCAAAAAGATCGGCGACTATGCCGAGGAGAAGGACACGCCGATGGTGATGCATTTTGCCGGCACGCCGGTGGGTTTCATGGCCAACGTGCATTGCGCAGCCGCCACCGAAAATGCCCTGGCACTCGAAGTGCCCAACCAGATCGTCGATAATCCGTGGTGGCCCAATCTCGTGAAGACAACCGACGGTCAGCCGCTGTATGCAAACGGTTACGCCGGCGTGCCCCACGAGGCCCCGGGGCTCGGCATTGAATTGAACGACGAGGAAATGAAACGCCATCTGCACCCGGAGGACTCCGGTTATTTCGAGCCCACTCCGCAGTGGAATGACGTGCGCTCCTACGATCGCACTTGGAGTTAGCCCGGCGATTTCCCACGCCGCCCGGGGTCTGGCGGTCGTCGCGTTCCGGCGGGCGGCGCGATCTGGATTCACTTATCCGATCGGGTAATAGCGCGAACACCGGAAAAGACCATAATCCGCCCGGTCTTTATCCCCACTTCCAGACGAATGGATTTACAACCGTCCGTGCTGGTTCTGTTACGCCCTCCCCACACTGATTCGAGTTTGCGCGAAGCAAGCGGTTCGAAAAATCCCCACTTAGATAATCCCCAAACCCACTGCCATGCCTGCCTCCCAACACCCCCTCCGCCTATTTTGCCTCGTTGCCGTATGCCTTGGCTGGTCATCCCTCGCCACCGGCCAGGTCGCCTCTGCAGCCAAGCCCACCGTCCCGACGGTGGATCCCTCCGAGCCGGTCAAACTGTCGGAGTTTACGGTATCGACCGATCGCGATCGGGGCTACTACTCGAGCGACACCGCCGCCGGCTCGGTGCTCACCGGCAAGCCCGTCAAGGAACTCGCCCTCGCGATTACACTCATCAATCGCGATCTGCTGGACGATCTGCAGACCACGAACATCGCCGAGGCGATGCAGTTCTCCGCCTCGTTCAGCCCCGAGAACGGCCTGGTGCGCGGCCAGGGAGCCCAGATGAATGCGGAGGGGCAGTTCACCAACCGCGTCGGCAACAGCACCAACGGCGTGCCCGATTCCGGTGCGGTCGAGCGGATCGAACTCATCAAAGGTCCGCCCTCGGTGCTGATGAGCTCCGCGTCCGCCGGTGGTGCGGTCAACATCACGCCGAAGCGCCCGCAACGGAAAAACTTTTCCGAGGCCGAGTTTCAGTACGGCAACTTTCAGAAACGCTATCGCGCCGAGGTAAACCGGGTCCTCACGCCCAAGCTCGGTGTGCGGCTGGGCGCCCAATACTCGGATGCCGATTTCAACGGCGCTTCCGTCATGAACCAGCCGAACATTCCCGAATTCGATCAGGATCGTCGCCTGCTGCTGTTCGGCGCGGTTGAATGGAGACCCTTTCCCAACACCATCGTCGGAGTCGACGTCGAACAAGTGCGCGACCGCTCCGTGCCCAGCAACCGCACTGCGCTGCGCTTCGTGACCGTCACCCGCAACGGCCAATCCATGCGGCTCCCGTGGTATCTCGCCTATAACGTGCCGCTGAACTGGTCGATCACCGGACCCGACATCGAGACCGGCAAGGACCACCGCTACCTCACCGCCCGTTGGAGTCAGACGTGGACGAAGTACTTCAAGACCGAGGGCAATATCTACAACCAGTGGTATAACGAAAAAATCCTGCAGGGTAACCAAAACATCGAAGAGTCCACCACGGTGGCCGGCTTGGGCGGCCTTCGTGCCATCCGCGTCTCGAGCTACGACCGGACACAGATGGCCCAACGCACCACGCAGATGGCGTTCCGCGGGGTGTTCGACTACGCGATCCGCGAGTCCAAGCACCAGTTCATCGCGAAATACAACTACTACACTTTCTACACCGATTCCGAGAGTTACCGCGCCTTCAACCCCGGCACCAACCCCGTCACCGGTTTGGTCGCCGCCAATGAGGTCAAGGGCGCGTGGCGTCAGGTCGAAGGCGTGACCGCCGACGTGCTCAATTCCTACGACCGCAGCTGGCCGACGACGAGCCTCAGCTACCTCTGGCGCTATGCCAACGACGCCCACGACAACCCGCGTCGCCATCAGGGTAACCTCATCTACACGGGCGAATATCCGACCCGCATCGGCACCTTCTTCCCGCTCGCGGGCATTTCCTATCACAGCCAGATTGAATCTTTCCGATCCACTTACGCGAATGTCGGCGGCGTGCTGACCAACCGGACCGGTCTCTTCTCTCGGCCGCATCGCTGGGGCAGCGCTCCGAGCGCCGGTGTCGTCTATCAGATCAACCCGTCGATCGGCATTTTCAGCAGCTATTTGGAGTCGTTTCAGGTGCCGACGAACACCAATTCGTTTCAGGAACTCCTGCCCAACCGCGAGGGCGTGAGCTATGAGACGGGTATCAAGCTCGACCTCTACGACCGCAAGGTCACCGGCACCCTCAGTTATTTCGACACGACCGACAAGAATCGGGCGGTGACGGATTCGAGCGCGTTCAACATCAACACCCGCGACGTCAACGGCAACGGTCCGCGCGATAACGGATTCGACGCCAACAATCTCGCGGCCAACACCTCGCGGGGCGATACGGTCGCAGTGGGCGAGTACAATTCGAAGGGCTGGGACGGCGAGATCATCTTCTCACCCGGCCGCGGGTTCCAGGCGACGGTCTCCGCCACCTTGGTGGACGCTAAAGTGACGGATGACCCAAATCCCAGCCTGGTCGGATCGCGACAGGGCGGCTTCGCCAAGCGCAACTTCGGCAGCGTAGTGAGCTACCGTTTCCCCACCGGCCGCCTCAAAGGTCTCATGGTGGGCGGCGGCTACCGCTACACCTCCGATCGCTATTTGAGCCGCGTGCGCCAATTCACGAATGTCGTCGGCTCGCCCTTCGTCGATTACTGGCAGCCTCCGGCCAAGACCTTGGCGTTCTTTTCCAAATACACTTTCAAGATCGGCAACAAAGACACGTGGGTGCAGTTCAACGCCGACAATCTGTTGAAGGCGAAAAAGTACATCAACGAGCCTTCGTTCACGAACCTCCTGATCTACCCGATCGACACGCCCGTCGTGTGGCGCGTGACGAGTGGGGTTCGTTTCTAGACGGGTGGGTCGCCGCGGCTCGGGCGCCGCGAGCCTTCCGCTTCGGCCCCAAAGGCAGGCGTGGCGTCGGGGCTGAGGGTTTTTGGCCAAGCGCTCCGCCGCTTGGTCTTCCCGGTCGGTTTCGCGGAGATAACGTCTCCTTAACAAAATAGCCGCGGCGGCACATACTCGCTTAGCCCGCATGGGGTTTACTGTGCGCGTAACCCACCACGCCCTCCCCATGAATTCCCAACGCTCCGTTTTTCATCTTCGTTCGATCTGGCCGGCGATCGCCCTGCTGACGTCGCCCCTTGTCGCCGACGATCCCCGGCTCGAATCCTGGCAAACGGGCAACACCCGGCGCTACGCCCGCATCTACGAGACCGACGCCGCGCGCCTCGCGGGCAACGCCGTCAGTACCTGGTCGCGCGGCACCGGTGCGCAAACCACGCCGAGCTACGCGGGCGTGATCCAAGTTTCCTCCTCGGCGAACTGGGTTTACGTCCGCTCCTCCGGTCTCGGCACGCACGTGATGGGACCCTGGTATGGCAACGTCGCCCACACGCAGAATTTCCCGAATTTTCCGGCGAACACCGGCGTGATCTATCGCCTCGCGCGCACGCCGGCGATACCCGAAACGAAGACGCTCACCGGACTCGCGGCCATCGGCTACTTCGTGGATGGCGTAGCGGCCTTCGACAATCGTGATGCGTTTTCCTACGTGACGGCCAGCGGGATGGACTCCTCGCCCAACAACGGACTGCGCGGCGACAACGTGTGGAGCAAGGAGGCCTACCATAACGAGAGCCAGACTTTCGACCCGGCCTTCGCGCATCAGGCCGGGAGCAACCATCACTATCACGCCAACGCCCCCGCCGTGCGCTACCAGCTCGGCGACCATGTCGACTTCGATCCGAACACGAAACTCTACAGCGAGAGCACGGCGCCGGTGACGGCGCACTCGCCCATCGTCGCGTGGCTGGCTGACGGTCTGCCGGTCTACGGACCCTACGGTTTCTCGTCGCCGCTGGACGCGAAGAGCGGGCTGCGGCGCATGACTTCCGGCTACGTGCCGCGCGACGGCACCAACGGCACCACGAATCTCGCCACCACCGGACGCACGACGCTCCCCGCGTGGGCCGCCCGCGCGCAGAATCGCAGCGCGACGCTGCCGGCGACGGTGTTTGGACCGGCGGTCGGCCCGGCCTTTGCGCTCGGCCGCTATATCGAGGACTACGACTACCTCGGCGACCTCGGGAAGACGCAGGGCGTGGATTTTGATCTCAATGAATACAACGTGCGCTTCTGCGTGACGCCGGAGTTTCCCGCCGGCACCTACGCCTACTTCCTCACCATCGAGGCCGACGGCACGCCGAGATTTCCGAACATGGTCGGCCGGTGGTTTTTTGGCAGCCCGACCGGCGGCACCGTCAACGCGATCAACGAAACTGTCACCGAGTATATCCGCGCCAGCCAGGCCTCGCCGATCAGCGTGACCGCGACGAACGCCGGCGGCACCGTGGCGATCGCATGGACCTCCGTCGAAGGCGCGACCTACAAGATCGAAACCTCACCCGACGCCGCGACGTGGACCGCCCTCGCCAGCGCGAGTGCGATCACCAGCAGCGGCGGCGACACGACGGGTTTTTCCACCGCGACCATCGCCGCCAACTACCGCGTCACGCTCACCGCGCTCGCGACCTACGACCCGCGCGGTGCCGGCGGGCTCAGCGGCATCGGCAATTCCGCCACCGCGGCCGCCGCGGTCGGTTCCACGGGGACGGCGCGCCTCGTCAACATCGCAACGCGCGTTGCGCTCGGTGGCGCCGCCGGAACGCCCATTCCTGGCTTCGTCCTCAGCGGCACGGGGACGAAACAAATGCTCGTCCGTGCGATCGGCCCCACGCTCACGGCCTTCGGCGTCACCGGCGTGCTCGCCGATCCGCGGCTCAGTCTTGTGAGCGGCAACTCGACCGTCGCGAGCAACGACAACTGGATCGCGGCCGATGTCGCGACGATGACGGCCGCCGGAGCGTTTGCGCTCACCGCCGCGAGCAAAGACTCCGCGCTCGTCACCACGCTCGCGCCCGGCGCCTACACCGCCCCGGTCGCTGCGACCGATGGCGGCAGCGGCGTCGCGCTCCTCGAAGTTTACGACGCCGCGACCGCCTCCGCCGTCAATGTGATCAACGCGAGCACGCGGGCGTTCGTCGGCACCGGCGACAGCGTCTTGATTCCCGGCTTCGTCATCGGCGGCACCGGTTCGCTCAAGCTCCTCATCCGCGCCGTCGGTCCCACGCTGGCGGGCTTCGGCGTCACCGGCGTCCTCGCCGATCCCACGATCACGCTCTACCGCGGCACGACGGTGCTCGCGACCAACGACAACTGGGGCAGCGCCACCAACGCCGGGGAAATCTCCGCCACCGCCACCGCCGTCGGCGCCTTCACGCTGCCCGCCGGCAGCCGCGACGCCGCACTCGTTGCGACGCTCCCGGCCGGCTCCTACACCGCGATCGTCAGCGGCGTGAGTGCCACCTCCGGCACTGCGCTCGTCGAGCTCTACGTTGTCCCCTGATCCGCGCCCACCCCATGAACAGCTTCCCTCGTCTGCTCCTGCTCGCCCTGTCGTTGCTTTCCACCGTGGCCTCCTCGGCGGCGCCGCCCAATGTCCTCCTCATCGTCACCGACGATCAGGGCTGGGGCGATGTGCCATGGCGCGGCAGCCCGGCCCGTATGCCCAATCTGGATGCGCTCCGGCGGAGCGGCACGGAGCTCATGCGCTACTACGCCTGGCCCGTGTGCAGTCCCACCCGGGCCTCGCTCTACACCGGACGCTCGGCGTTTCAACAGGGCATCCGCAATCAATTCGCTCCCGCCGACGACGGCATGTCGCTGCTTGAGCACACCATGCCGGAGAGCTTCCGGGCGGCGGGTTACCAGACCGCGCTCACCGGCAAGTGGCACCTCGGATCGACCAGCGTGGCGCGCCGGCCCAACGCGCGCGGCATCGACAATTTCTACGGCTTCCTGGGGCCCGCCATCGATTACTACACGCATCGGAGTCCCGCCGGTGCCAATCCTCAGATCGACTGGCAGCGCAACGGCACGACGCTCGACGAAGCGGGCTACGCGACCGATCTGATCGCGGCCGAGGAGGTCCGCCTCCTGCGCGCCCGCGACCCGACGAAACCGTTTCTCCACATCGTCACCTTCAACGCCCCGCACGATCCCTACGCGGCCCCCGATTCGCTCAAGGCCAACTACCCGACACTCACCGGCGACGCGCAGACCTACGCCGCCATGCTCGAGAGCCTCGACAACGGTATCGGCACGATCCTCGCCGAACTCACCGCGCAGGGGCTCGACAACGACACGCTCGTCGTCTTCGTCTCCGACAACGGCGGCGCCGGCAACTCTCCCGCGCGCAACACCCCGCTGCGGCTTAACAAGGGCAACATCTACGACGGCGGCATCCGCGTGCCCGCGATCATCCGCTGGCCCGGCGTCGTGCGCGCCGGCGCGACGAGCGAGCAGTTCTTCCCCGCCCACGATATGTTTCCGACCATCGCCGCCGCCGTCGGCGTCACCCCCCGCAACTCCCTGCCGTTCGATGGCGTAGACGTGTGGACCCAGCTCCGCACCGGCGGTGCGACGGTCTCCCGTGCCTTCACGATCGCGACAGCGGCCAACTACGCGCAATTCGACGGCCGGATGAAACTCGTCCGCATCGGCAACCGCGATGAACTCTACGATATCGTCGCCGATCCGTCCGAGGCCACGGATCTCGCCGCCGCCCAACCCGCCGTGCTCGCGCGGATGCAGACCGCGCTCGCGGCCTCGCTCACGCGCTCCCTCAGCGCCGAGCCCGCGGGCGACGCCCGCCTTACCAACCTCTCCGCCCGCGCCGCCGTGGGCGGCCCTGCCGGCACCCCGATCCTCGGTTTCGTCGTCACCGGTGGCTCGAAACGCCTCGTCGTCCGCGGCGTCGGTCCCGCGCTCGCGGACTTTGGTGTGACAGGAGCCCTGGCCGATCCGCTCGTCGAGTTGCGCCGGGGCCAGACGCTCGTCCAAACCAACGACAACTGGCTTGCCGCCGATGCCGCCACGTTTTCCTCCGTCGGCGCGTTCGTGTTGCCCGTCGCGAGCAAGGACGCCGCGCTCGTCGCGACGCTGCCCGCCACCGATTACACCGCGCAAATCTCCTCCGCCGTCGCCGGCGCGAGCGGAGTGGCGCTCCTGGAAATCTACGACGCCGGCACCACCGCCGCACGGCTCGTCAACGCCTCGGCCCGCGCCTTCGTCGGCACCGGCGCTTCGATCCTCATCCCCGGCATTGTCGTCGGCGGCAACGGCGCCGCCGGCCTCCTGATCCGCGCCGCCGGTCCCGCGCTCGGCAAGTTCGGGGTGACCGATGCGCTCGCCGATCCGGTGATCACCGTTTACCTTGGAGCCAATGTCATTGCGACCAACGACGTTTGGGGATCTGCCGCGAACGCCGCCCAAATCACTGCTGCTGCCACCGCGACCGGTGCGTTCGCCTTCGACTCGGGCAGCCGCGACGCCGCGCTGCTGACAACGCTGCCGGCAGGCGCAAGCTTCACCGTGCAGGTGAGCGGCCGGAACAACACGACCGGCACCGCGCTGGTCGAATTCTACCTGGTGCCGGAATAGAATCCGCTGGGCCGGGGACTCGAGTTTAACTTGGTCTCCTTGGCGCCGTCCCCGGTTTTTTTCGCAACGCCGAAAGGTGTCCACCAATCGAAGCGCGCTTGTCGGGCTTGGGTTGCTCGCGCTCAGCTCGGCCCGTGGTGTCCCAAAAGTTGAATTATGGCGCGGGCTCGCTCGACCGTAACCAAAGTGGCAATGCCTAACTCATGAGAAATTCTGACGAGTTTTTGGGTTTTTCGTGAGAATCCGTCGGAAAGTTTCGCGACTTGGGCCGTCGGAAATTTTCCCGAGTAGAGCCGAAATCATTCGGCCGGCGATGTCGCGCAGCATTTTAGGCGGAAATCTTGATGGGAAGGTTTTCAGGCTAGTCGCGACAAGTTCCGACCTCGGCCTTCTGACATGTGAAAATGTGAACAAGTTTAGGGGGTTCCCAAGGGTCTTTTCTTGACGGTAGGGGGGCAAAGTGGGTTGAAATGGGGCGTTGTGGAGCGGTAGAGCTCCTTTCACCCACATGGCGCAGGCAGACAATTCCGTCTTTACGGGCTTTTTTGAGCACACGTTGGACGACAAGGGTCGACTCACGATCCCGTCGGCGTGGCGTCATGCCCCGACGGAGGAGAGCGGGTCGGGGGTGGCTTTTTTGGCCACGCCGCATCCGGACGGTTACATCGCCGTGCTTCCCCCCGCGGAGGTGACGAAGCTGCGCGAAAAGGTCTCGGCGCAGAAGCTGGGTGACTCCTCGGCGCAGGCCTTTCTCGCGCGTTTCTTTTCCCGGACCCAGGGCTTCACGATCGACAAGGCGGGCCGCACGTTGCTGACGCCCGACCTGCTCAAGCATGCCGGGATCGAGCGCGACGCGGTCCTCGTCGGCTCCCTGACCAAGTTCAACATCTACAGCCCCGCCCGCTGGAAACAGGAAGAGGCGCGGACGGCCGGCGAGAACTACGGCGATGTCATGCGCCGCCTCGACATTTGAGCGCCCGGTGCTGTCGCCCGAAATCTCCGACCCTGTCCTCCCCATGATCCGTCGCGCCGCCAAGATCAAAGCCCCCGTTCCCCGGGTTCCTCTCCGGAAAGCGGCGCTGTCGGCTTCGCCCGCGGCGCGGCGGCCGTTTCCGGCCTGGATCGATGCTGCGGAACGCGCGGTGGCTTTTCCCGCCGTTGGGGCCACGCCGCGCATCCGCGATTCCCTCGTTTTGCGGACCGTGGTTGCTCCGAAAAAGTCCGCCAACCCGAAGCGTCTCACCGATGTCCCTGCTGCACGATGAGACCCGCCCCGGAGTCATGACCCCCGGCCACTATCCCGTGTTGCTGCGCGAGGTCGTCGACTTCCTCGCGCCGCGGCCGGGTGGCCGCTACCTCGACTGCACCTTTGGCGGCGGCGGCCACTCGCGCGCCTTGCTCGAAGCCGCGCCCGGAACCGACGTCGTGGCGCTCGACCGCGATCCGGCCGCCGCCCCGCGCGCGGCGGCCCTGCGGGAGTCTTTCCCGGGTCGCTTCGCGCTGGTCGATCGGGATTTCGGCCGCCTCGGCGAACTGCCCCTCGCGGATTTCGACGGCATCCTCTTCGACTTCGGCGTCTCCTCGTTCCAGCTCGACGATCCGGAGCGGGGTTTTTCTTTCCGCACCGACGCGCCCGCCGACATGCGGATGGATCCGCGCACCGGCGTGCCGGCCTCCCTCTGGCTCGAGACCGCCACCGAGGACATGATCGTCCGCGCCGTGCGCGATTTCGGCGAGGAAACGCACTGGCGCCGCGTCGTCCGCGCCCTCATCGCCGCCCGCGGCACCGGCGCTTTGGCCCGCACCGCCCCGCTCGCCGAAACGATCGCCGCCGCCATCCCGGCCCGCGACCGGCACCAGTCGCGGATCCATCCCGCGACGCGCGCGTTCCAAGGCATCCGGATCGCGGTCAACGACGAGCTCGGCGCCATCGACCGCGCGTTGCCGGCGGCGTTTGCCCGGCTGGCCGCGCCCGCCCCGGGTCGCCCGGGCGGCGTGCTCGCCGCGATCAGTTTCCATTCCCTCGAGGATCGGCCCGTGAAGCAGTTTTTCCGCCGTTGCTGCGGCCAACCCGAGAGCGCCGACGACGCCACACCGCAGGACCTGCGCGTGAAAACCGCCGAGCCGCTCACCCGCAAACCCGTCGTCCCCGGCGACGCCGAACTCGCCGCCAATCCCCGCAGCCGCTCCGCCAAATTGCGCGCGCTGCGCCGGCTCTGAGCCCCCCGCCCCGCGCCGCCACCCCCGCTTTCCGTTCCCTCCCTGCCGCCATGAAAAAGAATTCCCGCGCCTTTGCGAACCAGCTCGTCGTCTGCCTGCTCCTCGCGATCGGGGCCGGCGGGACCGTCGGGCTGGGCATGGTCTGGATGCGTCACCAGATTTCAACTACGGCCAACGGCAACCGCCAGGCCGCCGCCCGCGTCGCCGAGATCGAGCGGCTGATCGGCGAGAAACACGCCGCGATCGAGAGCGCGCAGCGCCCCGATCTGCTGCGGGAGCGCAACGTCGCGCTCCGGCTCGGCCTTGTGTCGATGAACGACGTGCCGGTCGTCAACGTGCCCGAGGACGTCGTCCGCCGCATGGCGGTCCGCGCCAACCGCGAACTCTTCGCCGAGGCCGCGCCCATCACGCTCCGGATCGCCCAGCGCTGACGCCGATGTCGAAGGGGTATTCCTCGAGCTACCGCATCGCCCTCCTCGCCGGCCTTCTGCTGGCGTGTTTCGGCGTGCTCGCGGTCCGGCTCGTGTGGCTGCATGCCATCAACCGGGACGAACTCCTCGCCACCATCACGCGCACCCGCCAGCAGCTGATCACCGAGACGGCCCGGCGCGGCGACATCCTCGACCGCCGTGGCGTGCCGCTGGCCACCAGCCGGTCCGTGATCGAGCTCGGGGTCGATCCCAACTACCTCCGCCCGCAGGACGAAGCCAAGTGGCCGCAGCTCGCGCAGCTGATCGGCATGCCCGAGGACGAGCTCCGCCTGATCTTCACGACCAAGTTCCGCGTGCCCGCCCCGGTGGCCGCCGCGGCCCCCGCCGCCGCTCCGGTGGGCATCCGCCTGGCGCTGGCCGGCGCCGAAGCCGCGGCGGCTCCGGTCGCGGCGGCGAAGGCCGAGGCCGAGGCCGGCGACGGCGAGGCCGCGGTCCGGGGCGGTGAAAAAGAACCGCGCCGCATCCAGTGGGCGCGTTTGCGCGACGAAGTGTCGGAGGAGCTCTACGCGGAGATCCGCAAGCTCGGCATCCAGGGCATCACGGGCGACCGCATTTACCGCCGCGTCTATCCCAGCAACCAGCTCGCGGCCCATGTCGTGGGTTTTGTGAACAAGGCCCAGGAGCCCGCCGCGGGAGTCGAGGCGGTGTTCGATTTCTATTTGCGCGGCCAGGATGGCTGGCGGGTGGGGGAGAAAGACGGCCGCAACCGAGAACTCGCCCAGTTCCGCACGCGGGAAGCGCCGCGCGTCGACGGCTACAACGTCGCGCTCTCGCTCGACCTCGGCGTGCAGGATGTCGTCGAGCAGGAGCTGCTCTACATCGCCGAGAAATTCCGCCCGCTGAAGGCCACCATCATCGTGAGCGATCCGCGGACCGGTTTCATTCTCGGCCTCGCGAACTACCCCAGTTTCGATCTCAACCTGTACAACAAGGTGCCGAAAACGGAGTTGGCGCGGATGAAGAACGCCGCCGTCGCCGACGTTTATGAACCCGGCTCCGTCTTCAAGATTGTAGCCGCGGCGGGCGCGGTCGAGGACCGGCTGGTCACCCCGAACCACGTTTTCGATTGCGCCCTCGAGCGCATCGCCCACCGCGGCCAGATGGTGAAGCTCCCGTCGGAGGACCACCGGATGGGCGACCTGACGGTTTCCGAAATCATCAGCCATTCGAGCAACAAGGGCGCCGCCCAGCTGGCGCTCCGGCTCGGCGAACCGCGGTTCTTCGAGTACGTGCGGAAGTTCGGTTTCGGCGCCTCCCTCGGGTTTCCGGTCGGCGGCGAGGTCGGCGGCATTTTGACCGACTACCGCAAGTGGAACCCGATCGACATCACGCGGATCGCGATGGGCCATTCCGTCGCCTCCACCGCCCTGCAGATGCACCAGGCCATGACCGTCATCGCCAACGACGGCGTGCTGATGCGGCCCCAGCTGATTTCCCATATCACCGATGCCGCCGGCGAAACCGTCCGCCGCCATGGTCCCGAGGAAATGCACCGGGTCGTCTCGAAGGAAACGGCGCACAAGGTCGCCCGCATGCTGGAGGGCGTCGCCTCCGTCGGCGGCACGGCCGCGGAAGCCGCCATCCCGGGTTTCGATGTGGCCGGCAAGACGGGCACGACGCAGAAACTGGTCGAGGAGCTGCGCGCCGACGGCACCCCGCGGCTGGTGTATTCACGGAAGCATCACGTCGCCTCCTTCGTCGGTTTCTTCCCCGCCGGCCGGCCCCAGGTCGCGATCTCGGTGATCGTCGACGAGGCCAAGGTCCAGTCGCCGAGCGGCGTCGCGTACGGCCGCGTGGTCGCCGCGCCTTCGTTCAAGCGGATCGGCGAACGCCTCATTACCGTCCTGGACATCCGGTCGGACAGCGAGCCCGTGCGGCCCCGCGCCTACGCCTTCGCGCAGCAAGGAGTTCCCCGGTGATCGGTTATCTCACTACCGACGCCGCGCTGATCCACGCGTTTGCGCGGCCGCTTCCGGTGCGCCGCACCCGCCGCGAGACGCTCGAGGCGGACCGGATCTTCAAGCTGGCCCCGCGGCTCGGCGACTGCTTCGGCGACGGTGAAGCGCTGGCCGTCAAGGGCCCGCTCGACCGGCCCGTTTCCGGGCTCGTGACCGACAGCCGGCGCGTGGTGCCGGGGACGGTGTTTTTCGCTTTGCCGGGACGGCGGATGGACGGAGCCGCGTTTATCGACGACGCGGTCAGCCGCGGCGCCGTCGCCGTGGTTTCGCGCACGATGCCGGCGCATGCCCCGGCGAAAGTGACCTTTGTCCAGGTCGCCGACCCGCGGGCCGCGCTGGCCCGGGCCGCGCAGCGCCACTACCGGTTCCCGGATCGCGATCTCGGCGTGGTCGGCGTCATGGGCACCCACGGCAAGACGACGGTCGCCTACCTCTTGCAGCACCTGCTCGGGACCGACCGGCGGATCGGCCGGATCGGCTCCATCACCTACGATCTCGGCGCCCGGTCGGTGCCGGCTTACCGGACGACTCCGGAATCGCTCGATGTTTTCGGACTGCTGGCGCAGATGCGCGACGCGGGTTGCCGGCAGGCGATCCTGGAAGTCAGCTCCCAGGGTTTGGACCAGCAGCGGGTCCACGGCGTGGAGTTCGGGGCCGTGGTCTGCACGAATCTCGAAGGCGAAGGCTGCCCTCTGGGGCCGACGCTGCGCCTATGCGCCGGCGAAAACGGAGCGCGGCCGAAGGTTGCCGTGGTGAACCTCGACGATGCCGGCGGTGTCCGGCTGGCGGAACAACTCTCGGTTTCCGGTCCACGGTTGGTCACCTACGGCGAACACCCCCGGGCCGAAGTGCGCTCCGAGAATCCGGTTTTCCGGGGCCGACGCACCTTTTTCCGGCTGGTGTGGCCGGGAGGCGCGATGGAGCTCGATGCCCCGCTCGTCGGTCGCCGCAATCTCGGCAATCTCCTCGCCGCCGTCGCGACGGCCTGGGCGCTCGGGCGCGACCCGCAGGTGGTGCTCGCGCGACTGCGCTCTTTTCCCGGCGTGCCCGGCCGGCTGGAGCCGATCGATGCGGGGCAGGCCTTCGAGGTCTTCGTCGACTACGCCCATTCCGCGTCGGCGCTGCGGCATACGCTCGCCGATTTGCGGACGCGGACGAACGGCCGGCTCCTCGTGGTGTTCGGTTGCGGCGGCGG
>JACCDS010477681.1_pt1 | contig 22733 bp, 21 predicted proteins | sample 7446441 | NCBI WGS metagenome assembly JACCDS01 (sample SAMN15323445, study PRJNA562643) | freshwater metagenome | isolation source: river surface water | place: USA:Blue River Watershed | collected 2017-08-17 | reverse complement strand
TGGAGCTGGAGCTGGAGCTGGAGCTGTGGGCGTTTGAGTCTGGGGTTTAGTTGCTGTCGCTGACTTTTTCGGTGCGGACTTGGTCGCAGGTTTAGCGGAGGTTTCAGCGACCGGGCTTGCTGCTTCTTGTGTGCTATTGCCGTTGGGAACTTGCTCCGTAGCTGTCTTCTTTGGTGTTGCGGGTGCTGTGGTTGGCATTGCCTTTTTTACAGCCGGGGCCTTTACTTTTGGCGCAGTCTGTTGGCCGGTATTGGCCACAGGCGCTTCCGTTTCTGGTTTGGGGGTCGGCTTTTTGCGCATGACCGGTTTAGCCGGTGCCGGGCCGGGTTCTGCCGGTGCAGGTGTTGCCGCTGGGGTTACGGCAGGGTTTGCGGGCTTGTCGCTAGGGGTTGTCATTGCCAAAACGCCTGTGACTTGTTATTGGAATACCTGGTTGGCGGGTGATTATGCCTGTTCCAATGCGAGGCTGGCGACAAAATCCGGCAGGAAAACCTCACTCACCAGCAGATGCTTGCCATGCAGGGAAAAAATCGAGCGGCGCCCCCAAAGTAACTCTGACTCCGCCAGTGTTGACGGCACATAGCAATGATTGCGCTGGATGGCCGCAACCGCAATTGGACTGCGTACTAAATGCGACTGGCTAAACAAAAATGCACCCAATGGGCGAGTACGCTGTTTGCGCAGATGACGCAGTTCACCGGTAAGGCTAGCGAGTGGCAGGAGGCTGCGCGCAAACACCCAGGGCTGGTTGTTACCTTTGAGGATTACCTCGCGAATCATTACCAGGTCACTCATCCGTATCGCCAACACCTCACATTCATTTCGGCTGGCGCGGCCAATAAACTGACGAACTATCTCCACCTGAAACTTGCCAGTGCTTTTTTTGATCAGGCGCGCAGTTAGGGAGCCTGGGTCGGTTAACCAGTGTTGCAATGCCAAGGGCGGACGAATCGCGCGCGGCCAGAGTGCGAGTGGGCGCCACAATAAGCCGGGGGTGGAATATGCCTGGGGCAATCGCGGTCTCCTGGTCATAAAGCGGTTGGGTTGGCGGATAAAAACACTTGCAGTGTTCAAGGCGGGCCGCAGTTTATCAGCTCGTTTGTCTTGCCGTGTAAAAAATCGAGATAAGTCTGCCGCTTGCGGATTAATGCAGGTAAACTCCCCCGGCGATTCACTATTTAGGAGAAGAAAATATGCACAAGACCGATATAGTCGTAGCTCTGGCAAATAACACTGACTTGGGCGTTAACAAGGCTGACCTGGTGGTTTCTGCCTTTATCGAACAGATTACCAATGCGCTTGCTCGCGGTGAGTCTGTGGCCTTGTTGGGATTCGGTACCTTCAATGTTAGCGAGCGTGCCGCGCGCGAAGGGCGCAATCCGCAGACTGGAGCAACTATTCAGATCGCTGCTAGCAAGACTGTAACTTTCAAAGCGGGCAAAGCCCTGAAAGATGCGGTTAACGAATAACACTTTCCTCCGGCGGCATGACCACGCCGCCATCGCCTCTGATTTGACCAACACCAGACTCAACCAACAATAAAAGCTAAATACCTATTGCCCCGGGGTGTATCTATGTCACTAACCAATAAAATTTTACTCGGCATGGTGCTAGGGGTCATTGTAGGCGTGGTGTTCAACCTGATTATGGGGGTTGATCAAGCACATCAGACTGCCGCTAGTCCTCTGGGCCAGTGGTTACAAGTGTTCGTTATCAATGGTCTGTTTGACACCATCGGACAAATTTTTGTGGCGTCACTTAAATTACTCGTAGTGCCGCTCGTTTTTGTTTCTTTAGTGTGCGGTGCGGCGTCGCTCGGGGGGCACAACCGCATGGGGGCTCTCGCCACGAAAACGCTGGTGCTCTATTTGGTCACCACGGCCATGGCTATTGCCTTGGCAATGGGAGTAGCAGTATTTATCCAGCCGGGCGCCGGTGTCGATATGGCATTGTCCAGCACTTACTCGGCACCACCAGCTCCCTCGATCAAAGAAACTTTCCTTGATATTTTCCCGAGCAATCCAGTGCAAGCGATGGCCGAAGGCAATATGTTGCAGGTGATTGTTTTCTCAATTTTATTTGGTATCGCCATATCGCGTACCGGCGGTGAAATTGCGCTCAATATGCGGAATTTTTTTGAGCATTTGAACGAAGTTGTTTTGAAAATGATGATGTTGCTGATGCAGCTTGCGCCCTACGGTGTGTTTTGTTTGTTGGTGAAATTATTTGCGTCAATTGGTTTTGGGGCGATTCTGGATTTAGCCAAGTATTTTTTCACGGTGTTGTTTGTGTTGTTGTTACACGCTTTTGGTGTTTACGGAACTTTGCTAAAGCTGTTGAGTGGTTTAAGCCCGGTGATTTTTTTTAAAAAAATGTGGAAAGTGGCTGTGTTTGCCTTCAGTACATCGTCAAGTAACGCCACACTGCCGGTGAATTTGCGCACATGTGAACATGACCTCGGCGTGGATAATAAAGTGTGTAGTTTTTCGATTCCCCTTGGAGCCACGATCAACATGGATGGTACTGCCATCATGCAAGGTGTTGCGACGGTGTTTATAGCGCAGGCTTACAATATTGATATTGGCATTGCGGGATACTTGATGGTGATATTAACCGCTACGCTCGCCTCTATTGGTACCGCCGGTGTGCCCAGCGTCGGGTTAGTCACTCTGGCGATGGTGTTGCAGTCGGTTAATTTACCCGTTGAGGGCATTGCATTAATTATTGGTGTGGATCGCTTTCTGGATATGGTTCGCACTGCAGTGAATGTAACCGGCGATGCCGTTGTTTCGGTAATAGTTGCGAAGAGCGAAAATATGCTGGACAAAACCCGTTACGAAAACATGCAGTTAAATGCGGAAGTTGACCCTGTGTAAGCCCCCGGTGGATTAGTAAAATAAAAAAAGCGACTGTTTTATTCAGTCGCTTTTTTTATTTTGTACGCTAACCAAATTAATGTTTGGTGGGTGGGTTGGATTCAAACTCCACGCTGATAGCTAAATCATCCGTCAAGCAGGGCCAGCGCTCAAATTCCTGCTGCCAACCCCGGGTTTTGTGGGTGTCGATATAAGTAGAAAAATTTTTCCCGTCAAATTTGTGTTCATTAAGCAACAGCTCGGCTGAGAACAGTACTGCTTGATCCAACTCATTGGCAAAAGGTTCGCCAATCAATTCATGCGCGATGACGTTTGCCACTGTCATGTCCATCGGTGCGAGCGGCACACCACTTTTTGCCATAAAGCGATCATTCACTTCCTCCAGCAAACGATGTGCAAGGTATGCTTCATCTAACAGCGCCTCCAATTGACTATGTGGGTCGATAATTGATGGTGGCGATAAAAAGTAATCGCTGGCAATTTTAAGCAGTGGTTCTACTTCGTGATAAATCCCTGCTTCTTGTGCCATGGTACGAATTGCATCGATAAAATCCGGCACGTGTTTGATGTAGCGCAGGATAAAGTCAGCGAGACCTTTAGTGGCTTGGTCTTCGGGTAATTTAATGGCGGTGTGCAAGTGGCTTTTACGACATTCAACAAATTCCAATAATTTCCCCGAGGCGGAATCCTGAACTTGTGCCTGTGCAATTATTTGACGAATTGGGTTGAGTGGGTCGTTCAAGCGTAGTCTCTGATAATAGTTGTAACTAATCACGTTAACAGTCCTTCTGGGCGCGAGATTCATTAATCGCGCTTTAAAAGTAAACCATGGTCAAGCAAACGCAAGTGAGTCGTAATACCAACTTTTTATAAAAAACCAAGCAACCTTATAAATAGGCCTGACGGCATTTTCTGTGCCATCAGGCGCATGTTTAAACGACGAAATATTTTAGAAAGCACCTGAAATTTTCAAGCGCAATGTGTTATCGAGATCGCCACTGAAATACTGTTGGAACTGTAAGCTGATGTCGACGGCTCCCAACGTTTGGCCAATGCCGAGTACACCGTAGACGCCGCCATCGATTTCAATATCTTCGGAGTAGCAATCACTGCAACTGCTGATGCTGCGCTCTGAACCAAGAATGCCGCTGACGCCGCCGCGCACGCTGAAGAAGCTCATGTTGTCCTGCCCGAAGCGATACTTGGGGCCGTATTCAGCGAACAGCATGAACGCATTTGCATCAGACTCTTCATAATCCTCATCGCCCCAGTAATCCTCTACATATTGGGAGAACTCGGCATTGTCGCGATAGAAAATAAAGCTGGCGCCCAGTGAAAGGGTGTTTTCGCTATCACTCGCGTAGTACTCAGCCGCGCCACCTATGGCAAACGCGGTATCTTCAATCCACTGCTCGGCCGCAGCTTCTTTATCAATGGTGATATGGTCAGCATGGCCTGACCAGCTCCACCCGGTTTGGCGAACCTGATTGCCGGATTGGGCGAGTGCTAATTGCCCGGTCGCAAGCAGGCAAGCACCCAGAGCGAGGGGTTTTAGAGTCTTTAACATAAAATTGATCCATCATTGAGTGAACGGTGACGGCGATAGATCATATCGCCCCTGAAGCAGAATTTTGCGCAGCCTAATCTGTACGCCGACTTAACAATCGCACTAATAGCGCGGCTTTCCGTGAATTCGGCGCGCCAAGTCTATATAATTCGCGCTTTCTATTGTGTATCAGCTTGTGAGTCTTCCTATGTCCGACCGTATTGCGCAGGTCACCCGTAACACCCTGGAAACCAAAATCAGTGTCAGCCTTAATCTGGATGGAGCTGGCAAAGGTGTATTCAATACCGGTGTTCCCTTCCTTGAACATATGATGGATCAGATCGCCCGCCACGGCATGATCGATCTGGATGTAACCTGTGACGGCGATACCCACATAGATGACCACCACTCGGTGGAAGATATAGGCATCACAATTGGTCAGGCCATTGCGAAAGCCGTGGGCGACAAAAAAGGTATTCGCCGCTACGGCCACGCCTATGTGCCATTGGATGAAGCTCTGTCGCGGGTAGTGATCGATTTCTCCGGTCGTCCGGGCTTGGTAATGGATATTCCCTTTACTCAAAAACGCGTGGGTCAATTTGATGTGGAGCTGTTCTGGGAGTTCTTCCAGGGTTTCGTCAACCACGCCGGCGTGACCCTGCATGTGGACAATCTACGCGGCCACAATGCCCACCACCAGATCGAAACCGTGTTTAAAGCCTTCGGCCGCGCCCTGCGTATGGCGCTGGAAAAAGATCCGCGCATGGAAGGCATTATGCCTTCGACTAAAGGTAGCCTCTAAGCATGACGTCAGCGGTTAACAAGCAAACAGTGGCCGTGATCGACTACGGCATGGGCAATCTGCATTCGGTCAAAAGCGCATTGGAATTTGTGGCTCCGGAGCAACGCGTGCTGGTAACTGCCGATCCGGCGGTAGTGGCCGCAGCGGATCGCGTGGTGTTTCCCGGTGTCGGCGCTATTCGCGATTGCATGGCGGAAATCAAACGCCTCGGCTTTGATCAGCTGCTGCGCGAGCAAATCGCCACCGGCAAGCCAGTGCTGGGGATTTGCGTGGGCATGCAGGCACTGATGGATCACAGTGAAGAAAACAGCGGTGTGGAGTGCATTGGCATTCTGCCCGGCCAAGTGAAGTTCTTCGGCGATCAGCATCAGGACGCCGACGGCAACCCACTGAAAGTGCCGCACATGGGCTGGAATCAGGTGCATCACACTGATCACCCGCTCTGGGCCGGTATCGCCCAGGATGCGCGCTTTTATTTTGTGCACAGTTTTTATATCCACGCCGTCCAGCCGGCGCTGGTGGCGGCGACCTGCAACTACGGTCTGGAATTCCACGCGGCGCTGACCCGCGGTAATCTGTTCGCCGTGCAGTTCCACCCGGAAAAGAGCCACACCGCTGGTCTGCAGTTGTTGAAGAATTTTTTACACTGGGACGGCAAAGCCTGATCCCAAGTAGGTTGGTGGTGAGCTTGCGAACCCCAACGCTGTTCAAAATGGTCATGTTGGGGTTCGTCCCTCACCCCAACCTACATTCTGTTTAATCGAGATTGATCAATGTTAATTATTCCCGCAATTGATTTAAAAGATGGCCAGTGCGTGCGCCTGCGTCAGGGTTTGATGGATGATTCAACCGTATTCTCCGATGATCCCGTTGCTATGGCCGCACAATGGGTGCAACAAGGCTGTCGCCGCTTGCACTTGGTGGACTTGAATGGCGCTTTTGAAGGCAAGCCAGTCAACGGCGGTGTAGTAACCGCAATCGCCAAGGCCTACCCCAAGTTGCCAATCCAAATCGGCGGCGGTATTCGCAGCGCGGAAACTATTGAGTACTACCTGAATGCGGGTGTGGAATACGTGATTATCGGCACCAAGGCGGTGAAAGAGCCGCAATTTGTGACCGATATGTGCAAACAATTCCCCGGTCACATCATTGTGGGTCTGGATGCGAAAGACGGTTGGGTGGCGACCGACGGCTGGGCTGAAGTGTCCAATATTCAGGCGTCGGAACTGGCCAAGCGTTTCGAACAGGACGGCGTGAGCAGCATTGTGTACACCGATATCGCCCGCGACGGCATGATGCAGGGCGTGAATGTACAGGCGACTGTGGCCATGGCCCAGGCCTCCAGCATCCCGGTTATCGCCTCCGGTGGCATTACCAATATGGACGATATACGTGCGCTTAAAGCCGAAGCCTCTAAGGGTATTTGCGGCGCGATCACCGGGCGTGCGATTTACGAGGGCACCCTGAATATGGCCGAAGCCCAAGCTTACTGCGACGCAAATTAATCGGAACTTTTTATGGCTCTCGCAAAACGCATTATCCCCTGCCTGGATGTCGACAATGGTCGCGTGGTGAAAGGCGTTAACTTTGTCGGTATTCGCGATGCGGGCGACCCGGTGGAGATCGCCAAGCGCTACAACGACGAAGGCGCCGATGAGATCACCTTTCTCGATATCACCGCGACCCATGAAGGGCGCGATACTACGGTACACACGGTGGAGAAGATTGCCAGTCAGGTGTTTATTCCGCTCACTGTGGGCGGTGGTATTCGCACGGTCGATGACATTCGCACCATGCTCAACGCCGGTGCCGACAAGGTGAGCATCAACTCGGCCGCGGTGTTTAATCCCGATTTCGTGAAAGCCGCGTCTGATCGTTTTGGGGCCCAGTGCATTGTGGTTGCCATCGATGCGAAAAAAGTGAGCACTGAAGGTGAAACTCCGCGCTGGGAAATCTTTACCCACGGTGGACGCAAGCCAACCGGTATCAACGCGGTCGAATGGGCAGTAAAAATGGCCGAATACGGTGCCGGAGAAATTCTGCTAACCAGTATGGATGGCGATGGCACCAAGAAAGGTTATGACCTGGGGGTGACGCGTGCTATTAGCGATGCGGTACCTATTCCGGTGATTGCCTCTGGCGGCGTGGGCAATTTGCAGCACCTGGTGGATGGCGTCTCGCTAGGGCGCGCGGATGCAGTGTTAGCCGCGAGTATCTTCCACTTTCGCGAATACACAGTGCCGCAAGCCAAAGAATTTATGCGTGCCCAAGGAATTGAAGTCAGGCTTTAAGCGATCAGCTTTTAAACTGTTTGAAAAAGAAAGGGCGCCGACAGGCGCCCTTTGTGCACCGGCCTGAAGAGTTTTCAGGCCGCACGATACTGTTTCAGAACATCGGATACCTTGGGTTCGGATGCTTGAATAAACTCGATAAATTCGCCGACGCCGATTTCAGCATCGTCGCGGCTATCAAATGGGCCTATGTCCACGCCCTCGCGGGTGTTGTAGTACCAATAGCCATCTTTTTGTAGGTAGCGCCCATGGCGCGCTGGTACTGAACCCTGCTCGCCAGATCTATTTACTGTTGCCATATGTACCCCTCATTTGTTACCCGAACAATCGGTTCCTTTTGCAGGCTGATCAAAAATCACCCTCGCTGATTATAGACAGCATTTTGTTAGGCTTGCTAGATTTAGTTGTCCTCTAACAACACATTTCTTATAACCAGATCCCAGTTTTTTGACGGGTTTATCGCAAGCTAACTGGTAGATTGAATAACTGCTCATCAAACGGATCTATTGGGGCCCAGGTTTCTGGCCAAAGGCTCGCAGGTGGCGCAAGGCAGTAGGTTGATTTAGACGCTCTCGCAACTTGGGGAACGAGGGCTGAAACAGGCACTAGCTCGACCATGTGTGACTTTAGCAGGGGCTTGATACGCTGTAGCACTGCCAAGGTTTCCGGATAAGGATGCCCTATGGCAATGGCTGATTCTTGCTGTTTCGCCTTGTTCAACGCCAGCAATAATTGTTGCTCAATATGCTCCGAATTGCGCTCATCATCGAGGAAAACATCGCGTTTTCGACTGGGCAAACGGATGCGCTCTGCTTCGTTTAAGGCCTGGGTGAGTGCGCTGGTGCGACTGTCCACAAAATAGAGCTGGCGACTTTGCAGCTCGCGCATTAACCAGCGCATGGGCTCGGCTTGCTCGGTTAGCTGGCTGCCCATATGGTTATTAACCCCCTTGATATGAGGAATATCAGCCAGATTCTGGCGCAGTACGGCGAGGAACTCTGCTTGTTTCATGCCACTGACCAAACCTCCCCGCCCTAATGGATAGCGGTGATGATTGCTCATGGGGGCATGCAGCATAATTTCCTTGCCGCGTTTGTGTGCCAACTCGGCCAATTCGCGACCATGAGGAGTAAAAGGCAGGACAGCAATAGTGAAGGCGCCGGGTAAATTGGCGGTTCGCTTGCCCAGGCTCAGGTTGTAGCCCAGGTCATCGATAATAATCGCCAACTTCGCGGGAGCTTTTGCCTGAACCGGGAGTGACAGCGCGAGGCTGAGCCAGAATAAACATCTGCACATCAGCCCCGGCATGGAGTTATTGGCTGGTAGTTTCTGCTGGGGTTTCAGGTTGCACCACTATGTCCGGGGCTATGTCCGGCGCAGGCGCGGCAGCGAGCGGTGAACTTTGAATAAAGATATGCAAGCCCTTTAATAGATTGAGTGCTTCATGCAACTGATTATCTTCTTTCAATAGCTCAGCACTGGTAATACGCCGCTGTTCACGCTCTTTTCGATTACTCTCCTTGCCGCCCTTGCCATTGCCGAGATGGCGTGCCAAATCCGCTTCAGTGGTGTTCAAACCTTGCTGGATACTGGTGACCTGTACGCGTTCGACGTCAACATCCGGTTCTATGCCCTGGGCTTGAATGGAGCGACCATTGGGCGTGTAGTAGAGCGCGGTGGTGAGCTTGATGGCGCGGTCATTGCTGATGGGAATCACCGATTGCACCGACCCTTTGCCGAAGCTGCGGGTGCCCATAATTACGGCGCGCTTGTGATCCTGCAGGGCACCGGCAACGATTTCTGAGGCGGACGCGGAGCCGTCATTGATTAGTACTACCAGCGGTAAACCATTGGTGATATCGCCCGCTTCGGCGTTATAACTGATATTGGAATTATCCAAACGGCCCTGGGTGTAAACCACCTGACCGCCATCGAGGAAGCTATCTACGACTTCGACTGAAGCCTGCAGTACGCCACCAGGATTATTGCGGAGATCCAGAATCAGGCCTTTGGTATCAGGGTTTTTCTTTAATTGTTCGCGCAGCTTTTGCGCTATGTCTTTGCCGGTATCCAGTTGGAATTGGGCAATACGGATATAGAAATAGTCCTGCTCAAGGGTGCGGGTGCGCACGCTTTGCACTTTGATAATGTCGCGCAGCAAATTGAATTCGAGCGGTTGGTCGACGCCATCGCGCATTACAGTAATTTTAATCGGGGTATTTTTTGCGCCGCGCATCAAGTTGAGAGCCTTGGACAAATCCATTCCCTTGACCGGGTTATCATCGATACGCACCACTATATCGCCCGCCATAATGCCGGCTTTGGCCGAGGGACTGTCATCAATTGGTGTCACGACTTTCACGAAGCCTTCTTCGAGGCTAACTTCCAGGCCGACGCCGCCAAATTCACCTGAGGTGCTGGCTTGCAGGTCGGCAAAAGCTTCTTTGTCAAGATAAGCTGAGTGCGGATCCAACTCGGAGATCATGCCCTTAATCGCATACTCGAGCAGTTGTGCATCGTCGATTTCATCGACATAACCGTTGCGCACATGATCGTAAACGCGCGTAAAAGTGCGCAATTCCTCCAGCGGCAAGAGTCCGGCATCGGCAGCTGGCTTTTTTTCATCAGCACTGGCGGGCACGCTCAGCACAAGCGCGCCCAACAGGCTCGATAATGCCAGAGAGCGAACAGGAAAAATTCTGGGGATTGCAGCGAAAAACATGGTGTCTCCGAAAGACGCAAAACTGGAACAGCAGGGCCGGGAAGCGCAACACCAGCGATAGCCTTAGCCCTTGGAATCTACGTGGAACACTAAGCCAAAAACTCGCAAAATGACAGGGTTAATGCGAGATTTTTCACCTGCGGTGGGCAATTAACTGCGCGCGAGCCAGAGATTGGGATCGACAGGTTTGCCCTGATGGCGAATTTCAAAATACAAACCAGCACTGGCCTGGCCGCCGGAGTTGCCCACGGTTGCGATGGCTTCACCCGCCTGCACCGGTTCGCCGGCTTTTTTTAGTAAGCGTTGGTTGTGCGCGTAGAGACTCATATAGCCTTCGCCGTGATCAATAATCACTAGTAATCCGTGGCCGCCAAAATAATCGGCAAATACTACGCGCCCGTGATGTACCGCCTGCACACTATTGCCCATGGGTGCGGAAATATAAGCGCCGCTCCAATTCATTTGCCCGGCAATACGCGCACTCCCAAAGCGATGCACCATGCTACCCTGAGTGGGCCAAGGCATACGCCCCTTGCGCTGGGAGAATTTTTCACCACCTTTTGGCAGTGGCACATACCCAGGAGCATTTATTGCGCCGGTAGTAGCCACTTGGCGGGTAACCCGATCGAGCAGGGCCTGCAATTTGCGGCGATCCTCGCTTAATTGCTTGAGCGCTTGGTTTTTACTTTTCAGGTCTTCATTTACTTTTGCGAGTGCCTGTGCGCGTTCGCCGTGAATATTTTTTAAAGCGTCGCGCTGGCTGTCCAGTGCGCTTTGCATGCCCGCTAACTCAAGCGTTTTTTTTTCTATTTCGGGTGTGAGTGCATCGATGCGGGTGATGGTTTCAAGGTAGGATTTCATTTTAGCGGTGTGCGCTTCCATAAAGTAACTATGGTATTTCATGATGCGCGATACCTGATCAGGCGATTCCTGATTGAGCAACACTTTCACTTCACTTTGCTCGCCCAGCTTGTGCGCGGCGCGCATTTGCTCCGCGATTTGGGTTTGCTGGTTTTTGCGCGCCTGCTCCAACTGGCTGCGCTCACTTTTTAACTGGTTCAACTCTTTATTTTGCTGATTAAGTTCTTTATTAATTTCATCAGCTTTTTTTTGTAGTTCATTAATTTGTTGTTCGGATTTTTCCAGATCTTTTTGCAAATCCGTGCGCGTGCCCTGTACTTCCTTTAACTCTTTTTGCAGCGCTTCGATTTCTTTTTGCAGTTTGGCCATATCGGCTTTTTCATCGGCCTGCGCGCCAGTGCAAATTAATACGGCGCAGAGCAAGCTTTTGAGCGCGAAGGTTTTGGTGAAAGCAAAAAGTCGACTCATAGTAGTTAACAGTTCGTAGTTGTCGTCAGTGCCGAAAAAAATAAAACGGCTAGCAAGTGCCAGCCGTTTAGTGTCGTTGCTCGATCGGGTACTGATTAGCCAAGGCTAATCAGGTTTTTACCGGTCATTTCTTTAGGTTGTGACACACCCATCAATGCCAGAATAGTCGGTGCTACATCCGCGAGTGAACCACCGTTGGCCATAGTGCCTTTACGCTCGCTCACAAAAATAAAGGGTACCGGCAGTGTTGAGTGCTGGGTGTGAGGCTGACCGGTTTCTTCATCGAACATTTCTTCCACGTTGCCGTGGTCAGCGGTAATCAATGCATCGCCACCGACTTTTTTCACTGCGGCGAGTACTTTGTCCAGGCATACGTCAATGGCTTCTACTGCTTTGACCGCGGCTTCCATCAAGCCTGAGTGGCCTACCATGTCGCAGTTGGCGTAGTTGCAAATGATCGCGTCGTATTTGCCTGACTCAATCGCAGCAACCAATTTTTCAGTGACTTCCGGTGCACTCATTTCCGGTTTCAAGTCGTAGGTGGCGACCTGTGGTGACGGAACCAAAATGCGATCCTCGCCTGGATAAACTACTTCGTTACCGCCGTTGAAGAAGAAAGTCACGTGCGCATATTTTTCGGTTTCAGCGATACGCAATTGGGTTTTGCCCAAACCGGAAATATATTCGCCAAACGAATTGCTCAAATCTTCCGGCGGATAAGCGATAGGCGCCTTGATGCTGGAAGCGTATTCGGTGGTTTGTACAAAATGCGCGATGGCTGGATGGGTGTCGCCGCGATCAAAACCATCGAAAGGTTCGTCAATTAATGCACGTGTGATTTCGCGCGCGCGATCCGGGCGGAAGTTCATAAATATCACAGAGTCACCGTCGTTGATGGTGGCTACTTCCTCATCTTCGCCGCAGATTACCGTTGCTTTTACGAACTCATCGTTTTCGCCGCGCTCGTAAGCGGCTTTCAAACCGTCAACAGCGGTCAGCGAGTCAAATTCTGCATCACCTGTCACCATGACATCGTAGGCCGCTTTAACACGATCCCAGCGGTTGTCGCGGTCGAGCGCAAAATAGCGTCCAACGATAGATGCTACCCGACCGGTACCCAGTTGCTTGAACAGCTCTTCGGCTTTTTGCAGTGAGCTTTCTGCACTGCGCGGCGGTGTGTCACGACCGTCAAGGAAAGCGTGCAGATAGACATTTTTTGCGCCGCGCTCAACAGCCATTTTGATCATCGCGTACATATGATCCTGATGGCTGTGTACACCGCCTTCAGAGAGTAAACCCAGGATATGTACCGCTTTGTCATTGGCAATGGCGCTGTCTATGGCTTTCACGTATTCGGGGTTGGTGAAGAAGTCGCCGTCACTGATGGATTTGTTGATGCGGGTGAAGCTTTGGTAAACCACGCGGCCGGCACCAATAGTGGTATGCCCCACTTCAGAGTTGCCCATCTGGCCATCGGGCAGACCTACGTCCATACCTGAGGTAGCAATCAGGGTGTTGGGGCAGGTTTTCCAGAGGTTGTCATACACCGGCGTATTGGCGGCGTAAACAGCGTTGTATTTGGTTTTTTCCGAATAGCCGTAACCGTCGAGGATCAGCAAAACTACAGGTTTTTTGGCGCTCATAAATCGCTTCCAGTGTCGGGTGAACTTGAAGTGGCTGGCAGCTGGGGCGACTTGTGGTCGCCGCTATGCGCAACCCCAGGGTGGTGATCAGGGCGAAAGCCCGTAATTAGCAGGCATTCTAACGGGTTGGACGCCTCAACTCTATGTCTAAACAGGCTATAGGTCTTATAAATGCGGGAGTTTTTGGCGCATGCACCAGACCGATGCAAGCCCCGAATCGTGTATACTTCGCCGCCTTATCGCCCGAGCGCCGCCCGCGTGGATAAAGTTTCGATGGCTGTATTGAAATCGACTTTACCAATCCCCACTTTGATCGTACCGGGACAGGCGGCGGTGATTTCCTCCCCCCTGTAGATTTACAAGAAGGCCAAAACTGTGGATTTTTTTAATTTTGTTGCGCAAGAGTGGATACTCGTCACCATCCTGATTGTGTTGATTTATCTTTATGTGTGGCGCGACCGAATCAAGAGTGGCCGGCCGGTATCACCGCATGAGGTCACCCGTTTAGTCAATGAAGGCAACGCGGTAATTGTTGACCTGCGCGAAGGCGCCGAATTTAAAGCAGGGCATATTGTTGGTTCTGTGAATATCCCTTACGCCAAGCTCAGTAAGGAATCTACCGAAGTGGCAAGCCATAAAGGCAAGACCCTTATTCTGGTAGATAAACTCGGCCAACACGCTGGCGCAGTAGGCCGCCTGTTAGGTAAAGAAGGTTTTGAAGTGCGTCGCCTGGGCGGTGGTATCGCCGAGTGGCAGGCGCAGAGTCTGCCGTTAGTAAAAGGCAAGTAAGTGTCACTGGTTTAATTTTTGGAGTTTTTTATGGCCCGCGTGCTGATGTATACCACCGCTGTCTGTCCGTTCTGTGTTAACGCTAAAAAGCTGTTGGCTCAGAAAGGCGTTGCTGTGGAGGAAATTCGCGTGGATAGCCAACCGCAATTGCGTCAGGAAATGATGACCAAAAGCGGTCAGCGCACAGTTCCGCAGATCTGGATCGGCGACACCCATGTCGGCGGCTTTACCGATCTCTGGGCGCTGGATAAAGTGGGCAAACTGGATCCACTGCTGGCTCAACCCTGATTGGGCTGGTTGTTTTATTGTTTAATCCCAAAAAGTCATCCCTACAAGTCGAGTTCATCATGTCTGAAGAAAATAACCAACAAGCGGCAGAAGGCGCACAAGGCCCCATTTTCGCTATCCAACGTATTTATTTGAAAGATATTTCCTTTGAAACCCCGATGGGTCCAGAGGCTTTCACCAAGGCCTACAAGCCTAATATCCAACAAGATCTGAACATCCAGGCTAATCAGATTGAAGAAGGCCTGTTCGAGGTGGTGTTGCTGTTAACCATTACTGCGCGCATTGAAGATCGCGCCGTGTTCCTGGTGGAAGTGAAGCAAGCCGGTTTGTTTGCCATCGCCAATATTGAAGGCGCGGCAGTTACCCAACTGATCAATACCGCCTGCCCTCAGATCCTGTTCCCCTATGCGCGTGAAGCGATCGACAGCATCCTGGGCCGTGGCAGTTTCCCACCCTTAATGTTGGCGCCTATCAATTTTGACGCTGTGTTTGTACAGGCCATTGCGGCAGCTCAGCAACAAGTAGAGCAAGCCCAGGCGGAAAAGCCGGAAGTCGTTAACTAAACAGTTCTTCGGTTTACGGAAAGGCAACCACACGCTGGTTGCCTTTTTTATTTTTCGACGCCATTTTTCCCGCTAGATCCAGTTCGGCAGTGGTTGCGGTTTGTAATCGTCACCAGTCTCGCATAATCTTCGCCTGCCGATGTTCGTCCCGAGACAGCCTATGTTTAACCTCCGAAAAAATCTCACCCAGGCCAGCCATATAGCCGCAATTGATTTGGGCTCCAACAGTTTTCATATGATTGTCGCGCGCTGGGACAACGGCCAGCTCAACTTGCTCGATCGCTTGCGCGAGCCGGTGCGCTTGGGGTTTGGTTTGCAGGAAGATGGCAGTCTGAGCGACGAAGCGCGCGAGCGAGCACTCGCTTGTATGGAGCGTTTTGGCGAGTGTTTGCGCGCATATCCCTCCCGTAGTGTGCGTATTGTGGGCACCAAAACGCTCCGCAGCGTTAACGATTCGCGCCAGTTTCTGCGCGATGCCGAACAGCGTCTCGGCCATCCGGTAGAGATTATTTCCGGCGATGAAGAGGCCCGCCTGATTTATTTGGGGGTGGCCCATTGTATTGCACCCGGTAAAGGCCACCGTATTGTGATGGACATTGGTGGCGCCAGTACTGAGGTGATTCTCGGCGAAGGCATGAAGCCTCTGCTCAAAGAGAGTTTGAACATGGGTTGCGTGGCTCTGACCAAGAAATTTTTTATGGACGGCAAAGTCAATGAGCGCTTGGTTAGCAAGGCGTTGATTGCCTGTTTGCAGGAGCTGGAGCCGGTACAAGACGAATTTATCGAGCGCGGCTGGAACCAGGTCCTGGGCGCCTCGGGCAGTATCAAGGCGGTTGCCAAGGTCTGCGAGGCCAATGGTTGGAGCGACGGTACAATCTCCCTGCAGTCATTGGAAAAAATCCTCGCCTTGTATGTGCAGCACGGCAGTACTGATCTAACACTGCCCGGGTTATCCGATGATCGAAAACCGGTATTTCTTGGTGGGGTGATAGTGCTGAGCGCGCTCTTTGATGCGCTGCGGCTTGAAAACATGGTGGCGGCTGACTGGGCGCTGCGTGAAGGTTTACTGTTTGACCAGAAGGGCCGTCTGGAAAACCACGATATTCGTCAGGCAAGCGTGGACGCGCTGGCCGCGCGCTTCCATGTCAATATGGATAAAGCCAACGCGGTAGAAAAAACCGCATTGGGACTGCTAAAACAAGTCGCTAAAAGTTGGGATTTAATGGCAGAAGATGCCGGCAAATTGTTGGGTTGGGCAGCACGGTTGTATCCCACGGGGCTGGATATTGCGCACAACGATTATCACAAACACTCAGCGTACATCGTCCAGCATGTAGATCTTGCCGGTTGTTCACGCGCCGAACAAATCCAACTGGCAGCGCTGGTGTTGGCCCATCGCAAACGCTTCCCCGCCAAAAGTTTTCCCATGGACAATACCGATTTGATTCGCCTCGCCATACTGTTGCGGTCGGCGGCGATTTTTCATCGTGGCAGAATTAAAGACGGCCTGCCGAGCATCAAATTGAAAGTCGATAACAAGAAAATAAAACTGTCGCTGCCGGAAAAATGGATCCACTCCCATCCCTTGACCATGGCGGATCTGGAAACCGAACAGCGCCATTTGGGTGATATCGGTTACCAACTGGATGTCATCAGCCACTAATTGGCGTGGATAGCCGATGCACTCGCCCTCAACAAAAAGCGGTTACCTGTTTGCCACTGGCGCGGTCCTTATTTGGTCTGGTTTCGTGCTGGTAGCGCGTATGGGTGGTACCAGCGGTTTGAATTCCTTTGATATCACAGCCCTGCGTTTTGGTGTGGCGGCGCTGGTGTTTTTGCCGCTCTGGTGGTTTTGGAAACGCATTCCCCTGTTCAATAAAACCGTATTATCCCTCGCGCTGACTGGCGGCGTTACTTATTCAATCGTAGTTTACCTGGCCTTTAAACATGCCCCGGCAGCTCATGGGGCGGTGTTGATTTCAGGCTTGCTCCCGTTTTTTGTACCCTTAATGGCGTTGCTGGTCCTCAAGGAACCGCTGCGGCGCAATTTGCGCTTTGCGTTGCCAGTGATTGCGCTGGGGATAATGTGCCTCGGAGTGGATATTTTTTCGCGCAGCGAGAACACCCTGCCCGGTGATTTGTTGCTAATAGCCTCATCCCTTGTGTGGGCGCTCTACACCGTGCTCGCCAAGCGCTCGGGGCTGGATGCTTGGGGCACTGCCATCGGTTGTGCACTGCTGGCGGCCTTGATGTATCTGCCGGTGTATATACTTTTTCTACCGAAGGCCATCATGCAGGCAGCGCTTAGCGATATTGTTTTACAAGGGGCTTACCAAGGCTTGGTAGTGGCCGTTATCGCGATGCTGTTTTACATGGCGGCCATGACCCGCATTGGCCCAGCCAGAACCGGTGCCTGCATGGCCATGGTGCCCGCACTGGCGGGATTGGGTGCGTCGCTAATTTTGGGTGAACCCTTAAATGCCTGGCTGGTTACCGGATTATTGACAACCAGTGCGGGTGCCTGGTTGGGCGCGCGGTGAATGCATAAACCCATATTCACACGATTCACCCGCGGGCGAAGATATACAGGCGCTTATTCGCTGACACTTGGATAAATAGATTTACACTTTTTTTAAAATAAATTATCAGGGATTTACACCATGCTACGTACACTACTTGGACTACTGTTACTCGTAACTTCTTATTCTGCTTTCGCCGCGAATGTAGAAAAACTTGCTAAAGGAAAATGGCTGCATCTAGCCACGAAAGATTTTGAAATCATTACAGATCTGAACGAAAAAAAGGCGCGGATTTTGATGAATGACTTGGAGGCGTATCATTTTTTTCTGACGGAAATGATGGGAACCAAGCTTCAGCCAAATTTGGACCCGTTGCCAATTTTGGCGTTAGGTTCCAGTGCGAGCTTTAAACATATGGGGTTACCTAAAACGTGGGCGGGAGTATTTAGATTTCGTCCGGATAGTTACCATGCTATAGCGAATGTCGATAATTATTCCGATGATTTGAAAAAACCGAGCTTTGGCCGGCAAGTGTTGCTGCATGAATATTCGCACTTTATGCAAAAGTTCTCGCTGAATCGCTTGCCTTACCCACTGTGGGTGCAAGAAGGCAAGGCGGAATATCTCGGGACCTTCAGGTTCGATGGTGAAAAAGTGTATTTGGGAAATCCCAAAGCAATTATGTTTCGCACATATGGCCTGTATTCAAATTCGGGTATGTTGAATATCGACGTTGAAGCGACGTTAAAAACAAAAAATTTGCCAATGCAGTCGCAGAAAATGAGCGATCAAACTTTCGTCGATACCTTCTATGCGCGCTCTTTTTTTATTATGCATTACATAAACTCCACCCCGGAGTTACGTGCGTCCTTGGTTAAGTATTTACAAGCGGTAAATGAAGGAAAAAATGAAGAGGACTCTTTGGCGATTGGATTTAATCAGACATTTGCCGAGTTTGAACAAAGTGTCACCGATTATGTGATAAACGGTTTGTATATGCGTGTTCTCTCTTTGAGAGACGGAAAGGTCTCATTTCCCGTGCCTGAAGTGAAAATCACTAAATTGGATACGGAAGCGTTTAAAGCCAAAATTGGAATATTTTTGGAAGAGTAAGTTTTCTGATCTTTAGGAAAAAGCCGATGGCATCACCATCGGCTTTTTTGTTTTCGGTCGTGGGAAAAATTAATTACACACAGATCCTGTTACTACTGGTATTTCGGCGCTGGTGTGATTGCCCTGGAAACCGAATTCTACTGTCTGGCCTGGGGGGATGCTGCCGTTCCAGCTCAGATTGGTCGCTGAGTAGGGGTTGGTGCCGGATACAGTGGCATTCCAGGTGCCGCTCAGGGTGGTGCCATTGGCGTATTTCCAACTGACGGTCCAACCGTTGATGGTGTTGGTCCCTTTGTTGGTAATGCGGATGGCGCCGGTAAAGCCTGCACCCCAGTTGTTGGAGATGACATAGCTGCAGTTGCCCCCGGTGGTGGAAGCGCTGGAAGCAACACTGCTACGCGAACTGCTGGTTGCCGCGGCCGAACTCGGGGTGCTGCTGCGCGATGAACTGGTCAGTGCAACAGAACTACTGGTGAGCGGCGTGCTGGAGCGAACCGACGAGGAGCTGGGTGCAATCGAAGACGAGCTGCGGCTGCTGGGGGCGACCGAACTGGAGGTACTCAGAGCGCCGCCGTTAGGGTTAGTGCCTACAAAACTCAAATCCGGTGCCGCCGGCGTTGCCATACCATCGCCGAGGAAAAAGCTGGTGTGCGGTGGCTGGTTATAGCCAACGTTTTGCCAGGCGATAGCTTCCCGGTACTGGGTGTCGTGCATCAGGGTGCGCAACTTATGGTTGGTCACCGCAGTAGTGGAGAACACCAGCAACTGACTGTTGTTTTCATGGCGCCAGATTACTTCTTCACGCCAGTCACCAAGGATATCCGCCGACAGGCCGGGAGTGGATTTGGTACCGTTGTTGGAGGCGGCGCCGTAGTTGTAGGCGGTAAGCAAGCGCGAGCTGTTGCTGCTGCTGTAGTTCCATTTGTCGATCATGGTGTTATTAAGCTGTTCGCGCAGCAGGTCGCCATCCCACCAACTGGCAAAGTTGATAGATGCCGGCTTGTTGGTGGTGATTTGCACACCGGTAGGTGAGTTGGTACCACCTGCACTCGCCCAGCTCTCCATTCCGCTGGTGCGCGGGTCTATATCCATAATCACACCGCGGCCAATATCGCCACCACCCTGGAAGCTCCAGATAATCTGCCCAGTCTTCGCGTCATGCATTTCTACTCCGTGATTGCCGTAACTGGTGGGCGACTCGTGCACCATGAACACTTCCAGGCCTGGGCGGCTGGGGATGAAGTCGGATAGGTGCAGGGCGTCGCCGTGGCCGAGGCCGGTGGAATACAGCAGGGTGCCATTGTCGTTGATAGTGGCAGCGCCGTAGACGATTTCGTCTTTACCGTCCTGATCCACGTCGCCCACGGTCAGTGCATGGGCACCCTGGCCGGCAGCGGCGCCATTGCCGCTGGTGTTGCTGTCGAAAGTCCAGCGACGGCTGAGGGTACCATTGCGCCAATCCCAGGCCACCACTACCGCGCGGGTGTAGTAGCCGCGGCTCATAATCAGGCTGGGGCGGCTGCCGTCGAGATAGGCGACGCCGGCGAGGAATCGATCCACACGGTTGCCGTAACTATCGCCCCAGCTGCTGACGGTGCCGCGGGCAGGCACATAGTCGGTAGAGGCCATAGCCACACCGGTTTGGCCATTGAAGATAGTGAGGTATTCGGCGCCCGAGAGGATGTAACCGCTGGAATTGCGGTAATCGGCATTGGCATTGCTGCCGCCCTGCACTGTACCGGCGGCGTCTTTGGTGCCGGGCGCGGTGCGCATGGCCACTTCGGCTTTGCCGTCACCATCCAGGTCATAAACGATGTACTGGGTATAGTGCGCACCGGCGCGAATGTTTTTACCCAGGTCGATACGCCACAACTGGGTGCCGTTAAATTCATAGGCATCCACCAGCACATTGCCGGTATAGCCGCTCTGGGAGTTGTCTTTGGAGTTGGAGGGGTCCCACTTCACCACAATTTCGTACTGGCCATCGCCGTCCAAATCGCCCACGCTCAGGTCATTGGGTGAGTAGGTATAGGCTTCGCCGCTCGGGGTAGTGCCGCCGGTCGGGCGGTTGAGGTTGATCGCCCAATAGGGATCAGTCCAGGTCGCTTTGGCGGCGTTAGCCGCATATTCGACGCCATTAATGACCGGTCTGATGGTGTAGGCAGCGCTAGTGGTACCGGTCGCATCGAAGTAGTTAGTGCTGGTGGTAATGGGTGATGCTGTGATTTTGGTGCCGTTGCGATAGACGTTAAAGCCGATGGCAGCCGGATCATCACCGAGCATCCGCCAGCTGATAAACACGCCGCTGCCGGAGGGTAAAGCGACTACGCCGCGGTCGAGATATTCCGCCTGGCGCGCGGCAAAACTGGGCATGGCGAGTGCGCCAATCAGGCCGGCGCAGGCGCCCGTCAATAGGGTTTTGTGCAGCCACTGCTGCGGGTTGCGTTTGGTCATTTTGTTATCGCTCTAGGAATTAGCTGTAGACATAGGACGACTGCACAGAAACCTGCGGTCGCGTGTTATTGCCGATGCTTGCCTTGAATCAGGTACAACTTAGATTTATGGCTATTGTTGTCGTTGTTTAACCTGCTGGAGAGATCCGCGCTGGGCGGAAGCGGTTGGGTGCAGAATATATAAATAAGATTTAATAGTGAATCCGGTGGCGATAATTTATCGGCTGATATTGATGGCGCGATTGCGAAAATGAGAAACCGGTTTCAAGGGTTTTTTTGTTAATGAAAGCGAACACCATCCATGGTGATTCCCCTTTTATATGTGAGCCGACCAACGCTCCAGCAAAATCGCCTGGGCATCAATGGTCTCTTCACCCTCCTTGGGTTGGGTCAGCCGATAACTACCATCTTCCTGTAGCGACCAAGCGTGGGTGTTGTCGGCGAGGTACAAATGCAGGTCTTCGAGGATACGGTCGCGGATACGTTTGTGTTTGATCGGGAAACAGGTCTCAACCCGGTGGAACATATTGCGCAGCATCCAGTCGGCGCTGGAGCAATAGAGTTCCGGATTGCCGCTGTTTTCAAAATAAAACACGCGATGGTGTTCGAGGAAGCGGCCGATGATAGAGCGCACGCGGATATTTTCCGACAGTCCGGGTACACCGGGGCGCAACTGGCATACGCCGCGCACAATCAAATCAATTTGCACACCGGCTTGCGAGGCTGCGTAGAGTTCATTCACCAGTTCTTCATCATAGAGCGCATTCATTTTAGCGATGATACGCGCCGGTTTGCCGTGTTCGGCATTTTCCTTTTCGGTGCGGATGCGCTTCACCATACCTTTGTGCAAGGTGAATGGGGCGTACAAGAGCGCCTCCATTTTGGAGGCTTTGCCCATGCTCGATAACTGCAAAAAAATACGATACACATCTTCGCCGATGTCTTTATCCGATGTGAGCAAACCGTAGTCGGTGTAAATCTTACTGGTGCGCGGGTGATAGTTGCCGGTTCCCAGATGCACGTAGTAGCGTAATTTTCCGGTTTCGCGACGCGCCACCAGAATCATTTTGGAGTGGGTTTTAAAGCCCACCACGCCGTAGATCACGTGAATACCAAAGCGCTGCAAGCGTTCGGCAAGTGCCACGTTTTGCTCTTCATCAAAACGCGCGCGCAATTCCACGATGGCGGTAACTTCTTTGCCCGCTTTGGCGGCAGCTACCAAGGCATCCACAATCGGCGAATTGGAGCCGGTGCGATACAGGGTTTGTTTAATCGCCAATACATTGGGGTCAGCCGCCGCTTCACGTAAAAAATCCACCACGCCCTGGAATGAGTCGAAAGGGTGATGGAGCAAAATATCCTGCTTCTGCAGCACTTCAAAATAGGAGTTGGTGCGCTTGGGCAATTTGGGCATGGCTTGCACAAACGGCTTGAAGTAATGCTGCGCGTCTTTCACCAGATCAAATAAATCGCTGTAGCGATTCAAATTCACCGGGCCGTTAATGCGGTACAAATCGCGCTCTTTAATTTCGCAGCGTTCAAGCAAAAAGTGTTCAAGCTCCGCCGGGCAGGTATCGGTAATTTCCAAACGCACTTCATCGCCGTATTGGCGGTACGCCAATTCGCCTTGCACCGCGCGCAATAAATCGTCGGCTTCTTCTTCGTCGAGGAAAATATCCGAGTTGCGTGTCAGTCGGAATTGATAGCTTTCCATCACCGTCATGCCGACAAAAATTTCCGCCATGAAAAAATGGATGATGGAGGAGATAAACGCAAAATTGCGCCCGTTAATACTTAAG
>JACCDS011936338.1_pt1 | contig 22736 bp, 18 predicted proteins | sample 7446441 | NCBI WGS metagenome assembly JACCDS01 (sample SAMN15323445, study PRJNA562643) | freshwater metagenome | isolation source: river surface water | place: USA:Blue River Watershed | collected 2017-08-17 | reverse complement strand
GCGCCTGATACGGTTTCGCGAAGAGCAAACCCAAGCCGCCAGCAGTGTGCCGCTGCCGACTGTGCAGGTGGCACTATGAGTGCGCCTACCTCCCTCCCGGCTTTGTCGGCCTTGCCTCCCGGCGCAACGCTTGGCCTGATTGGCGGCGGGCAACTGGGCAGCCTGTTCATTGCCAGTGCCAAACGATTGGGCTACCCGGTGGTATTGCTCGATCCCGATCCCAATTGCCCGGCCGCCAAGCTGGCCGAACGCCACCTGTGCGCCGCCTATGATGCGCCGCAGGCACTGGCGGAACTGGCGGAACTGGCGCAGGCGATCACCACCGAATTTGAAAACGTCCCGGCAGCTAGCTTGCAGTTTCTGGCTGAGCGCGCTCGCGTGGCACCGACAGCAGCCAGCGTGGCGATTGCCCAAGACCGTATCATGGAAAAGCGCTTTTTCAGCGATTTGGCCGAGCATACCGGGGTGCATCCGGTGCCGTGGGCGATTATCGAGGCCGAGGGCGATATCGTGCAACTGCCGGAAACCATGCTGCCCGGCGTACTCAAGACCGCCCGCCATGGCTACGATGGCAAGGGGCAGGCACGGGTAAAAAACCGCAAGCAGTTGCAAGATGCGTGGCAAGAGATGGGACGACCGGTGTGCGTGCTTGAGCGCTGGCAGCCGCTGGCCTTTGAGGTGTCGCTGGTATTGGCGCGTGGCGCAGATGGCCAGACCGAATGCTACCCAATGGCGCAAAACCTGCACCAAAACGGCATCTTGCACACCAGCACGGTTCCGGCACCGGATGCGGATGCCAACTTGCAACAACAGGCGCAACAGGCAGCCCTGTACTGGAGCAGCACACTGGGCTATGTGGGCGTGCTCTGCTTTGAGTTTTTTGTGTTGCGCGATGGCTCGCTGTTGGTCAATGAAATGGCCCCGCGCCCGCACAACAGCGGGCACTATACGCTCGACGCCTGCCAGATTAGCCAGTTTGAACAACAGGTGCGCTCGCTGGCGCAGTTGCCACTACAGGCACCCAACTGCCATGCTCCGGCGATCATGCTCAATTTGCTGGGTGATTTGTGGCAAGACGGGCCACCGGCACTCAATGCGCTGGCCGAGCTGCCCGACACATTTTTGCACATGTATGGCAAGCAGCATGCGCGCAACGGGCGCAAGATGGGGCATGTGACGGTGCTGGGCAATTCGCTGGACGAAGCCCAACAGCGGCTGGCGCTGGTCAATGCCAAACTGGCTGGCGCTGCCACCGAAAGCTAGCAAAAAAATCGGCACAATATCGTGACAACAGCTTGCAAACACAGCCGCCGATTCAGGGCAATAGATTCAGGGCAATAGATTCAGGGCAGCCGAGGCAAATCGATATAAAAGCGTGAGCCCTGCCCTGCCACGCTGTCAAAGCCGATTTGCCCTCCCATTTTTTCGATCATGGCCTTGGCAATCGACAAGCCAAGCCCGGTTCCGGCGTATTTGCGCTGGCCCGAGCCGTCGGCCTGGGAAAACTTGTCAAAAATCCGGCTCTGAAATTCGGGGCTAATGCCTATGCCATGGTCAATCACCCAGACCCGCACCGTGCTTGCCCCAACATCAATTTGCAAATCGACCTGGCCATCCTTGTGGGAAAATTTGACGGCGTTTGAGATCAGGTTCGACAAAATCTGGATCAGGCGCGTGCCATCAACCCGGATCGATATGTCGGCTGGTGGTGGCGCGGGCAAATCGAGCCGTACCGAAAACTTTTCGGCATAACCGAGGTTGCTGTCCACCGCCGCCTGCAACAGTGGCCAGAGCGAATGCAAATCCATCGAAAAATGCATGCCGCCCAATTCGAGCCGTTCAAAATCGAGAATGTCGTTGATCAAAACCGAGAGCCGCTCGGCATTGTCCTTGGCCACCGCCAACAGTTTTTGCATCGGATCGGGCACCGCCCCCAATGCCCCGCCCGCCATCAGTCCAAGCGCACCGCGAATCGAGGTCAGTGGGGTGCGCAATTCGTGCGAGACGGTTGAAATGAATTCCCCCTTTAACCGGTTGACCCGTTTTTGCTCGGTCAAATCATGCACAATCACGATGGTCATCGGCAATTGGTCACGTGGCAAATGTGCCAGCGACAGGCCCAAATCGATTTGGCTGCCATCATGCCGCACCCCCTGCACTTCCTGAAACAGGCCAATCTGTGCCCCAGTGTCCGGCCCGACCGCGCCCGGCATGGCCAGTGGCTGACCGTTTTGCTGGAACAGGCTGGCAAACTCGCGCCCCTTCAGGCTTGCTTCGCCCAGCAAGCGACACGCGGCCCGGTTATCGAGCAAGACATGGCAGGCGCTGTCAAAGGTCAAAATGCCTTCCGCCGCGTTGTCCAAAATCGCCCCAAGCCGCTGCTGGTTGGCGTCCAGTTCCCGGGTTCGTTCCCGCACCAGCGCTTCAACCGTGTAGGCCCGGCCACTTTGCAGCAACAAATACATATTGGTTAAGGCGAGAAACAGCATGCCGACCACCATGGTGCTCCACGCTGCCCACACCGGATGGTTTTGGTAATAGGCATCGGTCGGATTTGCGGCAAACGTCAATTGCCTGCCAGCAAAGTTAATCCGTCCCTGCATCAATGGCGCGGCACCATAGCGCGCACCGGGCCGGTTGTCAAAATAATTGCCGTCCGGGCCATCGAGCAAACTGTCTTGCAGGCGCAGGTGCAAATTGGTGCGGTCAGTGGCAGAGAGCAAACCGGCCAGTACCTCGCCCGGATACAGCAGCGTTACCACCATGCCAGTAATGGCGGCCCGGCGTTGCGCGACGTTGCCGGTTGGCAAACGAGGTGAATAAACCGGTGACATCAATAAACTGGCCGGTCGCACCTGTTGTTGTTGCACCGGATTGAGCGGTGCGCTGGCAAAGGACAAGCCACTATCACGCGCCAGCGCAATGACTTGCTTGCGCGCCGGATCGGAGGCCAAATCAAAACCCTGCGCCGCTTCATTGCCAGCTTGCGGCACCAGCCAGGCGACCGGATAATATTCATCGCGCACGGCGGCAGGCAACATGGTTGTGCCATGCCGCTCGACAATGCGGTAGGTGCTTGACCTCTGTTGTTGCATGTCAAGCTCAAACGCGGCGCGCCCGGCGTGCAATACCCGTGGCACCCATTCTATGGTTTGTCCGGTTTCATCGTCACGCAAGGCGCTACCAATGAAGCGCGAAAATTGTTCGGCAGTCAGGTCTGGATTGACGACAAACAGGCCAACCACACTTTTTTGAACCTTGACATGGTAATCAAGCTGCACCTGCAAGGCGTGGCCAATGCGTTGGGCAGTATCGCGAAACTCATTGCGAAACGCCACTTGCTCACGTTCGCGCACTTGAAGAAACACCAGCACCAATACCAGATAGCTGATGCACAGAGGCAACAACACGGTTAACCGGCGCGAACGCCACTCGCTTTTCGGTTCGCCAAACAAAATCAGGCAGACCGGGGTAATGATAATCGCGCCCAGCACGTCGCCAATCCACCAACCCAGTGCCCGCGCCAGCAACAAATCGGCTGACACCAGGCCAAATGCATGCAGCGTGGCCACGCCGATCAGGGGGCTCCAAATGCAGCCGAGCGGGCCAATCAACAGAAAAAATCCAAATACCGTGCGAGGCTCTGCCAGCGGATTGGGGTAGCCGATAAAGCGCCGTACCAGATAAATGCTCCACACTGCCTGCAGCGTCACACCGCAGGCAATCAGGGCTGAAATTACCACATCGGTCAGGGTAAGCCCGTTCGGCTGGCCTATGCCAACCGACAGACCAAAGGCCAGCGAACCGAGCCACACGCCCGGCAGCAGGCCAAAACCGCGAATGAGCAAGGCCGAAAATATCAGCCCGACCGGCAACACAATCGCCATGGCGTTGGTGGGCGGAATCGATAGCCACAGCGACACCCGTCCCAGCAGCAGGAACAGCAAGGCCAGCAACAGATTCGATACAAACTGGCGCAAGTGCAATTTCCTTCCCGATCAAACTATGCAGGATTAGCGTACCACGTCAGCAATTTTCGCACTTCGGCCGCCCCGAATCCATTACGTGAGTCAACATGGATTAAATTTTTGCAACCCGGATCAAAAAACGACAGCATATCGTCCAGTGCCACCCACGCCACATCGGCCCAGCCGCGCGCCTGCAAAAACGCCTCGATTTCACGCTGGCGGCCACCGCTTTGAGAACCGGTATGGAGCACCGGAGTTACATCAATCACGCGCTCGCGCAGTGCGGCACTGAAAACGCCCTGCAAGCGCTCCAACGGATACACTTCGCGCCAGGTGGAACTGATCACCACTTCCAGCTCTGGCATCGCCGCCAGAGCTTGCTCCAGCAATGGCAAGCGCGCCAGCGGGGCATCTTGCGCACCATGCAACACGCCATCGAAATCAAGAAACAGAATTTTTTTCATGGCCCTCCCGAACCGAAACCGAATCCACCGCTCTACCAACCTATCCAAACCGCTGCACCGTATCCGGCTATTTTACTCTGCCCTATGGTTTTTTCCCCGCTTTGCGCTCATTGTGTTAGTTGGCAACCGCGTTGCACTACCCGCGCCGGGCAAAACGTAATAACATGGCGGGATAGCCATAATTACGTAGGACTTACACAAAATTGTCCCGGCAAGGCTGGGTAACGCCGCTGGGACGCTGACCCGCTGGCCCGGTTTTGCGTCAATCCTATTACGAAAACTGTCACAAGGAACACCCATGAACACTGCACTGAATATGGAACACTTTTGGATGCCATTTACCACCAATCGCCAATTCAAGGCGAAACCCCGGTTGCTGGTATCGGCCAATGGCATGCACTATACCAGCGACGATGGCCGCCAGATTCTCGATGGCACGGCCGGCCTGTGGTGCTGTAATGCCGGGCATAACCACCCAAAAATTGTGGCGGCGGTGACCAGCCAGGCCCAGCAAATGGATTATGCCCCACCATTCCAGATGGGCCACCCCAAGGCGTTTGAGGCGGCAACGGCACTGGCCAGTATGGCCCCCAAGGATTTGAACCGTGTGTTTTTTTGCAACAGTGGCTCGGAAGCGGTCGATAGTGCGCTGAAAATTGCGCTGGCATATCACCGGATGCGTGGCGATGGCATGCGGCAGCGACTGATCGGGCGCGAGCGCGGCTATCACGGTGTCGGTTTTGGCGGGATTTCGGTCGGTGGCATTGCTGGCAACCGCAAGCACTATGGCCCGGGTTTGCCGGGGGTGGATCATTTGCGCCATACGCTGGACATCAACCGGAACGCATTTTCGCGCGGCTTGCCACCACACGGCGTGGAGATGGCGGACGAACTGGAGCAACGCCTGTTGGCCTTGCATGATCCATCCACCGTGGCCGCAGTGATTGTGGAACCGGTAGCCGGTTCCGCCGGGGTAATTATTCCACCCAAGGGTTATTTGCAGCGCATTCGCGAGATTTGCGACAAATACGGGATTTTGCTGATTTTTGATGAAGTCATTTCCGGTTTTGGCCGTTTGGGTAGCGCCTTCGGGGCCGATTATTTTGGGGTGATCCCGGATATGATCACCTGCGCCAAGGGCTTGACCAATGCGGCCGTGCCAATGGGGGCGGTGCTGGTCAAACAAAGTATTTACGATACGTTCATGGCGGCAGCGCCCGAGAATACGATTGAATTTTTCCACGGCTATACCTATTCCGGCCATCCGCTGGCCAGCGCGGCGGCGATTGCCACGCTAGAGGTGTATCGCGAAGAGCAATTGTTTGAACGGGCGGCGGCCATGTCGGGTTATTTTGAAGATGCGGCGCACAGCCTGAAGGGCTTGCCGTTCGTCAAGGATGTGCGCAATCTGGGTCTGGTGTGCGGGATCGAACTCGACAGCATTCCCGGCAAGCCGACCGCACGCGCGTTCAGCGTGTTTCTCAAGTGCTTTGAAGAGAAAGGCGTGTTGATTCGCACCACCGGCGACATCATAGCCCTCTCGCCTCCGTTGATCATTGAAAAAAGCCATATCGATCAATTGTTTGGCGCGATTGGCGATTGTCTGAAGGAGCAATAAGGGTATGTCGCTGACCATTATTGTGGCCTGTGAGCGCGGGCGGGGGATCGGCATCGAGAACCGCCTGCCATGGCATTTGCCGCAGGATTTGGCCCATTTCAAACGCACCACCAGCGGCCATGCAATTATCATGGGGCGCAAGACGTTTGAGTCGATCGGCAAACCATTGCCGAAACGGCGCAATATTGTGTTGACGCGCAACCCGAACTGGCAGGCGGACGGGGTGGAGTGCGTCGGCTCGCTGGCGGCGGCACAGGCCATGGCTGGCGCGGAAGAAGCGTTTATTATTGGCGGGGCCGATGTGTATGCGCTGGCCCTGCCACTGGTGTCGCGCCTGTTGATTACCGAGATCGGGCACGACTTTGCCTGTGATGCGTTTTTTCCGCTCTGGCGGGCCGAACAATGGCAAGAAATGGCGCGCCTTGAGCAAACCGATGCCGCATTTCCCTATGCCTTTGTTGAATATCGGCGACGCGACCCGGATTTCGGCACGATTGCCGCCAATACCGTTAATACTTCGTTGGAGAGATAAGCATGTCCGGACATGGCTTTCACGTACACGGCCCGCACGATCATGCGGTGGAACACGCTGCGCATGGCAGCGACAAGTTTTCCGGCAGGATTGCAGTGATCACGGCGATGCTGGCCACCATCGGCGCGATGTTTGGCTATCAGGGCGGTGCCACGCAAAACGATGCATCCTTGTTCAAAAACAATGCCGCGATCAAGAAAACCGAGGCGGCAAACCAGTGGAATTATTATCAGGCCAAATCCAACAAGCAAAATTTGGCCGAGCTGGCCATGGCCTTGCCGGGTGTGGATGTGGAGAAGTACAAAAAGGAAGTGGCGCGCTACCGTGACGAAAAGGCCAAGATCAAGCAAGCGGCAGAGAAGCTGGAAGCCGAATCATTGGCCTGGGACAAAAAGTCGGATCAGGCACTGCATGAACACCACCAGTGGGCGCTTGCCGCCACCGCCGAGCAAATCGCGATTTCGCTGGCGGCGATTGTGTTGCTGACCAAAAAACGCCCTTTGGAGTTTGCCTGTTATGGCGTGGCCACCATCGGCATCATTCTCGGCATTTGTGCCTGGCTGCATGTTGATCCGATTGCGGCGATTTTGATGAAACTGGGCGGCGGCGGGCATTAAGCCAATCCGGGCGGCAATTCATTCTGCCAATCCGGATGCCAATACACCGGTTCGCGGCACAAACCATGGTGGCAACCGACAGGCTGCCAGGGCTTGATGTGACGCAAAGAGGGCCACGTACAGCAGGCCCCGATTCAACGGGATTCAGCCCGACTCAATGCGATTCAGCCCGATTCAATGCGAATCAACCCAGCTCAGCCCGATTTAGGCCAGTGCGGCTCAACCCAATTCAACCCGGCCCGGCTCGGCTTAGTTCAACAGGCGCAGCCCTGACGGCGGATTTTTCAGCTTGAACACGCTCACCGCCTGCGCCAAAATCCCGGCTTGATCCTGCAGGCTATGCGCCGCCGCCGCTGCCTCTTCCACCATGGCCGCGTTTTGCTCAGTCATTTTGTCCATTTGGGTAATGGCGTGATTGATTTGTTCAATTCCAGCGCTTTGCTCCTGACTGGCGGCACTGATCTCGCTGATGATGTCGGCCACCTGTTTCACCGAACTGACAATCCCAACCATGGTTTGGCCTGCTTCATCAACCAGTTTGCTGCCGCCATCGACCTTTTCCACCGAATCGCCAATTAAGGCCTTGATTTCCTTGGCCGCCCCGGCTGCGCGCTGCGCCAGATTGCGCACCTCACTGGCCACCACGGCAAACCCGCGCCCCTGCTCCCCGGCGCGCGCTGCTTCCACCGCTGCGTTCAGTGCCAAAATATTGGTCTGAAACGCAATCCCGTCAATCACGCCGATAATATCGACGATTTTGCGCGAGCTTTCCTTGATCGCGGCCATCGTATGCACCACTTGCTGCACCACTTGACCACCGCGCTGGGCCACACTTGACGCTGACAGCACCAATTTGTTCGCATCAATCGAGTTACTGGCATTTTGTTTCACGGTAGAGGTCAATTCTTCCATCGAGCTGGCCGTTTCCTCCAGCGAACCGGCCTGCGATTCGGTACGGGCCGACAAATCCAGATTGCCACGGGCAATTTCATTCGATGCCTGGGCGATCGTGTTGGTGCTGCCACAGACTGCGCCAATAATTCTCTGCAAACTGTCATTCATTTCCTTCAGCGCCTGCATCAACTGGCCGGTTTCATCTTTTGAGCGAACCTCGATGTCGGTCGTCAAATCACCCGCCGCGACCCGCTTGGCAATGCGTACTGCCGATTGCAATGGCCGGATGATGGCCCGGGCAAACAGTACCGCACAGGCGATGCCGACCACCAGACCAACCAAACCGAGTGCAATCAACATTTTTTCGGAAACCTGAATATCGTGTTTCACGCCCTCGGCACTTTCCATCATTTTGTGCTGTTGCAAGCTGGCCAATTCGCGCACCACCACCATCAATTTTTCCAGCGCGGGCAAGGCATCGTCGGTCATGATTTTGTTGGCATCAAAATTGTTTTCCGCCTCAATCAATTCCGAAACCTTGGCAAAATGCCCGGCAAACTGGCTGCGGTGGCTTTTCAGGCGATTGAGTAAAGCTTTTTCCTGGCTATTGCGCGCCAGTTGATCGAGCCGGGCCAGTGCCGCATCGATGTTTTTGGCATGGGCCACCAGCGCGGCATGGGTTTTGCTGCGGTGCGATTTATCCAGTACGAACAGCGACAGGCCGAGCATGGCACTGTCACTTGCTGCGGTGGTGATGGTGGTGGCAGCCACCATGCTGGCCAAATCGACGCGGGTCATGCTCTCATTGGCTTTGTCAATCGAAAGAAACCGGCCCAGACTAAACAACACCATGGTCAAAATCAACGCCACCAAAATGCCGAAACCCAGCCGCAAACGGGCACTGATTGTCATATTTGTCAGATTCATTCATCTCCCCTTAGATAAAGAATTCCGCCCCGCATGGATGCTGCAAGACTGGCAAGAACGCTGAAAAGAGCATGTCAAAGCGTTTTCAAATTTACCTAGAAATGGCGCTATTTACGCTTAACTGCCCTTAAAATTCAGCGTTCTTGTGCCATGTTCAGATAACCCGATTATTCGTCAATTCCCCCTGTAGTATCCTCCTGATTGGACGCACTCACAAGCACAGCGCCCGGTTGATATCAGTGGATTTTCGGCTGTTCCATTTTTGCAACGCAGGCGCCCCTATGGTGCATGCCAGCGCATGGCCAAAGGGCAAACAGGAAAGATGGGAGATGAGAGATGAATCCAGCCAGACCGGAACGGGCAGCCACTGCCCCAATCCGGTTGGCCTGATTTCGCCTGCCGGGCATTGCACCCGTTGCAGGCATGAAGTCAGTGCGGCAAATTCGCCAGGCTTAATCGAGCTTTACCGCATGCTCGCGCGTTTCATGGAAGGTTAATTTCGGCCAGCGTTCCTGGGTCAGGCGCAAATTAACGCCCGAAGTCGCCAAATACGCCATATTGCCTGCAGCATCATAGGCCACGTTATGTCCGAGTGCCTGTTCAAAGTCGGCCAGCATCTTTTTGTCGTCACAACTGACCCAGCGTGCGCTGCTGATGCTGGTGCCCTCAAACACCGCGTCGACCCCGTATTCGTTCATCAGGCGACTGGCCACCACTTCAAACTGAAGCACCCCAACCGCGCCCAATACCAATTCACCGCCCTGCACGGGTTTGAATACCTGCACCGCGCCCTCTTCCCCAAGCTGCTGCAAACCCTTGTGCAACTGCTTGATTTTTAAGGGGTTACGAATTCGCACCGAGCGGAAAAAGTCGGGTGCGAAATACGGGATGCCGGTAAATTGCAGCAGTTCGCCTTCGGAAAAACTGTCACCAATTTGCATGTTGCCGTGGTTCGGCAAGCCGATGATGTCACCAGCGTAGGCGTCTTCCACCTGCTCCCGGCTCGCTGCCATAAACGTCACCACGCTGGAAACCTTGATGTCACGCCCCAGCCGCAAGTGCTTGATTTTCATGCCGCGCTCAAAGTGGCCGGAGCATACGCGCAAGAAGGCGATCCGATCCCGATGCGCCGGATCCATATTGGCCTGGATTTTAAATACGAAACCGGAAAATGGCGCTTCTTTTGGCTCAACCATGCGGCCAGTGGCATCGCGCCCGCGCGGGGCCGGTGCCCAATCGACCAGCGCCGAGAGGATTTCGCGCACACCAAAGTTGTTGATGGCCGAGCCAAAGAACACCGGGGTTTGCACACCCGACAAAAATGCGTCCAGATCGAACGGATGCGAGGCACCATGCACCAGTTCGACTTCCATTTTGAGTTGTTCGATTTCGAGCGGGAACATCTGGGCCAGCTTCGGGTTATCTATACCCTTGATCACTTCAAAGCTCTGGTCGGCTTTCTCGTTGCCAGCGGTAAACAGCATGATTTCATCGCGCAGCAGGTGATACACGCCACGGAAGGTTTTGCCCATGCCAATTGGCCAGGTCACCGGCGCGCACTGAATTTTGAGCACCGATTCGAGTTCATCGAGCAATTCGAGTGGATCACGCGTTTCACGATCCATTTTGTTCATGAACGTGACAATCGGGGTATGCCGCATGCGGCACACATTGAGCAGCTTGATGGTTTGCGCTTCGACACCCTTGGCCGCATCGATAACCATCAATGCCGAATCGACCGCGGTCAGCACCCGGTAGGTATCTTCGGAAAAGTCCTGGTGGCCCGGCGTATCGAGCAGGTTGATCACGTGATCGCGAAATTCAAACTGCATTACCGAGCTGGCCACCGAAATGCCGCGCTGCTTTTCGATTTCCATCCAGTCCGAGGTGGCGTGCCGCCCGCTTTTGCGCGCCTTGACGGTACCGGCCAACTGAATCGCGCCCGAAAACAACAACAGTTTTTCGGTCAGGGTAGTCTTACCCGCATCCGGGTGGGAAATAATGCCAAAGGTGCGGCGTCGTGCCACTTCGCGCTCGATTTGAGCCACCGAAACCGCTGCAGGCTGCGGCGTAGCATCATTGTCCGCCGCCTCTAGTGCCGGGGTATCGCTGCCATCGGCGACGAGCGATTCTGCAACCAGTACTGTGGTCGATTCTACGGCTGGTTGCAATGATTCGGGCAACGCGGTCAATTCTAATTCGTGGGTCATAATCGAGAGAAATCAGGAAAAAATCAGGCAAACCCCAAGGGGCAACCTTGGGGCAAGCTCGGGGAAACTGGCAAACCAGCCAGCAGCGCAGCAAAAAGTGTGCAAGTTTACCGGGTTCGGCCCGGAAAGTCCATGGCCAATCAGCTCAGATTCAGATTAAATTCAAAACCGGCGGCGATCCACGCATCACGCTCTTTTTCCAGCCACAACAGCAATGTCGGATGGCTGGCGATCCACTGGCGCGGCAGTTCGAATTCGATTTTGCCTTTCAGGCGCAGCCGGATTTGCCGGAAGTCCGGTTCAATCCGTGCATGCATGAACAAAATCCCGAGCCGCAGGGCCAGCACTGCCTTGGCAAAATCCGGTTCATGCAGCGCCTCACCGAGCTTTTTCAGGCTGCCCTTTTGCCCGAGCACGAGCTTGCTCATCAAGCGTTGTTCGCTCTTGGTAAAGCCGGGCAAATCGGCATGTTCGATGACATATGCGGCATGCTTGTGGTACTCGGTACCGGATATCACCATGCCCACCTCGTGCAGTAACGCACTCCAGGTCAACAGCTTGGCATAGTGGTCCGACAACGGTCGGGTTTGGGCAAACAGGGCACAGGCTTCGCGTGCGGCGCGCTCGGCCCGCACCGTATCAATGCCAAATTTCACCATGAAGCTGCGCACTGATTGTTCACGCCGGTCGCGCTGGGTGGAGCGGTAATACAAATCCCACATCACGCCCATGCGCAATCCGGCTTCAATCGGGAAAATCTGCTCAAACCCCAGCTCTTGCATCAGGGCCAGCAAAATCGACAGGCCACCGACCAAACTAATGGCACGCTCGGCGCGCAAGCCAAACAATTCAATTTTGGACACATGCCCGGCTTGAATGAACTGTTGTTGCAGTGCCAGCAAATTGGTCTGGGACAAGGTGCCGTCACCGAGCCGGTTTTTACCGATCAAATCGGCCAGCGCGCGCATGGTGCCGGAAGAGGCATAGGCACGGCTCCAGTTTTCTGGCCGGTATGGCGGTGCCGGGTCTTCGATCCGGCTGCGGGCGGCCAAAATGGCGCGGTCAAATGCTTGCTGAGTCAGATTGCCATCAGGAAAATATTTGCCGCTTTGGTACACAGTGCCAACGCCAAACGATTCAACCCGCAAAATATCGTGTCCGCGCCCCAAAATCAGTTCGGTGGAACCACCACCGATATCGATCACCAACCGCCGCTCGCCCGGCAGTGCCAGGCAATTGGCCACACCAAAGTAAATCAGCCGCCCTTCTTCCTCGCCGGAAATGATTTCGATTGGGTGGCCAATCGCCTCGGCCGCTGCCGGTAAAAATTCGGCACTGTTGGCCGCATCACGAAACACTGCCGTGGCCACCACCCGTACCGCATCCACCTGATACGCGGCCAAAATCTGGGCCAAATTGCGCAGCGATTCAAGCGCACGCGCCATGCCGGCCTGACTCAGGTTGCGATTGGCATCCAGATCGGCCGCCAGCCGGATTTGGTCACGCGCACTTTTGACGACACGGATGGTGTCGCCATCGTGCTTGCCGATATGCAGGCGAAAACTGTTTGACCCCAAATCCACTGCTGCAAACATCCAACACTCCTTATGGTATCAAGCCGATTCAATCGATGGCATTGATGATATGGTTTCATCGGTATCAACCGAATTGGCTGACTCGGGTGCCGCCATGACCCGGTTGCGGCCAGCCTGTTTGGCCAGTGCCAAGGCATCATCGGCCCGCTTGATCAGACTCACCGTGGTATCGTCGGGCCGGATCGTGGTCACACCCATGCTGGCGGTAATGCCCAGTACTGCTTTTTCAGCCTTGATTTGCAAACCGGCAATGGCAAGGCGCATTCGCTCGGCCACCAGCATGGTTTCGGCCTGTTCGGTACGCGGCAATAATACGGCAAATGTCTCGCCTCCGAGCCGCCCGATCACGTCTGAATCACGCAACTGTTTTTTGCCAATGCCAGCCACTGCCTGCAACACCTGATCCCCCACCGAATGCCCATAGTTGTCATTGATGCGCTTGAATTGATCCAGGTCGATCATGACCAGACCGGTGCTGTTGCCCGGACGGCGTGCCAATGCCAGCCAGGGCAGCAATGCGTTAAAAAAACCGCGCTGGTTCGGCACATCGGTCAGCAAATCGATTTGTTCCTGCCGCTGCAACTGGATATTTTTTTGCGCAAGGTCAAGCAGAACCGGGCCAAAGCGAAATACCAGCAGCAACAGGTACAGACAGGACAAGACCCAACCCGTCCGGTGCGGAGCCAATGGCAGGCCAAACCATGGGCCGTACCAAAGCCACAGCATCAGGCCCACCAGCACAATACCACTCCAGCGCATCAAGCGTTGCAATGATGCAACAACCGACTCGGCCATGGCCGATGCCATGCCCGCCGGAGAAACTGTAGCCGTACATTGGGCGATTGGGGTGGCTGGGGTGGATTTGGCTCGGGCAGGCTTGCCAAAAGAGAGCGCCATCAGCAAATAGCCCAGCGCCAGCGGTGTCGGCCACACGGTTGCGCCGCCCTGCCAGATATCAAGTCCGATGGTGCCAGCCAATAGCAGGCCCAACAGAAGTATTTTGCTGCGTTGCTGCAACGCATTATGTCCACGCCAATACAGTGCCGCCTCTCGCCCCAGTCCAATCAACAACAGTCCATTGCCAATGAGCGAGCACAATACATTGGCCTGTACCGGCCATGCAAACATGGTTTGGATGCTGAGAAATAAAACCAGCCAGCCCAGTGCCTGCAGCGCGCTGGCAGACTCAGCCAGTCGCCCCGGCTCCTGTTGCAGCAGCTTGCCAGATGCGGCAAAGAAACACCTCGTGCCAAGGCACAGGGTCAAATTGCCCAGTGCCAACCACAGGATCAGGTTTGCGCCATCCATCAAAACGATGCGCAGGAAAAGTGCGCGTCAGACTTCATGCTCAACGTTGGTGCTGCCGTCACCGACCTGACTGCTCCAGGCACGAACGAAAAACGACTTTTCTTCTTCGGTCGGTGGATCTTGCCAAAATACAACCAGAGACCCCTTGTGGTCATGAATTTGTGCCACCTTGTGAATGAAATCACCATTGCCTGCCATATCGGCCATTGCCACTGCGTAGCCATAAACCCGCGTCAACCGTTCCAAACGGTCTGGTTCGGTGAAGCTGTTGGTAGCCGTGATGGTGGCGTGGTCTAGAAACATGGTTTTTCTCCTGTGTGGTCAAAGCTAACCGGCATGCGCCCTAAAACTGTTCAATCCAGGCTGCCAGACGCATGGGCGGCGCAGCCATATCGGCTCCGACTATTTTGCATTGTAATCCGAGTTCGGAGCGAGTTATCTGCAATGTGGCATCAATCGAGTCCAGCCAGAGCAAATACGCGAGCCAATTGATGTGTTCTGCCGACACCGGCGCGGCAATCGGTGCCGCCAGAAACTCGGCCAGATGGTGGCTGTCTTGCAAAATGGCATGACCGCTACTGCCCGGCAACACTTTTCCTGGCAAAATCTCGAACAGTACCGGCAGAGCCTGTTCGGCTGTTTTTCCGGCATAGTGCTGTTGCATGTGAGATAACTGCCGCTGCAGCGCATAGGCAAACTCACCGCTTCTGGCCGCTTCGATACTGACCAAATCAAAATAATCAAGTTGTGCCCAGTTCGGCACGGGCGAACTCACCCCCACTTTGTGCGCCGCCCCCAAATAGGTTTCCAAGGGCACGTCATGCCCACGCCCGAGCAAACCAATGCACAGCGTTTGCAGCATGCCGATCCGGCTTGAGACCAACTGCTTTTGCCGTACTTCAAGTTTTTCCTGCAACAAGCCACCATGCTCTTTGCGCAGGCTGGCCAGATCAAGCGATTGTTTCAGTTCCATGCGCAAGACGGTAATGTCCCACGGTTTTTGAATATAGCGGTGAATCTGGCCCTGATTGACCGCTTCAATCGTTTGTTCGAGTTCGGAGTAGGCGGTAGTCAGAATGCGCACCATGTGCGGATAACGGTCACGCGCATAGTGCAATAATTCATTGCCGTAACCACCGGGCATGCGTTGATCCGATACCAATACCGCCAAACTGGCGGCGTACTGGTCAAGCATCAACTTGCCATCCGCCACCGAACCAGCGGTGACAACCGGAGCCAAGGCCCCGATGGCGCGCTGAAAATATTTGACGGCGGTTTCTTCATCGTCAACAAACAAAATCAGCGGTGCATTGGCATGAGCTTGGGTCATACACGATTCCCTTATGCGGTTACTTTTTTCATCGGGAAATTCAGGACCACAGTCGTGCCCTTGCCCGATTCAGAATGAATCTCGATATTGCCACCAAATGACTGCATGATACGGCGACAAAAAATAATGCCCCAGCCATTGGCGTCATTGTCTGCCGGAACATTGACCGGGCTTTGCAATAACCGCTCCAACTCGTCTTGCGCCATGCCCGAACCATTGTCGCCAATCCGAATCTGCGAATGGCTATCATCGACTTGCACCGTGAAGCATACGGTTGGATCAGGGCGGCCCTGCACCGCACGCAGCGCGTTGCTTAATAGCGAAGATAACACCAAAGAGACGCAGTTGGGCAAAACCGAGATGGCAAAATCTTCCCGGATGTCGGTGCGAATGATCGAACGCTCGCCCGAGCTTAAGGGATAGGTATCGAGCAAGGACATCACCAACTGGTTGGCACTGGTAGCGGGCCGATCCAGCGTCGGGCCGCTACCGGGGTTGGCATTGCGGATGGAACCGACAAAATGAGACAGAACCGACAAACAATAACTGGCATTGTTGCAAATTGACAACATCGCATTGCCAAACTCTTTATTGCTGTACACATTATCCTGGTCGGCCGTGCCATCTTGGGTCGCCACCTTGGTGAAATCGATGATCGATGCCAGTGGTGCCTTCAACTCATGAACCAGAAAGCTCAGGGTTTCATCGACCGCCAGCAATTTTTGCTGGCGCATGCTGCGCTCGCGCGCCAATGCCGTGGCCAGACGCAAGACCCGGCGAATTTCCATCAGCCCCAGTGGTTTTTCCAGAATCTGGAAGATTTCCCCGGAATTGATGGTTTCCATCAGGACACTTTTATCGACGTAAGCGGTGACCAAAATCCGGACAATATGTGGATATTCATTTTCAATCTGGCGCAACAGATCGCCACCGTCGCGCCCGGGCATGCGGTAATCGGTCACCAAAACGCCAACCCGATTTTTCGGATCGGACACGATATCGATCGCGGCATCGGCACTCAAGGCCGTCAGCACTTCATAATCGGTACCGACTGCCGAAGCAAAATATTTGCACGCCATGCGCTCGTCATCCACATACAAAATCGTGGTTGCTCTGTAATCGAGATTTTCCATGTTCTACTCCTTAGTTCCGGCACGCGGCAAATCAAATACCATTTTAGTCCACTCCCCTACCACACTTTCCGCCATCAATGTCCCTCCATGCTGCTCAATGACCCGGTAACTGATCGAGAGCCCCAAACCGAGGCCCTGCCCGACATCACGGGTGGTAAAAAATGGTTCAAACACCCGGGTCAGGTTTTCCGGCGAAATACCCGGCCCATTATCCCGCACGGCAATGTGTAGCCGACCATCAATCCATTGGCCAACGATGTCGATGGTCGGATTGCCTTGGCCAGCCTTGCGCATCGCCAACACGGCATTATTCAACAAATTAATCAAAACACCAATGATCGCTCCCTTGTCGCCACAAACCATGCTGTCCTGATCAAGCTGTTGGCTTACCTGCACCCCCTTTAGTTCATACACGGTAAACCGCAATGCCGCCTCCAGTGCATCGGAAAAGGCAAACGGCGTCATTTGCTGCCCATCCGGATTGCGATAGGCAAAGGTTTTCAGGTCGGAAATGATGTGCTGTACCCGCCGCATCCCCTGTTTGGCATCATTCAAACACTCGGTAAGGGTGCTGTTGCTCTGGCTCTCCGGTTCTTCCATGGCGATTTCAATTGCCATCAAACAGAAATTGACCGGATTGTTGATTTCATGCATCAGCCCTGCCGCCAGGGTACCAATCGCCGCCATTTTTTCCTGCTGCAACATTTGCCCCTTGATCTCGGCCAAATCCTGATTGGCTTTTTCCTGAAGTGCATTTTTTTCTGACAGTTCGGCACGCAACTGAAACAACATAAAGCGCGCCTGTTCATTAAACACATTGCACACGGCACTGGCAATGCCGGTAAAAATGAGCAACAGGGCGTTGACCTGAAACGCCGCCCGCATGGACAATCCCTCTGGATGAAACCAGCATGCTGCGGTGTACATGATCAGGGTTAACACCGACAAACTGATATTTTGCCAAAAACTGAGCGGCAACACCACGCCGGATGCGAATACTGCCAGATTTAGCCCGGAATAGTAAATCGATCCGGCGCCTTCGGTGCAAAAAATCATCCACGAAATCATCAATTGCGGCAACAAAAGCCAGCCAAATGTCAATGACTGAATCCGCTGCCGCCCCCACTCCGTCGTCATCAGCAAGGTAATGCCAAAGATCAGCAGCGAACAAAAGATCCGCATCAGCGCGAATGGCAGTTGAAATTCCGGGTACAGGCTGTAGTCCAGCCCGGCACCGGCCAAAATCAATACAATCGCGGTGTAGGCACCACCCCGGCCAAAATCGAGCCGGTAGCCCAAAACCACGCTTTCATAGGCGGCATGCCGGGTTGTGCGCAGGGCAAACAGTTCTTTCATGCGATCATCGCCTCTGCAAACACATTGACACCGGTAGCATCGAACCAAATTCGATGTTCCACAGCATTGTCCGGAAACAGTGCCTCCATTTTGGCCTCGTCCCGATAGATCAGATACCATTCAAGCAAATGCTCAAGCACCGAGCGCTCCGGGCTGCTGCTATGAACATTGGTAAACAGCAATCGGCCACCATGCTGCAAACGACTGCCGCAGTGCGCCAACAGTTTGGCACAAACCTTGTCGGACAGGTAGTCAAACAAGCCGGCGCAGTAAATCGCATCATATTCCCGGTTCTCGTCCGAGCCCGGTTGCAGCCGACGCTTGATCAATTGATGCACCGATTCACGCAGATACTTGATCGACACGGTTTTGGTCAGCCCACCGCAAATCGAATTGATCCGCTCACCGGTCCAGGCCAGGGTTTCCTCGCTAAAGTCGATCAACTCAAAACTGAGCAATTCCGGATCGGGATAGCTGCGCAAAAAGCGCTGCACTTCGGCCGCCGGGCCACAGCCGACATTCAATACCCGAAATACCCGCCCGGCAGAACGCGCCGACTCGGCCAGCCGTACCAGAAACCCGACCAGTATATCGATCCGGTTACGGTGCGCCGCCGCCGCCGAAGCTTGCAAAAAGGCGGTGTTCATGATTTCAAAATAGGTACTCGGGCCTTGCCGTGGATTATCGAGAATTTGGTTGACCATTTGATAATCCCCGGCATAGCCGAGCGGTTTGGTGTAGGTGCGAAATACAAACGGTGCCCGCAGCATCAAAGGATGCAATGCCGCCTGGGCAAACGCGCTATGAATCGAAGACTGTTCGGCATCGACTTGCGCTGCCTCATGGTTCAGGGCCAAAAAATAGGCATGGATCTTGGTAATCAATGGCCCTGCCAGTTCGAAAAACACATCGCTGCGCAAGCGGCCATCTTCCTTGGGCAAGGACTGCGACAGATCAACCTGTTCCACCCAGTGCGAGACATCAGATAAAAATGCCCGAAATTCATTGACCACCAACTGGTAATCACGCCGGATCTGAAAGCGGGCTTCCCAGTTTTGCACGAAGGCCTGTGCTTCCTCCCCCATTGCCCCCGGCACCACCACCATCTCGGCCAACTCGCACCATTCGTCAATCAGGGTGACCGACACAATCGCTGTCAGGCCGGTATTCATGATGCTGATCACCACCGCCTTGCCGACATAGGCCTTTTTGCCGCGCAGGCGTACCGTCAAATCATGCAGCACTTCGCTCAACTGGACAATCGAATACGGATTGTACACTTCCATCACCAGCGAGCGTCTTTGCAAATTCAATGCCGTGGCCCGTACCATCTCGCCTTGCGAGTTACGAAAGCCCACCATTGGATCAATTTGCATATGTGAATACATTATGAATACATGAAAAGTGCCAGGAAGTTTCAAAAATGTCGCGCCATCCCCAACCATTACGAAGACGCGCAACCGTACCCGGCCAAGTCTGGCAAGCCCGGGGACATGGCAGGATTAAGTCCGGATGATCCAGGCCGCCGATACCGCACCGTCAACCGGACCGACAGCTCAGATTCGCACTGTTTTCGTCTCTCTCGTTCAGTTACGGCCACCCGCACCATACCGTCATCGCCTCCAATTATGTATGGAGAGAAGCAAGAAAAGCAGGCTTTCCCAAGGAATTTTTAGCATGCTGTCCTGCAACAGGCAAAAGCAGGAAGGAAGGTGGTATCGGCACAACGGGCGCAGGCCAATTTTAACATAGTAGTCAGGGCATTGACCGTCGCACCTGACACCGCTTGAAAACGAATCCGGGGCTGCATCGGGCTCGATGCGGCCCCGGCAAGGTGATGCGGCCAACTGGCCGATTTAATGCGGCAGTGCACTGCGCTCCTGACTTGGCGGGCACAAATGCAAGGCTTCACAGGTTTGCGCGTCAATTTCAATCCAGCAGGCAAATATTGGTTTGCCATCGACCAACAGTGGTGGCCCGGCCCGGTGAGCATGCACCCCCATGCGCTGTAACAGGCGCTCAACGCCGAGCGGCGAGACCGTGATCAGACGCTGCACCCCGCGCTGCATGACGACCGAAACTACCGCCGCCAGCAATTCCCGGCTGGCCTTGGCTTGTTGTTCACTACCGGTTGTGCCCGCTTTCAGGTCTGCCACCGCAAAGCGCGACAATTCCCACACATCATGCGCACAAGGCGGTGGCGCTCCGTTCATTAATTGCGGGAAGACTTCGCCCAGCAAGTAGGGGTGAGTGGTCGGCAACAGCCTTGCGCAGCCACAGATATTGCCCTCGTCACTACGCGCCACGACATAAATTGTATCGGCATGATCAAACTGATCGCGCTCCAGTCCGCCTTGTACCGGCAATTGCCAACCGAGCCGCTCAATAAAAATCTTGTGCCGATAAGCCGCAACCGCCACTTCAAACTCGGGCGTAAATTCCAGCGAGCCACTATAGATGGTTTGCATACATCCTCACCAAACGGAGATAATTTGATGGGATTACAAACCCGGGACGACAAGTCGGTAACTGTTAACCTTGACAGGACAGGTTTACGGTATCGCATTCCCCGATCAGGTCTGCCAACCAAACCTGCCAGTCAAACAGGGCAAACCAGGCACTCAACACCCCTGCTGTTGCAACATTGCCTAGATCATAACCATATTTATCGACTAACATAACATTGCTGCGCACCGGCTCCGGTGCCAGCATCAGGCAGTTGGCCGCGTTATGAACGTACCAGCCCCAGCCGAGCGAGATGGCCGGTGTCGTATCGCTGCGACATTCGGAAAATCCGGCAATGCGGGACGGTATCGCCTGGGCTTGCAGTTCTTCGCAAAAATTGGGATCGTGCTCCGAGCTAAGATGCAAAAAAGATAATGAAGCCAAGTCCGAAAACGCAATCCGGATATACCCGTCCCGTGAGATTTGCAGGACTAAAGGTGCATAAGAATGTAAAATACTTTTCAAAGTTGATCGCGCCAAAAATGTTGCAAATAGTAAATAACCCTGACATGACTGGCAGGTCTTTCGTTATTATATTAGTCAAATCAAGCCATCTTGACGACCTGTCAGAATTGACACTACAAAGGGCAAACCAGGAATGGAAAAATGGCACCAGGAACAATTTGATGCCCTACTGAAAATTACTTCGGAGGACGTCTTATTCAAACATATTGCAAGCATTGCCAATGAGATGGGCTTTGAATATTGTGCCTATGGCGTGCGCATGCCGGTGCCAGTATCACGTCCCGCGTTTGCCTTATTTAACAATTACACGCCGGAATGGCAAAAATATTACCAAGAGCATCAACTGCTGGAAGTCGATCCGACGGTTCATCATGGACTAAAGTCAACCCTGCCGCTGCTATGGAGCCAGCAAGTATTTTCTGATACACCGCAGTTATGGGAAGAAGCAGGCGCCCATGGCCTGCGTTTTGGCTGGGCACAGTCGGCACGCGATGCCAATGGCGCGATCGGCATGCTGACGCTGGCGCGATCAAGCGGCCAGGTGACCGAACAGGATTTGTCGATCAATCAATACAAGATGGTGTGGCTAAGCCAGATGACGCATGCCGCGATGGCGCGTATTCTGACGGCGAAAATGGTACCCGAATCGGCAATTAGCATGACAGCGCGCGAGCTGGAGGTATTGCGCTGGACGGCAGAGGGCAAAACCGCTTACGAAGTTGGCCAAATCCTGTCGATTTCAGAGCGCACGGTCAATTTTCACGTCAATAACGTGGTGGCCAAACTCGGTGCCTCAAACAAGATTCAGGCAGCCGTCAAGGCGGCCTGTCTCGGTTTGTTGTTTTAGTTCGCCGGTTTGGCAGAAACCGATCCCACATGCCCACTACTCCACTACCATAGCGGCATGATTTGCTTGGGTTAGCCCGATTTTACCCGGGCTTGAACCGGTTAATCTTAGTTGACCGAACGCGTGACACGCAAGCCATCGACCAGGAACGACAGCCCCACCACCAACACCAGTTCCCCTTCTGCCGAACGGGCGGTTCCGGTAATGCCTGCCACGGAAATAGCGGTCATCGGTTTGATCACCAGATCGGCCGTACCATCGACCGCTTCCACCGCCAGGATATACGGCTGGGGTGAAGCAATCACAATGCCGACCCGCTCTGAGCCCAATTCGTAGCCCAATGCGGTCGCCAGTGAGCGTACCGGCAATGGCCGCCCCTGATCTTTCAATACCGGTGAACCACCAACCTGCATGAACGTTTCCGGCAACTCCACCACGCGCTGTACCACGGCCATCGGCAGGGCCAACGCCGCGCCCGAGGTGCTAACGAGCATGGTAGGCACAATCGACAATTCAATTGGCAAGCGAATCGAAAACTTGGTTCCCACCCCGAGCCGTGAATCGATATGAATCGTGCCCCGGTTCTTTTCTACGGCAGTGCGCACCACGTCCATGCCCACCCCGCGCCCGGACACCGAAGAAGCGACTTCCTTGGTCGAAAAGCCGGGCAAAAATACCAGTTGATAGCCATCGTCATCAGATAACACAGCCGATTCACTGATCAAGCCCTTGGAAATGGCCTTGCGCTTGAGTTCTTCCGGATCCATGCCCTTGCCATCATCGGAGAGCACAATCATGACGCTATTGGCTTCCTGCCACGCCTTGAGCGCGATAAACGATTTCAATGATTTGCCAGCCGCCAGCCGTCCGTCCGGCCCTTCAATACCGTGATCAAGCGCATTGCGCAGCATGTGTACCAGTGGGTCGTACAGGCTATCGACCACCACCCGATCGACTTCGGTTTCGG
>JACCDS010437294.1_pt1 | contig 22753 bp, 14 predicted proteins | sample 7446441 | NCBI WGS metagenome assembly JACCDS01 (sample SAMN15323445, study PRJNA562643) | freshwater metagenome | isolation source: river surface water | place: USA:Blue River Watershed | collected 2017-08-17 | reverse complement strand
CTTGGGTGACCTCTGGCATGTTCTGGTCTATTATCGCTTCTGCAGAATGGCCAGGGTTGCTGTGACGAATGCCGTAAGCATCAAGTAAAAAATCCCGGTCTGAATAACCGATATCTTGCCGCGTCATGGTTTCGTTGTAATACTTTATTTGTGCCAGTGCTTTTTCCATGTTACTTGCACTGGGCGTGCCCCACTGGGTACAATGTTGTTTGGCTTTCTCGATATTTTTCTCAAGAGTCATATTTTCTTCAAATAGTGATGCTAATTCAATATTGAGTAGTAAATTTACTTCCTCAAGCGAAAAATCAGGCACATCCCCATGCCGTGGGTTGGCCAGGGCCAAAGCACCCAACTCATCCGGATATTCAATCAACACGTCATTTATCAAGCGAATCAACATGTGATTACCCTTATTTGCTTGGCTAATTCGTTTTCGAGAAACCGGTAATATTCATACTCGGAATAAGGGCGTACACTCATGGCCCATGCTGCGCCACCTTGGACTTCAAAGTTGGCCAGATTCGCCAACCTTTCTTTAAGGTTAGCGTGTATGGTGCGCGCTTGGTGATCATAAAGCCGGGTTTTAGTTGCTCGCGCACCTGCCCTGCGTGTTGCAAGGTCATCGGTGAGAAGATAAAATCCCAAAATTGAAATACTCGCCAAATCTGGTTTTATCATTTGCACCGCTCGGTATGCAATGGCATTTGCCAAAGCCATGCCGTGTATATTTCTCGCTTGGGCTGAATCCATGCTGCCCAAGGCATCCGTGAATTTTAATCCAACAACAAACCCATCGATACCGATCACTTTATTGTAGCTCAAAATAATATTGAATGTTTCGCCATGCACGGTAAGCGGTTCACTTTTAATACGAACCTGGTTAAGTAGTGGGTGTCCAGCCATTTTTCTCCAATTTGTAAGTGATTAGACCGTTTTGGCTTCCTTGCATGAGGCAGGGTTGTCAGTTATTTGGTGCACACCAAGGACAAGCGCCATTCTGGCGCGGCTTCGCCGTCCCCGACCCGCACCAAATAACTAACCTCCTTTGCTTCTCAAGCAAGGAACCCATAATCGGCAAGGCAGGTTGTTGTACTTGCAGCTTGCGTCCACCATGATTGCTAGAAAGTATAACGCATATTTTTTTCACTGATTGCAAATTTATAACACAGCAAGGGCAGATTAACAACACCCGGTTTTCCGCCCATGATGTTACACCGGCAATAGCCGACTCAATTTAGGATGCGACGGTATCAAGGGCACGCGCTGTGGCCTAATTTTGCAACTTTACCTCCCACCCTCGCACATCCAGCACCCGAGCAGGCAGCCGCACCGCCACCCGGCTGGCCGACTCATCCCCCGCATGCTGCGCCAGCAACACCTGATACTGCCCCGCCGCAATCTTCCAGCGTCGGCTCTTTTCATCAAACACCCCCAGCAAACGCGGATCAACCGTCAATTCCAGTTGCTCAGTCTGCCCCGGTGCCAGTGCTACCTTGCGCCAGCCGACCAGCCGTTTCGGTGCTTCCCAGCGACTCTTGCCAACCGGGGCCAAATACACTTGCGGCACCGCTTTCCCCGCCACCGCACCGCGATTGTTCGCCTTGAAGCGCACCTTTAGCACCCCATCCCGATATTCCGCCTGCAAGCCGTCAAAACCAAACTCGGTGTACGACAAACCAAAGCCAAACGGAAACAGCGGTTTGCTGCCCTTAACATCGAACCACTTGTAGCCAACCGCTGCACCTTCGTGATAATCGACATCAAAGCGCTTGTCTTCCTGCTTGCGGTCGCCATCCAGCACTGGACGTGGCAACTGGCTCTCGGCGCGTGGGAAGGTTACCGGCAAATGACCAGACGGATTCACCACGCCAAACAGCAAGCGCGCAATCGCTTCGCCGCCACTGGTGCCGGGATACCAGGCCTGCAACACCGCGCCGACCTGATCGATCCACGGCATGGTGACCGGCCCGCTGGTTTCCAGCACCACCACCGTGTTCGGGTTGGCCTTGGCCACCTCGGCAATCAATTCATCTTGCCGGTTCGGCAGACTCATGCTAATCGCGTCGTTCGCTTCACCAATCCACTGCTCGCCAAACACAATCACCTTATCTGCGCCCGCTGCCAGTTTCGCCGCCGCCTGCCGATCCAGCCCGTCGTGATAACTGACGTCGGCCAACGGCGCTTGCTGGCGAATTTGTACCAGTGGCGAGGACGGGTAATACACCACCGGGCCGGGCCAGGTGGATGGTTGTAATCCGCGCACCGCCACACCACCAACCGGATACACTTGCGACGACCCCCCGCCGGACAAGACCCCGACATCGGCATGCGCACCAATCACCAAAATCTTTTGTTTGACCGGTTTTAATGGCAGCAGCTTGTCCCGATTTTTCAGCAACACCATGCCTTCTTCGGCGGTGGCACGGCTAATTTTTTCATGCGCCACGTGGTCAATCGCACCGCCGACTGCCACCGGGTGATCCATCACGCCATGGGTATACAAACTGGTCAAAATCCGCCGCACCATGTCATCGAGCCGGGCCTGTGGCACCGCGCCATTTTCCACCGCTTCGCGCAGCGGCCCGCCAAAATACTGCGCCACATCAAATTCCCAGCCAGACTGTTGATCCAGCCCGCTCGTGGCCGCCGCCACCGTGCTATGCAGTCCGCCCCAGTCCGACATCACATAGCCGGTAAAACCCCAGTCCTGTTTCAACACCTGATTTAACAGCCACGGATGTTCGCAGGCATACGCGCCATTGACCCGGTTATAGGCACACATCACCGCGCCCGGCTGGCCCTGTTCCATGGCAATTTGCATCGCCAGCAAGTCCGACATGCGAAACGCCGCCAGATCGATTTTTGCATTCAGCACAAAGCGCCCGGTTTCCTGCGCGTTCAGCGCGAAGTGTTTAAGCGTGGTGACGATGCGGTTTGATTGTATGCCGCGTATCTGCTGGCCCACGATGGTGCCCGCCAACAGCGGATCTTCACCCGCGTATTCAAAATTGCGCCCGTTGCGCGGTTCGCGTACCAGATTCACCGCACCGGCCAGCAGCACATTAAAGCCCGAAGCGCGCGCCTCGGAGCCGATCATCGCGCCACCCGTGTACGCCAATTCGGGGTTAAAACTGGCGGCACTGGCCAGCCCGGCAGGCAGGGCGGTGCGCTCACGCGGGTTGGCTTGGCCAGTGCCCTGGGTTGCTACACCCAGCCCGGCATCGGTTTCAAACTGGGCCGGAATGCCGAGCCGGGGAATGCCTTCTATATAGCCCGCCGAATGTGGCAGTGCCTGCGGGTGTTTTTTGGTGCCCTTATAATCAAAATCGCTGCCAAAATGGCCGAGCACCAGTTTTAGTTTTTCGGCCTGGGTCATTTGTGCCAGTAACAGGCTGGCGCGTTTGGCACCGGGCAAGGCGGTAGTTTGCCACGGGCCAGCCAAGGGCACGACCGGGGCGGCAGGTGCTGCGGGCGCAGCAGGAGCAGTGGCAGCAGGAGCAGCAGGCACAGCAGGCACAGGCGGCGTGTCAGCCAGCGTTTGCGCGTTGGTCGCGCACAGGGCTACGCCTGCCAGTAACAGGCAAGTACGGGAAATTCGATGCATGGGGCTTACTCCATCGGGGCCGGGCAATATTGCCGGACATATTGTTGGTGGGAAGGCAGTTGTGCCACGGTTTTTTGAATATTGCTGCGAATATCGCCCAGAAACTGTGCGAGTTCCGCCTCGCCCATCAAATCGGCGGTCTGGTGGTGTTGTTGCGGCATGAGTCCTTGCCCGAGCATGACCTGAATCCATGAGTTTTCAGTGAACAATTCGTTCGGCACGCGAAACACGCGCCCGGTTTCGCGGAACAGATTGATGCGGTGCGCCAGCGTGGCGGGCAGGTTCAGGTTTTGGCAATCACGCCAATACGGGGTATCGTTGCGCCGCGTGACGTTGTAGTGCAGGATAATAAAATCGCGAATGTGTTCGATCTCAATCCGGGTTTGCTGGTTGTATTCGGCAATGTCGAAACTGCTGATGCCGTGGCTCGGGAACATTTGCAACAGGCGGATGATGCCGCGCTGGATCAGGTGGATGCTGGTCGATTCGAGCGGTTCCAAAAAGCCGCTCGATAAGCCAATCGCGACGCAGTTACCGTGCCACGTGACATGGCGCTGGCCCGGGCGAAATTGCAGCAGCCTCGGTTCGGTCAATTGCCGTCCGCTGATGTTATCCAGCAGGGTTTGTTGGGCCTGTTGCCGGTCGGTATGGCGGCTGGAAAAGACGATGCCATTGCCAACCCGGTGTTGCAGCGGAATCTTCCACTGCCAACCGGCGTCGCGGGCAATTGAGCGGGTGTAGGGCACGGCTTCTCCGGTCGATTCGGTTTGCACCGCCACTGCGCTATCATTAAACAGCCAGTGCGACCAGTCTTCATATTCAATGCCCAACGCCTGCCCAATCAACAGCGCGCGAAAGCCGCTGCAATCGATGAACAAATCGCCGTCGATGCTGGCCCCGGAATCGAGTTTTACGCGCCGGATCACGGTTTTGTCCGGATCGGTTTCGACCTCAACAATCTTGCCCTCGATGCGTTGCACGCCAAACCCTTCGCTAAACTGGCGCAGGAATTTGGCATACAGGCTGGCGTCGATATGGTAGGCGTAATTCATGCCGTTGCGCGGCAAATGGGCAAAGCGGTTTTCTTGCGCCGCTTTCAGTTCCAGGCAGTATTCACCATACTCGCTGGCCAGCCGACATTGGCGGCCCTTGTGCCAAAAATGCTGAAACCCGGCGGTCCAGTGATCGACCCCGGTGCTGCCGAATGAGTGGATATAGTCTTCGTGCCGGTCGCGCCAGTTTTCAAAACGAATCCCCAGCTTGAAGGTGGCTTGGGTGGCGGCCATGAATTGCTGTTCGTTCAGTTCCAGCAACTGATGAAAGGTCAACAGGGTTGGAATGGTGGCTTCGCCGACCCCGACCGTGCCGATTTCATCGGACTCGATCAGCGTAATGTCGAGCTGGCGACCGAGCGTTTTCGAGAGCGCGGCGGCGACCATCCAGCCAGCGGTGCCGCCACCGGCAATCACGACCCGTTTCACCGGTGTTTTGTCGGCAGGGGTGGGGGAAGGGTTTTGCATGTCTAGTCTCCTGGGGGCCGTGGCCATGGGATGGGCGAGGCTGTTATTGGATATGTTATGGATATTTTATTGGCTAAGTTCTTGCTTAAATTAACGATTCAGTTTCTGCAGCAATTGGGCGCGCAGCGCACGGGCGTTGTTCGCATCCATCGGGGCCAGCACGCCGCGTGCCGCTGGCGGAATATGGGCAAAATTTTGCGGCTCGGCTTCAAACACGTAATGGCGAAACAGTTCTTGCCAGGCTTGCCGCTGTTCGGGTGGCAGATCGCGGATGGTCAACATGGCCAGCATCAGTGCATTGGTCGGGGTATCCATATAATCGGGTGATTGGCGCCACCAGTAATTGATCAGGACATTGAACCGGTCCAGTGCCGCGACATGGTGCCACCACATGGCGGGCAAAAACAGCGCATCACCCGGCCCCAGTTCGGCCACCTGTGCCTGTTGCAGCGCATCGGCAAATTTCGGAAAGCGTTCAAAATCCGGTGCGGCGAAATCAACCAGACTGATCGCCTGCCCGGCTGGGGTAAAGTCGAGCGGGCCGATATACAAATTTTGCAATTGCTGCGGCGGGAATACGGTAAACCGGCGGTGGCCACAGGCAACGCAGGCCAGATTGTCCGGCAAGTCATAATGCGCGGCAATCCGTGAATTGTTGCCGATCCAAATGCTCATCAGGGCATCGCGATCACCGAGCGGCATCGGGTTTTCGGTCTGCATGCCGGGCAGGCAGGTTTCGACCGTGGTCGAGCCGACATAAATCGCCGGGGGATCAATGTCAGCCGCATGGTCGGACAATTCACCGAGCACCTGATCGAGCCGTACCCGTACCGGCACATAATTCACGTTGCTCAAATCCGGGGTATAAAAATAGCGCCCTTTTATTGCCGGGTCACCCAGCATCGCCACCACTGGCGCATTGCGGTAAAAGCGGCGCAGATAGGCGTCGGCATGGGCCGGGGATTGCAAACCGGCTTGCACCAGCGGCCAGTTGGCCACCAGACCGCGCAAGATCAGCGGTTCGGTGCTGGTTAAAATCTCGTCGCTCAGATCAGACGGCGCGAGGCCATCGATTTCGCGAACCGGGCGCAGCGCTGGCATGCTGTAAGCCGATGCGTTCGATGCGTCCGATACTTTCGATGCTTGATTAGGCGCGGTCATGGCGGCGGTTCTTCCGGTCAATCAGGGCGCGAAAATTGGACAGCGAGGCGACCGTCATATAAATCGCTTTCAAATAGCCGGACTGATTCAGCCGGGCCAAGGTGGTGCCATCGAGCGCATTCAGTTTGTCTTCGTTGATGGTATAAAAGCCGATTAACCGGTGCTGCGAACCACTATTGAGTTCCACATCAAGCACAAACGATTCGAGCAATTCCAATTCCAGCAAGGTGGCAATGAACGGTGCCGTGCTTTGCAAGCCCTGATGAATCGCCAGCAACAGCGAATTCATCCGTTCCAGATACGGGGTGCTGCCGCCATGCGGCAAAAACAGCGCTTCACCCTGTTCTTGGTTGACGCGCGGATTGTCCAGATCGACATGCACCATCAATTCCGGGCCAGCGACACCAATCAAAAACGGTTGCCGTTCAATCACCCACGGAATATAGCTCGCATCCCAGCCCGGTTGTTGCGCATCGTCTTGCAAAAACAGGTTTTCCCCGTCTTCAAAGCCAAACAGTGCCACCGGTTCCAAACTGGTGCCATCATCGGTTTTGCGAAACACAATGGGATAGTGCGCCTGCAAATCGCGAAATTCGGATGGCAGCGCCAGTGCATACATTACCGCATCGCCATAGCGTGCGCTGCGCTCGCCGATGATGCGCATTTGCTGGTGATCAATATTGTTCAATAGGACGGGATTGGGCATTCGAGTCTCCGGGCGGGGTGGTTATGGTTAATTTTGGCGCTTATAAATTGATTGTTGCAAATGATTATTAAAAATCATGGTTTCAATAAACGCTGAATGAGTTATTCATTTTAAGCCATCTCCACTAAATTTTTGGCATGCCATGCCGGGCAATATGGTTCAGCAATTCGCGGTTGGAGGGCAGTGCAGCCAGCATTTTGCCGGTTAGCCCGGCGGCTTCGCGGAAATAAGCCTCGGCCTGTTCCCGTTGCCCGGGCCGCGCTGGCCCATTGCCGGGCTGCGGGGCAAACCCCATGCCATACAACACATATTGGTAGCTGGCCGAGGGAAACACTTCTTCGATACGATTAAAATCATGACGCGACGGCGCTACATGTTGCCACAGGGTCAATAATTCAGTCAGCCGTTCCGGAATCGAAGCGCGCTGGTGCTGCTCGCGCCAAAACGCACTGTCGTTGCGCTGGCTCAGGACGTAATGCAACTTCAAAAATTCAATCACGCGCTGCCAGCGATACAAAAACACTTCATTAAAGCGACGCGCCACAATCGGCATTGCTGTGCGCGTGGCGGGCATTTGTTCGCTTAACATATGGGCCGACAATTCCACCAGCGCCAGCGCCGACGCTTCCAGCGGTTCGATAAATCCGGCAGCCAGGCCAATTGCGACGCAATTGCGGTGCCAAAACTGTTGCCGGTAGCCCGGCTCAAACCTGATCTTGCGCACTGCCGGAATTTCAATCTGGTCGGCTGCCACCGGCGAGTGCGGCGCAGCCAATTGCGGCTGGGTCGCGAGAATGTATTGGCGCAGCGCCTGTTCGGCTTGTTCATCGCTGCCATGGGCCGACGAATAAACGCAGCCAATGCCGCGCCGGGTTGGCAGGCCAATATCCCAAATCCAGCCATTGGCCTGTGCCGTGGCGGTAGTTTGCGAGGCAAGCGGGCTGTCGGCTGCCGGATACGGCATTTGCACCGCCAGCGCCGAATCATTAAACAGCACGTGGCGCTGCGATACCAGCTCAATTCCGTAATGCTGGCCCAACAGGCGCGAACGCATGCCGCTGCAATCGATAAACAAATCAGCGCCAATCGCGCCATGGTCGCGGGTTTGCAGGCTGGCAATATCGCCATTCTCAAAGCTGTTGACTGCCAGCACTTCATCGGCCACATGCGTAACGCCCAGCCGGGTTAAGCAGTGGCGCTGCAAAAACAGGCCAAACTTGCCTGCGTCAAGGTGGTAGCCATAATTGGCTACGCCCGCATATTCCGGGGTACTAAATTGTTTTGGCGCTTTGCCTTGCACGCACAGGTGCGGCTGAAAGCTGACCAGATCGGCAAATGGCACCTGTGCATGGCGCGCCTGCCAGGCGGCCACCAAATCGGTTTCGCCATGGCCTTGCGGCAAGACGAATGGGTGAAAATAATAATCAGTGGCCGAGCGTCCCTGTGTCGCCGGGTGCTGAGGAGAATTGCACCAGCCATTGAAGCGCGAGCCTTGCTTGAAGGCCGCATCGCACTCGCGAAAAAAATCACTTTCGGACACCCCAATCCCGGCCAGCGTTTCGCGCATGCTGGGCCAAGTGCCCTCACCAACCCCAATCGGTGCCAGATTCGGGGCTTCGATCAGGGTGATGGCAAGGCCAGGAGAATCAGGGGTGGCAGGATGGTCTGCGGCCAGTATCGCAGCGGTGAGCCAGCCAGCGGAACCACCGCCCAGAATCACCACACTGCGAATCGAGTCACTGACCATGCCGCCTCCCCTTGGTTGTTGCCGGTAATACTAGTATTGCTAGAACTTATAACGCATACCAATGCTGTAACGCGGCCCGGACTGGGTTACGCGCACCACTTCCGACTTGGCACGGCCATGAGTGCGCTGTATCTTGTCGGTCAGGTTAATCGCTTCAAACTGAAAGCTCAGCTTGTCATTAAACGCATAGCCGACACTCAGATCAAGCTGGCCATACGCCTCAGTGTAAACCGGATTGTTGCCACTGCCGTCATTGGTCGATGACAAAAATTCGTCACGCCAGTTATAGGCAGCCCGAACCGTCCACTTCTTGTCTTCGTAAATCCCGACCAGATTGGCCGAATCACTCAAACCGAGCAGGGCAAACTGATCGTTCAGACGCGCATTGTCATACTTCAGGTTCGAGCGCACCAGCGTGTAGTTGGCAATAAAACCGAAGCCATTGTTAAACAGATGCTGCACGTTGAACTCGACCCCCTTCAGATTCGCCTTGCGCTGGTTGGCAAACGAATCGATGCGGAATGTGGCAAACGGATCACCCGGCTGGCCGCTAATGGTGCCGGTAGCGTTGCCCAGCGCATTGTCCGGCCCGCGCACCACACCGGGCGCACCACCGAGGTTGCGGAAGATGTAGTTGCGGATACAAGTGGTATCGGTGGCAATACAGCCTGCCGCCAGTGCCTGATTCCAGTAAGCGCCGCCGACCGGAGTACGCAAGGTGGTGCTGGTGACATTGCGCACGGTTTGGCCGACGTAATTGCTCAAATCCTTGTGGAACAAGCCGAGCGACAAATAATTCGATTTGCCGTAATACCATTCGAGCGACAAATCGAGGTTTTTCGATTTGACCGGTTCCAGACCCGGATTCCCGGCTGCGCCGGTACCGCCGCCGACGGTGAAGCCGGTATTGATGGTGGTGCCGCCCTGAATCTGGTCATAGCGCGGACGGCCAATTGTCTCGCCATAGCTGGCGCGCAGCTTGATATCCTTGTGTGGCTCAATATCAAAATCGATGCTGGGCAACACGTGGTTGTACGAACCGCGCTGGGTTTCAAAATTGGTGCCGGAGAACTGCACCGGCAATTCATTTTGCGCCACCCAATCGATCCGCACTGCGGTTGGCACCAGCGAGGTCGATACCACATCGGTTTTTTCAAAACGCAAACCGACCGCAGTATGAATCGGCCACTTGGTGTCCCATTCGGTATTTAACTGCACATACCCCGATTTTGAGCGCTCTTTGGTGGTGCGGTCGCTGCTGTTGCTGGTCGTGTTGGGCAAATACAGTTCAGGCCGGCCGGTCACGTTCGCTGTCAGCGCACGCAATTCGGCAAAATTGAAAGTGTTAAAGGTATTGAACAGGGCCGGGTTGCCGCTGCCATTGATCCGGTCGAAATAAGGGCGCAGGGTTTCGGCATGGAACAGCGTGCTTGGGTAGTCCGAGGCCTGGGTGGCACCGCCCCAGGTATCACGCTGCACCACCGAGAAGGTTGAACGGTTTTCCAGCTCGATTAATGACAGGCCAAAATTCAGGTTCGAAGATTCGCGCACCTTCAGCTTGCCCTTGACCTGATACTGGTCGATCGTGGCTTTTTGGTAAGAGTTTTCAAACACCGAACCGGTTACCTGCTGTGGCGCAGCGGCAAAATTAGCCCCTTCAATCGACAGCACCGGGAACGTTTCGGTAAAATTGCCGGTGGTATTGCCACGGCTAAAGCTGGCGGTGCTCAACACATTGCTGGTACCAAACGGGCTGTCGGCACCGGATTCAGCGGTCGAATGGTGGGTGTCAAACTCCAGTCGCAGTTTGGGCGAAACTTTCCACGCAGCGTTAAAGCCGAACGAATTGTTTTCGGTCTTGGTGGCAAAATCAGCGCCGGCTTGCGAAATGTCATCGCGTCCGGCCAACAGTTCGGTATAAATCAGTGGTGCCGCTACCGGGCCATTGCTAAACACACTGCGCGATGGGCCAAAGTTAAACCAGGACGACAGTTCGGCGCGCTTGGTTTGAATCTTGTTTTCGGCATAGGTGTAGTCGAGCGTGGTGACCAAATCCTTGTTCGGCTTGAACTGGAATGTCAACTGACCATTGGTGCGCTGACGCTCCACGCCAGAGAGGCCATACACCAGATTTTGCGGGATCGAATAAATGTCGGTTGCCAGCGGGCGATTGGTAATATTGGCTGCACCCGGTTCATTGGGCAGCGGAATGCGGCCCCAGGAATTGCTGTCATTACCCTGAAAACTGCGCCAGCCATTCGGCACCGAAGCTTGGTTAAAGCCCAGATTGCGTTCCTGATAGCTGCCGCTGATCGCCACGCCAAACCGGCCATCCTTTGAGGTATTGCTGTACAGTCCGGAAAATTCGGGCGTGGTGGCTTTGCTCGGTCTGACATCGTTTGGCGTATTGGTGGCCGAGGTATCGTGCAACAGCTTGACGCCAACTGACGATTGCAGGCCCGGATTGTCAAACGGACGGGCCGTCATGACGTTAAGCGTGGCACCGATCCCGCCGGTTGGGGTTTCGGCGCGGCTGGTCTTGAAGACCTGAATTTGGGAAATGGCTTCGGAAGCGATATTGGCAAAATCAAACGACCGGCCATTGGTGTCACCCAGGTTCGAGACTGGCATCTGGCGGCTGTTGAACAGCACCATATTAAAATCTGGCCCAACCCCGCGCACCGTTACCCGTGCACCTTCGCCATTGGCGCGGTCAATCGATACGCCGGTAATACGTTGCAACGATTCGGCCAGATTGGTATCGGGAAACTTGCCGATATCCGAGGCCACAATGCCATCGACCACCCCGTCCGAACGGCGCTTCAGGTTGAGCGTAGTGGTCAAGCTATTGCGCAAGCCCTGCACCACAATTCGCTGTACCCCGTCCGCCCCGACTACCACACTTGCCTGCGGTTCCGCTGGCTTGGCTGCGTCGGCAGGTGGCGTTGCGGCCTGTGCCAGTTGCTGCGGCGCGGCCGGTTCTGCCGCTGGCGCATTGCTCGCCTGAGTCTGTGCTTGGGGCTGTGCCTGAGTTTGGGCTTGCGCCTGCTCTTGCGCCTGCGCCGCTGCCGCCAATGCCATACAGGCACCGGCCACCGCGACACTGATTAATCGTTGTTTGGTTTTTGGCGCAGCCATCCACCCTCCCTTTTGTCGCAACATTGTTGCCTCCCATTCCTTCATTTTTCGTAATCAACACCGCGTATTCGGCCCCTTAACCGCATCCCTGGCAGGCCGCACCGTGCTGGTTTGGCCAAAGGATTAAAGCCTTGCCCTGGAGCAAAGCCTACACTTCATCAATTGTCACCTATGAATTCCATGCCATTATCGATTTGGCAGGTTGCCCATGTTAAGTAGTCCACATCGTTTGTTAAGGTTGACTGGTTGATGAAAGCGCTTTCAGTTTAATGGGTAAAATTCGAAATGGCAACAGAAAAAAACGGGCAAGGGCCAAATTTTGCACCAAGATGGCAAGCGTTGTGGTTTGGCAACAAGGCGGGGAGGGGGCTGTAAGTGGGTTGAGAGTAGTGATAAAGTTGTCTAAAAAATCAATATAGCCCATCTTTGGATGGTGTTTTAGCTTTTTGCAATGACTGTTACATGGGGAATTGAGTCAATTTGATCGGATTTGCTAAGAATGGGTGGTTAAATTATTTTTTACATAATGAAATCGCTTTCAGGTGAAAGACGTTGTAGTTGCTTCAAAACAGTGCAGTTGCGTTCCGGCAAGGTGCAGAGCCAAGAGCCGGGAGTGGGGCAAGTGGGTGGTCGTGGTAAGGTGGTGAATGTTTTCTTGCTTTGTATTTTTTTTGTTTTGTGATAGTGTTTGCATCTACTGGTTTTGCTGTTTGAAACTGTCCTATTCAAGAACCCGGGAGTCGTCTATTGTGCTTGGATTATCAATGGTTGGATTGATCAACGACAGCATGTTAGGCATTTTTGTCCGATGGCGGGCAACAGGCCGTCAGCGGGCCGAAGCGGTCAATTACCCGGTTGCGGCATGGCTTCAACCAGCATGTTTTTCATAGCCGGTTGCCGTCATCTGCGCGCACACCTCAAAGCCCAGGTCGCGATACAGGTTTGTCGCGGCATCGTTGTTGGCCCATGAATGCAAAAAGGCCCGCTCGCCTCTGGCGAAAATCGCGCACGCAATGTGTGCCGAAAGCAGCCGCGCCAAACCGTGCCCGCGAAAATCCGGGTGGGTACAGACGCCGGATAGTTCACAATAGCCGGGAAAGCACATCCGCGTGCCCGCCATCGCCACCAGTTGCTGGTTAATCCGAACCCCGTAAAATTGCCCCATCCGATAAGTTTCAGCGCGAAACGGGCCGGGTTCGGTCAGTTTGGCCAGTGCCAGCATTTCGGCTGCGTCAGATGCCCCCAGCGGCAACAAGGGGTGGGGCGATTCGATGGCCGCAACCGGTCGGGTGGCGATCATTTGCACCAGATCACCGCTTTTTGTCAGGTACATGCCGGGTGGTGGTGCTGTCGAGGCAACTTGCAGTGTGTACATCGTCTCACCCGGGCCAAACAACTCGGCCAGTTCTGCCAGTTCATCGGGCGTATCGTTTGGCGTGGCACCGAACAAATTCACCGCTGGCAAGAACCGCTTGGCGCGCGAACTGCCCAAGGCAAGCGGGGCCAGTGCGGTTGAGAGAGCATGCCATACCGGGCGGTCGAGTTGCGAGTCGCGCAGGTTCATCGTTATTTCCGTGGGACGAGTGGACTATGTGTACCGAACTTTAACCGAAAAACTGCTTTCCATTATCGATACCCTAAATCTTGTTCACACGGTCATTGCAGCGGCCCAATATACTTGCGCGCCACCACGATATGGTCATAGTTGACGCTATTGATCGTACCATTGGGGTCATTGTCAACAAAGTGCAACAACTGAAAATAATTCACTTTGAGATTGGCATCGTTGCGCCACTGAAAGCCTTCAAACGGCAAACCGGCTGGGTTCGGTTGAAAACGATCTTCATCCCACGTGCCCAGTGTGCCCGATTTGACGCGCGATACTTCCACGCCATTGATCCACAACGCGATTTCGCCATTGCTACCGTTCACCGGATCATTCAGGGTAAGTTGCACTTCAATGCAGTGCCACACCGTGGTATCAAGCGCTACCGACGGCGAATTGATAAAACTGTTGCCGAAATACTGGTCGGGGAAAAACGTGGAACCGCGCTGACCCATCCAATAATTATAAAAATCAAACGTCGCCAGATTGGTAGGCGCAACTTTCCCGCCCGACAATTCCGCGCCGAGGTAAAAAAAGTCAGCGCCGTTTGGCCGCACACCGGCCCGTGCACCGGGGCCGGTTGGCAAGGCGGGGTTGCTGCCACCTCACCGGGGGCCGGAATGGTGAAACGTGCCGTTGGCATTGTATTTCACATACCAGCGGGCAAACAGCGTGCCCTCGTAGCCACCGGCAAAATATTTGTACAGCCCGGCGGTGCGTATCGTGCCCGGCCCGCCCGGCCCGGCGGTGGTGGTCAAGCGGATTGATTGCTGGCCCGGGCTGTTGGCTGGCTTGGTCTGGCCGTCCAGCGCCACCGAATTGACACCGGTATTGGCGTTCCAGTTGGCAAACAATTGGTTGGGTGTGGCTTGCTCGGCCATTTCAGAAAACAGCACATCCGGGTCTTGCTGGATATTCGCGTCACCCGGATAACGCCGGGCCAGACTGGTTTGCTGGGTCAGGTAGGCGATCCCGTTATCGATGCTGGGTGCGACCATGGCCTTGTTTTCATCGCTCTCGCTAAAATACACCAGCACATCGTCGCGCGTCAGGCGGGCACTGTCCAGCAGACCCAGCCAGTAGGCCATACCGCTCTGATCGGGCGTGCGGCGTAGCACGTTTTGATACAGCAGGGTAATGAAACTGGTATTGGACAGCGCGTTGCCATACAGGTTGTTGAACTCGCTCGATGCCTGAAACTGTCTTGATAGCTCCAGTAGTGGCACGCCATTATTCATGTGGTCAATCCAGAAGCTTAAGCCGGAAATATCCGGCGTGCGGGCAAACGCGGCTCGGTACAGGCGATAGGTTTGCCCGGCCCGGCCTTCGTTATCGCCGACAATTAGCGCCGCATCGGCAAACTGGAGCAAGGTGCTACCGGTAATGGTAGTGACATCGCTGGTGTCGCTGATTGAGCTGACAAGGTAGCCGGTAGCGGTTTTGCTGACGCGGTAGCTGTCGCTGGTTTTGGGGAATTGTCTGGTGGCGCTAAAGCCGGAGCTGGTGGCACTTGCTGCGTACAGGCGGGTGGGCGGCACGGCGTTAAGCGTGTGCTGGATGCTGCGGCTGGTGGCGCGCGCATTGGTTCGCTCATTGCCTGGATTGTCACCACCGCCACATCCACCTAAACCCAGGCAGAGGGACAACATGAATAAGCCAGTCTGTCGCTGCATAATGACACCCCATGCTGAAAATGGATCAATGCCGGTTCGGTCGCAATACAATGCAAGGCTGGCCGTGTGGTACAGTGCGGTAAAATCGTTTTGCTTTTATTGGATTTTATCGGGAAATTTCCAAAGTGCAAGCTCTCGGCATAGCTGGCCCGACAGGCGGTGCCATTGGCAAGATCGTTGGCGGGTTGGCCAGCGCTTATTGTCGCTGGCCTGGTCTTGATGGGTGAGTGGTTTTGCCCAGCGCTAGTGCTGCATGATCATTGGCCGCTTGGGGTTGGCATACCGGATCTATGGTCTTGCAGCATTAGCCCTTCCAGCCCGGATGCTTAAAATACTGCGGATACTGCAACAAAGCCTGACGGATTTGCGCAATCCCCGCTTCGGCCTTGGCCGGATCGGTAACGGCAGTCGCACCTGCCAATAATTCAGCAATCAACCCATGCAACACCGCATCGGCCTTCGCTTCCAGATGGCAATTCTTGACCATATACGCCACCTGTTGATTGATACCATCGTGAATCCGTTTGGCGGCTGCCGGATCGGGCACGCCGGTTTTGCCGGTCAGGGCGGCAACTTTTTTCATGGCAGTGCGCAAAGCAGCATCGGAAGCCCATTTTTTGCCATGGTTCAGTACCAGCGCTTCGTTTTTTTCGGTTGAACCATGCCCGTGGTCATGCCCATGGGCCGACGCGCTGCTGGCGTGGGAATGGGAATGCCCATGAGCATGGGCATGGGCCGATTCGGCGGCACCAGCCATTGGCGCATGAGCGAGTAGAAACAAGGGCAGGGCGAAGGTGGCGAGGGTGTTGATGACGCTGCGGCAAGGATGAGGCATGTAAGGCTCCTGAGTTAAGTTGAAATTGGGTTGCGCTTGGAAAAAACGATAGGAAAAATGGGTTGATGGCGTACTGACGATGGTGTATTGACTTAGCCCGGCCCCGTCAGCGCACGCTTGAGCAGTGCAAAAACATCGGGTGCAACGGCTTGCATGGCTTTTACATCACCATGCATCAGGGCCTGCATCACCAACCCCTGAATACTGCCAATAAACAAAGTGGCCGCCGCAGCCAGATCAATATCAGGAGCAATCTGGCCATTTTTCTGGCCCTGCTGCAACACCGCCTGCACCCGTTCGGCATAGCCATGCATCAGGCCGGTGGCCATTTTCTTGGGCAATGAGGCGTGCGGGCTTTGCAGTTGGCCAAACATCATGCGCGGCACACCCGGATGGCGCGCGATAAAGTCGATATGGCCGAGAAACATCGCTTCCAGTGCCGCCAGCGGCGAATTGGCTGCGTCACGCGCTTGGTCGATTTGGCCCAGCAAGCGTTCGCTGGCCCATTCCATTACCGCCTGCCAAATCGCTTCCTTGGTCGGAAAATGGCGAAACAGCGCGCCCTGGGTCAGGTTCATGTATTTGGCAATCGCGCCGGTGGTGATGTCACTCGGGTTTTGCGTGGCAGCTAATGCCACCACGGCTTCAATCGTGGTGTTTTTGCGTTCATCGGCTGGCAGATGTTTGGCATGGGTGGCCATCGAAAGACTCCACAGGCAAAAGGAAAGGGGCACCAATCAGGGAGTGATTGGATGAAGTAAGTGAGTAATTACTATCTTAACGTGCCAGTACGACCGCCGTCAAGAATGCCCTGTGATTCCCTGTGCTTAGCAGGGGCATTACCATTTTGTTTGCGCCAATTAATGCTATTGTTAGGCGACTGCTTTAAATTTTTCTTCACCTACCGCCGGAGTGGAAATGAACGCCATGTTAAATCGCTGGATGTTATGGCAAAAATTTGCCATTTTGGGTATGTTGGGCCTGATTTTGCTAAGCGTGCCGCTATTTTTGTACATCAATGAGGCGAACAAGGCACTCAATGCCGCACGGCTGGAAGCGAAGGGCGTGGAGCCAAGCCGTAAATTGCTCGGCGTTTTAAAAGCGGTACAGCAACATCGTGGACTGTCGGCGCGGGTTCTGTCTGGTGATCGTAGTGCAGAAGCGACACGCGTGGCGCAGGCGCAGCAGGTGGATCGGCTGTTAAGTGGGATGGATGACGATATCAAGCGCAGCGCCGACCAGACCCTGATCGGGATGTGGGGTGACGCACAAAAAGCCTGGCAGGTGCTGCCGGACAAGGTGGCCCGTGGGCAACTTGAGGCACCGGCCAGTTTTGCCGCGCATACCGCCCTGATTGGCGGGATTTTCAAAATAAATGGCCGCATACTTGATGTGTATGGTTTGATTCTTGATCCAGAAATCGACAGTTTTTATTTGGTCGATGCCAGTTTGAATCAGTTGCCCGCCTTGACCGAGGCCCTTGGCCGGATGCGCGGGCGTGGGGCTGGGGCGCTCGCTGCCAAGCAGATCACGCCTGAAAGTCGGATTGACTTGGCAGTGTTGGGCGAAAAAGCCAAGGATCGGTTTGATGGTCAGGTGGCAGCGGTGGGCAAGGCTGGGCTGGCTAATCCGGCATTGAAACAGCGGCTGGAGGTGCCGATCAAAAACGCGTTTGCTTCGGCAGGGAGCGCAATTGAGTTGGCCAAAAAGGAAGTGATGCAGGCCGAGGTACTGAGCTATGCGCCGGGAGCGTATTTCGATCAGTTTAGTGCTGCAATGGAAGATCAGTTCCGGCTGGGCGATATGATGCTGGCGGAATTGGGCCAGATTTTGCAGGAACGGATTGATCGGCTGTGGCGCAACCGGATGATTTTGTTGGGTTCGATGCTGCTGTTGGCGGGAACGATTGTAGCGGTGGCTAGCCTGATCATCGCCTCCATCACACGCCCGCTAAAGCAGGCACTGGCATTGGCGCAGTGTGTGGCAGCGGGCGATTTCAGTAGCGAAGTGACCCAATCGGGCAGTAACGAAATTGGTCAGTTGCTCGGTGCGCTGGCGGCGATGCAGGAGAATTTGCGCACCGCAGCGCGCGCGGCGGTGGCCAATGCCCGGATCCGAATGGCACTCGACAGTACCTCAACCTCGGTCATGATTGCCGATGCGGCGGGCGAGGTGGTGTATTTGAATCATGCAATAACCGATCTGCTGCGCAAAAACGAGGCAGAAATTCGCACGGTATTGCAAGGGTTTACGGTTGATGGAATCATTGGCGGCAGCTTTGACCGGTTTCATCGCAACCCATCACATCAGCGCAATTTGCTGGCGGGCTTAAGTGGCATGCATCAGATCGATATCCGCTTGGGTAGCCAGGTGTTTTGCTTGTCTGTCACACCGGTTTTGGATGCTGCCGGGCAAAGGCAGGGCACGGTGGTTGAATGGCGCGACCGGGCCGCAGAAATTGCCGCCGCCAACGAAGCATCAGCCAATGCACGGGTGCGTCAGGCACTGGACAAGTGTTCTACCAGTGTGATGATCGCCGACCCAGATGGCCAGATTATTTACCTCAATCAATCGGCACTGACCATGATGCAGCGTGCCGAAGCCGATTTCCGGCGCGATTTGCCGCATTTTGACGCGGGCGCGTTGCAGGGCATGAATTTTGACCGGTTCCATAAAAACCCTGCGCATCAGCGCCAGTTGCTGCAACAGTTGTCCAGTACCTATCAAGCCGAAATTAAACTCGGTGGCCGCACCATGGCATTGAGTGCCAACCCGGTATTTGATTCGCAGGGCCAGCGCTTGGGCAGTGTGGTCGAATGGCGCGACCGCACCGAAGAGGTGGCCGTTGAGCAGGAAATTGCTGATGTGGTGCAAGGGGCTGGGCAGGGTGATTTTACGCGCCGGATTGATGAAGCGGGCAAACAGGGCTTTTTTGCCACATTGGCCAGCGGCATGAATCAATTGATGCACACCAGTGAAACCGGGCTGGCCGATGTGGCGCGGGTGCTGAAGGCGATGTCAGCCGGGGATTTGGGGCAGCACATTGACGCCGATTATGCCGGTACCTTTGGCCAATTGAAAGACTATGTGAACGGCACCGCCATGCAGTTGGCTGACATTATCGGCCAGGTGCGCAGCGCCGCCGATTCGCTCGGGTCAGCGGCCGGTCAGATCAGCAGCACGGCGCAAAGCCTGTCGCAATCGTCGTCGCAACAGGCGAGCGGGGTCGAGCGTAGCAGCAGTTCGGTGCAGCAAATGTCGGTCTCGGTGGCGCAAAACAGCGACAACGCCAAGGTGACCGAATCGATTGCCATCGAATCAGCCAAACAGGCCCAGTCCGGCGGTCAGGCGGTGGCGCAAACGGTTACCGCAATGCGCCAGATCGCGGGCAAAATCGGCATTGTCGACGATATTGCGTATCAAACCAATTTATTGGCCTTAAATGCCGCGATTGAGGCAGCGCGGGCCGGGGAACATGGCAAGGGCTTTGCCGTGGTGGCAGCCGAAGTGCGCAAGCTGGCTGAACGCAGCCAACTGGCCTCGCGCGAGATCGGTGATTTGGCCAGCCAAAGCGTGCAATTGTCGGATCAGGCTGGGCAATTGTTGGAGAGCATGATCCCATCAATCCGCCAAACCGCCGATCTGGTGCAGGAAATTACCGCCGCCTCCAGCGAACAGAGCAGCGGGCTGAACCAGATCAGCGCAGCGATGAACCAACTGAGCCAAATTACCGGGCAAAACGCCGCCGCCTCGGAGCAATTGGCCGCCACTGCCGAACAAATGAGTGCCCAGGCCGAGCAATTGCAGGATTTGATGGCGTTCTTTCAACTTGAATCGGCTAGCAATCGACAGTCGTTAAGCGCCCCGGCAAGCACTTCGTCACGCGCCTCGTCGCGCCCCTCATTAAGCGCGTCCGCCCGGTTGGCCGGGCCAACCAAGCGACTGGGTTTGCCACGTGACTGAGTTAGGACTTACGCAAAACCGCTCCAGCGGCGTTGCACTGCCTTGCCGTACAGGCGTACTGCCTGCGGCAGCGCGCCTTGCTGGAACAATTTTGCGTAAGTCCTGTGAGTTTATGCTGCGTCTTTTGGTTGGGAATAAAAAGTATTAATGTTGAAATTAAAGTGATGCTGCAAAGATAAGCTGAACCAAAAAAAACAACAGCAGCACAGAACGATGGCCCGGATTATCGCTGTCGCGACACTAATAGGCGCTACACTAACAGGGCATTTTTTTGTAGCGCAATTCCCGGAAAACGAATTGATTGTCATGTACCACCCAGGACAGCAGGCATAGCTTGTACCCGTCCTGTCGTGCCATCGTCTGGTTCCGGGGACGGCTGCCCGTTGCGTTCGGTCAGAGTTGGCCGGGCGTTCTACCTGACGAGATTGGCAAGCATGGCAGAGACAAACCACCCACTTGCGGCCCAAGCTGCGGCCCACATTGTGCAACAGCAAAACAGCAAGCTTTCTATCCCATCTCCGTTGCACCATTTTGAGTTTGATGCGATTGGTGCCACGCCATTTTCGATTCCCGGTTCTGCTGCTCATCCGGCCCAGCCGAGCACTTCTGGCGCTGGCGCGGCGGCAGCCGCGCTGCCCGCTCTGGCCCGCATCAACGATCTGGCCGGTGCTGTACAACTTGCGGTTGACCGGCTGGTTCCGGTGCAAGGTGCGACCGGCCCGGCCATCGCCTGGGGCAAGGCCGGTGCCCTGCTGGTGACTTGGCCAGTCAAACACGGCTTGCCGAATCAGCCGAAACAACCCGCACTGCCTGATCTGGCACCGCCCTGGACGCTGGCCCTGTGGCTGCGGCGCGATGCCGCTACCGGCGGTTCCAGCCTACTCAGTTCGCGCAAGGTGGCGATCAAGCTGGAGCAGTGGGCCACCGATGGGCAGATCGGCATTACCCGGTTCGATGTTTGTGACTGGCATTGCGCGGTCAGCGTGCCGCTTGGGCGCTGGTGCCATTTGGCGTTGGTGGCAAGTAGTGACCGGACCGATGTTTATCTCGATGGCGAATCGGTCGGCAGCATCGGTGCCAGTATCGAATTGCCGCGCGGCTGGATCGGTTCGTCGGCGGGCTGGACCGAGTTTTGCGAAGCGAGCATGGCCCAGATGCAAATGTTTGATGTGGCGCTCGACCCGGCCATGGTACAGCAACTGGCCCGCACCCCGGTACTGGCCTGCGGCCAGTTAAGCGTGGTCGATGGTTGGCAGCGGGCGGTGGACGAACCGGCTGCGCTCGATTTTGGCACCGTTACCGATAACTGCCTGGCCAGCTTGCAAGTTGTGTTGCATAACACTGGCAGCACCCCGGTTTTGCTCACACCACAGTTGCGCGAACTGCCTGACCCAGCCGATCTGGCCGCATCAGTCAGTCTCGCTACCACCCCGGCCACCCCGGCCACCTCGGCCAGCGCGCTGGCAAAGCGCGGCAAGCCGGTGCGCTCGGCCCAGTTTGCGCTGGAGTTACCCGGCTCGCGCGTGCTGCCACCCGGTGCCAGCACGCGCCTGATCTGTCATTTTATGGCGCGCTATTTGGGCACGAGTCGGGCCGAACTGGTCATTGAAAGCAACGACGAGCGCTGGCCGAAGCGCACCATTGGCTTGCAGGCGAGCGGTGACGTGCCGATTCCACTGCCATTGATGCAGGTGGCGCTGGCCGATACACCGCTGGCCGATGGCCAAACGCGCTGGCTTGGCCAAGTAGCGCACGGTACGCGCAAGGTGTGGCTGTTGTCGCTGGCCAATCGCGGCAGTGCGCCACTGGAATTGCGGCTACGCTTGGTTGGGAGTCGCCAGTTTTCATGCTGGCAGGGAGCTGGGCCGCATACCGTGCTACCGGGCGGCGTGTTTTGTGCCGATCTGGCCTTTGTCGCCGAGAATCTGGACGATGCCCGCACCAGCCTGACAATTTTTAGCAATGATCCGAATCAGGGTGAATTTCGCTGCAAACTGCAAGCTGCGGGCAGTGCGGCGGGTGCCAGCTTGCAAGTCGATGGAACCGATCTGACCGAGGCCGCGCCGCTGGAAATGGGCCAAATTCCGATTGGACAAAGCCTGCGCCATGTGATCCGGCTCAAAAATACCGGCCAGAGTGTGGCGCTGCTGGCTGAACCGCCACGGCTGGTCAATAGCCGTTGCAAAAGCTTCCGGCTCGACGTGCCGGCCTTAACCGTGCTGCCACCCGGGGCCACGCTGGCCTTGCCGATTACGTTTACCGCCAAATCAGCCGGGCCGAAGCGGGCGCGGGTGAAACTGGCGCTTGGCCGACAAATTGCTGAATTGCAATTGGTGGCGCATGCGGCTGACGCGGGCTAAAAGCGGATTTTATGCCGACACTTTAATGCCGACTAATATGCCGACTTTTATGGCCGAATTTTATGCCCGAATTTTATGCCGATTCCTTTTTCCGATAGCTACCACCCGTATCACCACGCGCCGCCGCCGGTAGAGGTGCCGCGCCGGGTGCGGGTTGGCAAGGCGGATCGCGCTGCGCTGCACAGCCTGCCACCCGTCACGGGCCGCTTGCGCGTGTTGATGGTAACGCCGTTTTTTGGCGAGGGCGGCGGGGTCGGCACAGCGGCCAGGGAATTGACCCAGCAATTGCAAAGTGAGCAAATTGAGGTCGAGGTATTGCACTGGTGGCCCGGCTTCACCGCACCGCTGTTGATCGATAATGACGCCCGAACCATCCGCCTGCCTTCGCTCTCGGCCTTGGTCAAATCCGGGCGCGAATACGATGTGCTGCATTTTCAGAG